>ENA-OQCV01000078-OQCV01000078.1-human-gut-metagenome-genome-assembly--contig:-NODE-78-length-27297-cov-3.270151_pt1 | contig 27297 bp, 22 predicted proteins | sample MGYA00242766_ERZ504592 | MGnify/ENA primary metagenome ERZ504592 (study PRJEB26092, sample SAMD00036315) | human gut metagenome | host: Homo sapiens | study: EMG produced TPA metagenomics assembly of...
CGTCGCTTGCCGTCGACGGTGACACCTGGGGATGCCGTATCCCTGAGCGCGTTCCGACAGGTAGTCCACGTTCTTGATGTCGTCGAAGCGGGTGGTGGATGCCCACGCGTTGTTCTCGCACACGTAGATGACCGGCAGTTTCCAGCTGGCGGCGAGGTTCACGGCCTCGTGGAAGGTGCCTCGGCTAGATGCGCCGTCGCCGAAGAAGCACACGGCCACGTCGCTGCCGTGCCGCTGCTTGATGGCGAGCGCCGCGCCGGTGGCGATGTTGAAGCCGCCGCCGACCACGCCGTTCGCGCCCAGCATGCCGACGCTGAAGTCTGCGAGATGCATGGAGCCGCCCTTGCCCTTGCAGTATCCGGTGGCGCGGCCGTAGAGCTCGGCGAGCGAACGGTCGACGCGGGCGCCTTTGGCGAGGGTGTGGCCGTGGCCGCGGTGGGTGCTGGTCACGTAATCGTGGTGGGTGAGGTTGCTGCATACGCCGGTGGCGACGGCCTCCTCGCCGATGTACAGGTGGGCAGGTCCGACGATCTCCTTGCCGATGTGCGCCTTGACGGCTTTCCTCGAACCGGCGGATCTTGCGCATGGTGGTGTAGAGGTCAACGGCCTGCTGCGTGGTCAATGGTGTGCTCATGATGTGCGGGCTTTCGTATGTTCCTTGGTTTGTTTCCTGTTGGATGTGGGCGGCGCGTGGGCCCGTCCCGACTTGTGCCGGGCCTTGCGCGGGAATCGTCGCGGCATGGCCGTCTCCTGCATGGTCCGTCTGACGACCTGTGTGGCCGTCCTTCACGGATGCCATGCCGGGCCATATGGCCGACCTGCCATGATGCCGGCCGGAGGGCCGCCGTGGCGCGGACCGTCCCCGTTGGTCCGCGCCATCCCGTCCGGCTGGCATCATGTCTTCTCGGCGAGCACTCCCCTTCAGCCGAGATGCGTCCGACGTTCCCCGTTCGCGTCGCTTGTCGTGTGTGTTGTTATGTTGCGTGCTGCGGTTGCGGCGGCATTCGCCGCATGTCACCACAGCGGAATGACGGCCCCCTTGTACAGCTTGTCGATCAGTTTCTTGACGTCGTCGCTGCGGTAGGCGTCCACGATCTTCTTGTAGGTGGCGTTGTCCTTATCCTTGGCGCGGGAGACGATGATGTTGTAGTACGGCTTGGACTGCTCGTTGACCGGCTCGATGTAGATGGCGTCCGACTTGGGGTTGAGTCCCGCGTCGAGGGCCATGAACACGTTGATGACGCTGGCTCCGACGTCGGGCAGCGAACGGGCGGTCTGCGAGGCTTCCAGCTCGGTGATCTTCAGGTTCTTCGGGTTGGACACGATGTCGTCCGGCGTGGGGTTCGTACCTTCCTTGTAGTCGAGCTTGATCAGGCCGGCGGACTGGAGCAGCAGCAGGCCGCGGGCCGCGTTGACGGAGTCGTTGGCGATGGTGACTTCGGAGCCTTCCGGAATGTCTTCGACCTTCTTGGCCTTGTCGGAGTACAGGCTGATCGGGTTGAGCACCGTCTCGCCGACTGCGGCGAGCGCGTTGTCGTGCGTCTTGTTGAAGTCGTCCATGAGGATGTAGCCCTGGTAGGCGTTGAGGTCGATGTCTCCCTTGGCGAGCGCCTCGTTCGGCTGGATGTAGTCGGAGAACTTCACCAGTTCGACGTTGATGCCCTCCTTCTTCAGGTTCGGGATGACGACCTGATCCCAGACCTCGTTGCTGTCGCCGACCACGCCGACCTTGACGGTGGTGCCGGAGTCTGCCGAGCTGCTGTTCCCGCACGCCGTCAGACCGCCGACAAGCGATGTGACCGCCAATACCGCCGCAGCGATTCTCCTGATCTTCATGTCTCTTCGTTCCCCCTGGTATCGTGCTTGGTTTGTGCCGTGTGTTTGGATGCTAAGATTGCTGATCGTGCACATTGATCTTGTGCGCCCGCTGCGTTCCGGCGGGATGCCGGCCGTTTTCGCGAACAATGTTCAGCGTAATGCGCGTTTTCACGCGGTTCTTGCGATTGCGTCGAACAGGGCTATCGCCGAAATCTATATGCCGCTATCATGCGCGTATGCCGCACGGCCGGCGAATGCGCGCCCGGGCGGCGCGGAGGCCACCACCAGTCTCACATATTGAGACATAAAGCCGTCATCTCGTCGGATTCGCCGGCAAAATCCAGCGCCGCAACCGAATCGCCTCGAATGGACCGGTCCCGGAGACGGTGGCATAATACACGCGGAAAACATCAGTCACGGCGAAACCGTGCAAGGGAGGGAACATGATCATCACCACCGCATCCGGCGCATCAACGGCGTCCGGCAGTCCTGCCAACGGCATTCTGCTGGCGATCCACGCGGGAGCCGGCGACCGGAGCAAGGATGGCAGCGCGCAGAAGACCGCGCAGGCCGAGCGCGATCTGCGTCGGGCGCTGGACGCCGGCTACGCGCTGCTCGAACAGGGCGCGCCCGCCGAGGATGCGGTATGCGCCGCGATTCATGTGATGGAGGATGCGCCGGAGTTCAACGCCGGTCGGGGCGCGGCGCTGACCAGCGAGGGAAAGGTGTCGATGGACGCCTGCCTGATGACCGGCGACGGCGAGGTCGGCTCCGCCGCCGGACTGACCACGGCCCGGCATCCGATCGATGTGGCCCGGGCGGTCAAGGAGCGCGCCAAGCACACGATGTTCGCGCTGCCGGGCGAGGACCTGCTGCGCTCGTGGGGCATCGAATTGCGCGATCCGTCGTATTTCGTGACCGAGGAACGCCGGCGTTCGCTGGCACGCGCCCAATCCGAGGGCGACGCCTGGGAGAAGCACGGCACGATCGGCGCGGTGGCGAGGGATGCCGCCGGACATGTGGCGGCGGGGACGTCCACGGGCGGCATCACGAACCAGATGCCGGGGCGCGTCGGGGATTCGCCGCTGCCCGGATGCGGCACGTACGCGGCCGATGACAGCGTCGCCGTGTCATGCACGGGTATCGGCGAGGCGTTCGTGAGGTCTGTCGCAGCGCATCAAATCGCGGATCGTGTGCGGTTCGCCGGCCAGTCAGTGCAGGAGGCCGCTCAGGCCGCACTGGATGACGTGGCGGCCCGGCGCGGCGACGGCGGCGTCATCGTCATGCCGGCCAGCGGCGACGGCGTCATCGCCTACAACAGCGAGACGATGAACTACGGATACGTCACCGCCGACGGCGTCCGCGTCGTTCACGGCGCCGAATAACAACAGACGGCCTGCGCCATCCGACGACAGCTTCCGCCTATCCCGCGAAAGTCCCACTTGCGTCGTGCGATATGGGACTTTCGCGGGATAGGGCACCGGATGATATCCGGAGCTACACCGCGGATGACGACCGGATGACGACCGTCCGATGGACCCTTTTGCGGGGTCAGCCTACGATGGCGTCGACGGCGTCGATGACGGCTCCGCGGAAGCCGTCCTTCTCCAGCTTGGCGACGCCGCGGATCGTGGTGCCGCCGGGCGAGCAGACGGCATCCTTCATCGCTCCGGGATGGGTCCCGGTGGCCATGTACAGCGCTCCCACGCCCTCGACCATCTTCGCGGCGAGCCGGTATGCGGTGGCCCGCTGCAGTCCGTACTGCACGCCGGCGTCACCCAGCGCCTCAATGTACATGTCGGTGAAGGCGGGTGCGCAGCCGGCCACCACCATGGCGATGGTCATGTGTGCGGCGTCGACGCGCTCGATCAGCGAAATCGGGCCGAACAGCGATTCGAAGACCTCCGTCTGCATGTCGGTGAGCGTGTTGTCGGTCTCGGTGACGAGCACGCCCTTGCCGACGGCCATCGGCGTGTTCGGAATCGTGCACTGGATATGGATGCTCTGAGCCAGATCGCCGAACAGCTTCTGGTACTTCGCCAGATCCCAGCCGGCGGCGATCGACACAACGAACCGTCCGTTCTTGGCGAACTCGTCTGCGATGGGCTTGATGACGGATTCGATCTGATACGGCTTGATGGCGATGATCACCACGTCGGCCGCGGCGGCGACCTCACGCGCGTTGTGCAGTGGACGCGCCCCGAGCTTCGCAGTGCTGGCTTCCAGCTTGTCGTAATGCGCCGCGCAGGCGACGATGTCGCCGCCGTTGACGACGCCCGCGTCGACGAGACCCTGCGCGATGGCCTGCGCCATGTTGCCATAGCCGATGAATCCTATGGTGATGTTCTGCGCCATGATGCTCCTTGTTGTGTTGTTCATACGAAAGATGCAGTTCGTCATGCCCCGCCGCGCACGGCCGCGAAGCGTACGCCCGCACGCTAGAACAGCGATTCCAGGTCGCCGCGGTTGAGGGCCTCGTCGTAGAGATGGCGGAACACGAGATCGCCGTGCAGCCCGTCATGCTCGAACTCGTTGGTGACCCAGTAATGCGAGTTGCCGACACGGCTCAGCGTGTCGAGCTGCATGCCGGAATCCACGTACATGTCGTCGAAATACACGGCCGATTGCAGCGGAACCTCGTTGCGGGCCAGCTGGTCGGCGTCATAGATCACACCGAATCTCGTATCCTCCATCAGCAGGTCCATCGCCGGCTTGAACGGCCGCAGCGCGGACTCCTGCTCGAACATCCACGGGAACATCGCCTCGCCGGTGAAGGCCAGCGGGCGTTCGCCGGTCGAGAACCGGGGCATGGTGTCGCGCACGCGCTGTGCCGCCCAGCGAATCGGCTCGTCCAGTTCACCGTTCGCGTAGATGAACTCCTGCAGCGGCCAGTACAGGGGACGCGAGGAGGTCGCGTTCATGACCTTCGCCAAGAACTCGTCGGACAACGCCGCCCCGGCTGAGACCGAACCGTCGCCGTCGACGAACGCATCGTCGAAAATCCAGTGCACGCGCTCGAAGCTTGGCTTCATGCCGAAGTCGGAGCCGAGGCATTGCAGGCGCTCCACGGTCAGCGGGTCGCCGTTCGGCAGCAGCGGGGTTCCCTCGGGCAGCGAGCCGGAATCGCCACCGATGCCGCCGGCTTCCGCGATCTCAGCCACGGTCGGCAGCTGATCCGCGACGGCGGCGACACGATCGGCATCGACGCCGTAGCGCTCGTAAAACTGCGCGGTCTTGCGGGCCATGCGCGGGAACGTGTGCTCATAGACCTCGGTCGCGTTCGCCGGGACATGCGGGATGCCGCCGCAGGTGAAGCTCGCGGCCACTCCTTCGGGGAACAGCGACAGGTAGGTCAGCGTCAGGAATCCGCCATAGCTCTGGCCAAGCGTCACCCACGGCGAGCCGCCGAACTCGGTGCGGCGCAGATGTTCGAAGTCCCGCACGATCGAATCCGCGAGGAACCGCTTGAGGTAATCCGCTTGCGCACGCGCTCCCCCGGCGGCGAGCCTCGCCATGGCATGCGAGTCGACGCGCGACGAGCGGCCCGTGCCGCGCTGATCCGGCAGCACCACACGGAAATGCTTGACCGCCTCCGCAATCCATCCGTCGCTCGACGGGTTCAGCAGCCTGGGTCCGGCCCCTCCCGGACCACCCTGCAGGAACACCAGCAGAGGCAGATCGTCATGCACGTGCTCGGGGGCGGTCACCACGCGGTAGAACAGGCTGATCGATTCCCCGTCAAAGGCCGTGCCCCGGCTCATGACCGGCCCAATCAAGCGGCACCTTGGCCGACCGATCCTCGATATGCAGCCCCGGCACGTAATATTCGGCAAGCAGCGTCATACATTCCCTTTCATTGATGCACCCCGGCATCCCACGATGCCGTACCATTCTCGGTTCCACTGTAGCCGACCGGCGGCGGAAACCCGATGGGATTCCCACCAACGAAACGCACCCCGCCCGACACGCCGCATCGCAATGAATCATCCGGCCGACCGATGTGGGTCGGGTCACCGCACGCGATACGCTGAACCGTATGGGAATCATGGAACGAATCACCACGTGGAACAGGAAGCATGTGCTGCTCGCAGATGCCCTGTATGCGGTGATCATCTCCATCTTTTTTCACGCTCATGGCCGGTACCAATGACAGCAATCCCGGCATCATCGCCTATTTCGACCATACGGTAATGGCCTTCTGGAGCTTCGTTCTGATGGTTCCCGTCGCGATGCGCCGGTGGAAGCCGCAGATGGCTACACTGCTGTTCGCCGGTCTGGTGGTCGTCCAACTGGCGTTCGGGCCGTCGATGGTATATGCCGACCTGATGGCGCCATGGATGCTGTATTCGGCCATCGTATATGCGGATCCGCGCAATTCGAAGGCGTTCATCGTACTCGCCGTCGCCATCGGGGCCTTTGGCGTCGCCCGTCATCATCTGGTCCGCCGATGCGGGTCCCATCCTCAATCAGGGCGTGTCCTTCGATGGACTCAGCCCCCTGGAGACATGTTCGGGGCACATACATCTATGGTCTGAGCGGTGATTGCGCCACCACCATGACGACAGACTCAGTGGCCATATTCATCTTCATCGCCGTGTATCTGTTCGCGGCGATCATCGTCGCGTACTGGCAGCGGGCCCGGCGCATCACCGTCAGCATGATGCATGAGCGCAACGACGCCTTGCAGGCAAAAGAGGATGAGGAACGCCATATCGCGGCGCTCGCCGAACGCGCCCGCATCGCGCGTGACATGCATGACGTTGTGGCGCACACGCTGTCGATCATCATCATCCAATCCGACGGGGGCCGGTTACGCGGGCGCCAACAATCCGGCGCTGGCCCGGCAGACCATGGAGACGATCCGTCATGAATCGGAGCGCGCACTGCACGACATGAAACGTCTGCTGGGCGTGTTCGGAGGGTCGGACCATGCCGATTACGCGGATGTGGACGCGCTGATCGACCAAGCGAACGCGGCAGCCGGCATGGGGTGCACGATTCGCAAGGCCGTGTCCGGCCAGCCGCGGGTCGCCGCGCTCGGCGCACAGGCGAGCACCGCAATGTACCGCATGGTGCAGGAGGCGCTGACGAACGTGCGCAAATACGGCGGCCCGAACGTCACCGTGCAGATCAGCGAGATCTGGGGGGCCTGACGGACTGCACGTCACCGTCGCCGACAATGGCCGCGGCGCGTCATCGTCGTTGGACGGCCACAAGCCCGGTTACGGACTGATCGGCATGCGCGAGCGAATCGGCGCGGTCGGCGGCAGCGTGACCAGTGGCCCGCAGCTTGGCGGCGGCTTCGTGGTGTCCGGCTTCGTGCCATACAGCACTGTCTCAACGCAGTCCGAGGATGCTGCGCCGGCGTCCGAAAGCCCGAACGCGGCGTCTTCCGCTGCGGTGTCTTCGGGCGCGGCAATCATGCCGATGGCGGCCCCGACGACCGGAACGGTTTCAATGGCGACGGATACCGGGAATACCGGGGTCGTCAGTAATGTCGCGAACGCCCCGCAATCCGCCGTCGCCAGTCAAGTCGGTGTCGTCCAACCGGCCGGTGTCACGCAACCGGCCGGCGCAAAGATGCCCCGTCCGGTGTCGCAGATGTCATCGGTCCCGACACAAGCGCCGCCGGCGCCCATCACCATACGCCTGCGCACGATTCTGTCCGCCCTGCGTTCGAAGCCGATCCAGCAGGCATCCGCTACCGGGGAGCAGCGGCTCAACTGGATCGAGCGCATGTCGCAGTGGACCGAGCGGCATTATCTGCTGACCGACCTGCTGCTCACCATACTGGTGGCCTGGATGCTACTTTCCATCAATCCATCCGTCATATACGCCGAGGGACTGCAGCTCGACAACCGTTTCGACCGCGTATTGACGATCATCATCCTGATTCCGTTGATCTTCCGACGCAGGTTCCCGGAATCCAGCGCGCTGGCGGTGGCCATCCTCGCCGCGCTTCAGCTGCTGTTCTTCGAGCCGGTCAGTCTGGCCGATATCCTCGCTTCCCTTGTGGCCCTGTATTCCGCGGTGTTGTACGGCCGTGACAAGGCATGGCGATGGACGGGGATCGCCGCAATATCGGATTCCGTGCTGTTCGGCTGCAAGATCTTCGCCGCTCAAACCGGGTATCGGAGCATCTTCAGCATGCTGACTCATTCCCGCCCGGCATATTCCCTCGCGACGACGCCCGCCGCGTTCGCATCGGCAATCATGTTCATGGTGATATCGCTGGCGTTGTGCATAAGCGCGACGGCCATGGCACGATGGTCCCGATCCAGCGGATCGAACGCGCTGGTGCTGCAAGCCCGCGAGGAGGCGTTGCGCGCGGAGCAGGCCAAGCAGCGCATCCTGGCGGCGAACATGGAACGTGACCGCATCAGTGAGAGCATCCAGTCCGAGGTGACGATGACGCTGACCAGCGTGATCGACCAGGCGGTCGCCGGCCTGCGCATGCTTGACGATTGCGAGCGTCACGGCGAACAGCCGTCGTCCGGGGCCATCTCCGAGGCGTTCGCGGCCATCGGATCACAGGGCCGTGCGGCGCTGGCCCACATGCGCAAGCTGCTGGGCGTGCTGCGCGAGACCGGATTCAGCGATGAGGCTCACCGGCAAGAGCAGCCTGGCATGCAGCTCAGGCCCGCGGCATCGCTCGACAAGCAGCTGCACGATAGTCAGCTGCACGGCATCGCGTCGTAATGAGACGGCGCTCCACGGCCCGCCGGGGATCATCCGACATGAATTCAGGGTTAAATCAGGGGGCGTGATGCGGGACTTGTTCGCCGATGTTGGATACAGTGGAAGGCATGAGTGAGTTGCAAAGAATTCGGGTGGTCATCGCCGACGATCAGGAACTGGTGCGAGCGGGATTCGCAATGGTGATCGGATCCCAGCCGGACATACAGGTGGTCGGGCAGGCGGGCGATGGCGCCCAGGCGGTGTCGTTGGCCGAATCGCTGCACCCCGATGTGGTGCTGATGGACGTGCGCATGCCCGGCATGGACGGACTGGAAGCGACCAGCCGCATCAGCGCGCTGGAAGCGGCCGCCGGAGACGCGCCGCGCAAGACCCGCGTGATCATCCTGACGACGTTCGACCTGGACGAGTACGTGATGGCGGCCATCAACGCCGGCGCATCCGGATTCCTGCTCAAGGACACCGAGCCGGAGACGCTGCTGAGTTCTATTCGCACGGTATATCAGGGCAACGCGATTATCGCGCCTTCGGCGACGAAGCGACTCATCGAAAAGATGATGGAGGACGGGTACACCAAGCATGGGTTGACGGCGACTGACGGCTATGCGGACGGTTCGTCCACGATGCCCGGCGCCCGGCCGGTGGCATACACTGACCCGGAACTGAACCTGCTGACCGAGCGGGAGCGTGAGGTGCTGGTGGAGATCGCCCATGGATTGTCGAATCAGGAAATCGCCGACAAGCTGTTCATCAGCCTGCCAACCGCGAAAACGCACGTGGCGCATATCCTTGCCAAAATCAATGCGCGCGACCGCGTCCAGGCCGTCGTCTTCGCCTACGACAACGGTCTGGTATAAGGCGAATATAAAAAACGCCCCCGCTGGCGGGGGCGCGATGCTCAGTCCGCCAGCGGGGGCGCTAGTTGTCAGATCGCGTGCTTGCGGCGGATCATCATGATCGTGACGCCGGCGGCGGCGATCAGGATGAACGCCGAGGCGATGCCGGACACGTCCGCGCCGGTCTTCGACAGCGGCTGCGTGCCGGAGGGGTTGCGGCCAGCGGCATTGTTGACACTGGTGTTGCCGGCATTGCTACCGCCGTTACCGTTGCCGCCGTTGTTGCCGTTGCTGCCACTCGTCTCGCGCACGACCGAGGCCTGCGCCTGGCCGGGCTCGACCTTGACGACGTTCTTGCCGTCGGCGCTCAGCGTGACCTTGGCGCTGTAGGCCGCGGCGAGGTTGACTCGCGCCCAGCCCTGCGACGAGGCGTCCAGCGGATAGCCGGAGTCACCTTCGGTCGCGGCGAGCACGGCCTTCTTCTGCGCGGAATCCAGCGACTTGAACGCGGCGACGTTGTCGAGCATGCGGACGGCCGAGTCAGGCACCACCGGCGCCTGTCCGGTCGTGCCCGTGGCCTGGAAGCCATAGGTCATGCGGGCCTTGTACGCGGCCAGTGCGGAGGCGCGGTCGGTCACCGGCCTGGTCGAAACCTCGTCGGTGAAATCGTTGCGGTAGCCGTTGGCGGCGTTCGCGCCGGTGTTCGTGATGCAGGCGTCGAGCGTATCGCCGTGGTTGTCGGCCTTGCACTGCGCGGTCAGGTAATCGACGAGCTCGGCGCGGGCGGCCGCGCCTTCCTGTGCGGTCTTCTCGTCGCTCACTGCGGTGGCGACGCCGTACTGGCCGGCGATGTGGCCGCCCATGATGTCGAGCGGGTAGTGCACGCCGAGCACGATGCGGTTGTTGCCGGCCTCGGACACGCGGGTCATGATCTCCGGGCCGAGCTCGGGCAGCAGGTACGCCAGGCCGGCGCCCTGCGTGAACGCGAAGGTGGTGTGGCCGGACGGGAACGAGCCGGAGTTGTACAGTCCGTCATACTCGTTGTCGGGCACTTCGCCGTCTCCCCAGTCGAAGTTCTCGTAACCGGGGACCTTCTTGATGTTCAGCGTCTGCTTCAGACCGTTCATGTTCAGCGTCGTGCCGTTGAAGTTCACGCGGTCCACGTAGGGGCGCGGGTGCTGGTATGTGGCCTTGGCGACGCCGGTGGGAGCGGACTTGTTCATGTCGGACAGGAACTGGGCGGTCTTCGGCAACTTACCAGCGTCGGCGGCGTCCTTGTAGTACTTGCCGAGCACCGGACCGAGCGCGTCGTACAGCGTGTTGGTGGAGTTCATCTGGGCGTCGGACAGGGCGCGCTGGTCCTGCGCGGTGTTGCCGTCGGTGCCGTACGCCTTGTTGTTGATGTCTTCGGTGAGCTGGTCGTCGTGCGCGAGCACCGACTTGCCCTCATCGGTCACGCCCTTGCCTGCGACGTAGTACTTGTTGAAGTCGGTCAGCAGTCCGGTGATCGTGTCCTTGGAGGATGCGGTCTTCACCACGGTCGGCGCCTTGGCGCCGAAGGAGATGGCGGTGATGGTGCTGCCGTCTTCGCTCAGCGTCACTTTGGCGCTGAAAGCCTTGGCGAGGTTGATGCGCTCGAATCCGTTGGAGCTGGCGTCCAGCGGGTAGCCGGAGTCAATTTCGGAGGCTTCGAGCACCTGACGACGCTGGGCGTCGGTCAGGTCGGGAATGCGGTGAGCAGCAGGTTCTCCGCGCCTTGCGGCACGACGGGCGCCTGACCGGCGGCCGAGGTCTGCGAGAATCCGTAGGTCATGCGTGCGGTGTAGGCGTCGATGGCGGACGCGCGGTCGGTCACCGGTTCGGTGGACACCGCGTCGGTGAAGGTGTTCTTGTATCCGTTCTTGTCGTTGGCGCCGGTCTTGCTCACACACGCGGCGACGGTGTCGCCGTTGCCGTCGGCCTTGCAGCGTGCGGCGATGTAGTTCTCAAGTTCGTCATGGGCCGGCAGCAGCACGTTCTGGCGGAACGTGGCATCAGACCACAGAGCGGTGACGGATGCGCTGGCGGAGATGCGTCCGCCGATCACGTCCATCGGGTAGTGCACGCCGAGCACGACGCGGTTGTTGCCGCCTTCGGCGGCGCGGGCCACGAGTTCCGGTCCGAGCTCGGGCAGCAGCGTGGCCAATCCCAGACCGCGGTTGTAGGTCTTGGTGGTGTGGCCGGACGGGAAGGACTGCGACGGCTCCTGATAGTCGGTGTAATCCTCGCCGTATTCCTGGCCGTCGATATTGATCATCGGGATGCGCTTGATGTCGAGCGTCGGGCTCAGACCGTTGAGGTCGGTGTCACCGCCGATCGTGCGGTCGACGCCTTCGTTCTCCTTGTTGAAGTACGGACGCGGGTAGTTGAAGTCCTTCTTGGCGCTGCCGGTGCCGACGAAGCCCGCGAACGAGTCCTTGCTGCTTTTGCTGAACACCAGGTCGGAGGTCTTGGGCAGCTCGCCCTGCGCGACGCCCTCGGCCACGTACTGGCCGATGATCGGCCCGAACGCGTCCTTGTAGATGCGCAGTGCGTCGCCGTCGCTCGCGTCGAGAGCGGCGCGCTCGGCCTGCGTGTAGGTGCCGTCGACCTTGGTGGTGTCGGCGGCGGCCTTGTTGTTGATGGCCACGACGGTCTTGTCGTTCTGTCCGAGCACGCTCTTGCCGGCATCGGTGACCTTGCCGCGGAAGGCATCGCCCGTGCGGCGTGTTGTTCACGACCTTCTTCGGGGCTCCACCAGTTGTAATACTCGCCGAGCAGCGAGGTGATGTTCGGCTTGACCGCACTGCCGTACGAGGGAGTGTCCCGCGGCGTTCGCGGTGACGCTCACGGACATCAGCATCGCGATGGATGCGATGCCTGCCACGGCGCCCTTGAGGACCGCGGACTTACGCATTGTCTTGTGCATTCTTTCAGCTTCCATTGTGTGTTGGTTGATATGGAACCGATTCTGTTGTAGACCAACTGTCAGGCTCCGACCGCTGAAAGATAATGAAAATCACCTTCGATTAATGAACAGTTCACTTTTGCAACGTACCGACTTTTTTTTGCGTGTTCAGGTTATAACATCGCGCGTCGGGAGCCGCGTGTCACGGGTCGTGCGGCATAACGCCATATAGGCGATGAGGCCCCTTCTTTTGAGTGAAAGAAGGGACCTCATTGCACTGGCGGCTGTGTTGACCATCCACCGGCTCTACGAACTAGGCTTCAGCCAGAGCCTCGACAGGCTGAACCGTCAAACAGACAGTCCGGTGGACTGTCTGTAGGTGAAGTGAGCGGCTTGCCGCGAAGGCCGCCTAAGAGGCTCAGGCTTCAGCCAGAGCCTCGACAGGCGGCGTCTTGACTGCGCGACGGGCCGGGAACACGCTGGCGAGCAGGGCTGCGATGGCGGCCACCACAAGCACGATGCCGTTCATGCCCCATTCGAAGGGGAACACCGTCTTGCCGTACAGGCTGAACACCATGTACGACCCCAGCCATCCGAACAGCGTGCCGAGCACCACGCCGACCACACCTGCGACGAGCGACAGCAGCAGCGCCTCGACGGCCAGCGAGCGCCGCAGCTGCCCGCGGGTCATGCCGATGGCCCGCAATGTCGCGGATTCGCGGGTGCGTTCAATCACCGACAGACTCAGCGTGTTCGCCACGCCGATCAGCGCGATGAGCACCGCGACGGCGATCAGCGCGACCAGAAGCATCAGCATCGAGTTGATGATGGTCTCCCATTGTGCGCGTTCCGCCACGGGACCGGTGATGGACACGGTGGAGTCATACGAAAATACGTCCTGAATCTTGTTGAACACGTCACTCAGGGAGACGCCGGCCGACTGGGTATCCACACGCATGAGCAGCATGTGGCCGGTCGCGGTGATGTCGCCGTTGTTGAAATGGCTGGTGTTGATGAAGGCGACGGCATCATAGTTGGACGAGACGCGGCGGTAATCGGATTGCACCGGCTTGAGACGCATTGATGAGGAAACACCTCCGTTCGTCGAGCTTGCGCTGGCGGACCCGTCTTGCTCGGTGCTTGCCGCAATGCCATTCGACTCCGCGGCAGTGAACCGCAGCTTCGCATCGGAGCCGAATGTGATCTCCTTGCCTGAGGTGGCGCGGTATTTCGGCAGCAGCACGGTGTCGTCGCCGACGGTGACGCCGCTCAGGTCGGCGTGCATGACGCCGGCGAGTTCGGAGGTGTTCTTGACACCGACGAGCAGCAGGGACATCGTTCCCCCGTTCACGCCTTCCGCGGTCACCGTCGCCGTGGGCGCGTACATGGTGGCCGCGACGCCCTTGACCTGGGCCGCTTCCTTGACTGCGCTGGTCTTCAGGCCGTCGCCGGTGGCGATCATGTCGACACTGAACCGGGACGCGAGCGCCTCCCCCATGGTCTGCTTGGCGCTGGCTGCACCGGTGGCGATGGTGGCGACCAGGGTCACGCCGATCAGCAGCGCGGTGCCGGTGGCGGCGACGCGACGCGGGTTCTTCTGGATGTTGGCGTGGGCAACTTTGGCGCTCGGACCGCACATCGAGACGAGCGCGCCGACGCCGCGCATCAGCACCGGCAGCCAGAACGTGGCGGTGAGTACGAGCCCGAGGAACACCAGCGCGGCCCCCCGATGGACATCAGCAGCACACTGCTGTAATTGTCGCCGGCCATGGTGTCCAGACCGTTCAGCATGCCGGACAGCTGCCATACGGCGACGCCAGCCAGTGCCAATCCGGCGATGATCGTCAGAACGCCAATCGCGGCGCGGACCTTTCCGGCGCGTGATGTATCGGTCAGCTCGATCGGGCGCAGGGCCTCAAGCGGCGTCACGCTGGTGGCGGACCGTGCGGATCCGAGCGAGGCGAGTACAGTCATGATCAGGCCGAATGCGATCGGGACCACGAACGCTTGCCACGAGAGAATCAGCCTGGCCTGCATTCCCATCATTTCCATTACGCCCGTGTTCGTGACCAGCGCGATCAGACCGACGCCGAAGCCGACGCCCAGCACCGACGCAATCAGGCCAAGCAATCCGGCCTCCATCAGTACGGATGTGTACAGCTGGCCCTTCTTCGCGCCGATTGTGCGCAGCAACGCCAGCGTGCGCCTGCGTTGCGCCACCAGCACCTGGAACGTGTTGGCGATGACCAGGGCGGCAACGAACAGTGCGAGCACACCGAAGCTCAGCAGGAATATGGTGGGGAAGCTGGTGTTGTTCGAGCTGAGGTCCCTGACGGCCTCCGCCTCGACCGATCGGCGCGATTCCACGCCATAGGATTTCGGCAGGAGCCCGGAGACCTCGTCGACGGTCCGCTGCGCGGCAGCGGCGTCGGCGTCGTCGATGTCAAGCAGGAGCGTGTACGCCTGCATATGGTCGAAATCATCCACGCCGTATACCGCGGCGACGACGTTCTCCGACAGCACCGAAGCGCCACCGTAAAACGAGTACACACCAAACGGGTCGCTGGTCAGGCCAACGACGCGCACGTCACGCACCGCGGTGCCGCTCAGAGCGCTGCCGTTGGATATCGGAGCGACGTCCACCTTGTCGCCGACACCCACTCCAAGTTGTTTGGCGACGGATTTTGGCAACGCCACCTCGTTGTTGTCGACCGGCTGGTCGCCGGAGACGATGCGGACCGGCAGCAGCTTGCGGTCGGTTGACGTGCCGACGGCGTACCCGTTCGAGCGCTTGCCCGCTGCGGAGATCGAAACGCTGACGGACGTGTCGACGCGGGCAGCCCTTCACGCCTTTCGTGGCGCGTATCCGGTCGAGGTTGAAATCGGCGACGGTGGTTCTGTCGGCCGAGCCGTTTTCGGAGACCGCGCCGTTGCTGTTTGTTTTCATCGTGGCGATGTAGTTCGCTTCGCCGAGCTGGGCGGTCCTCTGCCTGCGCAGCGAGTCGTCCATGGAGTTGGAGAACAGGAACGTGGCGGCGATGAACGCCGTGCCGATAAGGATGGCTATGCCTGCGGGGATGAGCATCCTCGCGCTTTTTTTTCATGAGTTTGATGGTGATGGAGAACATGAGAAGTCCTTAATGCTGTGGGCGGGTCAGCGGCGGTGCTGGGCGACGGCGGCGTGCTGCGGAGCGCCCGGAACGCTTGGAGCACCCGGAACGAGAGACGCCTTTTCGGCGTGCCCCTTGAGGGCCGCCACCGGCGGTCTTGGAACGGTGGTGCCCGCGGACGGCCCGCCGACCAGTTGGGTGGCCCGCTCGCGCTCGTTCATCAACAGTTGGTTCAGCTCTCGGCGGTCGGGCGCTGCTCGTCGGCGACGATCTGGCCGTCGGCGAACACGATCGCACGATCGGCATAGGATGCGGCGACGGCGTCATGGGTGACCATGATGACGGTCTGCCCAAGTTCCTTGACGGATCGCTTCAGGAAGCTCAGCACTTCGGCGCTGGAGACGGAATCGAGGTTGCCGGTGGGCTCGTCGGCGAACACCAGCGACGGTTTGGTGATGAGCGCACGCGCGATGGCGACGCGCTGCTGCTGGCCGCCAGACAGTTCATTCGGCCGGTGCGTGAGACGTTCCTTGAGTCCCAGCGTCGTTGTCAGCATGTCGAACCACTGACGGTCGGGCTTCTGACCCGCCAGAGTCAACGGCATGAGGATGTTCTGCTCGGCGGTGAACATCGGCAGCAGGTTGAAGCTCTGGAAGATGAAGCCGATCTTGTGGCGGCGCAGCATGGTCAGCTGATTGTCGTTCATGGTGGTGATGTCGGCGCCGTCGAACACGATATGACCGCTCGTGGCCGAGTCGAGTCCGGCGAGCGTGTGCATGAGCGTGGACTTGCCGGAGCCGGACGGGCCCATGATCGCGGTGAACCTCCCTTGCTCGAACCGCACATTGACGCCGCGCAGCGCATGCACCGCGTTTTCGCCATGCCCGTAGTCCTTGACCAGGTCGATCGCCTCGATGGCGATGGGGTGCCGCTGTTCCTGCGCCGCACCGGCATTGGTCTGCGGCTGCATGATCTGCTGTTCCATAACGTCCTCTTCCATATCAATACAGGGATTTTCCCTGAACGTTACTTTCACCATACGGATGGCGGGCTCGGACCGGCATCGTGCGGCGGGGTGAATCACCATCGTGCCCATCATCCTTGAGTATTACGTGCTCGAACATTGTGCGCGGTTTCACTGCGCTCGGCGGCCTCTCTCGGCCGGGAACGCACGGGCCCGTGGCGATGACGGGGGGGGGGCATGATAGGGGGATGCCGGGCAAGAAGAATTTTACGATGAGCGAGAACAGTGTTGAGAACGAGAATGGCGAAACGTCCATTTTCCAATGATTCTTAGATTTGTCCTCACGCCCCGAAACGGCATGTAACCGGTTAAAAACGATTTCGTGGCACAGGGAATGCCACGAAATGCCGAAAACAGCGTTTTTTCACCGTTTCGGGGGCACGAAAACCCCCCATGCTTGCATCACTGTTCAAGACAAAAAAGGCCAAAATGTGGTCGGAACGGAGCTGAACAGCAGGATCGGACCATACGCCCTCCCGCTGGCGGGAGGTGGCGCGAAGCGCCGGAAGGTGGTTGTGCGGCGACATCCCACCCGCTTCACTACAGCCCGCCAGCAAGGGCTATATGCAACAAACCCGCGCTGCATGACGTCAGCGCGGGTTTGTACGGGTTCCCCTTCTCGTTCCGCGTCACGGTTCCCCGACCGGCGACGCGGAAAAATCCTTGCGGCTATCTAGCCAAGACCATCACTTGGCCAGTCCGGAGGCGCGCAGCGCCTCGAAGCCGCCCTTGAGGTCGTCGAGGATGTCCTCGATGTTCTCGGTGCCGATGGACAGGCGGATGGTGCCCTGGTGGATGCCCTGATCCTCCAGCTCCTCCAGCGTCTCCTGGGAGTGTGTGGTGGAGGCCGGGTGGATGACCAGCGACTTCACGTCGGCCACGTTCGCCAGCAGAGAGAACAGGTGCAGGTTGTCGATGAAGACACGCGCCGCGTCCTTGCCGCCCTTGATGTCGAAGGTGAAGATGGAGCCGGCGCCGTTCGGGAAGTACTTCTTGTACAGCTCGTGGTCGCGGCGCCCCTCGATGGACGGGTGCGAGACGGACTCGACCTCAGGCACGGTCTGCAGGTACTCGACAACCTTCAGCGCGTTCTGCACGTGGCGCTCGACGCGCAGCGACAGGGTCTCGGTGCCCTGCAGCAGCAGGAACGCGGCGAACGGGGACAGGGTGGCACCGGTGTCGCGCAGCAGGATGGCGCGGATACGGGTCACGAAGGCGGCTCCACCAAGGGCCTCGTAGAAGTTCAGACCGTGGTAGGAGGGATCCGGCTCGGTCAGGGTCGGGAACTTGCCCGGCACCTCAGCCCAGTTGAAGTTGCCGCCTTCCACGACGACACCACCCAGCGTGGTGCCGTGGCCGCCGATGAACTTGGTCGCGGACTCGACCACGATGTCGGCGCCGTGCTCCAGCGGGCGGAACAGGTACGGGGTGGCGAAGGTGTTGTCGACGATCACCGGCAGATGATGCTTGTGGGCGATTGCGGAGATGGCCTCGAAGTCGGGCAGGTCGGCGTTCGGATTGCCGAAGGTCTCGAAGTAGACGAGCTTGGTGTTCTCCTGGATGGCGTCCTCGAAGTTCTGCGGAACCTCCGGATCGACGAAAGTGGTGGTGATGCCGTCGCGCGGCAGCGTGTGCTTGAGCAGGTTGAAGGTGCCGCCGTAGATGTTCTTGGAGGAGACGATGTGGTCACCGGACTGGGTGATGTTGCGCACGGCGTACTCGACGGCCGCGGCGCCCGAGGCGACCGCGATGCCGGCGGTGCCGCCTTCAAGGGCGGCGATGCGGTCCTCGAACACGCCCTGGGTGGAGTTGGTCAGACGGCCGTAGATGTTACCCGGGTCGGCGAGTCCGAAGCGGGCCTCGGCGTGGTCGAAGTTGTGGAAGACGTAGCTGGTGGTCGCGTAGATCGGCACTGCGCGGGAGTCGGTGGCCGGGTCGGCCTGCTCCTGGCCAACGTGCAGCTGCAGGGTTTCAAAACGGTACTTCTTGTTGGCTTCGGTCATGGTGGTCGCTCCTTTTCCCATGTCGGGATGCTGTGGTTTCCGTGTCTTTCTTGTCGCCACCCGTCGGCGGTTTCCAGCGTCTGGCGAGGTGTTGGTTTAGACCATAGGGCACATGGATGCGGCATCGCAAGTCCGGCGTTATCGCGGTTGCCTATAACCCTTTAAAAGCCGTTGGCATCATTGGTGTCGCAGGTCGTAACAGGAGCCCTAAAACCGACTATCCACGATGCGACACGCCGCTGCCGTCAGAGCCGGTTCCACAGGTCACGGATCATGTCGGTGATGGTCAGGTCGCGCAGGGATACCATCTTCGGGAACGTGCGGATCAGACGGCGCTGCTGGCGGTTGAGCGAGCGACGGACCAGCTCGCCGGCATCCGCAACCGGTCTGGATGCCGCACGAATGCCCTGCTGGGCTCCGGCCGCGAACCGGTCATACGCCTGCTCCGCCTGCCCGCGCAGTTTGGCGGACGTTTCGTGCCACTGCTCGTCGGCCTCGCTGATGCGTGTGTCGATCTGTCTGATCTGCTGCGATTTGAGCGCCTTGATGCCCTCGCTGACCTTCGCCAGACGCGAGTCGAGACTGCGCAGACCGGCCTGGGTGATGGCCGCATCGATTACCACCACGACGAACGACAGTCCCGCGACGGCGTGAAGCAGCCATATCGGCCAGGACCGGACGATGTCGGACATCCACGGCTGGACCACCAGTTTGATGCACGTCGCCCCCGCGCCGAACGCCAGGAACCCGTTAAGATACACGCGCCCGTTGATGTTGAACGGCTTGCCGGAATAATCCCAGAAACGCATGTGGTACAGTTTCTCGATCGCCCAGCTCGACGCATATTCCAGTGTGCATGCGAGCACGCCGCTGGACAGGAACAGCGACAGCGGATTGTTCACGTCATGCAGCAGCACGACGACCAGCAGACCGCCGAACCCGTAGATCGGGCATATCGGCCCGTTGAGCATGCCCCGATCCTCGAACCGCTTGCGCAGCACGACGCTCAGGCCGGTCTCCCACACCCATCCCACGAACGAGTACGCCAGCCAATACAGGAAGAAGCGTTCCACGACAATCAGAACATCCATAGGCGTCATGGCATCCTCCTTGCGATCATGCGGACGGAACCGCCGCACCGGGCTTCGTCCCGTCGTCACGTGTATCAGACAACTCTAGCGCGAGGCGTCACGTTCCGGCTTCCGCTCCCATGCCGTCGATACGATGCAGGTGGCACTTCCCGGCCGCCCGCCACCGGTGGCGCGCTGGGCGGGACCGCGTTACGCGGTGTGCGCCCGACGATGCTAGTCTCTGTTGTGTATCGTCATTGCCTACCAGTAAGGGGTGTTTCCGAATGACCGATGATGTGACGCTGTATGACCGCGACCCACATTACATTCCGCGCGTGGCCGCCGTGCACGACATGTGCGGGTATGGCAAGTGCTCGCTGACCGCGGCGATCCCGATCCTGTCGGCGGCCGGCTGCGACGTGTGCCCGGTGCCGACGGCCCTGTTCTCCGCACACACCAAGTACGCCGTGTTCACGTTCCATGACACGACGGACATTCTCTCCGGATATCTGGACGCCTGGCGCAAGGAGAACGTCGAGCTGGACGGCGTGTACAGCGGCTTCCTCGGCTCCCCCGGACCAGGTGTCCATCATCCAGCGCCTGTACCGCGAATATCCGTCCGCGCTGCGGCTGGTCGACCCGGTTATGGGCGACGCCGGGCAGATGTACCCGACGTACACGCCGGAACTGTGCGAGGCGATGGGGGCTCTGGCGGACGGCGCGGACGTGCTGATGCCGAACCTGACCGAAGCGAGCATCCTGACCAAGCGCGACTACCCCGGGCAGGATCTCGATGACGCCGCCGTGACCGAACTGCTGGACGCGCTGCTGGGACTCGGTGCCAAGAACGTGGTGCTCAAGGGCATCGACCACGGTGACGGCAAGATCATCAACTACGTGGCGAGCGCCGAAAAGGGCGCTGCCGAGAAGGTCGAGCTTGTGCACGACAAGCTGCCGTACATGATCCACGGTACGGGTGACGCTTTCGCGTCCGCACTGTGCGGTGCGGTGATGGCCGGCCGCGGCCTGGCCGAATCGGCTCGGATCGCGGGCGAATTCGTACGTCATGCAATGGAAAGCACCCGCAATCAGCCGCATTTCGAGGAGCGCGGGGTCAGTTTCGAGCTCGATCTCGGTGAGCTCACTTCGCTGGTGAAGTGAGACCGTGCGCAAGCCGGCAAAACGGAACTGCGCCGAAGCCCTGGCTGGGCCTTCGGCGCAGTTTTGTATCAGAACCACTCTGACTCCGGGACCAAGGAATCCGGCCTGAGGGGAAGGCGTCAGGCCACTCCCGTATCGCAGCTCTCAGTATTCGCGCGTCTTGGGCGGGAAGTCATTGATGTGCACGGACTGCCACAGGATGGAGGCGTGAGGTGCCGATGAAGCCTCGGCATCGGCGGCATCGGCCATCCCGATCATCGAATGTGCGAGGAAACGTTCGTCGTCACGCGCCGGATAATCGAGCCTTTGCAGGGAACCGCGCGATTCGTGGCGCGCCTCGGATGCGCGCAGCATGGCTTCGGCGAGCAGTGTCAGGTGCCGTACCTCCCAGATCGCGGTTATCTCCTGATTGAACGCGGGCGTCTCCGAATGCGCCGTGAGACGGCTGGCGCGGGGACGGATCACAGTATCGAGCAGGTTCAGGGCCTCGCTGATGGAACGGGCGTCGCAACGCACCGCCAGCGCATGTTCCATCAGCGTTCCCAGATCGGCGGCGAGCCGATACGGGTTGTCCTCCTCGGAACCGGGCTGCGCGGAAGCATCTGAGCCGCCGAGCTCCGCTGCCTGCGGCATACCGTCAGACGTATCGTCTGCCGCGTCATCGTCCGCGTCCGGTCTGCCCGCAAGCATCGTGGCGACATCCTGCTTGCGCGAACGGGCGACGTCGTCCACCAACGCGGCTGCCGCCTCGGCGGGACCGTCATCCGCATCGGCGTCGCGCATCGGGTCGTCGACCGGCGACTGTGCGATGCGGGCCGCCAGCGACTCACCTGCGCGCGTGCCGAACAGGCATGCGTCGAGCAGCGAGTTGCCGCCCAGACGGTTCGCCCCATGCACCGACACGCACGAGCATTCGCCCGCGGCGAACAAGCCCTCCACGACCGTGCGGGTACCGGAATCGGCGTCGCCGTTCTGGCTCCCTGACTCCGCCCAGCGATACACCTCTCCATCCGTGGTGATCGGGATGCCACCCATCGTGTAATGCGCGGTCGGTTTGACCGGCACCATGTCCTTGGCCGGATCGAGGTTCGCGTACGCCTTGATGGTCTCCACCACCTGCGGCAGCACCGCATTCATATGATCCGGATCGATGCCGGTCATATCGAGCCACACGCAGTCCTTCGGACCGTCCGGGTCTTTCGGGTCCGCGACGCCGCGTCCGCCGTCGATCTCGGCCATGATCGAACGGCTCACCACGTCACGCGCGGCGAGGTCGCGATGCTCCGGCGCATAACGTTCCATGAACGCCTCACCGTCGGCGTTGCGCAGCACGCCGCCCTCCGCACGGGCGGCCTCCGACAGGAGTATGCCCGTGTGCGCGAGACCCGTCGGATGGAATTGGACGAATTCGATGTCTTCCAGCTGGAGTCCGGCGGACAACGCCAAGGCCATGCCGTCGCCGGTCAGATCCCATGAATTCGACGTGGTGTGGAACAGTCGTCCTGCACCGCCGGTGGCGAACATCACGTTGTGCGCATGAATTGCGTGGGTGACGCCGGCGTGCGTGTCATAGGCGACCACGCCCGCAACGGCGCTCCCCGACTTGTCAAGCACCACATCGGTCACGTACCATTCCTCGGCGAATTCGATGCCGGCCGCGACGCACTGCTGCCACAGCGAGTGCAGGATCTGATGGCCGATGCGGTCCGCCGCATATGCCGCCCTGCGCACGGGCATCTTGCCGAAATCCGCGGTGTGGCCACCGAACCGTCGCTGCGCGATGTGGCCGTCATCGGTGCGGGAGAACGCCACGCCCATACGCTCCAGGTTGATCACGGTCTGCGGGGCGTACTCGGCGAGCAGCTTGGCCGCATCCTGATCAACCAGCCAGTCGCCGCCCTTGACGGTGTCGTAGTAATGCCAATGCCAATCGTCCTGTTCCACATTGCCCAGACTCGCCGCGATGCCGCCCTCCGCTGAACCGGTGTGCGAGCGCAACGGCTGCAGTTTGGATATCACCAGGACCTTCGGCTCGATGCCGGACTCCTTCAACTGTTCGATGTCAGGGGAGTGCATCAGCCCCAGCGCCGCCGACAGGCCGGCCGCCCCGGCGCCGACGATCACCGCGTCATACATTTCTTCCACATGTTTCGGACTCATATCCAAGATTGTCGCACAAGGGCTGACGTTCGCCGCGCACGTGACGGGGGCACGGCGGATAATACCGTTCATGGAAGAAATATCCGACAGCACGACAACGCCCGGCAACACGGCGACGCCCGGCAATGCGGCAACATCCAACGGCACAGCGTCATCCGGCAGCACAGCGTCGTCCAACAGTGCGACATCGTTCAACAGTGCGGTGTATGACATCGTCCGGCGGATCCCGCGCGGAGCGGTCGCGACCTACGGCCAGGTCGCGACGCTGGCCGGCCGCCCACGCAATGCGAGGTTCGTCGGCTTCGCGCTGCACGCCAATCCCGAACCCGGCGTGATTCCCTGCCATCGCGTCGTGTTCCGTGACGGTTCGCTGGCGCCCGGCTTCGCGTTCGGCGGCCCGGAGCGGCAGCGCGCGATGCTCGAAGAGGAGGGTGTGCCGTTCATCCCGCCGCGGGCGGGTCACGACAATGCCGGTGACGGTGGATGGCGTGTCGACCTGGCACGATGCCAATGGCAGGCGTAACGCACGCCAAGGCACCATGCTTTCGCCTGTACCATCCGCCACGAGTGAGTATCATCATCATGATCTCCGTCTCCCTCCGGTTTCCGGAACGATGGAGATGCGACCGTTCTCGACGGTTATCAGTCCGATGAGCTCCATCGCCCCCAATTGCGAGAGCACATGGGCGACCAACTCATGCATGCCGCGTTCCGGCACCGCATCCGCTCCCTTTCCTTCCGTTGACTTCCCTTCCGTTGGCTTCCCTTCCGTCGCGCCCGTCTCAAGGCCTTTTTCACCTGACCGGGTGCGCAGCTGTTCGGCGACGGATTGCGCGGTCGGGGCTATCCGCCGGCGACGGCACCATCGGATGGCATCGATGATCGCCCGCTGGCTCTCGGTCATCGCCGATGACCTGTTGCCGCCCGATGGGCTGCTGTCGCGCAATATGCCGGCATCACGAGGCGTCCCGACATCGCAGTCCGAGCCGTCTTTCCGTTGAGTGGCCACGTCGTGAAACGACTCCGGCGGATGCGGGGCATGCCAGACGTCATCCATGTCGGCGACGGAGCACACGATGGTGGCCCGTTGCTCCTGAATGAGCCGGTTGCAGCCGCCGTTGCCCGGCATGTCAATGTTGCCGGGCACCGCATGGATGTCCCGCTGCAGTTCGCTTCCCCAGTTCACGGTGTTCAGCGCCCCTGAACGCAGTCTCGCCTGAGTGACCACCAGCGTTGACGAAAGCGCGGCTATGATGCGGTTGCGCGACAGGAACCGCCTCGCCTCCGGAATGGTTCCCGGGCACAGTTCGCTGACCAGTGCTGCCCCCCGGTTTTTCGCAATCCGTCGAACAACTCGCTGTTGCACTGCGGACCGGCATGGTTGAGGCCTCCGGCGAACACGGCCACCGTGCGCCCGGCCCGTCCGATGCCGTACGCCCGCATCGCGTCCAATGCTCCCCTATGGGCGGCGGCGTCCGACCCCCATGGCTGCCCCCTGAAACCACCAGATGCCCGGCTTGCGCGGCATGCACGGCTATGTCCGTCGTCAGTCGGCGCCCATACTCGTTGACGCCGCGCGAGCCAACGATGCCGACGGGCTGCGGGCAACTGGTCAATGCCGCGCGATCGCCACTGCCCCACAGGCACAGCCGGGGGCGCGCAACGACCCAGCAACGCCAGGTCGTTGAGACGGGTGGGCCACCATACGTCATGCGGCGCGATGATCCATTGCCTCCCCTCCATGGTGAACCAGCCGCAGAGATAATCCCTGTCCCACGTGGGGAGAGTTCGCAATCGCTGCTGCCATGTCGCCAACGCGGAGCGAAACGAACGCACCGCCTGCGGCGTGGGCTTGCTCCCCCATCGGGTCATGCCGATGCAGAACGCCTGCTCGATGACCTTTCCCCGCGCCGGCCGACGTGCGCAGTTCCGGGTCGCTGTCCCGGATGAGGGTGAGCGCTTCCCACGCATCGGCCGTGCCCTTGAGGAGCGCGGTCATCAGCGCGTCTGCGGTATTGAGGCAGAAAGTCAGGATAGCCCGAGCGAGCGTCTCCTCGTCAAGGTCCCAGCAAAGGCCGCTATCCGACTCGCATACAGTCATGACATCCTCGCTCTCAACATGATGCCTTGCGACATCTCGTCCGGCCCCGGCGACGTTTTGCCCGCCAGATCGGCCAGCGTCCATGCCAGTCGCATGGCCCGATCCACTCCACGCAGGCTCAGCCGATGCGACGCCAGCGCCCTGTTGGCGAGTTCCAGCGCCTTCACCGACGTGTTGGCGCGCATCCACGACCCCGGCACTTCGGCGTTGCAGCCCCACCCGTATTTGGAATACCGTTCGCCGGCCGCCGCCCGCGCCGCGATCACCTGCTGCTGCATGACGTGGCTGCCAATCGAATCGCGGGTCGGCGCCGAGGCTATGCACGGGACCGGCGGCACCTCCACCTGAATGTCGATCCGGTCGAGAATCGGACCGGATAGTCTGGCGAAATACCGGATACGGTCCTTCTCCTTGCACACGCAGCGCTCCCCGTTGCCGTAGGCGTAACCGCACGGGCACGGGTTGGCTGCCATGACCATCTGGAACATCGCCGGATAGTAGGTCGTCCCCTTCGTGCGAGACAGGGCCACGTACCCGGATTCCATCGGCTCGCGCAGCGTCTGCAGCGTCCTCGCGGAGAATTCAGGGGCCTCGTCCATGAACAGGATCCCGCGGTGGGCGCGCGTAATCGCCCCCGGCATCGCAAGCCCTGATCCGCCACCCACCAGCGACGCGGTCGACGCCGTATGGTGAGGCGCCTCGAAGGGCGGCATATCGGAGATGCCATAATGCTGCAGCGTGCCGCACAGGGAGCGTATCGACGCCACTTCGAGCTGTTCCTCCGGCGTAAGCGGGCACATGATGCTCGGCATCCTGGAGGCCAACATCGTCTTGCCCGAGCCCGGCGGGCCGGTCATCAGCAGATGATGTTTCCCGGCCGCCGCCACCTGCAATGCCCACTTGACATGATCCTGGCCGACCACCTCGCTCATGTCACCCAATCCGCTGAAGGCCGGCGTGTCCTCGACCGTGCACGAGACCGTCGCACGGTCGACGCCAAGCGTATACGACGCTCGGCCTCCCGCCAGCTCGATGAGCTCGCCCACATGACGGACGCAGGTCACGTCCATCTGCGGCACCAGGCGGGACTCGTCCTCGTTGCCGTAAGGCACGATCAGTCGCCGTATCCCCCGCTCCTTGGCATGCAGCATGATCGGCAGCAGACCATGGATCGGCAGCACGGTGCCGTCGAGGTTCACCTCCCCCCAGAACGATCGTCTCCTCCAGGCTGTCGTGCGGAATCGCCCCCGCCGCGCTCAGCACGCCGGCCGCGATGGCGAGGTCGTGCGAGGCGCCCCGCTTGGGCATCGACGCGGGAGACATGTTGACGGTGACGCGGGTGTCCGGCCATTTGAACCCGCTCGCCTGACAGGCGGATTTGACCCGTTCCCGCGATTCGCTGAGCGAGGCGTCCGGCAGGCCGATGACGCTGAAATACGGCAGACCGGGCGAGATGAACGCCTGAATCTGGATGATGAAGGCCTTGAGACCAATCAGCCGACCGAAAGGGAACCGCCGATAGCCATCAGAACGCCCCCGGTATGTGGTGCACCGACACCATGCCCGCACGCGCGACGATGGTGAGCACGTCGAACCGCACCCCCGTATGCCTGATGCGGTGGTCCGGCTCGAGCAGCCACTGCACGCCGGCGCGTCTGAGATTCGTCTGCTTGTGCAGGGTGACGGCCTCCTGCGGCATGCCGAAATGGTCGGTCCGCCTGGTCTTGACCTCGACGAACGCGATGACGCGGTCGGGCGTCATCATGACGATGTCGAGCTCCCCGTACCGCGAATGCCAGTTGCGCCCCAGAATCGTGTATCCGTGCCGTTCCAGCCAATCCGCCGCATATTGCTCCCCCAGCACCCCCAGCTGCTTGGGTTTGAGCGAGCCGTCGCACAGCCGGCACAGCATATCGCTCAGCCCCGCCACGGGAGGATCATGATCGGTCGTAGCGCCTGCGTGTTCCGCTCGGCTTGTCAAACAGGTGTCCATGACCATCAGTGCACCATAAAACCGCCTTCGACCACATGGTTTTCGGCCAATGTGGTCGAAGGCTTGCCCTTCGGCGTGTTGTGGATGGAATGTGGATGAATATCCACTTATCCACATCGCCGGCACGACGACGATTCCGTGCGCGGAGCCGAGGCATGGGCGCGCCCGCCAAGGCCATGCCTTATGGCAAACTGGTTGACGATTCTTTGACTTCAGGAGGCATATATATGAGCGGCTCAAGTGACGCGCTGGCCACGGTGACCTTGCGGGTGAACAGGTTCACGCCGCGTCCCGAGCGTGATCGCCCGGCCCGCTCCGGCAGCCCCTTCGCCAAGAAAAGCTCGCCATTCGGCGGCGCCTCCGCTTCGGCGCGTCGGCGTCCCCGCGGCAAGCAGTGGG
>ENA-OQCV01000079-OQCV01000079.1-human-gut-metagenome-genome-assembly--contig:-NODE-79-length-27291-cov-4.571271_pt1 | contig 27291 bp, 28 predicted proteins | sample MGYA00242766_ERZ504592 | MGnify/ENA primary metagenome ERZ504592 (study PRJEB26092, sample SAMD00036315) | human gut metagenome | host: Homo sapiens | study: EMG produced TPA metagenomics assembly of...
CGGAGTACACCGCCACCGTGGAAATCCCCATCTCCCGGGCGGTTCTCACCACGCGCAGCGCGATCTCGCCGCGGTTGGCGACGAGTATTTTTTTGGACGATATTTCCCATATATTCCACTATCGCCGTATGCGCGCGAGCGCGGAGTCAAGTTTTCGACAAAAAGCGGCGGCGATATTTTGTAGAGCGAAGACAAACGGCCACGTAAGTTCCGGCACCGTAACCGGCGAACATCCACAAAAGGCCGTCTCGACTTTTGTATGTTCCCGACAGGCCGTCTAAGGCGAGGGCTTTCTATCATTGGCGACAACGGAGGGACACTCGCCGTCCGTTCTTTCATCATCGAGAGGGGTTATTCATGTCCGAACGTACTGTTTCCACCGCCCAGCGCGGCCGTATGCTGGCTTCGACCATCGGCAAGCCGGTGCTGTTCGCCGTCCTCATGTGGCTCGCTTCGGCAGCTGGTGAGATTTCGATCCCTGGCACCCCGGTGCCGATCACGCTGCAGACCTTCGTCATGATGCTGGCAGGTCTGATGCTCAGCTGGCGTCAGGCAGGCAGCGCGGTGGCGCTGTATCTGGCCGCCGGCGCGGCCGGGCTGCCGGTGTTCGCCGGCGGCGCCTCCACCGCCGCCCTGTTCGGCCCGAGCGCGGGCTTCCTGATCGGCTTCCTGCCGGCCGTAATCGTCACCGCCCTGCTGCGCGGCAAGGCGCGTCTTGACTCGGCTCCGCACGCCGCGCTGACCGCCGTCCGCTACTTCGGCGCCTCACTGGCCGGCAACCTGGTGGTGCTGTACCTGTTCGGCATCACGATTCAGTCCATGGTCATGCATGTTCCGTTCACGACCGTGGCGATTGCGTCGATGGGCTTCGTGATCGGCGATGTCATCAAGGCCGTCGTCGCGTCGCTCGCGGCGACCGGTCTGGCCAAGCTGTTCTGATTCGCGTCGCTGTTGTCGCAGCGAACGGTTCTCAATAGCGTTTGTGCGAGGATTTCTAACATTCCCGCACAAACGCTCATATGGAAGAAGCCCGGAATTCCGGGCTTCTTCCATCTTTCTTGTTCATTTCGGACGGATGCAGGCTCACACCTTTCTTATTGAGAACCGTTCGCTGCGACTACAGCGGCAATACGCCGACGTCGGCCGTGTGCACGACATGGTTTTCGCCCGCATCGTCACGCACGCTCAGCGACGCATCGGCGTTCAGCGCCGTCGCCGTACCGGTCAGCACCGAACCATCGGTGAAGCGCGCCTCAACACGACGTCCCAGCGTCCAGCACACGCGGGAGGTCTCCTCGCGCAGCCGCTCGGCGGCGGCATGCGGGTCTGCCACGAAACCGCTCAGTCGGGAACTCAGCGACCGCACGATATGCGCGGCGATCATATCACGCAGTGTCCGGGCATCGGGCAGCCCCTGCACATGCAGTTGCAGTGACGTGGACTGCTCCGTGGGCAACCGGTCGGCCGGTATCGCGAGGTTGATGCCGATGCCGATCACCAGCGCCGCGCTGTCACCGCGCCCGGGCAGCGGCACCATCTCGGTGAGGATGCCACCCAGCTTGCGTCCCTGGCAGAACAGGTCATTCGGCCACTTGAGCCGCAGACCGCAATCTTCACTGGCCACCCCACATTCGGCGAGCGCGCCCCGCAGCGCATCCAGCGCGGCAAACCCGGCGATCACCGTCAGCCAGCCGTTTACACTGCCGTCGGCGATCACGCCCGCCGGCAGCGTGGCGATGTACGAGCAGGTCATCGATTCGCCGGGAGCACTCACCCATGTGCGTTCCAGCCGGCCGCGGCCCGCGCTCTGCACATCAGTGGCCACCACGGCCACACCGGCACCCCCGTCGGCCGGAGGCGCCATGGTGCCGTCGCGCAGCATCTGCCGCGCCAGCGTATTGGTCGATGCGGTTTCCGCCACCGCAATCACATTGTCAGCCACCTCGGTGGTGCGTGGCATGTTTGGAATGATTCCCCTTGTTGTTTCCGACATGCCTTCAGATTATGCCCGATATCGTCCTACGGCAAATGCCGGCAATGGCACGATCGCCGCCGTTCAAGGCGCATCGGTAGAATACCGTGACATGACCACAGCTCACATCACGGATCACTCCGCCGCCACCCCGGCCCGCGGCGGGCGCGGAGGCAGCGGCGGCAGGTCACGACGCGCCACCGGCACCGCCCTCGCGCGTCTCGCGGCCGTGGCGCGATGGACGCTGGCCGTCGCGGCCTGCCTGTGGATCGCCTTGTGCGTGGCGGTGGGGCCGCTCTACTGGGCAGACTCCTCGATCGCGGATTTCGGCGCGTTGAACTGGTTGTTTGCCGTGTCGGATTCCTGTACCATTCGCCGCCGTGGTCGCGATGACTCGCTGGGCGAACGGCATACCGGTGTTCGGCTGGTCCAGCGGCAAGAACGGCCTGCATCCACGGCGCCTGATTCCGGCGGGCGCACGTCGCGCGGCCGCGCGGCTCCTGGCATCCGCTCCCGGCTCGTGGGTCAGCCGGACCGGACGGTTCCTCGCCCGGGTATGCGTACGTGCCACCGACCGGTGGTGGAAAATCGCGCTGATCCTGTTCATCGGCTGGCTTTGGGTGCCGACGACGCTGCTGTCCGCGTTCGGCGCCGACATCCGCTCTCAGGCTCGCGAGTTCAGCTGGGCCTGGAACCAATGGACCGGCCTGGATCAGCCGTATATCGGATTCTTCTCATTCGTGCCGATGGACATCTATCCGACCGCGCACTACATATGGCCGTCGAATCCGACGTACCTGACCGATCAGCACAACATCGTGCTGACGGTACTGTATGGTGCCGTGCTGTCGGTCTCCCGGTATTTCACCGATTCCAACGACGTCGGATTCGTGGTGCTGTCATCCGCGCAGTTCCTGTTCGCCGCGTTCTGCTGCGCCGCCACCGCCAACCGGTTCCTCAACCTGCCGTGGCTGCCGCGCCGCGCCGGCATTGACTTCACGCATCCCGAACGCGGGCCGATGGCACTGGTCATGCTTGATTTCGCGCATCCGGAGCGCGGGTACGCCTCCCCCGGCTTCGCGGCGCGGGCATGTGCCGGGAACGGACGCCTGCCCGAAGGCGCCTCGGGATGGTTCTCGCGTCTGGTGATTATCCTGTTCTTCCTATGCTGTCCGCTCGCGGTGTTCTCGACGATCTCGCTGACGAAATCGCCTCTGTTCGCGTTCTCGTTCGTGTGGGCGTTCGGCGTGTGGTACGAGCTGTTCCGTACGTGGCGAGGCAAGGGCGACAAGGTGGTCAGGCTGCGCCGCCGCAGCTTTATCGCATTGATCCTGGCCTGCGTGGTGATGCTGGCGAGCGCGAAGTACGCTTGGTACATCATCGTGCTGCAGCTGATTCTTGCGCTGCTTTCCGACCATCGCCGCTGGAAGGCGTACGTCGTCGCGTTGCTGCTGCCGGTCATCGTGCTGCATGGCGGCGTCGTGATGCTGACCCGCACCGGTGCGATCGTCAGCGGCGATCCGATCGAAAGCCACGGCGTCCAGCTGCAGCAGATCGCCCGCATCGCCAAGCGCAATCCGGGCAGCATACCGCAGTCCGCCAGGGAGGAGATCGCGCCGATCTTCAATCTCGATCAGATGGCCGACGCCTACCAGCCGCAGGATGCCGACCCGGTGAAGTCGTCCGGCATCCAGTCGAAGAAGGTGAGCTACCGCTGGCGGTCGGTCACGCAGGAGGACATGGCCCGGTTCAACAGCGCCTGGTGGCAGATCGTCAAGGCCGATCCCGTCACCGCCATCGACGCGCTGCTGGCGAAGTGCTTCGGCTATTTCAACCCGATGGATCAGCCGTACGTGTCGATGGATTACTACGTGAACAGCGATTATGTGACAGACCAGACCACGTGGATCAAATACTGGTGCAGCGAGTGGCGGCAGTCCATCGCCGAGGGCGCAAAGCAGTTCGGTGAGATTCCGGTGCTGGGATGGGTGGCTCACGGCAACCTGTATGTGATGATGACGCTGCTGATCGGCGCGGCCGAAGTGGTGCTTCGCCGGTGGCGCACACTGGTCATGCATCTGCCGCTGCTGCTGCTCATGGGCGTGATGATCACCGCGCCCGCGAACAATTTCGAGCGGCATATGCTGCCGGTGGCGTTCGTGTTCGGATTCGTGGTGCTCACGTTCTGGCGGGAGTCGCAGCGGGCGCGGCGCAACGCGGACATCCGGTGACGACTGGTGACGCTTGCAGACGGTTCGGCTATGCTGGACGGTATGACCGATTTCGACACGGAGCATGGTTCCGTTGACTTTCTTGACCTGCTGAGCAGTGGTTCCGCTCAGGATGACGCCGATTCCCGCCTGGAATCGGTGGCGTTCGCGTGTCTGGTCAATGGGTTGGCGGATGAGCGTGCCGCGGCGATTCTGGGGATTCTTGATTTTTCGGATGATTTTCTGTGCTTTGCCATCGGTGGCAAGCCGTTGCACACGATGGCGGGCACAAGGGCCGCGATCCGCAGGACCGTGCATGATCTGGGCGGCGGGCCGTGCGTGACGGGGACGACGAACGGTCTGTGCGTGGCGCTGATCATGCCGCGTGCGGCGGCGACGCCCGATGTGACGTGTACCAATACGCTGTCGGCGTTCTCGACGAAGGCGCCGGTGTGCCTGGGACCTTTGCGCCGCGGTGTCGAGGGTGCCTGCCGCACGGTGCAGGCGGTCCGTTCGGCGATTGCGGCGGCTCCCGCATTGCCGCAGGTTCCGCGCCCGATGCGTGCCGATGACGTGCTGCCTGAGCGGGCGCTGCTGGGGGATCAGGATGCCGTGGACGAGCTGGTGAATACGGTATATGCCAGTCTGCAGACGGCGGGACCGGACGATCCTACTTTGGAGACCGTGTCCACGTTCCTGCGCAACGGCGGCTCGTTGGAGACCACGGCCAAGGAATTGAGCGTACACCCGAACACGGTGCGGTACCGTTTGAAGCGGGCCGCCGAAACCACTGGCTGGGACGCCGCCGACGCGCGCGAAGCCTACGTGTTACGCACCGCCATCGCCCTGGGCCGCATGCATACCGCCTGAGCGCACCGCGACTGAGGAGCAACGCCGGCAACGCGCCACCACACAACACACCCCTGAACACGCCGCGATGCGCGCGGTACCAAGACGCACCGAAGGAAGCGGTACAAAGGTACCGCAACTGAGACGCAACGCAGGTAACGCGCCATCGCGGTGTGTTCAGGCGTGTTCAGAAGAGGCGAAGGGAATCATCTTCCCTACCCTTCATCTCGTCATAATCGAGGATGAGGCATTCGAAACCGCGGTCCTGGGCGAGGACGCGGGCCTGAGGGGCTGATGGTCTGGGCGGCGAAGATGCCGTGGACGGGGGCGAGGAGGGGGTTCGCGTTGAGGAGCTCGCAGTAGCGGGTGAGCTGCTCGACGCCGTCGATGCCGCCGTGGCGTTTGATCTCGATGGCGACGTGCTCGCCGTCGGCGTTGAGGGCCATGATGTCGACGGGGCCGATTGCGGTGGGGTATTCGCGGCGGATGAGCTTGGAGCCGGGGCCGATGCGGTCGATCTGTTCGGAGAGATAACGCTGGAGGTGGTCTTCGACGCCGTCCTTGATGAGGCCTGGATCGATGCCGAGGTCATAGGTGGTGTCGGAGTAGACGTGGTACAGGGAGACTTCCAAGACGTCGCTGGTCTTGTCGGCGCAGACGCGAAGGATATGCTCGGGGGCAGGCCCGTCCGCGGCCTCAACAGAGTCCGGGGTGACGTCCTTCAAAGTGCAGGGCGCAGCCATCCAGTTGAGCGGCTTGTATGAGCCGAGTTCGGAGAAGATCAGCAGACTGTTGTCGGCCTTTATGAGCAGAACGCGCTTCGCGGGAGGAAGCGACGCACTGAGGCGACCGGAATATTCAGCAGAGCAATCAGCAACAATAACGCGCACGTCACACCAGTGTACAGTACGCGCGGAACGGGAGGGAGCGCCTCTCGGACCAGTAACAGGCACGAACCGTACGGCCGCGCCGACAGCGCGAGCGTATCGAACGCCAAAATACGGGTTGAAATAGCCGCTTTGAGCAATTCCACGTGTGAAATCGCCGTTTTTGGATCCTGAAACGGCGATTTCACACGGGGAAATTGCGGATTTCGGCGATTTCAAACCCGTATTTTGGTGGGAATGGCGGAGTGCGCCGGGCATTGACGTGGGGGGGGGGGAAATAACACCGAGGTAGATAACGCAAAAAAAGGGCGCCGCCTGCGGGATGCAGACGACGCCCAGTGCGAGCGCAACGGCACAGCCGCTGCCGTGCCGAAGAGCTCGCTATTCGATACCGGGTCCTTCAGTGCGGACCACGTCACGGCCGCGTTCGACGGCAACCGTGAGCTTGTTGAAATCGAAGGAGATGAATCCGTCACTGACCTCGAACGCATGGCGCTCACCTGCGGGATCCACGACCGAAACCGTGCCTCCCTTGATCACCGTGAGCACCGGCTCGTGGTCGGCCAGAATACCCATCTCGCCTTCGGAGGCGGGGATGGTGACGGACTTCGCCGTGCCGTGCCACACCGGGTGATCGGCGGCGACGATGTTGACCTGCATCAGGGCCTTTGACGATTCAGCCATCACTCACCAAGTTCCTTCTGCAGGTCGTGCCACTTCTTTTCGAGGTCATCGATACCGCCGATGCCGGAGAACGCCTGCTCCGGGACGTCGTCGTAAACGCCGTCGCAGATGCGGGTGAAGGCCTCGATGGTCTCGTCGGCTGGCACGTAGGAGCCCGGACGACCGGTGAATTTCTCGGCCACGTAGAAGTTCTGGCCGAGGAACTGCTCGATGCGGCGGGCGCGGTTGACGGTGGTCTTGTCCTCTTCCGAAAGCTCGTCGATACCAATCAGGGCGATGATGTCCTGCAGCTCCTTGTTACGCTGCAGAATGGCCTTGACGCGGTTGGCGCAGTCGTAGTGGGCCTGGCCGACGTAACGCGGATCAAGGATTCGCGAGGTGGAGCTCAGCGGGTCGACGGCCGGGTAGATGCCCTTGGATGCGATGTCACGAGAAAGCTCGGTGGTCGCGTCCAGGTGGGCGAAAGTCGTCGCCGGGGCCGGGTCGGTGTAATCGTCGGCGGGCACGTAGATGGCCTGCAGCGAGGTGATGGAGTGGCCTCGGGTCGAGGTGATGCGCTCCTGGAGGGAGCCCATCTCGTCGGCCAGGTTCGGCTGGTAACCCACGGCGGAGGGCATGCGGCCCAGCAGCGTGGAGACCTCGGAGCCGGCCTGCGTGAAGCGGAAGATGTTGTCGATGAACAACAGCACGTCCTGGTTCTGCACGTCGCGGAAGTACTCGGCCATGGTCAGTGCGGTCAGCGGGACGCGCAGACGGGTGCCCGGCTGCTCATCCATCTGGCCGAAGACCAGTGCGGTCTTCTCCAGAACGCCGGCCTCGCCCATCTCGCCGATGAGGTCGTTGCCCTCACGGGTACGCTCGCCGACGCCGGCGAACACGGACACGCCGCCGTGGTTCTGGGCGACGCGCTGGATCATCTCCTGGATCAGCACGGTCTTGCCGACGCCTGCACCACCGAACAGACCGATCTTGCCGCCCTGCACGTACGGGGTCAGCAGATCGATGACCTTGATGCCGGTTTCGAACATCTGGGTCTTGGACTCCAGCTGGTCGAATGCCGGCGGCTTGCGGTGGATGGGCCAGCGTTCGGTGACCTTGATGGTCTCGTCGGCCTTCTTGTTCAGCACGTGACCGGTCACGTCGAACACGTGGCCCAGGGTCACGTCGCCGACGGGCACGGAAATCGAGCTGCCTGTGTCGTGCACCGAAGCGCCGCGGACGAGGCCGTCGGTGGGCTTCAGGGCCACGGCGCGCACGGTGGAGTCGCCAAGGTGCTGCTCGACCTCAAGCGTGATCGTGTGCGCGGTCTCGCCTTCCTCGTGAGCGCCGGTGTTGGTCAGCTCGACGGTCAGGGCGTTGTAGATATCGGGCAGGTGGCCCACCGGGAATTCGACGTCGATAACCGAACCCTGGATACGCGTCACACGTCCATTGATCGGCTCTGCAGCCGTCTCGGGAGCCGCTGTGGTCTGATTGTCAGCCATATGCGTTCCTACTCTTCCTTTGTGTTCAGCGCGTCGGCGCTGCCGATGATTTCGGTAAGTTCCTGGGTGATGGACGCCTGACGGGAGGCGTTCATCTTACGGGTCAGCGAGTCGATCAGGTTACGCGCGTTCTCCGTCGCCGTGTGCATGGCGTTCTGCCTGCTCGCGGTCTCGGACGCGGCCGCCTCCAGCAGGCATTCGTGAATACGCGACTGGATGTACTTCGGCAGGATGGCATCCATCACCTTGTCCAGGCTGGGCTCGAAACGGTACAACGGGCGCACCTTGGAGCTGGCGGCGTTGTCGCCCTCGCTCTCGCGCGACATGCCCGGGCCGGATTCGACCTTGGCCTCGACCACTTCGACGGGAAGCATACGCAGCACGCGCACCTTCTGCACCACCATGTTGATGAACTCGGTGTAGACGATGTAGAGCTCGGAGACCCCGCCCTGGCTGGCCGGCTTCATGTAGGCGGTCATCAGTGCGTTGGAGATGGCCTCGGCGATTTCAACGCCCGGCTTGTCGGTATCCCCCTCCCACGTGTCGGCGATTGCGCGGTTGCGGTACTTGTAGTACGTCACGCCGCGCCGGCCATACACGTAGAGTTCCGGCTGCTTGCCGGCGTCGTCGAGTCGCGTGAGCAGTTCCTCGGTCTCACGGATGATCGACGAGGTGTATGCGCCGGCCATGCCACGATCCGCCGTCAAGGCGAGGACGGCAACCTTGGGTTGTCCTCCTCCTTCTTCTTGACAATCGGATGCGTGATACGGGTGTGGGCTACCACAGCCTGAACGGCATCGAAAATCGCATCGGCGTACGGCTTCGCGTTCAGGGCCACGTCACGGGCCTTGGCGATATGCGAAGACGCGATCATCTCCTGGGCGTTGAAAATCTTCTCCAGCGATCCCGTAGAGGCGATCCTGCCCTTCAATGCGAGTTGCGATCCCATGGGCTACTTCTTTTCTCCAGCCATCGGGTGCTTGGTCGGATCGTGCGCGGGCTTGTCGGCCTTGGCGATGATCTTCTCCTGCTCCACGGGCACGGGCTTGCGCGTCGAGGACTTCTTCACGACCAGCGGCTTGCCGGCCTTGGTCACGTACGTCTCGCGGAACGCTTCGACGGCCTCGTCCAAGGCGGCTTCGGTGTCAGGCGTGAAGTTCTCGGTCTCACGGATGGTCTTGAGGATGTCGGTGCTGTGCTCCAGGTAATCGAGCAGTGCGTGCTCGAACGGCAGCACGTCGCCCAGCGGCAGATCATCCATCTTGCCATGGGTGCCGGCCCACACGGAGACAACTTCCTGTTCCATCGAATACGGCGAGAACTGCGGCTGCTTGAGCAGCTCGGTCAGGTGCGAGCCACGGTTCAGCTGGTTCTTGGACGCGGCGTCCAGATCAGACGCGAACATCGCGAAGGATTCCAGCGAACGGTACTGCGCCAGCGAGATCTTCAGCGTGCCGGAGACCTTCTTCAGGGCCTTGGTCTGTGCGGCGCCACCGACTCGGGAGACCGAGATGCCGACGTCCACGGCGGGACGCTGGTTGGCGTTGAACAGATCGGACTGCAGGAAGATCTGGCCGTCGGTGATGGAGATCACGTTGGTCGGGATGTACGCGGACACGTCGTTCGCCTTGGTCTCGACGATCGGCAGGCCGGTCATGGAACCGCCGCCCAGATCGTCGGAGACCTTCGCGCAGCGTTCGAGCAGACGCGAATGCAGGTAGAAGACGTCGCCAGGGTACGCTTCACGCCCCGGCGGGCGGCGCAGCAGCAGCGAGATCGAACGGTAGGCTTCAGCCTGCTTCGACAGGTCGTCGAAGACGATGAGCACGTGCTTGCCGTGGTACATCCAGTGCTGGCCGATGGCCGAGCCGGTGTACGGCGCGATGTACTTGAAGCCTGCGGAATCGGAAGCCGGGGAGGCCACGATGGTGGTGTACTCCATGGCACCGGCCTCTTCGAGGCTCTGGCGCACGGATGCGATGGTCGAACCCTTCTGACCGATGGCCACGTAGATGCAGCGCACCTGCTTCTTCGGGTCGCCCGTCTCCCAGTTCTTCTTCTGGTTGATGATGGTGTCGATCGCGATTGCGGTCTTGCCGGTCTGGCGGTCTCCGATGATGAGCTGACGCTGGCCGCGGCCGATCGGCGTCATCGCGTCGATGGCCTTCAGGCCGGTGGACAGCGGTTCGTCGACGGGATGACGGTGCATAACGTCAGGAGCCTGGGCTTCGAGGATTCGACGCCCTTCAATGCCCTTGATTTCACCCAGACCATCGATCGGGTTGCCCAGCGGGTCCACGGTGCGGCCGAGATAGCCGTCGCCGACGGGCACGGAGAGCACTTCGCCGGTGCGTCGGACCTCCTGGCCTTCCTCGATGCCTGCGAAATCGCCGAGGATAACCACGCCGATCTCACGGGCGTCAAGATTGAACGCCAGGCCGAGCGTGCCGTCCTCGAAGGTCAGCAGCTCGTTGGCCATGCAACCAGGCAGTCCCGTCACGTGCGCAATGCCGTCGCCGGCCGTCGCGACATAGCCCACTTCCTGGGTGGGGGTGTCACTCGGCTTGTACGACTCGACGAAATCATCGAGCGCCTTGCGTATCGTGGCGGGATCAATGGTAAGTTCTGCCATGATCACTCCTTATTGTTGGAAAATTTCATGTCGGGCTCCGTCGCCGCGTGTGGCGCGGCCCGGAACCGTATCGTCAGGCTTTCGCCTTTACCGTGCGGTGCAGCTGCTGGAGCTGGGCGACCACGGTGTTGTCCGTGACCTCGTCGCCGACCTGGATGCGCATGCCGCCGAGGACCGTGGGGTCGACGACCGAGTTGATGTGCACCGGATGGTCGAGCTTCGCGGAATATACGTCGGTCAGTCGCTTGATCTGGTCGATGTTCAGCGGCGACGCGGTGGTCACGGTAATCATCGACTCGCCCATATGGCGCGAGAACTTGTTGATCAGCCACTGGATGGTCTCCAGATAGCGCCGGTTGCGCGGGTTGCACGCGGCGTGTTCCGCCAGCCGGAGCGTGACCTCGTTGAACTCGGTCTTGCCCAGCACGGCGTTCAGCAGATCGATGCGCGCCTTGGCGGGTACGCTGTCGTCATTGAGCTTCGAACGCAGAACCGGCAGGTTGAGCAGCGCGGAATGCAGCTCGGCCAGTTCCACGGACACGCGCAGGGTGACGCCCGCGGCATCCGCGTAGTACATCATGGCGTCAACGCCGAAGTCTTCGACGGCGTTGGCGATGTGCGCGGCACGGCTCCATTTGCGACCGACCAGATCGCTCATGATCTCCAGGGTCATGGGATGGGCCTGGGCACCGATGAGCTCCTTGAGCACGCCGATCTTGTCGTCGACCGGACGTGACGGATCGGTGAGAGCGCGTTCGAGCTGCACGGTGTGGTCAAGCACGTTGGTGATCGTGAACAGTTCGTTGCCGATACGCCATGCGTCCTTGCCGGTCGAGCGCAGCTTGGGCGCCAACTCGTCACGCGAAACGCGATCCGAGATGCGGGATGCCTCTCCTCGCATTGGTCACCTCCCTTTCCGGAACGCCGGAATCACTTCTTGTCGTTCGTGTCCAGGTCGTCGATCATCTTGTCGATCATCGAGGACTGCACGTCGTCGCTTTCAAGCTTGGCACCGAGAATCTTGCCGGCCAGGGCCGTGGCAAGAGTACCGACTTCGCCCTTGAGGGAGACCAGCGCCTGCTGCTGCTGCGACTCGATAGAGCGCTGCGCGTTGGCGGTGATCTGGGCGGCGTCGGACTCCGCGCGGGAGCGTGCGTCGGCGATGATGTGGGAAGCTTCGGCACGGGCGTCGTCACGAATCTTGGAGGCTTCGACGCGAGCGGTGCTCAGCTGGGCCTCGTACTTGCTCTTGGCGGCGTCGGCATCCTTCTTGGACTGCTCTGCCTTGGCGATGTTGCCTTCGATCTTCGCCGCACGCTCATCGAAGATGGCGTTGAATTTCGGCATGAAGAACTTGTGGAAGAACAGCGCGACGATGACAAGGATGATCAGGGACCACACGATGTCGTAGACCTGCGGAATGAACAGCTTGAGGCCGTCACTTGCGGCTATTGTCATCATGAAGCCCTCCTTTCAATGTCGAATAAACGTGTGAATCGTCGCCTGTCGTCTCACTTAACGATCAGGGCGGCCACGAAGCCGAGCAGACCCAGCACCTCGACCAGTGCGAGGCCGATGAACATGATCATCTGGATCTTGCCGCTCACCTCGGGCTGACGGGCGGTGGACTCCATCGCCTTGCCGAACAGGATGCCCAGGCCGAGGCCGGGGCCGAGGGTCGCGAGGCCGTAGCCGATGACGGAAAGGCTGCCGGTGACCTGAGCGAGAGTAATGATGTCCATTTCTGTTTCCTTTCTAACGTAACCGTTAAAAAAATCTTGGTTAATTTCTTCAGTTGTCTCGGGAATTGCAAAGTATTCGTATTGTCCGTGGTGAGTCTCACGCGGGTGCGGCTCATTCCTCCGGGTAGCTCATGCTGATGTACACCGTCGAGAGGATGGCGAACACGTAGGCCTGCAGGAAGGCGACGAACGCCTCGAACAGGGTGAGCACCAAACCGAAGACGAACCACAGCGCGCCGACGGGGATTCCGGCAAGCTTATTGGTCGCGTCGATGACCCAGTACTGCGCAAACGCCAGGCAGGATGCCACGAGCAAGTGCCCGGAGATCATGTTGGCGAACAGACGGATGGTCAGCGATGCCGGGCGGATCAGCACCAGCTCGCACAGCTGGATCGGCGCCAGCAGGATGTACACCGGCCACGGCACTCCCTTGGGGAAGCACTCGTCGCGGATGTAGCCCCACAGGCCTTCTCGCGTGCTGCGGTGATCCAGTACTGGATGAGCACCCAGACCGCGAACACCAGCGGCATGACCACTGTGGCGGTGGCCGCCATGTTCATGCCGGGGATGATGCCGCACAGGTTGAACACGAAGATCGTGAAGAACAACGTCGAAATCATCGGCACGTAGCGCTTGCCGCGCAGCTCGCCCATGACCTGATATACGACGCTGTCACGCACGAAGTCGATGCCCATCTCGACCACGCCTTGCCAGCGGCCGGGGATGAGCTTGGCGCGCTTCGCCGTGATACCGAGCACCACGAGAAGCACCACGGTCGCCACGATGCGGATCAATATGATGCGATTGATCGCGAAGGGGGTTCCCTGGAACAGGATCTCGGGAGGAAGAAAATCATTGACCGTTGGCAGTTCGGGACCGCCGTCGGCCGCCAATAGTGCGCCCATACCGACCGCATCTACCATATCGCGCCTCCTGCTCTCATTATCAGCTGTCAGTTTAGCCCAACGGTTGAGGCGAATGTGACGTTTGGATATCGTCCGTCCAGCCGTTATCGAAGCTGCCCGGGCATAAGACCGACCAACCGGAGTTCCTGCCCAGACATTCCGCTCCGAATGACTAAGTGATTATCCTATGACCACCTTGGACAACACGCAACATGCCTTATTTTTCAAGGGCTGTACGGCGTTTCTTCTCCAAATTTGTGAGCGTTAACATATTGGTCATTGTCTCATTATTTGGACAATTTTTTCAAACACCGCTCATAAGGCATGGACAAAGAGGCGGTATTCCACCTATTGAGCACGGCGATGGCCCTCTTTTGTACGCCATGTGGACACCAAACCGTGCTAATGCAACAAATCTCGAATCTCCGCCCAATTACAGCGGGATTCCGAGGTCATCTGCGCCCTCCAGATCCGAAAGACCATCAGCGGGAGCCGACCGGGATGGTCCCAGATCCCCGTCAAACGACCGCAGCGCAGGCGAGAACCATCATTCGCCACGTATCACGCCGTAGTCGTCATGGACGAACGGTGAGAAATCGTCCTTGCGCGGGCCGGCGGGCGCGTGGCGGAAACGATCGATGCCAAGCCGGCGCTCCGCCCGCAATCCGGGCACTTCGGTGAGATCGTACGGCGTGGTCTGATACACCCAGTTCAGCCAATTGCGCCACAGCAGATTCGCGTGCGATCGCCATGCGAACAACGGCTCAAGGTGCGGATCGTCATGCGGGAAGTAGTTGTGCGGGAACGGGACGTTGCTCATCCCCTTCGCCATGTCGCGCTCGTACTCCTCCTGGAGCGTCGTCTTGCCGTACTCCCAATGGCCGAGAGCGAACACTTCGGAGAAATCGCGAGTGGCGATCAGGCCAGGCCCGGACTGCGGACCCCAAGTGAGCACTTGCAAGTCGGGATTCGCCGCCACGTCGGCCTCGTTCACACCCGCCAGACGGGAGTGCGGCTGCAGTGCAATCTCGTCGAAACCATTGGTCAGGAAGCAGTACTCGTCCTGCAGGTACTGCGGGAACACCCCGAATATCTTCTCCGGCAGGTCAACCTTGCGCACGCCATACCGGTAGTTGAGCGCCCCCATCGCGCCCCAGCACAGGTACATGGTGGAGAACACATGGGTGCTCGCCCAGTCGAGAATCGACTTGAACTCGTCCCAGTAATCGACCTGGTCGAACGGCAGGTGCTCGACCGGGGCTCCGGTGACGACGAAACCGTCATAGTAGTTGTCGCGGAAGGCATCCAGCGTCTCATAGAACTTGACCAGATGATCGTGACTGACATGGGTCGGTTCATGGGTGGATGTCTTCATGAAGTCGATTTCGACCTGCAGCGGCGATTTGGAGATCAGGCGCAGCAGCTGCGTCTCGGTTTCGACCTTCTTGGGCATCAGATTCAGGATCACCAATTTGAGCGGTCGCACACGCTGGCGCTCCGCCTCGGGCTTCTCCAGGGCGAAGATGCGTTCCGAGTCGAGGATGGCACGCGCGGGCAGGCCGCTTGGGATCTTGATAGGCATGTTCTTATTATGGCAATGGCCGGGATATTGATACGCCGTCAGGTTATCGCCATGAGTTATGACCGGTTATCAATCCCGGCATTTCACTCAGCGCAAAAATCCGACACGCCGATTTGACAATCTCGCATTCTCCCCTATCTTAGATAGAGCTGTTTGAAAACAGCCGGCGCGGGGTGGAGCAGCTCGGTAGCTCGCTGGGCTCATAACCCAGAGGTCCATGGTTCAAATCCATGCCCCGCTACCAGTGCCTCCGGTTTCACATCAAGGAAATCGGAGGCTTTTTCTATATCATCCATGTTCCATCGGGTGCGCCCACTGAACTTCTGGGATAGAGTCGGTGCGGCAATTCCCATAGCCTGCGCCAGATCCTTCTGAGAGGTCTGTCGAATGGCGATAAGAACCTTCATGTTGTATGTAACGCGATCCTGAAGGCTCAGCTCTTGCTTCTGCGCCTTTAACGCCGGCGAGACCATCACTGCAGTCATGTGAACTAGATTAGCAATGCATAGACTTACTTTCAAGTCTTGGATTAGGAATTTACAAACCATGATATTGTTACACATATCTTTTATCCATACATAAAAATGATTTGTATATGACTAATACGGAGTCGAGAATCAAAACCCTGATCGTAGTACGCGGAAGGCCGCGATCTTGTCGACCGGCTCGATGCCTCCAGTGACGCTGACCGCCCCGAATCCCGGAAACGACGATGTGCGCCACATCGTGCTCGGGATGATCGACGGCAGGCATTGGACGGCGATTACAACCAAACGCGGCAAGCGCATCCGCATCATATCCGTGCGCCGATCGCGCAAGAACGAGGAGGCATACCATGAAAGCCAAAAAAGTGATGCCAAGGCGATCACCAGCGACCAGTTTGAGGAGATGTTCGACAACGGCGACGACATCCTCAGCTATGTCGATCTCGGCAATCCCGTAGTCGAACATCATCCTCCGCTGGAGAAGCGAATCACGCTGACGATGCCCGCATGGATGGTCAGCGAACTGGACGAGGAAGCCGCCGAGCTGGCAATCAGCCGCAACGCCGTCGTCAATACATGGATCGCCGACCGGTTGCGCACCATGCGACGTCGCGAAAAGCGCCCACGCCTGACCCATATACCATTGAGGCCCATGGTTCAAATCCATGCCAAATAGAAGGCTAGGAATTACAAGATTCCTAGCCTTTCTGTTCTATTGCGCCTTTCTCAAGTGCCTCAAACCATCCCCCAGGTCTCGCTAGACAACCTTCGCCAGCGGCAGCGTCAGCGGCGGGATCGGCGGCGGAAGGCCAGGGCACCGATGGCGGCCGCGGCGGCTCCGGATCCGACGACGATGATGGCGACGACCCCCGCACCGGTATGAGACAGCACCGGCTTCTCGGGCTCTGGATCCGCCTTCGGCTCAGCGGGTGGATCATCAGGCGCTTCGACGGTTACGGTCTCCCCTTCGACGCCGAGCTCATGCGAAACCAGCACATCACCGTCACGCGAGCGAAGCGACGCTCTCCAATACACCAATCCCGCCTTCGGCGAGCGCACCTGCGGACTGACGATCGTCTGCTCGAACAGCGTATGGTCCACTTCGGCGCGGGCCTCGTCAAGCAGCACGCCGTTCATGCCGGGCACCGCCCCTTCCTCCACCGCCTCGTACGCCGTGAACGTCACATAGGCCCCTTCGGGCACATCGCCCACAATCCGCGCCGTATCGCGGAACGGCTCATCGACCCGCACAATGTCCGGCTCCACCTGCGTGGTCAGCGCCGGCTTGCGCGGCCGTGCCACATCCCATATGCGCACGCGCTCCCACGCGTCATCGTATGCGCTGGACGCCGGCATCACCCGGTCATCGCCGTCGAAGCTCCAAACGAACACGTACCATCCGTGCGATTCGGCCACGATGTGCACCGGATCGCCATGAGCGTCCGGCGCCCCGGCGCCCACTCGGATACGCCCGTTGACCGCCGGATAATCCCACACGCCAATCAACCGGTGATTGCTGTCCTCGGCCGGCGGCGTCTCCCCCTGAGGCCGGTACGCCTCGTCGCCGGCGGAATCATTCGGATCGCCCGCCCACCACACGCTCACCTGCGCCATCGCCCGGTCAGCGCCGATGCCAAGCTTGACATTGCCGTCAAAGGATCCGTGATCATCGGGGAATCCGTCGACCGTAATGGTGTCGCTCAGTTCGGAACCAACCACGCCGGTATGCTCCGTGACCGTGGATTCCACACTCACCCGAGCACGGTTCGAATTCGTCTCCGTGTATTCCAGGAACCCGCTGACCACATCCTTACCTATATATTGTCGCGCAGTATCGCTCAACTTCTCGACTTCGAACGCCCACACCCATGTGCCGAATCCTCCACCTCGCGGCGCCTCATACGCCGCGTCGCCGCCCGGCTCGGCCGTTGCTCTCACGTCCACGCGCTGCCCGGGAGCAGTGAACGACGCCTCGCCATAAGCGGACGGCCGGAATCCCATTGTGCCCAGCCTTGCGATGAACTCCTTCGCCGTCTCGTCGGCACCAGGCATGACCGGCTCGGACAGATCGCCCACGCCGAGCCCGTCGAAATACCATCCGGACGCCCGCAACTCCAATCCGGACGCCCAGGAATCGCCGTCATCCACTCCGGATGTGACGGTATCCACGACCGGCTGCCCGGCGTCGACCACCTTGGCCGCGACGGCGGTGCCCAGTGTGGGCACGAACTCCTTGCGGACCGAGAAATTCACCGCCTTGCCGCTCACCTGCGAAGAGCCGCCGTAACGCACCAGATCCTGACCTCCCGCGACTGCGAACACGTCCACCTGCTTGCGGTCATATGCCACACTCGCCTTCACTTCACCCTCGCCGGTCGCCTTCCACGAGTACACGATCGGCTCCGCCCCGGATATCCCGGTCACCGTCGCGCTCCCGTTCGCGAACACCGCCGGACCGTTCAGCGTCGCGGCGTATTTGATCCGGCGATCGTCTTCCCCTGCGCATTGGTCACCGACACCGTGACGCGCCCGGTCCGCGTGCCTTCGGCGTATGTACGCGTCACCGTCGCATTCGCCGGGGCGTTGGATCCCGCCTCCTCCCACATCTGCTCTACCTTGCGCCGCAGCGTCGGATTGTCGCGCATGACGGACACGCGCCGGGATTTCCACGTGTCCGGCTTCAGGTCCAGCAGATCATGGGCCAGCACCGCGATCGCCGCATGCTCCGCGGCCGTCCCGTCGCGATAATGGTCCATCAGCCAGCCGAGCCGGCGCGCGGTGTCGTCGTCACGCAGCTTGACGCTCTCCCCCAGCTGGTATTCGACGCGTTCGCCAGACTCGATGCAGTAATAGTTGTTCGTCGAATCCTTCGCCATGACGCCGATGACCTGCTCGCCGCCATGCTCATAGCGCAGAAACGTGCCGGCATCCGCCCTGCTCAACGTCACCGCCGCGGCCGGCATGGCGGCAAACACCAGCGAGGCCACCAATGCGAGAGCCATGACGGCCGCGACCCCCAGCGCGGACTGACATCGCCTGAATACAACCATGTTCATGATATTCCCTTCCTGAAATCCCGCCGCGTCCACGATGGGCGGTTGATGACACCATGCCATGCCGGACGCCGTCGGCCACCGGATTTCAGGCAATGTGGTCGAAGGCTATCCCCCTTCGGCGTGTTGTGGATAACTCCCCACGGCAGTTATCCACATTTGGCGGTTCTCGGCATATAAGACAGAGGGTTATCCACAATCGCCCATTGGCCATCAGCCGTATACAATGGGCGGTATGGCAGAAGAAAAGAAAGGCGCGTCAGCGCTTAGCAGTAGTTCATCTCGATCAGCCACATCGCATTCGGACGACAAGACCGAAGCGAAATCCGCGACCCGTCGCACTTCGTCGGGCAAGCAGTCCACATCACGTACCACCTCGCCGCGCAAGCGCACGACGGCCAAGACGCCTCGCGCCTCCAGAACGACGAAAGCCGCCACTGCGGCCGCCGTCGCCAACGGTGAGGTCCCCGCGCAGTCCATTCCCGTCGCAGACCCGTCGCAGTTCGGACGCATCGCCGTCATGGACGTGACGCCGAACGAGGAATCCGGCCGTTTCCCCGCCCGTGTCGAGCTGGGCGAACCGTTCAAGGTCACCGCGCAGGTCTTCATCGAAGGCCGCACCAAAGTCGGTGCCACCGCCATCGTGCGCAACCACCGCGGCAAGGAGATGCAGCGTCTGCCGATGACCTGCACCAACCCCGGCCTCGACCGCTGGGAGGTCATGCTCACCTGCGGCGAGCACAGCGACGTCAAGCCGTGGCAGCCCGAATTCGCCGCCATCAAGCGCCAGCTGGGCGAATGGAGCGTCACCATCGAAGGATGGGAGGACACCTACAAGTCCTGGCTGCATGACGCGGCCATCAAAGTCAAGGTCAACGACGACGTCGAGAACGCCCTTGAATCCGGCGCGCAATTGCTGGAACGCTGGGCGAAGACCGCCGACGCCAAGCTGAGCGCCGCGCAGCGAAAGATGCTCGTCGCCGCTGCCGCCACCATGAAGGACACATCGCTTACGCCCGAGGACCGTCTCGCCGCGGCGACCAGCGAACCGGTCGCCCAGCTGCATCTGACCAACCCGCTGCGCGACGGCGTCTCGCCCAGCCAGCCCCAGCGTTTCCTCGTGCAGCGTCCGGAATCCAGCTTCGCCGCATGGTACCAGTTCTTCCCGCGTTCCGAGGGCGCCTACGTCGACCCGGAGACCGGCAAGATCGTCCAGGGCACGCTCAAGACGTCGGTGTCCGGCCTGGAACGCGCCAAGGCCGAAGGCTTCGACATCGTGTACTTGCCGCCGATCTTCCCGATCGGCAAGACGAACCGCAAGGGACGCAACAACGCGCTGGAGGCCGGTCCCGACGATCCGGGCTCGCCGTTCGGCATCGGTTCCGAGCTGGGTGGGCATGACACCGTCGACCCGCTGCTCGGCAACATGGACGATTTCAAGGCGCTCGTCGCCAAGGCCCACGAGCTGGGTCTGGAAATCGCGCTCGACTTCGCGCTGCAGTGCTCGCCCGACCACCCGTGGGTCAAGCAGCACCCGGATTGGTTCCGCCACAAGCCGGACGGCTCCATCGCCTTCGCGGAGAACCCGCCGAAGAAGTATCAGGACATCTATCCGATCGACTTCAACGCCGACATGCCCGGCATCGAGAAGGAAGTCGAGCGTGTTCTCGAACTGTGGATCAACGCCGGCGTGACGATCTTCCGCATCGACAATCCCCCACACCAAGCCGGTGCGCTTCTGGCAGGACGTCATCGCGGCGGTCACCAAGAAGCACCCGGAGATCCTGTTCCTGGCCGAGGCGTTCACCCGCCCGGGCATGATGCGCGCGCTGAGCTACGTTGGATTCACGCAGTCGCACTGCTACTTCCCGTGGCGCAACACCAACGGAGGAGCTGGGCAAGTACCTGGAGACCACGAACGGCGACGACGGCTACTACCAGCACAACACGTTCTGGCCCACCACACCGGACATCCTCACCGCCTACGTGCGCGACAACGGCATCGCCGGCCACGCTGTGCGCGCGGTGCTCGCCGCGATGGGCAGCCCGAGCTGGGGCATCTACAACGGCTTCGAGCTGATCGAGAACAAGCAGCGCCCCGGTTTCGAGGAGCAGATCGACAACGAGAAGTACGAGGTCAAGGTGCGCGACTGGTCGGCCGCCGACAAGTACGGCATCGCCGAGCTGCTGACCAACCTAAACCGCGTCCGCCGCGAGCATCCGAAGGCGTTCAGCTACCACAACCTGACGGTGCTGGAATCCTCCGACCCGAACATCCTCGCATTCGCCCGCCACACACCGGCCGAGCTGACCGGCACCGACAAGCCGGAGACGCTGATCGTGGTGGTGAACCTGGACGGTCACGAGGCGCATCAGGCCATGGTGCATCTGGAGCTGCCCGACTACGGCATCGATCCGAAGTGGGGTGCGCACATACACGACGAGCTGACCGGCCGCGACTTCGCGTGGAGCTGGGACAACTTCGTCTCGTTGGCACCGTGGGCCGATGTGGCGCACATCTTCACCGTGGTGCATGAGGACTGAGAACGCATGAGGGACGCGCGGCCGGCAGGCTGACCGTTTCGGTGATGGGGCCCGTCGTTTCGACGACGGGCCCCATCTGCGTTTTTTGGGCGAAATCGTGGCGCTTCCGGCGTACGACGGGGTATTGTGGAGTGTGATTATGTCAATCGACTCTAAGGAGCAATATCATGGCAGAAACGTTCAACGTTCTCGTTGAAATCCCGCGTGGTTCCAAGAACAAGTACGAAGTCGACCAGGAGACCGGCCGCATCACCCTGGACCGTGAGCTGTTCACCGCCATGGGCTACCCGGACGACTACGGCTACATCGAAGGCACGCTCGGCGAGGACGGCGATCCGCTGGACGCGCTGGTGATGGTCAAGAACTCCGTGTTCCCGGGCTGCGTCATCGAGTGCCGCGCCGTCGGCCTGTACCACATGGAAGACGAAGAGGGCGGCGACGACAAGGTGCTGTGCGTGCCCGCCGACGTGCGCTACGACGACATCAAGGACGTCAACGACGTCAACGAGTACCACCTCAAGGAGATCAAGCACTTCTTCGAGCAGTACAAGGCCCTGGAACCCAACAAGGAAGTCCTCCCCGGCGACTACTGGACCGGCGCGGACGTTGCCGAGAAGGAAATCAAGGAGGCGCGCGAGCGTCTCGCGAACGCGTCGAAGTGATTTGCTTCAGGACAGCCCGGTGGGCTGTCCGGCGGCAACGTGCGAGGACGCGACAGCGACCGAGCCAACCATGAGCCGGCCGAAGGCCGTCCTCAATTGCAGGACCGTTGCCGAGAAGGAAATCAAGGAGGCGCGTGAGCGTCTCGCGAACGCGTCGAAGTGATTTGCTTCGCTTCCGCCTCCGCTGGCGGGGGCTGTCAGCCATCGGCTGACTGGGGGTGGTAACTCTGGCTTAAGTGCCACGATCACCCCCAGTCGCTCCGCGACAGGCCCCCCCCGCCAGCGGGGGCATTATATTATCTTATCGACCACAGCTTTCTGGCTCGCCTACAAACAGATTCCGCTGTTTGCTTCACGGCTCGTTCCGCCAGCGGGGCGATGTTGTGTTACAGTAGTGCCTTGTAGTTTTCACGACTTGCGAACAGCATTCGCTTGGATTCAAAGCCGGCTTGCTGGCCCGGCAGTTCTCAAAGTCCGTGCCCCCTAGGCGTAGGCGGTTTATCCGTCGAGGCCCATCCCCCGGGGAAGCCGGCGGGATGAACCTTTATGTTCCAGCTATGATTGAGATACTGCTTATTTCCGTATCCGTCGCCATGGACGCTTTCGCCGTCTCGATCGGAAAGGGGTTGACCGTCACGCGCGTGCGGCCGGTCGACGTCATCAAGACCGCATTGTGGTTCGGCGGCTTCCAGGCATTGTTCCCGCTTCTGGGCATTTTTCGCGGCCAACACGTTCAGCAAATACGTCACCGCGGTTGATCATTGGATCATTTTCGCGCTGCTCGCGTTCATCGGCGGCAACATGATCCGCGAGGCGTTCGGCGAGGAAGAGGAGAACAGCCGGGAGACGGCCCAGTTCGACTGGCGCCATATGCTGCCGCTCGCGGTGGCGTGTAGCATCGATGCGTTCGCCGTCGGCGTGAGCTTCGCATTCATGCAGGTCAACATCTGGTTTTCGGTGATCGTCATCGGCGTGGTGACCGGCGCGTTCTCCGCTGCCGGCCTGTATATCGGCCGCGTGTTTGGCGCACGCTGGCAGAAGCCGGCGCAGATCGCCGGCGGTGCCGTGCTCGTGCTCATCGGTCTTAAGGTGCTGCTTGAGCACCTTGGCTTCATAGCATGGTAACGCAACGAGACTGAAAATATGCGGCTGTCAGCGTCCGTGTTCGGGACTTTCCGTGTTTGGATATTGCCGGGACGATGAGGCCATCGTCTTGCCGGTGCGGATTTCGTCGTAGCGCCCAAGGGGACATGTCTTCCCCGCGTGTGCGTCATTGCGCGCAGCCGAGGTCCTCGACCCAGGCTCCTCCATGCGAGCCGGTCGCCGGAGGGCGGTCCGTGGCGACCGTCTCGATCAGGCCGCTCATGATGGCGACCCTTCGCCGACGAACTCCACCACCCGAAAGAAAGAAGCGCGTTGGCTGAATGACGGGTACCGACTCCCCGCATCGCATACTGGCGAAGACCAATATTCCCCGCCGAAGAAAACCGTCAAATATCAGAAGATCAGCTGCATGACGAATGACGCGGCGAACACGAGCAGACCGCTGAGCATCACCGGCAGCAGCCCGATACCCAGCCACGGCGCCGGAGCGACCGGATCCGGATCCGCCTCGCGGCTCCACGACACCGAGCATACGGCGAACAGCACCGCCACTACCACGAACGCCGCGGCCACGATGATGAATCTCGTCAGCAGCCCGTTATCCGGCGACGCGGAGCCCATGTCGATGAGATCGGGCACAAAACACCATCCCGCGGCGCTGACGGAGACCACGGCCCCCGTCATGCAGTGCGACAGCGCGCGAATCAGGTGGCTGCGCTCCGCGCGCACCATCTGCCGGCCGAACGCGATGATCGTCGCCGCGATCAGCAGTATCGCGAAGCACGCCGCCCAACGCACCAGCTGATACATCACCAGACGTCCATCATCCGCAAGACGCCCGCCCTCGTACGCGGGGTAAAACAGCTGGCTGGCCAACGACGTCCGCGCGCACAGAATCGACAGCACGCCCGCAACCGCGCCGATCAGGCGGTCGGCAATGCCGGCACGGAACGGCCACCCAACCTGGAATAGCACGAGCAGCACCACGGCGAGCGCGATCGCAACCCCTTGCGCCACACCGCCCTGGTTCCCGAACGTGAACTCCAGCACGCCCGTCACGCCGAATAGCACCACGTATGCCACCGCCTGAACCGCAAGTACGCGGCCAATCGAGCTTCCGGTACGCTGTTCGCCGTCGCCCATCGTCATCACACTCCACAAATCGCAATCCGCGGCAGCCTCGCGACCGCCATTCCACTAACTCTAGCCTAGCGTCGGCTGTCCACATTATGCGCCTACAATATGACCACTAACCATATGGGTACTACGGTTATCCATATTCAGGAAAGGGGAAGCGGTTGACTGATTTGACGCTGATGACATTCGCGGACGACCCTGCCACCGTGCTTCCCTCACTTGCACTGCTGTCCCACCGCGTGCGCGTGCTGCCGATGGACGCCGCAAGCCTGGTGAAGATGCCGGAGAACACCGTGCTCTTCCTCGACGCCCGGGATGACCTCGCCACGGCGAAGACGCTGTGCCGGCTGATTCACGCTTCCGGCCTGGCCACGCCGATCGTGCTGATCCTCACCGAGGGCGGGTTCACCGTCGTCAACTCGCAGTGGGGCATCGCCGATGTGGTGGTGGCCTCCGCTTCACCCGCCGAGGTGGAGGGGCGCCTGCGACTGGTGTCGGAACGCGGCAATGCGCCGATCACAGGTGCCAGCACCACGGACGATTCGGAGCGCACCGAGGATGGCCAGATCCGTTCCGGCGATCTCGTGGTGGATACCAACGGCTACACGGCATCGCTGCACGGCAGGCCCATCGATCTGGCGTACAAGGAATTCGAACTGCTGAAGTATCTGGTGCAGCATCCCGGCCGTGTGTTCACGCGCGCGCAGCTCCTGCAGGAGGTGTGGGGATACGACTATTACGGCGGCACCCGTACCGTCGACGTGCACATCCGTCGCCTGCGCGCCAAGCTGGGCGGCGAATACGAACATCTGATCGGTACCGTGCGCAACGTCGGCTACCGTTTCGACCCGCCCGAGGGCGAGGGAGACAAGTCACTCGCGGCTCCGACGGCTTCCGACGACACTGACGCCAACGCCCAGTAAGACCGGCGCATCATGCCACGCGAATCCAAACGGGCACGCATCCAGCGGATGCACGAGGAGTACGCATTGCTCGTCGAGGCGTTCCCGCACCCGAAATGCGCCTTGGATTTCACTTCTCCCCTGCAATTGCTGATAGCCACCGTGCTCAGCGCCCAGACGACCGACAAGCGGGTGAACACCGTCACGCCCGAGCTGTTCTCGCGTTTCCCCGATGCCGCATCCCTGGCCGCAGCGAATCCGCAGGACGTCGAAGACATCATCCACCCGCTCGGCTTCTACCGTTCCAAGACCAAGCATCTGCTGGGATTGGCCGTAGTGCTGCGTGACCGTTTCGGTGGCGAGGTCCCCGATACGATGGACTCGCTGGTGACGTTGCCCGGTGTCGGCCGCAAGACGGCCAACGTGGTGTTGGGCAACGCGTTCGGCGTGCCCGGATTCCCGTCGATACGCATGTGATCCGCGTGACGGGATCGGCTGCGCTGGCGCGGCGACTGGAACTCGTCCAGTCCAGATCCGGTGCATATCGAGCGGGAGATCTGCTCGTATTTCGAGCCGTCGCAGTGGACCGACCTGTCGCACCGGCTGATTCTGCATGGACGCGCCACCTGTCACGCGCGCAAACCCGATTGCGCGGTGTGTCCACTTCATGACACCTGCCCGAGCTCACTGATATAGACCAAGCGGACGGACCCGGCCGGTATCCCACGCATCAGGGATCCCCCGTCGACCCGTTTACCCCGGGCATTACACTCGGAGCCATGCAGCACAGCGCACGGCATACCTCCATCAGCAGTTCGGCGAAGTCCGCCATCATCTTTGTCATCGTCGCGGGGGTGCTCGGCTGCGCCGTCTGGCTGGGCTGGTCCCTGCTGCACCGCAGATACACGCTGCCCACCTTCAGCGGCCTGCAATCAAGCGTCAAGGTGAGCGTCGGCATCACCGGCGCCCCGGAATCATTGGATATCCGGACAACCGACGACGATTCGCTCGACCGCGTCCTTCTCGGCAACGTCTATGAGACGCTGCTGAAGCGCGATGACAACAACAAGATCCAGCCGTCGCTCGCCTCCTCGTGGAAGGTGTCCGAAGACGGCACCACCTACCGCTTCAACCTGCGCAGCGGCGCGACGTTCGCCGACGGCACCACGATCACCTCGTCCGACGCCGTATGGTCCCTGCAGCAGATCATCACCAAGAAGTATGTCGGCAGCGACGAACTGTCCGCGCTGTCCAACGTGGAGTCGGACGGCAACAGCACGCTGGTGCTGCGGCTTCGCGAACCCGACCCGCGGCTGCTCGCCAAGCTCACCACGCGCATCGGCATCGTCTACAACCAGCGTGAGAACATCGACTACGCAAAGCAGGCCAGCGGGTCCGGACCGTTCACCGTCTCCCAATGGCAATCCGGCAAGCAGCTGACGCTGAGCCGCAACGACCACTATTGGGGTAGCAAGTCCAAGGCCAAGACCGTCACCGTCAACTTCGCGGCCGACACCACGGAGCTGGCCAAGGCTCTGAACAACGGCCAGATCGACGCGGCCATCGCGCTGGATCAGTCCGCCGCCGACGCGGTGAAAGATGACGGCATCGTCAAGAAGCAGGGCGTCAGCAACCGCAAGGTCGTGCTCGCCTTCAGCAACAACACGCAGTCCATCCTTTCCGACAAGCGGTTCCGGCAGGCAGTGCGCTACCTCATCGACAAGAACGCGATGACCGAGGCGCTGGGCGGCGGCACGGTCATGACCGGGCCGCTGTCACCGCTCGACGACGGATATCAGAAGACGGATGAGACGTTCGGCCACGACATCGGCAAGGGCAACGACCTGATCAAATACTTCCGTTTCCGCGTCTCCAGACGACCGCTGACCTTCGTCTATCCGAAGGAATACGGCTCCCAGATCGGCGAACAGGTCAAGCAGACGATGTACGCCGAACCCGCGTATTCGGACGTGTCCGTGTCGATGGTCGACGATGCCACATGGAGCAAGACCGTGACGCAGGACCACCAATACGACTTCACGATCTACGAGACCGACGGCGAGGACGATCTGGACCTCCTGATGAACAGCAACTCGTACATCGGCTTCGTCAGCACCGACTCGCAGAGCGCGTGGAGCAAGGCGCTGAAATCCTTCAGCAGCGACGACTACGCGAAGAACTTCCAGTCGTTCATCGGCACGCTCGACGACGATTCGCCGGTGGACTGGATCTGCACGCGCAAGCCGATCAGCGCGTACCGCAGCAACATCACCGGAGTGCCCGTCAACATGACCTACACGCAGCTGCCGCTCGCCGATATGACCACCACGGACTGATTCGGGGTATGCGCCCGGACCCGACCCCGCCGGCGGACGCAGCCGCGCGGCTGTTGTCACGATTGCTTTCTAGACTGTCGCTTATGACCGAAGAGCAGGATAACAGCATCATCAAGGCAC
>ENA-OQCV01000080-OQCV01000080.1-human-gut-metagenome-genome-assembly--contig:-NODE-80-length-27223-cov-4.038198_pt1 | contig 27223 bp, 32 predicted proteins | sample MGYA00242766_ERZ504592 | MGnify/ENA primary metagenome ERZ504592 (study PRJEB26092, sample SAMD00036315) | human gut metagenome | host: Homo sapiens | study: EMG produced TPA metagenomics assembly of...
TCTGATACATCCATGTGATGCGGGAGATCCAAGCTTATTGTACTCTCCTGCCGGAAGATTATATGAGTTTGCCTGACCGCAGGCTACAGAATGAACAAAGATTCCTCCCTGTCCGGCACGGTCTACAAAGGGAATCGCATCTTTTGACGGAGATACATTTATCCCCATGGTCACCGGTGACTGCATTCAGATCCGGCGGGCAGATGTAAAGACAAAGATTCTGAAGCTGAACCATTTAAGTTTTGTTGAGGTATTGCGCCGGAAGATGAGAGACAGCTGATCAGCAGGAGGAAATAAGGTGAAAGTTGCGAGACATGAGAAAATTATTGAACTGATTCATCAGTATGATATTGATACACAGGAAGAGCTGGCCTCCAGACTTAATGAGGCAGGATTTAAGGTGACACAGGCGACTGTATCCAGAGATATTCGTGCTCTCAAGCTGACAAAAGTGGCAGGAAAGGACGGAAAGTCCCGTTATGCAATTATTAATAATGAATCAGGAAGTCTTGGAGAAAAATATACAAGAGTACTGGAAGATACCCTGCTTTCTATTGATGTGGGACAGAATATCATTGTGATCAAAACCGTTTCCGGAATGGCCATGGGCGTGGCAGCAGCCCTGGATGCGTTGAAATGGCCGGAAATACTGGGATGTATTGCAGGTGATGACACTATTATGTGTGCTGCAAAGACTGCAGACATGGCACTGGGAGCAGCAGAGAAACTGAGAAGTTTTGTCAGATTGAATAAGTGATCCCACGAGTAACTGCTCAATACCTTTGCAGTTACGATCCTGAACTTTTAACATTACAAATGACTTGATTATGGAGGCAATAAATGTTAGCTCATCTGCATGTGAAAAATCTTGCACTGATAGAAGAAATAGAAGTGGAATTTGGTCCCGGACTGAATATCCTGACCGGTGAGACCGGAGCAGGTAAATCTATCCTTCTGGGGTCTATGCAGCTGATTCTGGGTGCAAAAACTTCTAAAAATATGATAAGGGAAAATGCATCCTATGCACTTGTGGAGCTGCTTTTTCAGGTAGAAAACGAGAAAGCGCTGGAGACACTGAAAGCACTGGATATCTGTCCGGAAGATGGACAGGTACTTCTGTCCAGAAAAATCATGGATGGAAGAAGCATCAACAAGATTAATGGAGAGACAAGTACTGTAGGTCAGATGAAGGCCGCTGCTGCATGCCCTTTTGGATATCCATGGACAGCACGAGCATCAGTCACTTCTATATCAGGATAAGCAGCTTGCAATCCTGGATGCATATGGAAAAGAAAAAATTCCTTCCTGCAAAGGAGAAAGTATCTCTGGCATACAAAGAATACAGCAAATGCAAAACAGAACTTGGTTCCATGAATATGAATGAGGAGCAGAGGAATCGTGAGCTGGCTTTTCTGGAGTTTGAGATCAAAGAAATCGAGAAAGCAAATCTGCAGCCGGGAGAGGATGAGGAACTGGAAGCCCGGTACAGAAAAATGAGCAATGCAAAACTCATCGTTGACTCCCTGCAGCTTGTACATAATCTCACAGGCTATGAAAGCAAGGAAGGCGCCGGAGAGACTGTCGGAGAGGCATTAAAGGAATTCTCTCATGTAACACAGTATGATCCGGAGCTTACACCTCTTGCAGAGACACTTACTTCTGTAGACGGTCTTCTGAATGATTTTAACAGAGAATTATCCGCTTATCTGGACGAGCTGACCTTTGATGAAGGAGAGTTTTATGAGACAGAGAGAAGACTGGATCTGATCAATGGACTGAAGGCAAAATATGGACGTACCATTGAGGAAATTTTCACATATCGCAAACTTCAGGAAGAAAAACTGGAAAAATTACATAAATATGAAGAAAATTTACAGGAATTAAAGGAGCGTCTCAGAGAACTGGAAAATATTCTTGAGAAAAAGTCGGATGAATTAGCAGAAATCCGTAAAGAATACAGTAAACAGCTTGAGCAGAAGATTATTCAGGGATTGAAGGATTTAAACTTCCTGGATGTGAATTTTGCCATTGATTTCCGGAAAAAGAAAAACTACACAGATAATGGAACCGATGATATCCAGTATCTCATTTCTACAAATCCCGGAGAAACTCTGAAGCCACTGGGACAGATCGTATCCGGCGGTGAGTTGTCTCGAATCATGCTTGCATTAAAGGCAATCCTTGCAGACAGAGATGAGATTGAGACATTGATCTTCGATGAGATCGATACTGGTATCAGTGGAAGAACTGCACAGAAAGTCTCTGAAAAGATGGCAGTGATCGGACAGCATCATCAGGTACTCTGCATCACGCATCTGCCGCAGATTGCAGCTATGGCAGACAGTCATTTTGAAATTGAAAAACATCTGCAGGGAACTGAGACTATTACCCAGATCCATGTGCTTAAAGAACATGATTCCATCCGCGAACTGGCAAGACTGTTAGGTGGTGCAGAAATTACACCTGCAGTTCTTGAGAATGCGAAAGAGATGAAAGAATTGGCACAGAAACGAAAAAAATATACAAGATTTAAATAAAATAATTGACCACATACTAAGAGAGGATAATCTTTGTGACGGATTGTTCTCTCTTATTTTGTACCTTTCGGGTTTACTGTGATGGGAAGTGTTTTATGGCAATTTCACAGTTACAGAATTTCATAAATACAGAATGAAAGGATGTGCATAACAATGAATGAACAAAAGAAAATATAGACTTTTTGTCATCTGTTGTCTTGTGCTGGATCTGTTGGTGATGCTGATATCAGGTTACAGATATCTGGACAGAAAGATACCTGACGAAATTCAGATTTCCAGAGGCTAAAAAAACAGAAGATGTCACAGAAGTTTTGTCAACACCGTTTGTTACATTTGAAGAAGCAGTTACTGTTTCGCAGGATGGAGGCTATATTCTGCCCTGTAAACTTTTGGGTTATATTCCATTTAAAGAAATAAAAGTAACACCTGCAGATGATCAGGAAATTTATGTCAGCGGAAGCACCATAGGAATTTATATGCAAACAGAAGGTGTTCTGGTGATTGACACCGGTGAAATTCAGAATCGGAATGGTGAGACAGAGGAGCCTGCGAGAAATATTATCAGACAGGGAGATTACATTATCTCATTTAACGGAGAAAAAATCTCTACAAAAAGAGAACTGATAGATGACATCTCAGAACTTGATGGCAGCGAAGTTACACTGGGGATAAGCCGTAAAGGAGAGAGTATTCCTGTATCTGTAACTCCTGTAAAAAGACAGAAAAAAAGGAGACTATAAACTTGGAATCTGGGTAAGAGATGACACGCAGGGGATAGGAACGCTTACCTACGTAGATCAGAATGGTAATTATGGTGCCCTTGGCCATGGAATCAGTGATATAGACACTGCCCAGCTTCTGAATATCCGAAACGGAGCTTTGTATAAAGCCCGGATTCTTGCGATTAACAAAGGAAGTAAAGGCAATCCCGGCGAACTTGCAGGATACATCTGCTATGATGACAGAAATATTCTTGGAACTATCGAAGCAAACAGCAGAAATGGAATTTATGGTCAGTTCACAGGGATTGCAGATGATGCGATCACTTTAAAGAAAATGCCGGCTGCGTATAAGCAGGACGTGAAGATTGGAACAGCCACAATTCTCTGCAGTACAGATGGCGAGGTAAAAGAATATGATGCAGAGATCAGAAAAATAGATTTGAATCATGAAGATACCAACAAAAGTTTTGTGATAAAGGTGACAGATAAAGAACTTCTGGAAGCTACAGGAGGGATTGTACAGGGGCTCAGCGGAAGCCCGGTTATCCAGAATGGAAAAATCATTGGTGCGGTAACTCATGTATTTGTTCAGGATGCTTCCAGCGGATATGGAATCTTTATTGAAAATATGCTGAAAAATACAGAAAGACTCTTTTAATGGATGATCAGGATTATGAAACAAAAATCTGATTATTGTCGAAATATATCAGATGCCTGTGAAAAATGAAAATAAAGAAAAAGAATCACCAAAGCTGTCGACATAAAATAGGACAAATTTCTCTCTGTGTCTTGATTTTTCCGTAAGCATTCCTCTATAATATGTGATGAACCGAAAAAGAAAAGAGATTTATTGAAAAAATGGGGGAGGAGTGAAATTTATGGAAAAATTAAATGTGGCAATTGCAGATGATAATGAGAAAATGGTGGAAGTACTTGGTCAGATAATAGAAGAAGACAAAGATCTGGAACTTGTGGGAAAAGCGCATAACGGAGAAGAAATCTGTAATATTATACGTGAAAAGGAACCGGACGTTGTGGTTCTGGATATTATTATGCCGAAAATGGACGGACTGGCAGTAATGGAGAAATTTGCCAATGACAAAAGTCTCAAAAAGATCCCATCATTTATCGTAGTTTCGGCAGTCGGTCAGGAACGTATTACAGAAAATGCATTTAACTTAGGGGCAGATTATTATATCCTGAAGCCTTTCGATAATCAGATGTTGCTTAATCGTATCAAACATGTGCGCAGAGCCGGCGAGAGAAGAATACGTCAGATCGGGCGGCAGCCTGAAAGGACAGAAGACAATCCGGTACCTGTGAGAAATCTGGAAACAGACGTGACAAATATCATTCATGAGATTGGAGTGCCTGCACATATTAAAGGATATCAGTATCTGCGTGACGCCATCATCCTGTCAGTTAATGACATGGAGATGCTCAATTCCATTACCAAGATACTGTATCCTACGATTGCAAAGAAACATCAGACAACAGCCAGCAGAGTGGAACGGGCTATCAGACACGCCATTGAAGTTGCCTGGAGCAGAGGAAAAATGGACACAATAGATGAATTATTCGGTTACACAGTCAGTACAGGAAAAGGAAAACCCACAAATTCAGAATTTATTGCTCTGATTGCAGATAAAATCAGACTGGAATATAAAAATCGCTCTTTCCAATAGTCATAGTTTGGAGTATAATTATTTAATAAAGGCTACCAAGGAGGGTTTTTCGCATGAAAAATATTTTATTTGCAACATCTGAAGCTGTACCATTTATCAAAACAGGAGGTCTGGCAGATGTAGCTGGCTCATTGCCGAAATATTTTGATAAACGATATTTTGATATTCGTGTGATCTTACCGAAATATGCCTGTATGAAACAGGAATGGAAAGATAAAATGAACTATATCACACATTTCTACATGGATCTTGGATATAAGAACTGCTATGTAGGAATCATGCACATGGAGTACGAAGGAATTCAGTTTTATTTTATTGACAATGAATACTATTTCAGCGGACCCAAACCGTATGATGGAGGAACATGGGATCTGGAGAAATTTGCATTCTTCTCCAAAGCTGTACTGTCAGTTCTTCCGGTTATCGGATTCAGACCGGATATTATACACTGTCATGACTGGCAGACCGGACTTGTTCCCGTATATCTGCACGACAGCTTCCAGCAGAATGAATTTTTCTGGAATATCAAGACGATCATGACAATACATAACCTTAAATTCCAGGGTGTATGGGATGTACAGACAATCAAGAATATCACAGGACTGTCCGATTATTATTTTACAGCAGACAAACTGGAAGCATATAAAGATGCCAACTATCTGAAGGGCGGTATTGTGTTTGCAGATGCAGTCACTACTGTAAGCAATACTTATGCAGAGGAAATCAAGACACCGTTCTATGGAGAAAAACTGGACGGTCTGATGTGTGCGCGTGCAAACAGCCTGCGTGGAATTGTAAATGGTATTGATTACAATGAATTCAATCCTGAAACAGATCCATATATCACAAAGACTTATAATGCAACAACTTTCAGAAAAGAGAAAGTTAAGAACAAACTTCAGCTGCAGAGAGATCTTGGATTGCAGGAAGATCCGAAGACGATGATGATAGGTATTGTATCACGACTGACAGATCAGAAAGGGTTTGATCTGATCGCATATGTGATGGATGAGCTTTGCCAGGATGCTATCCAGCTTGTAATTCTTGGAACCGGTGATGAACGTTATGAGAATATGTTCCGTCACTTTGACTGGAAATATCATGGAAAGGTATCTGCTCAGATCTATTATGATGAGAAAATGTCTCACCGTATCTATGCATCAGCAGATGCGTTCCTGATGCCGTCCTTATTTGAGCCATGTGGTTTGAGTCAGCTGATGAGTCTCCGTTACGGAACACTTCCGATCGTCAGAGAAACAGGTGGACTGAAGGATACGGTCGTACCTTATAATGAATATGAGGGAACCGGAAACGGATTTTCTTTCAGAAACTACAATGCGCATGAGATGCTTGCAACAGTGCGCAATGCGGAAAGAATCTATTATGATAAGAAACGTGAATGGAATAAAATGGTTGATCGTGCTATGGCAGCTGAATTTTTCATGGGGTAATTCCGCACGTCAGTATGAAGAAATGTACAACTGGCTGATTGGTGATAAATAGAAACAGAGAGAAATATTAAAAACTACGAAAGAGCAGGGAATGTAAAAAAGCACATTCCCTGCTTTTACTGTTATGTTGTTACTGTTTACACACCATTATCCCGCGAGGTGTTTTGGCATGAATATGCCAAAATTCCATTGCCGCAGGCAATCTGGAATGAATTTTGGCTACGTTACTGAGAACGGAGTGAACAGTAACATGAAAAGGTTATTCAGGCAGAATAAAAAGCTTGACATTTGACAGGAAGTATAATACTATAATGAATAGAAAACGAACATAAGTTCTTAAAGGGCTGAAGGAGATTAAAATAAATGATAAATGAAGAAAAGCAGAAAGCACTGGAAGCAGCGCTTGGACAGATTGAGAAACATTACGGGAAAGGATCGGTCATGAAACTCGGGGAATCCGGAGCAAATATGCAGGTGGAGACAGTCCCTACCGGATCTTTAAGTCTTGATATTGCACTTGGAGTAGGCGGTGTTCCCAAGGGACGTATCATCGAGATTTACGGACCGGAATCCAGCGGTAAGACAACCGTTGCACTTCACATGGTTGCGGAAGTGCAGAAACGAGGCGGGATTGCCGGATTTATTGATGCAGAACATGCTCTGGATCCTGTCTATGCAAAGAATATCGGTGTAGATATCGATAACCTGTACATATCACAACCGGACAATGGAGAACAGGCACTTGAGATCACAGAGACGATGGTGCGTTCCGGAGCTGTGGATATTGTGATCGTTGACTCGGTTGCTGCACTTGTACCGAAGGCGGAGATTGATGGAGATATGGGTGACAGCCATGTAGGTCTTCAGGCCAGACTGATGTCACAGGCTCTCCGTAAACTTACAGCAGTGATCAGTAAATCTAATTGTGTAGTTATCTTTATCAATCAGCTGCGTGAGAAAGTTGGAGTTATGTTTGGAAACCCTGAGACAACGACAGGTGGGCGTGCTCTGAAATTTTATTCATCTATCCGCATGGATGTCCGCAGAGTAGAGACATTGAAACAGGGCGGTGAGATGGTGGGAAACCACACCAGAATCAAAGTTGTGAAGAATAAGGTGGCTCCGCCGTTTAAACAGGCAGAATTTGATATTATGTTCGGAACCGGCATTTCCAAAGAGGGAGATATTCTTGATCTGGCAGCGGAATGCGGAATTGTAAATAAGAGCGGTGCATGGTACGCATATAACGGAGATAAGATCGGACAGGGACGTGAAAATGCGAAGATTTTCCTGAAAGAGCATACAGATATCTGTGATGAGATTGAGAAGCAAGTCAGAATCCATTATCATCTTCTTCCGGATGAAGAAGGACAGGCCAAAGAGCCGGTGCCGGCAACAGGTGATGCACCGGATGCTTCTGAGGAGTGATCATGGGGAATTCATCCGGAGATCTGAGAGAATTTCTCAGGAATGCAGAGGCTTTAAAGAGACAGACTGTACAGAAACAACAGAAAAATTTAACGGAAGAACCTGAAGAATACAGAGACGCAAGGCGTAAAGCCATGCGTCTCTTAGAACATATGGATCGGACGGAGAAGGGATTGAGAGAGAAATTGCGCCAGGCGGGATTTACCAGTCAGGCGGTTGATCATGCTCTGACATATGTTGAAGCCTATGGATATATAGATGATGAACGATATGCCAGAACTTATATTGCATACAGAATGGATACAAAGAGCCGGCAGAAGATCATCCGGGAACTTATGGGAAAGGGAATAGACAGGAAAACAGCGATAAATGCATGGGAGGAAGAGGCTGCCTTAAATATGCCTGATGAAAAAGAAATCCTCTATCGAACCATAGAAAAGAAATATCCGCCGGATACTGAGCTGGATGAGGAAAAAAATGCGTCGGCTCTATGGTTATCTTGTGAGAAGAGGATTTGGATATTCAGACATTGCAGATACTCTTGAGAATATGAATATCAGACTTGTACATACATATTCGGATGAATCATAGTATACTCCATTGTATGTATATTGCAAAATATATTACTGAGAACAGAACGAACAGTAATTAAATATAGGAAAAATATTCAAACAATTATCCTGCAAAAAACTTGAACATAAGTATGTAAAAAAAGATAAACTTAGTATTGTTGTATTTGTACAATGAAAACTAAATAAGGAGGTGCTCCTGTGACAACAACAATTATTGTTGCAATTGTCGCTGTGGTAGTCGCGCTACTTATTGCAGTTCCTGTTACTTGCAAAGTCGCTGTGAACAATAAAATCCAGAAGGATGCCGAGATTGTTGGGACAGCAGAAGACAAAGCAAGAAGCATCATAGATGAAGCTCTGAAAACAGCTGAGACTAAAAAATGAGAAGCTTTATTGGAAGTGAAGGAAGAATCTCTCCGTACAAAAAAGTGAACTGGAGAAAGAAACCAAGGAACGAAGAAACGAACTGCAGAAATATGAAAATCGTGTATTAGCAAAAGAATCCGCGGTTGACAAGAAAGCAGATGCAGTTGAGAAGCGTGAAGCGGAATGCACAGCGAGAGCAGCTGAGGTGCAGAAAAAGAAAAACGGGTAGAAGAACTTGAGCAAAAAGGAGTACAGGAACTGGAACGAGTTTCAGGTCTGACCTCCGAACAGGCAAAAGAAGAATTACTCAGATCCGTTGAAGATGATGTAAAAGTGGATGTAGCCAGACTTTACAGGGAATTGGAAAGCAGGGCAAAGGAAGAAGCTGGTAAGAAGGCTAAGGAATATGTTGTCAATGCCATCCAGAAATGTGCAGTTGACCATGTAGCTGAAACTACCATTTCGGTTGTTCAGCTTCCGAGCGATGAGATGAAGGGAAGAATTATTGGTCGTGAAGGCCGTAATATCCGTACTCTTGAGACACTTACAGGTGTGGATCTTATTATTGATGATACACCGGAAGCAGTTGTGTTATCTGCTTTTGATCCGATCCGTCGTGAAGTTGCACGTGTAGCTCTTGAGAAACTGATCGTAGATGGACGTATCCATCCGGCCAGAATCGAAGAGATGGTTGAGAAAGCCCAGAGGGAAGTAGAAGCGCAGATTCGCGAAGATGGTGAGAATGCAGCTATGGACGTTGGAGTTCATGGTATTCATCCTGAATTACTGAAACTTCTTGGACGTATGAAGTTCCGTTCAAGTTATGGACAGAATGCTTTAAGACATTCTATTGAGGTAGCTCAGTTATCCGGAATGCTGGCCGGTGAGGTTGGCGTAGATGTCCGTATGGCTAAGAGAGCAGGTCTTCTTCATGATATTGGTAAATCAATTGACCATGAAGTAGAAGGATCTCATATTCAGATTGGTGTGGATCTCTGTAAGAAGTATAAGGAATCCCAGATTGTTATCAATACGGTCGCATCTCATCATGGTGACTGTGAGCCGGAATCTCTGATCGCATGTATTGTACAGGCTGCAGATGCTATTTCAGCGGCGAGACCTGGTGCAAGAAGAGAAACTCTGGAAACTTATACCAATCGTCTGAAACAACTGGAGGATATTACGAACCAGTTTAAAGGTGTTGATAAATCTTTTGCCATTCAGGCGGGAAGAGAAATACGTGTAATGGTAGTGCCGGAGCATGTTAATGATGCAGATATGGTTCTCCTTGCGCGCGATATTGCGAAACAGATTGAAGCAGAACTTGAATATCCCGGTCAGATTAAAGTCAACGTGATACGTGAAAGCAGAGCGATTGACTATGCGAAATAATATGATTGTTCATTTTATGGACTATCGTGGACAGTTCTTTGCAGATATAAACTGTGCAGATTGTATTTATACAGTCTGTGCAGTTTTTTTATGTTATAGGAAATTACTCCGTAATGTTCCTATAACATAAAAAAAGCCCTCCGGATACGATTCTTTCTTGTAAAGACAGGAATACTTCCTGGAATTTCTCAGTAAACTGGTACAGGGTGATAGAATGAAGAAAAACAGAACGGGAACCCAAAAATTTCCTGCGCTTATTTTATTTCTTCTTGGATTTCTGGCCGGAAATTTGATACCGAATATAATCTGGAAGGCAAAATGGCAGCAGAAAACATGGGCATCGGTATATTTTCTGAGTACATTTGCAGGAAAAAATACAGGCAATATTGAATATCTTGAAAGAAATATTAAAATACAGAGGTGGTTTTTTATCTGTTGAATATAATTTGTGGATTTTCGATTTTTGGTGCGCCGCTTGCTGTTATAACGCTTCTGGGATCAGGATTGTATGCAGGTATGATAATGACTGTTTCTATACTGGAATTTGGATTTGCAGGCGGGGTGATCGGAATGGGACTTTTGCTGCCGCAATATTTATTTTACATTCCGGTCTGGCTTTATTCTATGGAACAGGAATGGAAGATATCATCAGAAATATGGAGAAACAGAGGTCTGATTTCCGGAGAAGTCAGTATTTATCTTGAAAAAAATGTGCATTGCAGCAGTAGGATATTTTCTGGGAATACTTATCGAATGCTATGTGAACCCTCTGATCATTGACATTATTCTGAAATATATAAAAACTTTTTTAATGACATATTTACTATATTTAGTATTGGTTGTCATAAAATCTCCGACATATGGTATTTGATACTGAAAAATGCTTGAAATACAAGGATTTTCCTCAAAAAAACGGTTTGATTTTATGTAAAATAAACAGTATAATACATATACATTTTATCGGAGAGAGTACGATTTTCTGCTGATAAACTGCGAAGAGGATTAATTTTCGTCTGATCGCAGGAGCTACAGGCAGCGGATATTTTGATTAAAAGGAAACGGGAATATGGACATAGAAATAAGGGAATTTATTACATATCTGCATAATACAAAAAAATCATCGGCAAATACAGAGATCTCATACCAAAGAGATCTGAAAAAAAGTGGCGGAATTTCTGAAGGAACGGGGAATCAGAAATTATAAAGATGTAAAAGAACTTGAGCTTGAAGGGTATATCAGTTACATGGAACGTGAGAAGTTTGCGTCATCTTCCATTTCCAGAAGCGTTGCTTCTATGAGAGCATTTTTTTCAGTATCTGTGGAAGGAAGGCGTGATCGCAGAAGATCCGGCAGATAATCTGAAACCTCCGAAGGTTGAGAAAAGGGCACCTGAGATACTTACCATAGAAGAAGTGGATAAATTACTTCAGCAGCCGAAATTGGATACCCCTAAAGGGATAAGAGATTCAGCAATGCTGGAATTGCTGTATGCAACAGGTATGAGAGTCAGTGAGATGCTTCATCTTCAGATTTTTGATGTCAATCTCCAGTTTGGATATGTGGTCTGTAATGAGAATGGAAAAGAGAGGATCATCCCTATTGGTATTCCATGCAAGAAGGCAATGGAACGGTATCTGCAAACAGCCAGAACTGTTTTTGTGAAAGATGAGAAAGAAACAGCATTATTTACAAATTGTTCAGGGAAAGCGATGAGCCGTCAGGGATTCTGGAAAGTATTAAAGGGATATGCGGATGATGCCGGTATCAAAAGGGATATTGCCCCGCATACATTGAGACATTCTTTTGCTGTGCATATGCTGCAGAATGGTGCGGATATACGAAGCGTTCAGGAAATGCTGGGACATTCCGATATTTCCACTACGCAGGTTTATCTGGGCATGAATATGAATAAAATGCGTGATGTGTATATGAAAACACATCCACGTCATTAAAAACTTATTATTTATGAGGATTGCTATAATGTCAAATGAAAAATGCTTCTATAGTCTGTTTTGAACAGTTTATAGAAGCTTTTTTAACTGAATCAAGTAAGTCCCCTGCTTTAATTGCGAAGAGCAATAAGCAGTGGGTGGCTGAATAGTTTTTTCCCTGTAATGTCATAACATGTGCTATTTACAGATAATGTAATTACAGCGATCCATCTGATCAGAGAGTATGGAATGTTGTTTATAAACAATAACGGATCAACACATCTCAGCAATTGTATACAGAAGACGTTCGGATTCTTCCCATCCAAGACATGGATCGGTAATAGATTTTCCGTAAATATGATCACATCCGATCTTCTGATTTCCCGGTTCAATATAACTCTCGATCATAAGCCCTTTTACCAGAGTATGAAGTTCCGGGTCTACCTGGCGGCTGTGGAGAACCTCTTTTGCAATACGAACCTGCTGGTCATATTGTTTATTAGAATTAGAGTGGTTGGTATCAACGATAACAGCCGGATTTTTAAGGTTTTTCTCCTGATATTTCTCCCAGAGAAGACGAAGATCCTCGTAATGATAGTTCGGGATTGCCTCCCCATGTTTATTTACGGCACCGCGGAGAATTGTATGAGCCAGTTCATTACCTGTTGTTTCTACTTCCCAGCTTCTGTAGATAAAACGATGTCCGCCCTGAGCTGCTACAACGGAATTGAGCATGACTGCAAGATCGCCGCTGGTTGGATTTTTCATACCTGCAGGAACTTCCATGCCACTGACGGTAAGACGATGCTGCTGGTCTTCCACAGAACGTGCACCTACTGCCACATAAGAAAGCAGGTCAGAAAGGTAACGGTAATTTTCCGGATAAAGCATCTCATCTGCACAGGTCATACCACTGGTCCGGATTGCATGGATATGCATTTTACGGATTGCTACAAGCCCTGCAAGAAGATTTGGCTGTTTCTCGGGATCCGGCTGGTGAACCATACCTTTATAGCCTTCTCCTGTTGTTCTTGGTTTGTTTGTATAAACACGTGGAACGATCAGAACCTTGTCAGCTATTTTCTCCTGAACATTGCGTAATCTGGTAAGATAGTCCAGAACAGCATCTTCATTATCTGCTGAACAAGGACCGATGATTGCAAGGAATTTATCGGACTTTCCGGTAAAAACATCACGCAGTTCTTTATCTCTTGCATCTTTAACAGCCTGAATTTCAGCATCAATGGGATACTGATTACGGATTTCTTCAGGGGTTGGTAAATTTTTTGATAAAATCGAATCCCATAGTAATATCTCCTTTGTGTCTATTTGTCTTGCTTTTTTCGGAATTTATTATAAACCATTCCTATCTGAATGTCGATAGCCAAAATATTTTCGGATGACTTTCTGCGATCATATCAAGCGTTACTGTTCACTTCGTTCTCAGTAACGTAGCCAAAATTCATTCCAGATTACCTGCGGCAATGGAATTTTGGCATATCCATGCCAAAACACCTCGCGGGATAGTGGAGTGTGAATAGTAACTATCAAGTCTCTTAATCAATATGCATTATTTACGGGGATTGCTATAGTTGTTTCGCAGTATTTGTAAACTGTGTAGGATGCTGAGCGCCAGTTCACTGCAGAGAATCCCGTACAGATATCCCCGGATTCCCAGAACAGGGATTGCAAACAGCACGAAACTGATCCGGATGCAGACGCTGATCACACTGTGCAGCAGGCAGATGCCAGATTTTCCAAGGCCGTTGAGTACGCTGGTGAGAGTGGCGTTCAGGTACAGAAAAGGACAGATATACGACATGGTATGGATATAGATTCCGGCTGTCTGACTGTGAAACAGAAAATTTCCAAGAAATTCTCCAAGAAACAGAAAAAAAATCCAAGCAGGATCCGCCTAGCAGCAGACAGTATCGGAAAATCCTGCCGATTACATATTGGATTCGCTTTTGATACCCCAGAGTCTGCAGCTGGGTAATGGAGGGAATCAGCATGGCAGCAGCCGAGTTTGTAAGCGTAGCGGGGAAAAGAATAAGCGGAAGTGCCATCCCTGTAAAGATTCCGTAAACACTCAGGGAATCTTTGGGAGTAAGTCCTGACATTTGCAGCCTTGCAGGTATAAGAATCACTTCAATACTTCCCAGAAGGGTGAGCAGTATTTTATTCATGGTAAGAGGAACGGAAATATGGAGCAATTTTCTGAGAACAGAAAGCGGTTTTCTGATATTCCGGATATTATAATGTGTTACCTTAAAATGCATACTGACTGCGAAAAGAGAAATAAAAGATGAGGCTATTTCCCCGATAAGATTTCCGCCGACTGCAATTGCCGGAGTGATGTTTCGCCCTTGCGATGCACAGATCAGATAAAGAATATAGCATCCGCCTGTGCGGAAAAGCTGTTCCAGAAGCTGGACTCCTGCGGGAAATCCGGCCTGTTTTCTTCCTAAATAATAGCTGCTGATACAGGTATGAAGTGTACTCAACGGAATACTCAGAGAAAGAATCCGTATCAGACTGGAGGTCTGTGACTCTTTCAGAATCTGTACTGCCCAGAAATCCGCATAGCTGTAAAGAAACCAGGAGAATACCAGGGAGAAAACAACAGAAAATACAGTTCCCACGACAAAATAATCTGAGATATGACGACTGGGATTTTTGGAAACTTTTTCTGCGGCAGTGAGGCGGGAGATTGCAGTCTGGATACCGGAAGCGCAGATGGACATGATCAGAATCTGCAGCGGAAGTATAAGCTGAAAGATACCAAGCCCATGTGCACCAATAGTGTGTGACAGGAATATTCTGTAAAAGAACCCCATAAGTCTGCTTAACAAACCGGCAAATGTAAGAAGTAAAGTTCCTTGATAAAAGCTTTTTTGACATAATGAAAAATCCAGACCTTTCATGCGCAGCAGGTGCGAATATCCGTTTGACTAAAAAACAGTAACCTGCCGAAACGCCTTTACAGCAATATATGAACAAAACAGCCTTGACAGAACGGTTTGTTTCTGGTAAAGTAATCATGAAATCCGAGGGAAACACTGGGAATTAAAAAACGAGGTGAGAAAATGAAACTCTCAACAAGAGCCCGTTATGGCTTGAAAGCATTGATAGATCTTGGTTTGCACAGTGCGAATGAAGCGATATCTTTACAGAGTATTGCGGAGAGACAGGATATTTCCACAAGCTACCTCGAACAGCTTATGGCCATGCTTAAGAAGGCCGGTCTTGTAAAGAGCAGCAGAGGGGCTTACGGCGGATACCAGCTTGGCAAGCCGGCAGATGAGATCTCGGTCGGTGAAGTCCTGCGTGTGCTGGAAGGCAGCCTGGAAGCAGCAGCCTGTCCCGGGATTGAGAATGACGGAACCTGCCATGGCAGTGATGTATGTGTGGCAAAACTCGTCTGGAAGAGAATCAATGACAGTATTACAAGCGCTGTCGATACCCTGATGCTTGGTCAGCTGATCGAGGAAAGCAGAAGAGTACATGAAGAAAAAATGGAAAGTCAGGGCATGGAAGAAAATGTACCGGACATACTTAAATAAAACAGGAGGACAAGAAAATGGGAAAAATGATTTATCTGGACAATGCAGCAACAACTAAAACAGCACCGGAGGTTGTCCAGGCAATGCTGCCATATTTTTCAGAATATTATGGCAACCCGTCCAGTATTTATGATTTTGCAGGCAAGAGCAAAGAGGCAATCACCAAAGGAAGAGAGCAGATCGCAGAAGTTCTTGGAGCAAAGAAAGAAGAAATTTATTTCACAGCAGGTGGTTCCGAGTCTGATAACTGGGCTCTGAAGGCTACCTTTGAGGCATATAAAGCAAAAGGAAACCACATCATCACAACAAAGATCGAGCATCATGCAATTCTCCATACCTGTGAATATCTGGAGAAACGCGGCGCAAAGATCACATATGTAGATGTAGACGAGAACGGTATTGTAAAACTGGATGAACTTGAGAAAGCAATCACACCGGAAACAATCCTGATTTCTGTAATGTTTGCAAACAACGAGATTGGTTCTATCCAGCCGATCAAGGAAATCGGACGTATCGCAAAAGAGCATGGAGTGCTTTTCCACACAGATGCTGTTCAGGCATTCTGTCAGGTTCCGATCAATGTGGATGAATGCAACATTGATATGTTAAGCTCCAGCGGACATAAGATCAATGGACCAAAAGGAATCGGTTTCCTCTACATTCGTAAGGGCGTAAAAATCCGTTCCTTTGTACATGGCGGTGCACAGGAACGTAAACGTCGTGCAGGTACAGAGAATGTGCCGGGAATCGTTGGATACGGTGTAGCAGCAGCACGTGCAAATGCATCCATGAAAGAACGTACTGACAAAGAAATCGCTATCAGAGATCATCTGATCCACAGAATTGAGACAGAGATTCCTTATGTAAAAGTAAACGGTGACCGTATAAAACGTCTTCCAAATAACGTAAATGTCAGCTTCCAGTTTGTTGAGGGCGAATCTCTCCTGCTGATGCTGGATAATTATGGAATCTGTGCATCCAGCGGATCTGCCTGTACATCAGGTTCTCTTGATCCGTCCCATGTACTTCTTGCAATCGGACTTCCGCACGAGATTGCACATGGTTCTCTGCGTATGACACTCAGCGAAGAGACAACAATGGAAGATGTAGATTTCGTAGTGGACAGATTGAAAGAAATTGTAGCGCACTTAAGAAGCATGTCTCCATTATATGAAGATTTCATGAAAAACAGAATAAATAACAAAACAGAAGATAATTGTTTGTATTTTTGCAGTTACAACAGAAATAATATTAAAAGAAAGTCAGGATAACAGGAGGAAACACAAATGGCTTACAGTGAAAAAGTAATGGATCATTTTCAGCATCCGCGTAATGTAGGAGAAATAGAGAACGCAAGTGGCGTAGGTACAGTGGGAAATGCAAAATGCGGTGATATCATGAGGATTTTTCTTGATATCGATGATGAAACACATATCATCAAAGACTGCAAATTCAAAACATTCGGATGTGGTGCGGCAGTTGCAACCAGCAGCATGGCAACAGAGATGGTAATGGGAAAAAACCATCGAAGAAGCTATGGAAGTTACAAATAAGGCAGTTATGGAAGCCCTGGACGGACTTCCGCCTGTAAAAGTACACTGCTCCCTGCTTGCAGAGGAAGCAATCCATGCGGCTCTGTGGGATTATGCACAGAAGCATCATATTGAGATTAAAGGTCTTAAGAAACCAAAGTCTGATATTCACGAAGGTGAAGAAGCAGAGGAAGAAGAATATTGATTATAGCAAAAAATCTGAATCTGTTTGTAATCTGAAATCGTTATTTATAAAGAAGGGGCGGGTGATACTCATCATCTGCCCTGTGCTTTATATTATGGCATTATATGATACCAGGGACAAAAGATATTTTGTGAAGCAGTTCCCGCAATTTTTATTATATGATGCTGCTATAAATATTTTCTGCAGGAGGTAGAAATGACAGGACTTACAAATGAACAGGTGCAGGAGAGGATTGCAGAAGGAAAAGTTAATGTCAACGAGAACCCGAATACCAGAACCTACAAGCAGATCATTTTGGAAAACACGCTCACATTTTTTAACTTTTTTTAAATATTGCATTGCTTGTTCTGGTGCCTTTTTGTGAGATCTTATAAGAACTCCATGTTTATGGGAATCATTCTGATCAATACAGTGATAGGTATTATTCAGGAAATCAGAGCAAAGAAGACGATTGACAAACTTGCAATCCTTACAGAGAGTAAAACAGTAGTTTTGCGTGAGGGGAAGAAATGGAGTATTTCCACAGAGAAACTTGTTCTGGATGATTTGATCTTTCTGAAAACAGGAGATCAGGTTCCGGCTGACGTAAAGGTACTGGAGGGAACTGTAGAAGTAAACGAGTCTCTACTCACCGGTGAGTCGGACAATCTGTCCAAAAGCCAGGGAGACGAACATTTTTTCAGGAAGCTTTGTGACAATCAGGGGAAGCTTGCTGTCAGGTAATCCATGTTGGAAAAGATAATTATGCATCGCAGATCACAAGTGAAGCAAAGGAATTTAAACGTCATAATTCGGAACTTCGCAATTCTCTGAATGCGATTCTGAAGGTGATCAGTATCATTATCGTGCCTCTTGGTGCCATGTTGTTTTACAAGCAATATATGATCGTAGGAGATACACTGAAGGATTCTGTGGTAAATATGGTTGCCGCAGTACTTGGAATGATCCCGGAAGGCCTGGTACTTCTGACAAGTGTGGCACTGACATTGGGTTCTATGGTTCTTGCTACAAAGAAGACACTTGTGCAGGAGCTTTACTGTATTGAAACGCTGGCGAGAGTTGACACGCTCTGTCTGGATAAGACCGGTACGATCACAGAAGGTACCATGAAGGTTGAAGATGTGCAGTTGTATGATACAGCACAGACAACTGTTGTACAACATACAGCAAAATTTGATCCGGAAACAGGGGAGCCTGTTCAGAATGTGTCAGCATTAAAACCGGAGGTTACGGTATCAGCAGAGAAGGAAAACGGACAGATACAGGAAACAGTAAATTTAGAAACGGTATCTCAGGAAGAAAGACAGAAGCTTCAGGAAATTGACCACATTATGGGAAATATGATGTCAGTTCTTCATGATCAGAATGCAACAGCAGATGCGCTGAGAAAGCGCTTTCCTTCAAGAAATGACCTGAAACTGATCCATGCCATTCCTTTCTCCTCAGACAGGAAATACAGTGGTGCTGTTTTTGAAGGAAGAGGAACTTATCTGATGGGAGCTGCACAGTTCCTTTTTCCGGAAGGAAATGAAGAACTTCTGGAACATTGCAGCAGTTACGCACAGGAGGGATACCGTATCCTTGTTCTGGCTCACAGTGAACAGGAGACAAAAGGAACGGAACGCCCGACAGGACTTGAACCGTTGGGACTGTTTCTCATCACTGACGTGATACGTGAGGAAGCACCGGATACTCTGGCTTTTTTTTGACAGTCAGGGAGTTGACCTTAAAGTTATCTCAGGAGATGATCCTGTGACTGTCTCTGCGATTGCAAAGAAAGCAGGACTGAAAAATGCCAATCATTATATCGATGCAACAACAATCAAAACTCCGGAAGAAATGCAGCGTGCAGTTGCAGAGTGCAGTGTATTCGGGCGTGTAACACCACAGCAGAAGAAACAGATGGTACAGGCTCTTCAGTCACAGAAGCATACAGTTGCGATGACCGGTGATGGTGTAAATGACGTACTTGCACTCAAGGAAGCAGACTGCAGTATTGCCATGGCAGCAGGAAGCGATGCAGCTAAAAATATTGCAAATGTCGTTCTTCTTGATTCTAATTTCGGGGCAATGCCTCATATTGTAAATCAGGGCCGTCGTGTTGTAAACAATATCAGAAGTGCGGCATCCATGTTTCTGATCAAAACAATTTTTTCGGTTTTACTGTCATTGATCACAATTTTCTTTGGAGATGCATATCCCTTTGAACCAATCCAGATGTCACTGATCAGTGCCTGCGCAGTGGGAATTCCTACATTTCTTCTGACACAGGAAAATAATTACAATAAGATTGACCATACATTCCTGAGGCACGTATTTATGAATGCATTTCCTGCGGCAGTAACCATTACAGGATGTGTATTTACGATCATGCTGGTCTGTCAGGATGTATACCATTCCAACGTCATGCTTAATACAGCCTGTGTTCTGGTTACGGGGTGGAACTATATGTCTGCACTGCGTACAGTTTATTCGCCGCTGAACACATACAGAAAAGTGATCATTTATGGAATGCAGTTTGCATTTTTTGATAAGTGCGGTTGTATTGCAGGATTTGCTGACACTGGGTTCTCTGGAATTTGGAATGATCATTCTGGTATTTGTACTGATGACATTCTCTCCAATCCTGATCGAAACTATTACAGAATGGATCAGGAGGATTTATGAGAAGTCACTGGACAGAGAAGATGAAAATAAAGGATTTTTTTGCAAGATTTTTGGGAAATGAGTCCAGAGTAAAAAAAGCGAGGACAATCTGTAAAATATGCAGATTGTCCTCGTTTGCATTATGCGGTCTGCGTTATGCAGATTAATGGTTTATTTCTTTCTGCACAGCCAGAAGCATCCAAATGCAGGGATCATAACACCTTTAGCTTCCATCTCATGTCCTGAGATAAGATCAGTGTATATGCCGTCATCTTCGTTGATCCATGCAACCTTATCCTGATCGCTGAAGTTATAGATTCCGATGAATTTCTCCTCTGCATTTTCGCGTACGATTGCAAGGATAGAAGAATCCCAGGTATCGATTGTACGAAGATCAGCTGTTGTATCAAAAAGCGCTGTGTGAACTTCTGATATGTTCCAGATGATCCAGTGCGTGGAAAAGTTTTTCCCTGTACTGTATCTGCGATATTTCTGTTTGGAGCAAGTGACCAGTTGAATTCTCCTCTGTGAAGATAGCGGGAATCAACTGCCTTATCAGGATCATCTTTATAAGAATAGTCGTTTACCTGACCAATCTCATCTCCGCTGTAGATTACAGGGATACCTGACTGGGAAAGCATAAATGCATGAAGTGTGATGTCATAGCGCACACTTCTGTCAACACCAGCTACATTTCCTTCAAAACCATATTTCTCAATGCCGCACAGAGATGCGGTAGTACCGCAAAGTCTTGCATCACCCAGACGCGGGTCATCATTGTAAAGTTCACCGCGGCCAAATGTATCCGGATATTTGCCTGTAAAGAAATCATTAAGGAATTTCTTATGAGAAACCTCATCGATTGAGAAATTCTTCAGGAAATCATAATCCAGTCCCCAGCCAATATCATCGTGGCAACGCAGATAATTCTGGAAGATGTATTCTTTTGGAAGAGATCCCAGAATATCCAGCTGTCTGCGGAGCAGAGATACATCTTTGGTTGCAACTGTGTGCCAGGTGCTTGCCATAGTAGTAACGTTATACAGGATATGGCATTCCGGCTTTTCAAGTGTACCGAAATATGGAACAACTTTTTCAGGAGCCATGACAACCTCTCCGAGAAGAAGGACTCCCGGGCACACGATCTCGCAGATCATACGCATCATACGTACGATTGTGTGAACCTGTGGCAGGTTGCGGCAGTTTGTTCCAAGCTGTTTCCAGATATAAGGAACTGCATCGAGACGTACGATGTCAACACCCTGGTTTGCCAGATATAACATATTGTAGACCATTTCGTTAAACACAACAGGATTTCTGTAGTTTAAATCCCACTGGTATGGATAGAAAGTAGTCATAACATGCTTGTGAAGGTCATCCAGCCATGTAAAGTTGCCCGGTGCGGTAGTTGGGAATACCTGTGGACAGGTCTTCTCATAGAGAGCAGGAACATCGTAGGTATCAAAGAAGAAATAACGGTCCTGGTATTCTTTTTCACCTGCGCGAGCCCGTTTGGCCCACTCATGCTCTTCGGAAGTATGGTTCATAACGAAATCAAGGCAGATGTTGATGCCGCGTTCATGGCATTTGGAGGTAAGCTCTGAAAAGTCCTCCATAGTACCAAGCTCAGGCTGCACTGTGCGGAAGTCAGCTACTGCGTAACCACCGTCACTTTTTTCCCTTTTCGGAGATGCGAGCAGAGGCATCAGATGAAGATAATTGACATTACATTCTTCCACATAATCCAGATGTTCCTCCAGACCTTTTAAAGTATGTGCAAAATTGTTTACATACATCATCATGCCTACAAGGTCATTGCGTTTATACCAGTCCGGATCAGCCTCACGCTTTTTATCAGATGCCTTTAATGCTGAATTTCTGCTGTTATAGAAAGCTTCCATATTAGAAGTAAGATCATGCAGATATGTCATGACATCATCACGATCCTGATATAATTCGCAATATAACCATTTCAGCTCATCATAATGTTTCTGAAAACGTTCATTATATAAAGTAAGATCAACAGGAACGTCCAGTTTAACAGGTTCCACTTTGGAAGTCTCGACCTTAACAGGTTCTACTTTAGAAGTCTCGACCTTAACAGGTTCTACTTTGGAAGTCTCGACCTTAACAGGTTCTACTTTGGAAGTCTCGACCTTAACAGGTTCCACTTTGGAAGTCTCGACCTTAACAGGTTCCACTTTGGAAGTCTCGACCTTAACAGGTTCTACTTTAGAAGTTTCAACTCTGACAGGCTCAGTTTTGGAAGTAGTCACTTGTAAAATTTCTGATTCCTGCTTTCTGACTGTTGATGAAGAACGTTTCTTCTGGAGTCTTTTTTTTAGCCATAATATTCCTCCCTGGTTTATGAAAAATACAGTAACCGGGCAGTGTCGGGACATATAAAACATAAATATGGAGACACCGGACAGTTACAAATATATACAGAAAGCTGCAATTTCCATATCTGCTGTCAGATTTTTTATCATGATCAGCTATGATGCAGACCAGAGAAACAGTATTTGGAGCAGTTTGGAAATTGGGCTTCTGAAATCATATGTAATATTATATTATAGGAACTGCCATATAGGCAAGTACTGACACGTTTTACAGAGAAATAAATTCCGGTTTACGGTCTTTGAAGATTGTATAGTAACGAAAACCACAGGCTTCCAGTACACTGGCAGCTTTATCAAATGCACAGGCGATTTTATCCGGAGTATGCGCATCTGCTCCGATGGTGATGATCTCTCCGCCAAGTTCTCTATAGCGCCTTATTACGGCAGTACATGGATTGGGTTCTCCAAGACCATAATGATATCCGCCTGTATTAAGTTCGATGCCTTTTCCCATGGAAATCAGTTTCTTCAGAATCTCATCCAGAATATCTTTATACCGTCCGTAAGAATATTCCCGGTTCTTGTTAGGACCATAACGGACAACATAATCAATATGTCCGTAAACGTCAAATCCGTCATATGCGGAAAATGTTTTCAAGAATGGATTCAAAATATTCCATATAACATAAAAATTCCTTACGTCCTTCGAAAAAATTCCGAGTAATAAGGATCATACCCATGGACAAGATGGGATGAACCGATAACGAAATCAAAAGGTGTCTGAGAGAGAAGTGAGTCAAAATATTCTCCCAGATGCATCTGCAGTCCCAGTTCAATTCCGAAACGTACCTGAATTTTATCCTTATATATATCTGAAAGTTCAGCCAGCTTTTCTTTGTAAGCCGGAATATCCAGAGAAAAATCCAGATTGTCCGGAGTAACAGGGTAATCCGGATCCAGATGTTCCGTAAAAGTAATTCCCTGTAGTCCCGTTTCAACAGCGCGATGGATCATAACTTCCATAGGCGTATCCGAGTCAGCAGAAAAAGAAGAGTGCATATGACAATCCCACAATATTTGTCTGTCCATAATTTCAGTCCTTTCTTCTGTAAAAACAGTACTGTTATATTTGCGTGTGATATATTATAAATGAATACTGTGTCCTCTTAAATGGATATATCTGCACCTGAAATATCACAATTACAGGCCCGGATCAGTGTATTCATAAAGCACTGTATACACAGTATAACATATAATTTACATTTTTACTTAATTTTTATCTGTTTTTTGGAAAATGGTCTTGAATTTTTGTTTAGAATTATGTACAATACATTACAGGTTGATGATTCTTTAACAAACAAAGGATTACCATAATTAACCACTTAATTCATAGGAGGAATTTTATCATGGCAGTAAAAGTTGCAATTAATGGTTTTGGACGTATTGGACGTCTTGCATTCCGTCAGATGTTTGGAGCAGAAGGATTTGAAATCGTAGCAATCAACGATTTAACATCTCCTAAAATGCTTGCTCACTTATTAAAATATGATTCAACACAGGGAAAATATGCTCTTGCAGATACAGTAACAGCAGGAGAAGATTCCATCACAGTTGACGGAAAAGAAATCAAAATTTACGCAAAAGCTAACGCTGCTGAACTTCCATGGGGAGAAATCGGTGTAGACGTAGTTCTTGAGTGTACAGGATTCTATACATCCAAAGACAAAGCTCAGGCTCATATCGATGCAGGTGCTAAACACGTTATCATTTCCGCTCCGGCTGGAAACGATCTTAAGACAATCGTTTACAATGTAAACCATGAAACTCTTACAAAAGAAGATCACATCATCTCCGCAGCTTCCTGTACAACAAACTGCTTAGCTCCAATGGCTAAAGCATTAAATGATCTTGCTGCAATCAAATCCGGTATCATGTGCACAATCCACGCTTACACAGGCGATCAGATGACACTTGACGGACCACAGAGAAAAGGTGATTTAAGAAGATCTCGTGCAGCTGCAGTTAACATCGTTCCTAACAGCACAGGTGCTGCTAAAGCTATCGGTCTTGTTATTCCGGAACTGAACGGTAAACTTATCGGATCTGCTCAGCGTGTTCCTACCCCAACAGGTTCTACAACAATCTTAACAGCAGTTGTTGAAGGAAACGTAACAAAAGAACAGATCAACGCAGCTATGAAAGCAGCTTCTAATGAATCCTTCGGATACAACGAAGATGAAATCGTATCCAGCGATATCGTTGGTATGAGATTTGGTTCTCTGTTCGATGCTACTCAGACAATGGTTCTTCCACTTGAGAATGGCACAACAGAAGTACAGGTAGTTTCCTGGTATGACAACGAGAACTCCTACACAAGCCAGATGGTTCGTACAATCAAACACTTTGGTAAATTACTGAACGCTTAATTTTCAGTAAGTGTAAAGGAATAGACTCCAACGAAGGGTCCGGTCTGATTTGGACCGGACCTTTTTCGCATGGTCTGGAATGACAGCAGGAAATCAATAAGTTACTGTTTACAGATATGCAGTAACTGTTAAAGAATATTATTAAGGAGGCACCACAAATGCTGAATAAAAAATCTGTTGATGATATCAATGTAAAAGGCAAAAAAGTTCTTGTAAGATGTGACTTCAATGTTCCTCTTCAGGATGGAAAGATCACAGATGAGAACCGTCTGGTTGCAGCTCTTCCTACAATCAAGAAGCTGATTGCTGACGGCGGAAAGGTTATCCTCTGCTCCCACCTTGGAAAACCGAAGGGAGAGCCGAAACCGGAATTATCTCTTGCACCGGTTGCAAAACGTCTTTCCGAATTATTAGGACAGGAAGTTAAGTTTGCAGCAGATCCTGAAGTAGTAGGACCTAACGCAAAAGCAGCAGTAGCTGAGATGAAAGACGGAGATGTTATCTTACTTGAGAACACACGTTATCGCGCAGAAGAAACAAAGAACGGAGACGAATTCAGCAAAGAACTTGCTTCTCTTTGTGATGTATTTGTTAATGATGCATTTGGTACAGCTCACAGAGCACACTGCTCTAATGTTGGTGTGACCAAATATGTTGATACAGCAGTTGTTGGTTACTTAATGCAGAAGGAAATCGATTTCCTTGGAAATGCAGTGAACAATCCTGAGAGACCGTTTGTTGCTATCCTTGGCGGAGCTAAGGTTTCCAGCAAGATTTCTGTAATCAATAACCTTCTTGATAAAGTAGATACTCTTATCATTGGTGGTGGTATGTCTTACACATTCTCAAAAGCTATGGGTGGACATATCGGAACATCTCTTTGTGAGGATGATTATCTTCAGTATGCATTGGACATGATGAAGAAAGCAGAAGACAAAGGTGTGAAACTTCTTCTTCCGGTAGATAACAGAATCGGTGATAACTTCTCTAATGACTGTAATATCCAGGTTGTTAAACGTGGTGAGATTCCGGACGGATGGGAAGGAATGGATATCGGACCGGAAACAGAGAAGCTTTTCGCTGACGCTGTAAAAGATGCTAAGACAGTTGTTTGGAACGGACCGATGGGCTGCTTCGAAATGCCAAACTTCGCTCATGGTACAGAAGCTGTTGCAAAAGCACTTGCTGAAACAGATGCCACAACTATTATCGGTGGTGGTGATTCTGCAGCTGCAGTTAACATCCTTGGTTATGGCGACAAGATGACACACATCTCCACAGGTGGCGGTGCATCTCTTGAATTCCTGGAAGGAAAAGAACTCCCGGGTGTTGCAGCAGCAAACGATAAATAAGAATATAATAACATCCCACAGGGATACTAAGGAGATAAATCATCATGGCAAGAAAGAAAATTATCGCTGGTAACTGGAAAATGAACATGACACCAAGCGAAGCCGTTAAATTAGTAGAAACATTAAAACCATTAGTAGTTAACGATGAAGTAGACGTAGTATTCTGCGTACCTGCAATCGATATCATCCCGGTTGTAGAAGCTGCTAAGGGAACAAACATCCAGGTTGGTGCTGAGAACATGTACTTTGAAGAGAAAGGTGCATACACAGGAGAAATCTCCCCTGCAATGCTCGTAGATGCCGGAGTTAAATATGTTGTTCTCGGACATTCCGAAAGAAGAGAATACTTCGGAGAAACAAACGAAGATGTTAACAAGAAAGTTCTCAAAGCTTTCGAACATGGAATTACACCTATCATGTGCTGTGGCGAAACTCTTACTCAGAGAGAACAGGGCGTGACAATGGATTTCATCCGTCAGCAGGTTAAAGTTGGATTCCAGGGTGTTACAGCAGATCAGGCTAAGACAGCAGTTATCGCTTACGAGCCAATCTGGGCAATCGGAACAGGTAAAACAGCTACAACTGAGCAGGCTCAGGAAGTATGCGCAGGTATTCGTGCATGCATCGCTGAAATCTATGATGAAGCAACAGCAGAAGCAATCCGTATCCAGTATGGCGGATCTGTAAATCCTGCAACAGCACCTGACTTATTCGTTCAGAACGATATCGATGGCGGCCTTGTAGGTGGTGCTTCTCTGAAAAGCTGATTTCGGAAAGATCGTAAATTACAAATAAGAATAAAAAACTGTTATAAGCAGATAATCTTTGTGTCCAAACGAGAAATAATATAATGCCCCTGAATACAGGAAAATTGGTAATTTTACTGATTGGATTGTATTCAGGGGATTGTTATAGTTGAAGCAGGTAAGTTACCTGCTTTAATTGCTGTTGCGAATATTTGTTTGGCTATGTCAGACACATAGTATCTTATGAAATTAATATGTATAAAGAAAAAGACAGCTTCATTACTGAAACTGTCATTTTTTATCTGGTGTAAAAATCTGCTGTAAGCTGT
>ENA-OQCV01000081-OQCV01000081.1-human-gut-metagenome-genome-assembly--contig:-NODE-81-length-27176-cov-3.458686_pt1 | contig 27176 bp, 31 predicted proteins | sample MGYA00242766_ERZ504592 | MGnify/ENA primary metagenome ERZ504592 (study PRJEB26092, sample SAMD00036315) | human gut metagenome | host: Homo sapiens | study: EMG produced TPA metagenomics assembly of...
ATTTTAAAGTGGTTCTTGCTATTATAATAACGCAAGATTTTGTGGGCAGGTTTTCATTTTTGTCTACACCTTGTAGTCGGGGCTGCTGTAACCGGCAGTTCAAGACCGTTTTGCCCCCAGAAAGCCGCCATACAGAGCGGCTTTTCAAAGGCTCATTAGTTAGAAAACGCTAACTGCGTGATGGAGCAAGGAGGTTCCAATGATCAATTTTGAACAGTGGGAAGGCTTTGAGGGCCGCATCTGGAAAGAAGAAGTCAATGTGCGCGACTTCATCCAGAAGAACTACACCCCGTATGACGGCGACGAAAGCTTTCTGGCCGGCCCCACCGAGGCGACCGACAAGCTGTGGAGTGCCCTGCAGAAGCTGCAGAAGGCCGAGCGCGCCAAGGGCGGCGTGCTGGATATGGAGACCGAAGTGGTCAGCAGCCTGACTGCTTACGGCCCCGGCTATATCGACGAAAGCCTGAAGGATCTGGAGCAGATCGTGGGTCTGCAGACCGACAAGCCCCTCAAGCGCGCCTTCATGCCCTACGGCGGCATCAAGATGGCAGAGCAGGCCTGCACCACCTACGGCTACCAGCCCAGCGCCGAGCTGCACAAGATCTTTACCGATTATACCCGCACCCACAATCAGGCTGTGTTTGATGCCTACACCCCTGAGATGAAGGCGGCCCGCCATACCCACATCATCACCGGCCTGCCGGACACTTACGGCCGCGGCCGCATCGTGGGCGACTACCGCCGCGTGGCCCTGTACGGCATCGATGCACTGATCAAGTTCAAGCAGGAGGACTTCGCCAACTGCGGCGACGGCACCATGACCGATGACGTCATTCGCCTGCGCGAGGAGATCGCACGCCAGATCAGCGCCCTGAAGGGCATGAAGAAGATGGCCGAGGCCTACGGCTATGATATCTCTCAGCCCGCAAAGAACGCCAAGGAGGCCTGCCAGTGGCTGTACTTCGGCTATCTGGCCGCCATCAAGACCCAGAACGGCGCCGCCATGAGCGTGGGCCGCATCTCCACCTTCCTGGATATCTATATCCAGCGCGATCTGGACAACGGCACCCTGACCGAGACCCAGGCTCAGGAGCTGATCGACCACATGGTCATGAAGTTCCGCATGGTCAAGTTTGCCCGCATCCCAGCTACAACCAGCTGTTCTCCGGCGACCCCGTGTGGGCAACGCTGGAAGTGGGCGGCATCGGCATGGATGGCCGCAGCATGGTCACCAAGAACTGCTACCGCTTCCTGCACACGCTGGAAAACATGGGCCCCGCACCGGAGCCGAACCTGACCGTTCTGTACTCCTCCGCCCTGCCGGAGAGCTTCAAGAAATATGCCGCCAAGGTGTCCATCGATACCAGCTCTGTCCAGTACGAGAACGACGACGTGATGAAGCCCGTGTGGGGCGATGATTACTCCATCTGCTGCTGCGTGTCTGCCACCCAGACCGGCAAGGAGATGCAGTTCTTCGGTGCCCGCGCCAACCTTGCCAAGTGCCTGCTGTACGCCATCAACGGCGGTGTGGACGAGAAGAGCCACGAGCAGTGCGGCCCCAACTATGCCCCCATCACCAGCGAGTACCTGAACTACGACGAGGTGCTGCCCAAGTATGTCCAGATGCTGGACTGGCTGGCTGGCCTGTACGTCAATGTGCTGAACCTGATCCAGTATATGCACGACAAATACTACTATGAGGAAGCCGAGATGGCCCTCATCGACACCGACGTGCGCCGCACCTTTGCCACCGGCATTGCAGGCTTCTCCCACGTCATCGACTCCCTGAGCGCCATCAAGTACGCCAAGGTGAAGGTAGTGCGTGACGAGAGCGGCCTTGCCACCGGCTTTGAGACCGAAGGCGACTTCCCCAAGTACGGCAACGATGATGACCGCGCCGACGAGATCGGCGTGTGGCTGCTGCGCACCTTCCTGGAGATGATCAAGAAGCGCCACACCTACCGCAACTCTGAGGCTACCACTTCTATCCTGACCATCACCTCCAACGTGGTGTACGGCAAGTACACCGGCGCTCTGCCCGATGGCCGTGCCGCATTCACCCCGTTTGCTCCCGGTGCAAACCCCAGCTACGGCGCAGAGCAGAACGGCCTGCTGGCTTCCCTGAACTCGGTGGCAAAGCTGCCCTACCACTGGGCACTGGACGGCATCTCCAACACCCAGACCATCAACCCGGACGCTCTGGGCCACAGCGAAGGCGAGCGGGTGGAGAATCTGGTACAGGTCATGGACGGCTACTTCGATCAGGGCGCACACCACCTGAATGTGAACGTCTTTGGCAAGGAGAAGCTGCTGGATGCCATGGAGCACCCCGAGAAGGAGGAGTACGCCAACTTCACCATCCGCGTCTCCGGCTACGCCGTCAAGTTCATCGACCTGACCCGCGAGCAGCAGATGGACGTTATCTCCCGCACCTGCCATGCAGCCCTGTAACCCCATCGGCTATGTCCACTCGCTGGAATCCTTCGGCTCTGTGGACGGCCCCGGTGTGCGCTTTGTGGTGATTTTTTGCAGGGGTGTGCCCTGCGGTGCAAATACTGCCACAACCCGGAAACATGGGCTGCGGAGGGCGGCGAGGAATGGACGGTGGAAAAGCTGTTCCAGCGGGTCTACCGCTACCGCAACTACTGGGGCAAAAAGGGCGGCATCACGGTCAGCGGCGGTGAACCGCTGCGCCAGATGGAGTTCCTGACGGCATTCTTCGAGCTGGCCCGCTCCAAAGGCGTGCACACGGCTCTGGATACCGCCGGGCAGCCCTTCCGGCCCGATGACCCGGATTATCTGGCCGGTTTCGACCGGCTGATGAAGTCCACCAGTCTGGTCATTCTCGACCTGAAGGAGATCGACCCGGAACGCCACCGGCAGCTCACTGGCAAAGACAATGCCAACATCCTTGCGATGGCGCGGCATATTTCTGACCTCGGCATCCCGCTGTGGATCCGGCATGTGCTGGTGCCCGGCCTGACCGACGACGAGGAGGGCCTGCGCAGGACCGCAGACTTTATCCGCAGCCTGAAAACGGTGCAGCGGGTGGAGGTACTGCCCTACCACACGCTGGGCCTGTTCAAGTGGCAGAAGCTGGGCATCCCCTATCCGCTGCCGGACGCCGTGCCGCCCACCGCGGAGCAGGTGAAGCGTGCAGAAGAACTGCTGGAAGTGAGCAGGTATCCCGGCTAAGCTCCTGATTTGAAAAACGACCGTTTCCGGTGTGCAGAATGCGCCGGGAGCGGTCGATTTTTTTCTTGACTTCCCTTCTGTACACCGTTATAATGAAAAAAGTAAAAAAGGAGAAACAGCCATGCAGATTTTCAATACGCTGACCCGCCAGAAAGAAGAATTCGTGCCGCAGGTGCCCGGTGAATACCGCATCTATGTCTGCGGCCCTACCGTTTATAACTATATCCACATCGGCAACGCCCGCCCGCTGATCGTGTTCGATACCCTGCGCCGCTACCTTGAGTACCGCGGCAACAAGGTGTTCTATGTTTCCAACATCACCGATATCGACGATAAGCTCATTAAGAAGGGACAGGAAGAGGGCACCTCCATGAAGGAGGTCGCTCAGCGCTTTGAGGCCGAGTACCTCAAGGATGCCGCCGGCCTCAACTGCAAAAAAGCCCACCGTCCAGCCCCGGGCTACCGAGCACATCCAGCAGATCCTGGATATCGTGAAGGATCTGATCGACTCCGGCCACGCTTATGTTGCCAAGAACGGCGATGTGTACTTCCGGGTGAAGAGCGATCCCGAGTACGGCAAGCTGAGCCACCTGAAGCTGGACGATCTGGAGAGCGGCAACCGTGAGCTGCGCAGCCAGATGGACGACGACCTGAAGGAGGACCCCGCAGACTTTGCCGTGTGGAAGGCCGCAAAGCCCGGTGAACCTGCATGGGAGAGCCCCTACGGCATGGGCCGTCCGGGCTGGCATATCGAGTGCAGTGCCATGAGCCGCACCCATCTGGGCAAGACCATTGATCTGCACTGCGGCGGTCAGGATCTGATCTTCCCCCAACCACGAGAATGAGATCGCACAGAGCGAGTGCGCCAACGGCTGCACCTTTGCCCGCTACTGGATGCACAACGGCTTCATCAACGTGGACAATCAGAAGATGTCCAAGAGCCTGCACAACTTCTTCACCGTGCGGGACGTGGCGGATGTCTACGGCTACGAACCCATCCGCTATTTCATGCTGACCGCAGGCTACCGGATGCCCCTGAACTACACCGTGGACCTCATCGAGAGCTGCAAAAAACAGCCTGGAGCGCCTGTACACCTGCCGCGAAAATCTGGATTTTGCCCTGACCAAGGATGCCTTTGGCACCGACGAGACTCTGAAGGAAAAGGCTGCCGAGGCCCGCACCAAGTTCTGCACTGCCATGGACGATGACCTGAACACCCCGGATGCACTGGCTGCCGTGTTCGATCTGGTCAAGGAGATCAACACGCTGTCGGCTGTTTCCTCCAAGGATGCTCTGCAGACCGCCGCCGCTGCGTTCGACGAGATCACCGGCGTACTGGGCCTGCTGTACAACCGCAAAAAGGACGAGGTGCCCGCCGAGGTGACCGAGCTGGTAGAGAAGCGTGCCGCCGCCAAGAAGGCCAAGGACTGGGCCACTGCCGATGCCATCCGTGCACAGCTGACCGAACTGGGCTGGGCGGTCAAGGATACCGCACAGGGCCCGCAGCTGAGCAAGCTCTAAATTAAAGTAAAGCTATTCGCGGCATGTTGCGGATGGCTTTACTTTTTTGCACGCATTTGCCATAATAAGGAAGAAGATCAGCTTTGCGGAGGGAACAGCAATGAAGGTCATGGTTTTTGACGTAGGAGGCACCGAGATCAAATATTCGGTCATGGACGAGCAGATGAACCGTTTCGATGCCGGTTCCGTGCCCACGCCGCAGGATACGCAGGAGCATTTTCTCGACACAATATACGCTCTGTATGCACCGCATAAGGATGAAGTGGACGGTATCGCCATGGCGCTGCCCGGCTTTGTGGATGCCAACACCGGCTATGTCTCCAACGGCGGGGCACTTCTGTACAACACCGGCACGCAGGTGGGGCAGCTGGTGCGCGAAAGATGCGGCTGCCGTGTCACGCTGGAAAACGACGGCAAGGCTGCAGCCATTGCAGAGCTGCGGGCCGGTGCCTTGCAGGGCTGCTGCAATGCGGCAGTGTTTATCATCGGCACCGGCGTGGGCGGCGGCATCATTGCCAATGGCCAGCTGGTGCGCGGCGTGCACTTTACCGCCGGAGAGTACAGCTTTGTGAACACCAACGCCGACGAGTGGGAGAATACCGAAAAAACCATGGCCTGCCAGTGCAGCACCAAATACCTGCTCAAGTGGTACCGTGCCCGTAAGGGCCTGCCCGCCGATGCCCCCATGAACGGTAAACTCTTTTTTGATGCCGCCAATGCCGCCGAGCCGGAAGCGCTGGAAGTGCTGGAACGGTTCTGCAAGATGGTGGCCGTGCAGATCTACAACCTGACCGTATTGCTGGATGTGGAAAAGGTAGCCATCGGCGGCGGCATCAGCAAGCAGCCGCTGCTGCTGGACGATCTGCGCCGGGTATATGCCGGGCTGTTTGCTTCCCGTGGGGAATCACCTTACATGATCGGTCTGCCCCGCTGCGAGATCGTGCCATGCCATTTCAGCAGCGAAGCCAATCAGGTGGGAGCATTGTATACCTATCTGCAGGCGGAAAGCAAAACCATTTAATGGCTTCCGCTTCGCTCTAGCCATATTCAGCGGAACAATTATTTTTGATAGAGCAAACTCCGGCAGACTGCGGTCTGCCGGAGTTTGCTTTTTCACAGGATAGGGCCGTATTGGAAAACGGCATTCTCCCTTAGATTTACTTATTGGTCAGCCGGTTGAAGTGCGGCTTTTCGTCTTCTTCCTTCTTCGGTTCCGGCTTTTCCGCCGGGGTCAGGCGCACCTCGGTCACGCGGCGCTTGGCCGTGCGGGTAACGACACCGTCGTACTCGCCCAGCGTGAACCGGTCGCCCACCTTGGGCAGATGGCAGGCTTTTTTCCTGCACCAGACCGTTCACCGTATTGGAATCGATGTCCTCATCCTCCGGCAGGCCCAGCCTCTCATACAGGTCGTCCACACCGGCACTGCCCAGCACGATCCAGCTGCCGTCCGACTGCCTGCGGAAGTCCTCGGTCGCTTCGTCGTGCTCGTCCCAGATCTCGCCCACCAGCTCTTCCAGAATATCTTCCAGCGTGATGATGCCCTCGGTACCGCCGTACTCGTCCACCACCACCGCCATGTGATGGTGCTGCTCGCGCAGGGTGCGCAGCAGCTGGGAGATCTGGGTGGAGCCGGTGGTATAAAGGGTGGGCTTCACAAGGTCTTCCAGCGTGGTATCCTTGCGCAGACGGCCAAGGTAAAAGTCCTTTTCATGTACCACACCGATGATGTTGTCAATGGTGCCGTGGTAGACGGGCAGACGGGAATATCCCGATTCCGCAAAGGTATCGGCCACCTCATCCAGCGAGAGATCGTCCTCCACCGCGATCACATCCACGCGGGGCGTGAGGATCTCCTCCACCTCCACATCGTCGAACTCAATGGCGCTGCGGATGAGCTGGCTTTCCCGGTCGGTCAGCTCGCCGTCGTTCTCGGCCTCGCTGACCATGGTCATCAGCTCACCCTCAGTGATGGTGTCCTCCTCGGTGCTGCGGATGAAATGCCCCAACAGGCGCTTCCACTGGGTGAACAGCCAGGTCAGCGGGGTGAACAGGATCATGAGCAGGTTCAAAAAGGGCGAAACCGCTGTGGCAACCGTCTCCGGCATCTCCTTTGCAAGGCTCTTGGGGGTCACCTCGCCAAAGATCAGAACCACAATGGTCAGCACGAAGGTGGACACCGTCGCGCCCCGCTCCGGGTCCAGCAGGCGGGTGAACAGCACTGTGCCAATGGATGCTGCGGCAATGTTGACGATATTGTTGCCGATGAGGATGGTGGAGAGCAGCTTGTCGTACTTTTCCGACATAGCCAGCACGCGGGCTGCTGCCGAATCGCCGTCCTCGGCGCGGCTTTTCAGGCGGATCTGGTTCAGGGAAGAAAATGCGGTCTCAGAGGCGGAGAAAAAGGCGGAAAATGCCACCAGAATGATCAGCGCCGCCAAAAGCGTAATACTGCCATCGTCCATAAAAAGGGAAATCACACTCAACTTTCTGTTTTTGTTTGAACCCTCTCAGGCATCGCTGCGCGATGCCAGCTCCCCCCGTAAGGGGGGGAGCTTTTTTCTGTGCGCCCGCAGCCAGCCCCTTCCACGCAGAAGGTGCTGCTGCCCGGGATATCGCACACTGGCGCAACGCGCCTGAGAGAGTTTTGGGATAAATGTTCTTACATACAAAAATGTGCTCCCCATCGTTGCTGTTCCGCGATGAAAAGCACATCAATGTTATTTGTAATCATACCATATTCTGTACGGTGGTGCAAGCTTTCTTGCCGCAAAGTCCGTACAGAACAGGTAAAATTTTACATTATCGCAGGGTCAAAGCGCCATTCTCGCAGTCTACCGTCAGGGTGTTGCCCTCGGTATAGCTGCCCTGAATGATGGCCTTGGCGATCAGGGTCTCCACGCGGCTCTGGATGAACCGCTTGATGGGAACGTGCGCCATAGACGCTGTCGTAAGCAGAATCGATGATGAAGTCCTTGGCAGCGGTGGTGACCTCCAGCTTGAGGTGCTTGCCCTCGTCCATGCGCTTGCGCAGATCCTGCAGCTGCAGATCCACGATCTTGCGCATCTCGTCCTTGGTCAGGCTCTTGTAGTAGACGATCTCATCCAGACGGTTCAGAAATTCGGGGCGGAACTTGCTCTTCAGCAGCTGGTCGATCTGGTGCTTTGCTTCCTCGCTCAGCTCGTTGGAGCCGTTGGCACGGCGCTGCTCCAGATCATTCAGGATGATGTCGCTGCCCAGATTGGAGGTGAGGATGATGACCGTGTTCTTGAAGTCCACGGTGCGGCCCTGACTGTCGGTGATGCGGCCATCGTCCAGCACCTGCAGCAGGATGTTGAACACATCGGGGTGGGCTTTTTCCACCTCATCGAACAGCACCACGCTGTAGGGCTTGCGGCGCACAGCCTCAGTCAGCTGGCCGCCCTCTTCGTAACCGACGTATCCCGGAGGCGCGCCGATCAGACGGCTGACGCTGAACTTCTCCATATACTCGGTCATATCGATTCGCACCATGTTGCGCTCGTCGTCAAAACAGGGCCCTGTGCCAGTGCCTTGGCCAGCTCAGTCTTGCCAACGCCGGTGGGGCCGAGGAACAGGAAGCTGCCGATGGGGCGGTTGGGGTTGGCGATACCGGCGCGGCTGCGCAGGATGGCCTCGCTCACCTTGGTCACAGCCTCGTCCTGACCGATGACCCGCTGGTGCAGCACATCGTCCAGATGCAGCAGCTTCTCGCGCTCACCCTCCACCAGTTTCTCCACCGGGATGCCGGTCCAGCGGGCCACGATGCGGGCGATCTCCTCGTCGGTCACGCGGTCACGCAGCAGGCTGTCCTCCTTCTTGGCGGCGGCGATCTTCTCTTCCTCTTCCAGCTGTTTCTGCAGCTGGGGCAGCTTGCCGTATTTCAGCTCGGCAGCCTTGTTCAGGTCGTACTCACGCTGAGCCTTTTCAATGTCGGCATTGGTCTGCTCGATCTGCTCACGCAGGGATTGCACCTTGCCGATGGCGTTCTTCTCGTTCTCCCACTTTGCCTTCATGCTGCGGAACTTGTCCTGCAGCTCGGCCAGCTCCTTTTCCAGATCCTTCAGGCGGCTCTGGCTCAGGGCATCGGTCTCCTTTTTCAGGCTCACCTGCTCGATCTGCAGCTGGGTGATGCGGTGGGCCAGATCGTCCATCTCGCTGGGCATGCTGTCCATCTCGGTCTTGATCATGGCGCAGGCTTCATCCACAAGGTCGATGGCCTTATCCGGCAGGAAACGATCCGTGATATAGCGGTCGGACAGGGTGGCAGCGGCGATCAGGGCGCTGTCGTTGATCTTCACGCCGTGGAACACCTCGTAGCGTTCCTTCAGTCCGCGCAGGATGGAGATGGTGTCCTCCACGGTGGGCTCATCCACCTGTACCGGCTGGAAGCGGCGCTCCAGAGCGGGGTCTTTCTCGATATACTGGCGGTACTCGTCCAGCGTGGTGGCACCGATGCAGTGCAGCTCGCCCCGGGCCAGCATGGGCTTGAGCAGGTTGCCTGCGTCCATGGCACCATCGGTCTTGCCGGCACCCACGATGGTGTGCAGCTCATCGATGAAGAGGATGATCTTGCCCTCGCTCTTCTTCACCTCGTTCAGCACGCTCTTCAGGCGCTCCTCGAACTCGCCGCGGTACTTTGCACCGGCCACCAGAGCGCCCATGTCCAGACTGAACACGATGCGGTTCTTCAGGTTTTCGGGCACATCGCCGCGCACGATACGCTGTGCAAGACCCTCTGCAATGGCGGTCTTGCCAACGCCGGGCTCACCGATCAGGCAGGGGTTGTTCTTGGTCTTACGGGACAGGATGCGGATCACGTTGCGGATCTCCTGATCACGGCCGATGACGGGGTCCAGCTTCTGCTTGCGGGCAAGGTCTACCAGATCCTGACCATACTTCTGCAGGGCGTTGTAGGTCTCCTCGGGATTGTCGTTGGTCACACGCTGGTTGCCGCGCACTGCTGTGAGCTGCTGCAGGAACTTATCTTTCGTGATGCTGAACGCACGGAACAACTCGGTGGTGTTCTGGGTCTGCTCGTCCAGCAGACCAAGGAACACATGCTCCACGCTGATATAGTCGTCCTTCATGGCCTTGGCTTCTCGGGCGGCGGCGCTGAGCACCTTATCGGCAGCCTGCGAGATATAGACCTTGTCGGGGTCACGGCCGGAGCCGGAGACCCGGGGCAGAGCCGAAAGCTTTTCGGCCACGGCGGCAGCAAAACTGCCGGGGTCAACATTCAGCTTCTGCAGCAGCTGCGGGATCAGGCCCTGCTCCTGCGAAGCGAGGGCGTGCAGCAGATGTTCGGGTTCCAATTGATTGTGCTGGTACTCCACAGCCAGCTGTTGCGCCGCCTGCAGAGCCTCCAGCGTTTTCTGTGTATATTGATTGGTATTCATAAAGTCAAGCCTCCATTCATACCGGAAGGTTTATTTTAGCGGACACGATAGTCATCTGCTAAAAGCCCGGTGCAGAGATGCTGCCGAACGGGAAGCAGCGGCTATTCTTCAGTTGTTTCACGGTTTCAAGCACCTCCTGCCGAACTGGTTTTACTCGTTTTAGCACTCTATCTGTTCGACTGCTAAAACTATACTCCTGTTTTCCCACTTTGTCAATAGGGTTCATAAAAAGTTTGCAAATCATAATTTTTTCAACAAAAAAAGCACCACACAGCTTTTCAGCCGTGCAGTGCATCCTTGCAATTTGTCGAATGATATGATACTCTATACTTGCTGCTTCTGTAAGCAGCAAGGCACTGCATACAACGGCAGGCGGTTCAGCCCTCGCTTCCGAAAGGAGGTGAGAGTCATGCCTATTACTTTTACGTTCCATCTGCTTGGGCTTACGTTCACGCTGCGGATCACAAAAGGTAAAAGATGAACCGCCACCCTGGCCGGTGACGGTTCGTTTTAGAACTATAACCCAAAAGGGCTGACCGCTTGTCGCAGTGCCTTTTCTATTTGTAGTATAGTTACTTTTTATAAATTTGTCAAGGCTTTACGTTCAGCCCTGCTTTTTTCCAGCGGCGCATCACGCCCATGCCCAGTGCATAGGGGCCGGTGTGCACGGCAATGGTGCAGCCGATCTGCAACAGGCCCACTTCGCACTGAGCGCCGGGGTACTTTGCACGCAGGGCCGCGCGGGTCTGCATCCACAGGCGCTTGCCTTCCTCTTCGTCGTAGCCGTAGCCTACGGTGATGCGGTAGTCGTCCGGGGTGCCGCCGTGGGCATCCAGATAGTTCATCAGCTGTTCCAGCGCTTTTTCAAAGCTCTTCTGTCGGCCGCGTGCCACGCCGCCGGAGAAGATCTCGCCATCCTTGAACAGGATCATCGGCTTGATGCCCAGCATGTTGGCTGCACGGCCCGTCACCTTGCCAATGCGGCCGCCCTTAATGAGATAGTCCAGATTGCCTACCGTGAAGAAGATCTGGTTGGTAGCTTTCTCTGCTTCCAGCCATGTCACAGTCTCGTCCAGCGTGCAGCCTGCGTCCCGCATGGCCACGGCGTTTTCCACCATGGTGGACTCGGTAACGGTAGCCGCCGCGCTGTCAATGACCTCAATGCGGGCATCGGGGAAATCTTCCAGCACCAGATCCCGGGCATTGCGGGCGCTGCCCACACAGCCGCTCATCTTGCTGGTGAACACCAGACACAGCACATCCCGGCCAGCAGCAGCATGGGCACGGAATGCCTGCTCAAAGTCCTCAATGGAAGCAAGGCTGTTTGGGTAGGCCGAAGGGTTGTCCACCATGAACTGGTAGAAGTCCCGCACGGCGATCTCCTTGCCTTCTTTGCGGTAGTGCTCGCCGTCCAGCGAGACATAGAAGGGCACGACCTCGATTTGGAGCTGTTTGGCAGTGTCCAGCGTCAGGTCGCATGCGCTGTCGGTAATGATATCAAACATCTGTGACGCTTCCTTTTCTGAATCATTCAGGAGCTTTGCAGGGGATCATACGTGGTGGATATAAGCCTCACGCTCGGCACCCACAGAGATGTAGGTGATCTTGCAGCCGACAGCCTTTTCCAGATATTCCACGTAATCGCGTGCTTCCTTGGGCAGGTCTTCCCACTTGCGGGCTGCGGTGATATCACAGTGCCAGCCGGGCAGGTACTCCACCACGGGCTGTGCGGTGTCCAGAGCTTCGCCCATGGGGAAGCGGGTGGTGGTGCTGCCATCGGTCAGCTTGTAGGCAGTGACCATGGGGATCTTTTCCATGTAGTCCAGCACGTCCAGCAGGGTCAGAGCAACTTCATCGCAGCCCTGGCAGAACACGCCGTAGCGGCTTGCCACCAGATCGATGGGGCCAACGCGGCGGGGACGGCCGGTGGCTGCACCGTACTCGTGGCCAGCCTCACGCAGGTCGTGCTTTTCCTCTTCGGTCATAGCCAGCTCGGCAGTGAAGGGGCCGTCACCCACGCAGGAGGAGTAAGCCTTCATCACGCCGATGGAGTTGTGCAGCTTGTGGCCCGGGATGCCTGCGCCGATGGGAGCGTAAGCACCGATGACGTTGGAAGAGGTGGTATAGGGATAAATGCCGAAATCGATGTCGCGCAGAGCGCCCAGCTGAGCCTCGAACAGGACCTTCTTGCCTGCAGCGTCTGCATCGGCCAGATACTGGCCCACATCGCAGATGTAATCCTTGAAGATGGCGGCATACTTTTCGAGCCATGCCCACATCTCATCCACGCTGATGGGAGCTGCGTTGTAGCTGCCCTCCATGACCAGATTCTTGGAATCTACCATGGTGACGAGGCGCTTCTTCACAGCGTCGTCCAGATGCAGCAGGTCGCCCATGCGCAGGGTCTTCTTCATGTACTTGTCGCCGTAAGCGTAGGCAATGCCGCGCTTGGTGGAGCCGAACTGTGCGCCGGTCTTGGACAGACGTGCTTCTTCCAGACCGTCCTGCTCCACATGGTAGGGCATGGTGATGGTTGCACGGTCGGAGATCTTCAGGTTTGCCGGGCTGATCTCAACGCCCTGCTCCCGCAGCTTGTTGATCTCGCCGTCCAGATGATGCGGGTCGATGACCATGCCGTTGCCCATAACGCAGACCACGTTCGGACGCAGGATGCCGGAGGGCAGCAGATTCAGCACGAACTTGCCGCGCTCGTTCTTGACCGTGTGACCGGCGTTGTTGCCGCCCTGATAACGTGCAACGATGTCATACTCCTGGCTGATGAGGTCGACCATGCGGCCCTTGCCTTCATCGCCCCAGTTGATACCCGTAATTGCAGTAAGCATAATAAATGACCTCTTTATCAGTTTTTTCAAAAGACAGCCTTTTCCGTGCACCTTGCCCGGGATACGCCACCTTGGGAAAGCACATCAGCAGGCATACACAAAGCACATACCAATGCAAGTATAGTATAGCACAGATCGCCGTGCAAAAAAAGAGGAAAACACAGCTTTTGGCTGCGTTTTCCTCCAAAAAAGTGTGCGCAAAATTGTGCGTTCAGCTGCGGGGTTCTCAAAGTCGGCACGGCGGATCACCTTGTGGATAGTGCCGTCCGGCTCCTGAATGGAGGTGTTGGCCAGCTGCGCGCGCAGGCTGGCCTTCATATCATCGATGTATTCGCGGCGCAGGGCCTGCTGCTCTGCCTTTTCGGCCTCGGTCAGGCCGGTGGTCTTGCTCTTTTTTGCCAGCTCGTTGATGCGGGCGATCTTTTCCTGTGTCATGGTGCCTCCTGTATTTTCAAGCGGAATATGTTATAATCAAGAAAGCAAACCCTCTCAGTCATTGCTGTGCAATGCCAGCTCCCCCGAAGAGGCGAGCATTTTTAAGGAATTTTCTCAATCAGTATAGCAAAGGATGATAAAAATGGCAACTCAATTGAATTTTGCACAGCAGATGGATGCCGTGCTCAAAACGCTGGACGGCACCCGGCCGCGCCTTTTGCTCCACGCCTGCTGCGGCCCCTGCTCCAGCGCAGTGCTGGAACAGCTGTGCCAGTATTTTGAGATCACAGTGCTTTACTATAACCCCAACACATGGCCTGCAGAGGAATACCACCGCCGCGGCGAAGAACTGAAGAAGTTCGTGGCAGCAGCCCATCCTCTGGGCGTGACCGTGGTGGAGGACCACTACGACCCGCAGGAGTTCTACTCCGCTGTCACCGGCCTTGAAAACGAACCGGAGCGGGGCAGTCGGTGCACGGTCTGCTACCGGCTGCGGATGCGCCGGGCGGCGCAGTACGCCAGTGAAAACGGCTTCGACTGGTTCACCACCACGCTGTCCATCAGCCCGCATAAAGATGCCAAGCGCATCAATGCCATCGGGCAGGAACTGGAAGCCGAGTTCGGCGTAAAGCATCTGCCTTCGGACTTCAAAAAGCACAACGGCTATCTGCGCAGCCTGCAGCTTTCGGAGGAATACGGCCTGTACCGGCAGGATTACTGCGGGTGCGAGTTCAGCGCGAAGGCAAGAGGGATCGAAAAGTAAGCCGTTATCGGGCAGGCCGCTTTTTGCTTACTCTTCCGGCAGCTTTGCCACCAGCAGGGTGAAAATAATCAGGCCCACGCAGGGCACGATGTTGGAAGCCATACCGGCGGCAAGGCCAGCCTTTTCGGCTACGATGCCAATGATCCACGGCATGAGGATGGCACCGCTGGATGCCACCGGCAGCATGATGCCCATGCTGGTCACGCTGGTCATGCGGCCCGCGCTGGCCACAGCGGTGGGGTTCAGGCCCGCCATGGAGAACGCAAACGCAAACAGCAGCACGATGGCCATGACCTGCGTGTGGGCCATGACCAGCAGCACATAAAAGATCGTACACAGCACGCTCATGCCCACCATGGCCTTGCGCGGGCTCTTGAACGGGAACACGAATGCGATCAGCAGACGGGCCACCAGCGTGGCACCCCACATGACCGTGACGGTGTAAGCCGCCAGTGTGCCCGCAATGATGCCGCTGCCCTTGAAGTAAGTGACCATCCAGCCGTTGACGCTCTGCTCTGCAGCGTTCTGGAAGAACAAAAGGCCGGTCAGCATCCAGAACCGTGCCGAACGCAGAAAGCTCCAGTCAATGGCCTGCTTTTCCTTGGCATTCTTGGCCTTCCGCCGCCCAGCGGGGTAAAGGCATATACCAGCCACAGCACAAGTCCCAGTGCCGCCAGCAGGAACACCGCCAGCTCAGTGCTCACCTTCGCCGCTGCCGCAATGAGGAAGGGGCACAGCAGCGCACCGCAGGCGTAGCAGCTGTGCATCAGGTTCATGCCGCGGGTGCGGTCGGCAGAGTGATCGCTGACCAGAATGGTGCAGGTGTTGATAACACTGCCCTTGGCAATGCCCACCACAAAGAAAGCCACTGCCAGCAGGATCTCTACACCGGTCAGGCCCATGATGCCGTAGCCCACCGCATAGCCGATGGTGAGCAGCAGCACACTGGGCTTCATGCCCAGTACACTGGGCAGCATACCAATGAGCAGGCCTGCCAGCAGATTGCCCACACTCATAAGTGAGAGCAGGGTGCCGGTCATGCCGTAGGCAAAACCGTAGCGCTCCTGCAGCAGGCTGACCACCACGCCCGCACTGATGGCACAGATGCCACTGAAGAAGAAAGTAAGAAAGCCTGTATTCCGCAGGCGTGCAGACTGTTGTTCCATAATCGTCCTCTTTCTGTGAAAATATCCTCCCTCTATTTAACCATAATTCCGCATCATTGCAACCGGATTTTCTTACAAAAAGCCCGCCGGATTCGGACGATTTAAAATGCCCTCCGCTTGCGCTCTGGGCATCTTCAGCGGAAAATTCAATTTTTAATTTCGCGTTTGGAGCGACCGCATTTGCGCAGCAATGAAAGCCCCAGTGGGGCTTTTAAGCGGCAGAGCGGTCTGCGTAAGCAGATGGAGGGGCGTTGCCCCGATAAGCTCTGCGGAGCGCTCCAAACGCTTTTTCACGAGAGGAGCTGTGACTGGAAAATGCATCTCATCTCTGCGACCTTTCTTGTGAAAATGGTAGAACGGAACGCCCGCAGGCGTTCCGTTCTACCGAAATCTAGAAGAATATTTCCTTGAATTATGCCCAGAGCAACGCAGAGGGCATTTCCAATCATTTTCTATGCAAAAAGCCCGCCGGGCATCGCTGCACGGCGGGCTTTGGTTTGCAGTTTACTCTGCCTTGGTCTCGGGCTTTGCCTCAGCCTTGGCTTCCGGCTTTGCTGCGGGAGCAGCAGCGGGAGCGGCGGGCTTCACCACGGGCTTCGGGGGTATTGGGGTCATCCTTCAGCGGGAAGAGGATGATGTGCTTGGGGCACTTCTGGGCACACATGCCGCAGCCCTTGCACTTGTCATAGTCGATGCGGGCCACGCCGTCCACCACGTGGATAGCGTCGAACTTACAGGTGCGCTCGCACATACCGCAGGCAATGCAGGAGGTGGTGCAGGCCTTCATGGCCACAGGACCCTTGTCCTTGTTGGAGCACATGACCACCGGCTTGCGCGGGCCGCCCACGTCGATCATAATGACCTGCTTGGGGCAGATGTTTGCGCAGGCACCGCAGCCGGTGCACTTGTCCTTGTCCACCTTGGCAACACCGTCCACAATGTGGATGGCATCGAACTTACACACCTTGGTGCAGTCGCCCAGACCAACACAGGCAAAGGAGCAGGTCTTGGGGCCGCCGTACAGTGCAGCCGCTGCTGCACAGGTCTGGATGCCCTTGTAATCATAAGCAGGCTTGCAGTGCTCGGAATTGCCCTGGCACTGGACAACCGCCTTCTTTTCCACAGCGCTGGCCGTGCCGCCCATGATCTTGGCAATGGCAGCGGCAGCCTTGGGGCCGCCGGGTGCGCACTTGTCGCAGGGCACGCCGTCCATGACCACAGCCTTTGCGTAGTCCGCACAGCCTGCGTAGCCGCAGCCGCCGCAGTTTGCACCGGCAAGGCAGTTGGTAACTTCTTCAATGCGGGGGTCTTCCTCCACCGCCATGAACTTGGACGCTGCGACCAGAACGATCGCGCCGACTGCGCCCACGATGGTACACAGGATAACAGCAGATACAATATTCATAATCCTGTTCCTCCCTTACAGCGTGACATTGAACAGGTTTTCGACGATGCCGCCGAAGCCCATGAAGGACAGGCTGGTGATTGCTGCTGCGATCAGGGTGATGGGCAGGCCCTTGAAGGGTGCCGGGGGATCGCAGGCTTCCACGCGCTTGCGCACGCCGCTGAACATGACCATGGCCAGCATGAAGCCGCAGCCTGCGCCGATGGCACAGACCAGAGCCTCAATGTAAGCAACACCGAAGCCCATAGCAGCCACATCTGCGCCGTAGTCGCCCACGACCAGAATGGTGACCGCCAGAACACAGCAGTTGGTGGTGATCAGGGGCAGATAAACGCCCAGAGAGTTATACAGTGCAACCACGTACTTCTTGAGGAAGATCTCGATGAACTGCACCAGAACAGCAATGACCAGAATGAACACGATGGTCTGCAGGTAGCTCAGACCAGCCGGGTCCAGAATGAAGATCTGGATGGGGAAGGTAACGGCCGTTGCCATGAACATGACGAAGATGACGGCGCCGGACATACCAACCGCAGAATCCAGCTTTTTGGAAACGCCCAGGAACGGGCAGATACCGTAGAACTTCACCAGCACGTAGTTGTTGACCAAGATCATGCTGAAGAAGATCGCAGCGAGTTTTACTAACATCTTATTCTGCCTCCTTCTTCAGGTTATCAAGGTCGCAGCAGCTCTTGCGCTCGATGCGGGCATCCAGCTTGCCTTCCAGCCACACACAGCCGGCCATCAACAGGCCAAAGCAGAAGAATGCGCCGGGAGCCTGCGTCATGATGGAGACCTTGGCAACGCTTTCCGGGATCACCTGGAAGCCCAGCCATGTGCCGCTGCCCAGGATCTCACGGATGGATGCCATCAGGGTAGCGGTGAGGGTGTAGCCAACGCCCATGCCCACGCCGTCCAGTGCGGAGTCCACGATGCTGTTCTTGCAGGCGAACATCTCGGCACGGCCCAGAATGATACAGTTGACAACGATCAGGGGCAGGAACACGCCCAGAGCGTTGTACAGGCTTTCCATGTAAGCCTGCATGAACATCTGAACGATGGTCACGAAGCTTGCGATAATGACGATGTAGCAGGGCAGATGCACCTTGCCGGGGATCACCTTGCGCAGCAGGGAGATCATGATATTGGAGCACACCAGCACGAAGGTGAAGGCGGCACCCATGCCCAGAGCGCTGGAAACTGCAGTGGTAACTGCCAGAATGGAGCAGGTACCCAGAACCAGACGCAGAACGGGGTTTTCTTTGATAATGCCGTTGGTAAGGATGCTTACCTTGGACTTATTTTCTTGTGCCATTTCTTACCAACCTCCTTTACGCCAGCTCGTTGTAGCAGTTGACACAGTCATTGATGGCAGCAAACAGAGCGGTGGACGAAATGGTTGCGCCGCTGTAGGCATCGTAATCCTGATTCATCACAATGTTCTGGGTGCCGTCCATGCCGTCGAACTGCGCCAGGAAGTCGTCACTGCTCACGTTGGAGCCGATGCCCTTGGTCTGGGTGGAAGCGTCCACCCAGATGCCGGTCTCGACGCCGTTGGCGTCGAAGCCCATGATGACGGTCAGGATGCCGCCGTCAAAGCCCTTTTCCTCGGCCTTGATCGCAGTGCTGCCGTCCGGAGCCTTGACCACGCCGGTGATGCCGGCGGTGGTGTAATCGGTCACTTCTTCCAGCTCGCTGGCATCCGAAACGGAGGGCAGCACGCCGACATAAGCGGCCAGAGTGGTGCGCTTGGTGTTCTCGGCAATGACCGGGGCGGTCATGCCGTTCACCAGTGCCAGCAGCAGGCTGGCGATCAGGGAGATAACGCTCAGCACAACAATGGGCTTGATGGTGCTCTCCCAGTTGGAAGACTTACTCATTTGCCAGCACCCTCCTTTGCTTTCTTTGCAGGCTTGATGTAGCCATACGGGGTCTGACGGGTCAGATCGTTGATGTAGGGGACCCACAGGTTCATGAACAGCAGTGCGAAGGACACGCCCTCGGTGTAGCTGCCCCAGTAACGGATGGCAAAGGTGACGATGCCCAGTGCCACGCCGTACACCAGCTTGCCCTTCAGGGTGAAGGGGCTGGTAACGTAGTCGGTAGCCATGAACACGGCACCGAACAGCAGGCCGCCGCTCAGCACGGCAACCAGAGCCTCGTGCACACTGTGGGTAGCAATGAGGTAGAACACGAACATGCTGCCGACGTAAGAAGCCGGGATGGCGATGCTGATGGTCTTGGTGGCCACCAGATAGATCAGGCCCAGCACGATGGCCAGTGCGCAGGTCTCGCCCAGCACACCGCCGTGGATGCCCATGAACAGATCCAGCAGGCTCAGCTTGGACTTATCGGCCACAGCCAGCGGGGTAGCGCTGGACAGCTGATCCACCGCTGCATCCGGGAACACCCACTTGTTCATGGAACCGGCAAAGCTGATGAACAGCACGATACGGCCCACCAGAGCGGGGTTGGCAAAGTTCATGCCGATGCCGCCGAACAGCTGCTTGACGATGACGATGGCCACCAGATCACCGATGATGAGCTGGCCGATGGGCATGCCCACAGGCACGTTCATGGCCAGAATGATGCCGGTGACGACGGCGGACAGGTCGCTGATGGGGTTGGGCTTCTTGAGCAGCTTGCAGTACAGCCACTCAAAAGCCACACAGGCCACCACGGACACAGCTGTTACCAGCAGTGCACGCATACCAAAAATGATGGCAGAGGCCACCACGCAGGGGCACAGGGCGACGATCACGTTGGCCATCAGGCTCTGGGTGGTCTCTTCGCTGCGCACATGCGGGGAAGCCGAAACAATAAGCTTCGTATCCATTACTTATTGCCTCCTTTTTTGATTTCACCAAGGTAGAACGCCTTTGCCAGACTCATCATCTGGGTAACAGGGCGCTTTGCCGGGCAGACGAACGAGCAGCTGCCGCAGTTGAAGCAGTAGTCTGCATGCAGCTTGCCCAGCTCCTGCACATCGCGTGCAGCGTAAGCCTGATTGACCTCCACAGGCTCCAGACCCATGGGGCAGTACTCCACGCAGCGGCCGCAGCGGATGCAGGGATTCACCGGTGCAGGCTCTGCAGCGGCCTTGCTCAGGAAGATCAGGCCGGAGGTGGTCTTGGTGGTGGGGTAGCTCAGGTTCTCCACAGCGGGGCCCATCATGGCACCGCCGGCAACCACTTTGCCCAGCTCGCCCTTGACACCCGCAAAATCGATGATGTCCTGATAGGCAGTGCCCACGGGGACAACGATGTTCTGGGGCTTTGCGCAGGCATCGCCGTCCACAGTGATGGTGCGCTCGACCACCGGCATACCGGTAGCCAGATACTTGCCAAGGGTGGAAACGCTGGTCACGTTCATGACGATAGCGCCGGCATCTGCGGGCAGACCGCCGTGGGGCACTTCGCGGCCCAGACACTTTTCAATAAGGATCAGCTCTGCGCCGGTGCCGTAGACACTGGGCAGGGGCTTGACCTCGATGGTGCTGTCGCCATTGGTCTTTTTGCACAGCAAGTCGATGCACTCGGGCTTGTTGTTCTCAATGCCGATGACGCACTTCGGGATGCCGGTGTACTGCAACACGGCCTTGATGCCGCGGATGATATCATCGCTGCAGTTCAGCATCTCCTGCGTATCGCTGGTCAGCCACACTTCACACTCGGAAGCGTTGATCAGCAGGGTATCCACCTGCTGCTTGGGCTGCAGCTTTACATCGGTCGGGAAGCCTGCGCCGCCCAGACCGACCAGGCCGCACTCACGCACAGCCTTGAGGAAGCTGGCCTTATCGGTCACTTCCGGTGCCTTGACAGCCGGGTCCACGGTCTGTTTGCCATCGGTCTTGATGACGACAGAGTCGCACATGCGGCCATTGGACAGACGGAAGGGCTCCACTGCGGCAACCGTGCCGGAGACACTGGAGTGGATGTTTGCAGAGACGAAGCCGCCAGCCTCGCCGATCTTTGTACCAACGAACACCTCGTCGCCCTTTTTGACCAGAGCTTTTGCGGGAGCGCCGATGTGCTGGCTCATGAGGATGCGTACCTGCGCGGGCAGAGGCATCGGGATCGGTTTGCTTGCAGCAGTTGCCTTGTCATGCGGCGTATGCGCGCCAAGCGCCGCACGTTTCAGCTTGTTCAACATGGAATTCAAATCCCCCATTCTGCTTGAATTGCCGCCCCCACGCCCATGCAGGCGCACTGGTACAGGGGCAGCAGCTGCTTAACATGTTTATTGTATCATTTTGGCGTGGGAAGTCAACGACAATGGCACAAAAATGATGTGTTTTCCTGAACTTTCTTTTCATTTTTTCGTGGTTATATACAACTAACCACCGTATTTTTCTTCCTGTATCCGGTGTTTGCCTTTGCAGACGAAATATGGTATACTATTATTAACATTCACTTGCGGAACGTCCCCCGCTCCGCGCAAGACTTTTCCAAGGAGGCTTCAAACCATGAAAGTTCTCAAAGTGCTGCTCGCATTGCTCACCACGCTGGCCGTTGCCCTGACCGCCGCCCTGCTGCTTGTTCAGGATAAAAACGCGCCCCGCTATATCCAGATCTACGAAAACGAGCAGTAACACCCGTCTTGCACAAAAAGCATCCCCCAGCCTGAACGGCACGCCGCTGCCCGGGCTGGGGGATTCGTGTTTTGCGGGGCAAAAGGGCAGCAAAAAAGCCCCGGCACACGGAGGGGTTCTCCGTGTGCCGGGGTGCTGCGCCGAAGCGCTTTTTTCTTAAAAGGTGTTATGCTGCGTGGTTGGCATAAAGGATCACAACGTATTCCTTGCCGCCGATTTTGCCCATTGCCACGCCAATGTCAACATTGTCGCCCAGCGTGATCGTTCCGATCTTCACGGCTCTGTTGGATCCATCGTCCGTCCACGGGTTGATGGCATCCTGCATCCACTGCAGCTGAATGTACTCCATAAGCGCTCCGCTGCTCTTGAACTGAACATTCGGAGCTGCATTGAGGATATACCCGTTTGCGTTGGTGTCGATGCCGACAGCTTCCACGACCTCGTCGGCTGTCAGAATCGCTTTTTGCAGCATCGCCCTTGTGCGCGTCCTGCCCGGCAGCCTTGTCTGCTTCCTGCACCAGCTTTGCCGCCAATGCGTCCAGCTCCTTGCTGTGGTTTGCAGTTCCGCCGGCCATGGTCATCTGATCCATTGCCAGCTTCAGCAGTTCATCCTTCATCAAAACACTGCCGCTTCCGCCGCAGCCCACCATCGCCAGTGCCAGAACCGCCGCCAATGCAGCGGCTGCCAGTTTCTTGAACAACTTCATGGTTTTGTTCCTCCTTTATGCTCCTATCAGCCTACGAGTATCCTGCTCTTAGATCCTCGGCTGTCAGTTCATCAGCATGACAAAATACTCTTTGCCATTGATCTTACCCATGGCAAGGCCGTAGCTGTTCGCATCCCGACGACCGTTGCCGATTTGCTCACTTTCACTATCTACCAACTCTAGTGCAAGCAGCATTGCCTTCTCTTTATTTGCGGTGCTGCTGAGCAGCTTATAGTTTTCAACGGCCGATACACGGTAAGTTTCCGTTGCAGCATCGATCCCCGCAGCCTTTACGACCTCTTCACCGGTGAGCAGCTCCAGCAATCCGGTTTGTCCTTATTTTCAGGCTTTGCAGCAGCCTTGTCTGCCTCTGCCATCAGCTTTGCCGCCAGCGCATCCAGCTCTTTTTTGTTTGTGAGCTCCTCGTTTTCCATTGCATAAAAGTCCGCGATCACGTTTTTCACCTGATCCAAAAGGCTGTTGCGTCCGCCGCAGCCCACCATCATCAGTGCCAGAGCCGCCACCAGTACGGCAGCTGCCAGTTTCTTGAACAATTTCATGCTTCATGCCTCCTTCTTCGTCAGACACTATCCTATGCGGCCCAGACGTTTCCCAAGCCTGCTTTCCTTCATTTTACCGTCACTTTCTGCCATTTGTCAATGCGACTGGGTGCACCAAAATGTCGGTAGGCATTTTTTGGCAATGATGCGCGAAAAAAAGGCTGCCGCACAGTCTGTGCAGCAGCCTTTCGGGCTTAGTAATCGTTCTCGCAGCCCAGCAGGTATTTCATGTGCTCAAAGGTGCGGTCATGTCCAAGGTCGCGCACCATTTTCAGCAGCTCTTCCAGCAGGGCACGGGTCTCCGGGTGGAGCAGGTAGTGGGTCTTGCTGCGCTCGTAGTATTCCCACGGGGAAGCGTCCGTGTACTTGTCGCCCAGATAGATCTGGCTGGCGGCCACGCGGTCGCACACCATTTCGCACACATAGCGCAGGGGCATCTTCATGCCGGCAAGGCCCACCTTCCGGGTGCTGTAGTCGATCCAGTATTCCAGATGGTGCTTGTTGCGGCCCTTGTGGTGCAGCCACGCGGAGGAATAGCCCCGCGCCAGACGTTCCGCTTCGTTGGGGCTGTGGTCACCCTGATAATAGATGCAGCCCGGAATAAACTCGGTAGGGCTGTACTTGCTCAGGTCGTGGGCAAGGCCCTGCTCATAGAGCCCGCAGGCAAAGCAGTATTTCATCACCAGCAGCTTGTGCCGGGTGATGGTCTCAAAATGGCCCTTGATGTTCATTTGGTGCTCCTCCTAATAACCCTCTCAGCCATCGCTGCGCGATGTCAGCTCCCCCGAAGGGGGAGCTTTTTCCCTGCGAATCGGCAAGTTTTTCCTGCAAACAGAAGGTTTTCTTTTCCTCCACAGCGCATAAAGCTCCCCCTTCGGGGGAGCTGGCGCGATAGCGCCTGAGAGGGTTCATCCCCTCCACTGCACCGTGATACGTCCCTCTTTCAGCCCGCGCAGATCATTGCTTTCGGAAAAATCCTCCCGGTCCATGGTCAGGTTGGGGTTGTAGTAGGGGTCGTGCAAAATGTTCGCCTTGCCGTGCACGGCATACAGCCGCTGCTGCTCGGCGGCAAAGCGCCGGGCCTTCACCGGGTCTTTTTCGTCGCCGCCGCGGCTCTTGCTCTCGTAATGGGTCAGCTGAGCATAGGGTGTCCACGCAATGCGGTATCCTGCATCCCGCACCCGCAGGCAGAAATCCACATCGTTGAAGGCCACCGCAAAGGCTTCGTCCAGACCGCCCACTTCGTCCCACACGCTGGTCTTTACCAGCAGGCAGGCACCGGTGACGGCGGAAAAGTCCTGCACCGTTGCAGCGCGGAACATGTAGCCGCTGCCGCCTGCCTTGCGGTATTTGTGGCTGTGGCCCGCGTAGCCGCCAAGGCCGGTCACAACGCCCGCATGCTGCAACGTCTCGTCCGGGTAAAGCAGCTCTGCGCCGCAGATGGCCGCGCCGCCTGGGTGAGCACACTGCCGCAAAAGCTCCGTGAGCCAATCCGCATTGCGCACCTCCACGTCGTTGTTCAGCAGCAGCAGGTAATCCCCGCTGGCGTACTGTCGGCCAAAGTTGTTGATGCCGGAGAAGTTGAAGCCCTTCTGCGGGTAGTTGACCACCTGCAGGCCGTCTAGCGCTGCCGGGCTTCCTTATAATAGGTAAAGGTGGCCGTTCGGTGGAGTTGTTCTCGATGACGATAACCTCAAAGTTCTCCCAGCTGGTTTTGGTCCAGATGCTGTGCAGGCACTTTTCCAGATCGTCGGTGTGGTCCTTGTTCGGGATGAGGATGCTTACCTTCGGGTCGCCCACGATATCCCACTTCACCCGGTAGGTACTGGGGAACAAGCCATCCTCCACGGTGCCGGTGCGTCCGGTGCGGGCCAGATGGTCGGCCAGCGCCTTTTTGGCTGCTGCCGCCACATAGGGCTTGGCATCGGTGCCGCCGGAGGTGGAGCCTGCGTGCACCCGCCAGTAGTACAGCACCTGCGGCACATGAGCCGCGCCGCCGGTCTTTTCCACAAGGCGCAGGAACAAATCGTGGTCCTGACTGCCGTCGCACTCCGGCCGCTCCCCGCCGATCTCATCCCACAGCGCCTTTTTGGAACACCGCCAAGTGGCAGATGTAGTTGCAGCACAGCAGGTAGTCCGGGGCGTAATCCGGCTTGAAAGTGGGCCACCATGGGCCGCTGGATGCTCTTGGAAAAGAGTGCTTCATCGCTGTAGAGGAAGCCGTCCGGCTCGCCCAGCGCCCGCAGCTGCAGAATGGCTTTGCCCATGGTGTACATGGCGTGGGGCGCAAGGATATCATCGTGGTCGGCAAGGGCCAGATATTCCCCTGTGGCAAGCTCTGCCGCAGCATTGGTGTTGGCCGCAATGCCTTTGTTTTCGATCTTTTTGTATACGATGCGTTGATTCTTTGTCTGATATTCCTCCACGATGCGCTTCACATCGGCATGTTCTGCATCGGAAGCATCCGCAAGGCAGAGCTGACCGTTGGGGGCCGTCTGGTTCACAAAGGAATCCAGAAATTCCCGCAGGTATTTTTCCGGTGTATTATACAGCGGGGTCAGGATGCTGATGGTGGGCAGGCCGCAGTCTGCCGCCGTTTTGCCGGCCATTTCAGCCCGCTGGGCTTCCAGCACCTTTTTGGCGGGCAGATAACGGGCACGCTTGCCAAAGCAGCGGCGCTTGACAAAGCCCGCGCCCCGTTTGAGCATGGTGGGCAGGCCCTCGTCCTTCGTCAGCTGCACCGCATAGCCTGCCAGTTCTCCGGCACGTTTCAGTCGTACATTCATATCAGGCCTCGCCGCGCTGCGTTGCCTTGTAGGCCGCGCAAACCGTTGCCGTATCGCCATTCATTTTCAGGTGGCCGTGGCTCAGCCATGCCACCTTGCTGCACATGCGCTCGATCTGCTCAATGGAGTGAGACACCAGAATGACCGTGGTGCCGCCCGCCATCAGCTCCTGCATCCGCTTTTCGCACTTCTGCTGGAACAGGAAATCGCCCACCGAAAGCACCTCGTCCGCAATGAGGATATCGGGCTTGGTGATGGTGGCAATGGCAAAGCCGATGCGGGCCACCATGCCGGAGGAGTAGTTCTTGAGCGGCACATCCAGAAAGTTCTGCAGCTCGCTGAACTCCACGATCTCATCAAACTTTTTCGTCCAGATACTTGGGCGAGAAGCCCAGCACCGTGCCGTTCAGATAGATGTTCTCGCGGGCAGTCAGGTCCATATCAAAGCCCGCGCCCAGCTCGATGAGTGGGGCGATGGAGCCGCGGACCGTCACCTTGCCCTTGCTGGGCTTGTACACGCCCGCAATGGTCTTGAGCAGGGTGGACTTGCCCGAGCCGTTCAGGCCCACAAGGCCATAGAAATCGCCGGGCATGATGTCCAGACTCACGTCCTTGAGGGCGTAGAATTCATCGTACTGCAGGCGGCCCTGCACCATGGCCAGAAAATACTCTTTCAGACTCTCATGCTTTTCCTTGGAGAGGTTGAAGCACATGGAAACATTGTCCACTTTGATGATCGGTTCCATTGTTCTTCCTCCTTAAATATGCAGCACAAAGCGGTCCTGCGTTTTGCGGAACACCCATACGCCCACCAGCATGGAGAGCACGGCGCAGCAGCCGCACACCGCGAACATGTTGAAATCCAGCGGGATGCCCCACATCACGGTACGGCGGAAGCCTGTGATGTACCAGTACATGGGGTTCAGCTTGATGATCTGCTGCATGTTGAACCCGCCAATGGAAAAGGTCATCTGGGTGGGGTCGTAGAAGATGGCGGAAAAATACAGCAATGCGGTGATGAACACGCTCCAGATGTGCATGATATCCCGGAAGAACACGGTAGCCGCTGCCAGAAGCAGGCCCACGCCCAGACTGAAGAAGAACAGCGTCACCAGCGGGTAGACCGCCTCGATGAGGGTCAGGTGGAAGGGTGCACCGGTAAAGATCATGACCAGCAGCAGCGCCACAAAGCTGAACACGCAGTTCACCATGGCAAAGCAGCACTTTTCCAGCGGGAAGATATACTTGGGGATATACACCTTTTTGAGCAGGGGCGCAGCGCCCAGCACACTGCTCATGCCGGTGGAGGTGGCCTCGTTGAAGAAGTTGAACAGCAGCTGGCCGCACATCAGGAACACGGCAAAGTTGTCGATGCCGCTGCCGCGCATGTCCATCAGACTGCTGAACACGGCCCAGTACACAAGGCACATGAGCAGCGGGTTCAGAACGCTCCACACCACGCCCAGCACACTGCGGCGGTATTTGAGCTTGAAGTCACGGCTGACGAGGTTCCACAGCAGATAGCGGTAGCACCAGAAGCCGTTCCACATTGCTTTGAATTTTGCCACAGGCGATCACCACTTTTCAAAATATTCAAACTTCTGTGCAGCAAAGGGCTCGTGCAGCTTGTCCTTTGCGCTGGTCTTGTGCTCGCAGCCGCAGTCCGGCCACTGCACGTTCACGGTGGGGTCATCGTAGGGGATGCCGCCCTCGCTGGTGGGGTCGTACACATCGGTGCACTTGTAGCAGAACTCTGCCACATCGCTCAGCACCAGAAAACCGTGTGC
>ENA-OQCV01000082-OQCV01000082.1-human-gut-metagenome-genome-assembly--contig:-NODE-82-length-26724-cov-2.842351_pt1 | contig 26724 bp, 28 predicted proteins | sample MGYA00242766_ERZ504592 | MGnify/ENA primary metagenome ERZ504592 (study PRJEB26092, sample SAMD00036315) | human gut metagenome | host: Homo sapiens | study: EMG produced TPA metagenomics assembly of...
CAGCATGGGAGCCAAATGTCAGGAAGTGGCTCTGAAAAGTAATTTGCTATACGACGCCTTTGCTACACTGAACGCAGGCGTGGAAACCGGGTTGGCAGACAGATGGACGCTCGACGTATCCGTCAACTACAACGGATGGACACTCTCGCACGACCGGAAGTGGAAGCATTGGCTTCTGCAACCCGAAGCTCGCTATTGGTTTGCGACCGATGGGCAGGACACTTCGTGGGAGCACACCTGCTCGGAGGCCAATACAACGTCGGCGGGCTGAAAAACGACTTCTCTTTTCTGGGGAAGCGACTTCTCCAAACTCTCCGACCGGCGTTACCAAGGATGGTTCCTGGGCGTGGGCGCGGTATACGGGTATTCCTGGATTCTGGACAAGCATTGGAACCTGGAAGCCGAAATAGGCTTCGGATATGTCTACACGCGATTCGACGCCTACCCTTGCGCCAACTGCGGAACAAAACTCGAGAAAGACAAACCGCACCACTATGTCGGTCCTACCAAGGCCGCGGTAAACCTTGTATACACATTCTAAATTCATCCGGTGGTTATGGACACTATGACAAATTAGCTAAGAAAATGATTTCTGGCTTGTTATGCCTATGTTACGCACTGGGAGCTGACGGCCAGACACTGACGGACGGACAGATAGCGGTACAAAACCTGGCCGTCTCAAAGCAAGAAGACAAACTATTCGTGGCGATGGACCTCGACATCTCCGCACTCAAGCAAGGAAGCAACCGTGAAGTACTGTTCACCCCTTCGCTCACCCTTGAAGACGACAGCCTCAGCCTGCCCGCCGTACGCATCGCGGGGCGCAACCGTTATTACCACCACCTGCGAAACGCCTCCGACACCGAACGGCTCTATCGCAACGGCGAACGCGATTTGATAGAATACCGCGTGACGGTGCCCTACGAAAAGTGGATGGGAAGAGCCCGGCTCAGCGCCACAGAAACCACTTGCGGATGTTGCGACGCCCCCTTGACCAGCACCGCTACGCCCCTGAGCAAGCTACGGCTGGAAAAGCGCGTGCCGACACCTTTCGTACCCGCGTACGCCTACATACGCCCCAAGGCCGAGCAGAAAATCAACCGGATTGAAGGCTCAGCCTACATCGACTTCCCCGTGAGCCGTACCGAGATACATCCCGACTACCGACGTAACCCGGAGGAGCTGAAGAAGATTCTCTCTACCATCGACGCCGTGAAGAATGATGCGGACAGCAAGATCATCAGCATCAGCATCAAGGGGTACGCCTCGCCCGAAGGGTCGTACAGCAACAACATACGCCTGGCCAAGGGACGTACCGAAACCCTGAAAGAATATGTACGCAAGCAGTACGCCTTCCCCCAATCACTCTTCACCACCAGCTTCGAGCCCGAAGACTGGGAAGGACTGGAGCGCTTCGTGACCTCCTCGCAGCTGAAGAACAGAGAAGGCATTCTGGCACTGATACGCGGCGACCTGGACCCTGACGCGAAGGACCGGAAAATCAAGGCGGCCTATCCCGCCGACTATGCTTACCTGCTGAGCGAAGTCTATCCCGGACTGCGTCATTCCGACTATGCCGTACAGTACGAGGTACGTGCCTATACAGACCTTGCAGAAATCAGGCACCTGCTCAAGAACCAGCCCCAGAAGCTGAGCCTGAACGAAATGTACCTCGTTGCGCAGGAGATGGAACCGGGCAGCGACGAGTATAACGCCACCTTCGCAACCGCCGTGCGCATGTTCCCCGACGACCCCGTGGCAAACCTCAACGCCGCCAACACCGCCCTGCGCCTCGGCGACCTGAAAGGAGCCGAGACTTATCTGGGCAAGGCGGGCGATGCTCCCGAAGCCGTCTACGCACGCGGCATACACGCCGCCTTGCTGAAGGACTATGACGCAGCCCAACCGTTGCTGAAGCAAGCGCTACAGCAGGGAGTGGCACAAGCGGAAGACGCGTTGCAACAGATAGACCGCATAAGACAAGAACTGGCGGAAGACGCGGAATAAAGGAAAGAAAGCAACAAAAACATAACACCCGAATATAAATAAACTCTTAATAAATTATACGCTATGAAAGAAGACTGGAGTACTTTTTTTCATTGGTATGCTGGCAATGTGCACCATTGCAGGATGCAGCGGCAACGAACTGAACGGCAGCAATGAACCGGAAGTATACCCGGGACATCCCGAAGATGCCGTATACATGAATGTGAACATACAACTGCCCGTGGGAGGGAAAAATACAAGAAGCTCGACCGACTCCGATTCCGACGACGATTATGGAACCAGTACAGACGGCACGGAAGTAGGAAAGGATTATGAGAACAAGGTGAATGGTGTCCTGATTGTATTGGCGGATGCAAGCAACAACTTCATCGCCGCCGGTGAACACAACTCATTGCCGGTAGTGCGTGAAGGAATCGTCAACACCACCCAGAAAATCAATAAATCCGCATTGGCCGCTTACTATGGCAACGGGACACTTGGGACCGGAAAAGACCAAGTCAATCTTTATGTATTCTGTAATCCGACAATGGAGTTGAAAACAATCTTCGAAAAGTCCGGTGCCGACAGCGAATGGATTGACGAGATTGCCACTCTTGAAGAAGAGCCTGACGGAACTGTCAAAGGAGCAGCTGTTTGGGGAGGAAACGACCACAAGGCAGGCTTCCTGATGGCCACGGCAAGCAGCAAAGACATCAAAAAAAGTATATTCCGAAGAATTTTACCGATTGGGACAACTTTACGAATGAAAAGAACGCCTTCGATTTCTCGGGCAAAAACACCTTGAGCAACGGCACCAAAATCGGAAACATCGGAAATATCCATGTGGAACGTGTCGTGGCACGCTTCGACTTCAAAGACGGCAGTCCCAGCAAGGACCAAACATACGTCATAGCAGAAAAAGACGACAAGCCTACGCTAAAAGTCAAACTGAACAAGATGGCGTTGATTAACATGAGCAAGCATTTCTACTACCTGCGCCGTGTATCCGATAACGGTCTGGCCGACAACGTGGAAATCTGCGGAACCGAATACGACAGCGGACAAAACTGGAACTTCGTAGTAGATACCGATGCCGAACAAAAGAACGGAGCCATCGACGCAAGCTATCCTTTTGCCGACTACTTCAATTTCTGCCTCGGACACCAGGAAAACAACACTTGGAGTATTGACGAGACAGCCCGCGACCAGTGGTACACCAGTCTGATCAAAGACGTTATCGACAACCAAAATGAAGAAGATAACGATGACGAATGGAACAGCGACCACACGCGAAACGGTTACCGCATCTGGCGTTACGTCACCGAAAACACCATCCCCGGCATAAACAACCAGGAGAACGGCATCAGTACCGGCATCGTGTTTAAAGGGAAAATCCAGGCAACAACAGATGCTCCCCAATCATTGCAAGACGCTATCAACGGAGCAACTGGCGATTCTGACGCCGATGCCATCCTTTACGCTTATTCCAACCAACTTTATGTAAGTTGGAAAGAAGTACGCAAAGCCGCACTTGACGCAACGGCAAACGAGGAATTCAAGAAAGCGGTATTCGGAACACCGAAAAACACTCCGTCAGAAACCGTCTATAGCGATGATGCCGGCAGCCCGACTACATGTGGAATATATGGTATAATGAAAAGGACCACAAAGATGCAGCCGCCTTGTCGGCTTTCAAGGAAGTAGCCACCAACAATGAACATCAGTTCACCCTCTACCAGTCGAGCAGGGACGAGAATGACGGTGCAGGCTACTACTGCTACTACTTCTACTGGAACCGTCACAACGACAACGGCAACAACGGCGTAATGGGCCCGATGGAGTTTGCCGTGGTGCGCAACAACGTGTATAAACTGTCTGTGGTCGACATCAACCGCCTTGGCCATCCGCGCCTTAGCGAAAACGACCCCGACCCCGTCGACCCCGGAACTCCGGACGAAAAGGGCGACATCTACCTGAAGCTCTCTGTCGAGGTGCTTCCCTGGGTGGTTCGCATAAACGACATTGAATTCTAAAAACACAACAAGTATGCAAAGCAATAAGCGAAATAGATTTTCAAGGTTCGCAGGCAGGGTGCTCGTCGCCCTGCTGGCAGCCGTTGCCTTATCCTCGTGCGAGCGCATCTTTGAAGACCTCGACCCGTGTCTCCACGGCGTATCGCTGCGCTTCGTCTACGACTACAACATGGAGTACGCCAACGCGTTCCCCAACCAAGTGGACTGCCTCACCCTCTATATCTACGACGAGAATGACGACTACGTGGATACCAAGATTGTGACCGGAACAGAGCTGCAAGACGAGAATTACCGGATGAAGCTTGACCTGCCTGACGGCAAATACCATTTTGTGGCATACGGAGGAATCGCATGCGAAAAGAGTTCTTTCACCGTAAACACAAGTACCAAACGCACCGAGCTCAAGACCCGGCTGAACGCCGACTGCCTCAGCCTGCCCGAACGGAAATTGCTGCACGATATGTTTTGGGGAGAACTCACCATGGAAACGGCCGAGTCTTACAACGAAGGCACGGTAAAGATGATGAAGAACACCAACGGCATACGCATCGTGCTGCAGCAAGTGGCGGGAGGCATTGTCAATGCCGAGGATTTCGACTTCGAGATTACGGACGACAACACCCTCTTCGACTACGACAACGACCTGCTGCCGGTGACCGACGTCACCTACACCCCGTGGGTGAAAGGACAGGCACGGACAGGAGCATCCGTCATAGTACCCGGCGTAGCACCCGAACCCATCGAAGTGGCATACGCCGAACTGAGCGTGCCGCGCCTGATGGCCAGGAATTCTCCCAGGCTGGTGGTGAAACGGCATGCCGACAAAGCGACCGTGATAGACATCCCCCTCAACAAATACCTGCTGCTGATGCAGAGCGACCGTATGACATGGGCGACCAAGAGTATCTGGACCGCGAAAGCCGCTGGACCCTCTTCTTCTTCCTAAAGAACAACGACGGCAACGACAGCTGGTTGAATACATGTATTGTGGTAAACGATTGGGTGGTACGCATCAATGACGTGGAACTGTAACAACTACGGCATGCGTGGCACATAAAAACGGACTACCCGGCAAACGACCTTTCAACAAACCAAGAACAGCATTTTCAAATGGAATTGAAGCATCGACATATCATCGGAAATTTGCCTCCTCTGCGGCTTACTGGGAGCTACTTCGTGCAACGATGAATCCATCGTTCAGCAGCCACCCGCCGAGGAGGACAACACCGTGTATCTGGCCTTCCACACAACCGTAGTGGGAGCCTCTACACGTGCCGACGGCACCCCCGATGACGAAAACATCAACCAATTGCGAATCGTCATCGCTTCGAAAGCGAGCGACGATACAGCCGGCGCAAGTGCATGGGAGGTGGAAGAAAACCGACTCATCACCGAGACAAACATACAACTATCGGACGAGTACACTTTCCGGGTGAAAGCCGACTGTCAGAAACGTATCTACCTGCTGGCCAACTGCAACGGACTGGAAGACACGGACGGCACGCCGCTAAACTTCACAAGCACCGGTGCATTCTTGCCCGACGCAAATGGGAAAGCGCTCGTAGACAGCTATGTCTTCGGACTGGGAGACAAAGACGGCGGCTACCAATATGCCACAGCCCTCGAAGCGGGAAACGGCATACCGATGACGTCAGTCTACGAGATAACGATTCCCCCAAAAGACGAGGCGCACGAAGAAGACTTCGCAAACGGCTTTTACCAAGGCATGCCCGAAGTGTTGTACGTGGTACGCGCCGCCACCAAGTTCTCCTTCGCATTCGGCAAAACCGCAAAACGGGCCATCAACGTGACCGGATTCAGCCTGAAGAAAGCCGTCAAAGACCGGATGTATCTGATGCCGCACGCCAACAAAGACGCGAGCGGAAAATACTGGGTGGCAGATACCGGAGACAAGGATAATCCTTCCAAAGCGACATTGACCGGAGAAGGTACCGCCCAAGACTGGATAACATGGATGGTAGCGGAATCGGAAAAGACGGAAAGCGAAGCGATCCAATACCAATGGCTGACCGACTACGAAGTGCCACAGCCCGAAGAAGGAGAAGAGGACGGAGATGTCGCCTATTCATTCAGCAAGGCCATAGAAGTATCTTCCCTCAAAGCAGGAGAAGAAGCAAAATTCACCACACCCGTCTACCTGCCCGAAAGCGACGGCACATTGGCACAAGGCAAGGACGCAAACCTGAAATTGCAGGAGTACGAAGTGACCATCCACACGGAAGAGGGCTTTGATGAAGAGGCGACTGCTCCGGACAGCCCTAAAGTGGCAAGAAGCTACACCGCCACATTGCCGAATCTGGCCTCGCTCTTCCGCAACACGCACGTCAAGGTAAAGGTGAATTTCAAGAACCTTTCCGAGGCGGAACTGGAGTTGGAAGTGGACGTAGAACCTTATTGGGAAGTAGTGCTCGACCCCGTATTCGGGCTGGACGAGAAAGACGACCCGAAGAAACGCTAAACACCGAAGGAGCCTCCTCCGCTTGGAAAAATACCGGAAGGGTTCATTCTTAAACATACATACTAAAAAACAGCAACGGATATGAAACGCAACTTTTTGACCTACATACTTTTGTGCATATTGCTCCTCGGCAGTGCCGCCTGCCAGGACGACCCGCTCTACAACGGCGGCGAGACAGGCGAAGGCGAAAGCCTCGTCAGCGCAACCGTGAAGTTCAAGCCCCTTACTCCTGCATTGAATGGAAATACGCGTACGGCAGGGAATGTGATAAAGAATATCGAGGACTTGTGCGTGTTGCTGTATAATGAAAAGGGAGAGTTGCTGAAGTCATATCCGCTTACCGAAGGAACAGGCGAAGGGCAATATCAATTGTCGGAAGATAAAGACAGACCGGATAATAATCCTGACTCGAATCTTCCTCCCGCCGAAGCACAGACGCCCCATGCCGACTTCAAACTGAAAATCCCCTACGGACGCTATCGGATTTATGCGGTGGCCAATATGGAGGACTTGCTTACGAATGGTGACTATTCCGAAGCCATAAAAACCGCAGACGGCCTGAAAAGCATTTCCCTCCAATGGGATAAGGATGAAGTAGCCAACAACAACCAGATGTTCGGCTATTTCACCGTTACCGGAAGCGTGCAGAACGATGAAGTGGCAGTTATAAACCGGGCATCCGTCAAATTGCACGCCTGGCTACGCCGTGCCGCTTCCAAAGTAACCATTGCATACGACGGTTCCAACCTTCACGAGAATGTGTTTATATACCTCAAGTCGGTTACCATCAAGGACATACCTACGGAATGCTATCTGGGCAAGAGAAGCACCATCAACACGGACCCCAAGGATGACATTGAAGATTATGGAGGCCTTATGGCAGATGGCGAAAGCATTACGTATGCCGAAGGAACAAACTACGATGAACATTGGCCGGCACGTATCACGAAAGGCCAATCGTATTATTACTACATCGACAATGCCCAAAAAGGAGTCTCTGTATTGAATACGGAATATGACAGCAAGAAAGCGGAGTATGCCAAACTGGCTCATGGAGAAACCAACGAGGCACTCTTCTTCTATGAAAACATGCAGGGAGAAGGAAAAGACAAACGACAGGACGCAGACGGTGATAAAGAACTGGATGCACCGGGACTGAACAACAAGCCCGAAGATAAATTCTATAAAGACCAAAAGCCCTATGGCACATACATACGAAGTAAAAGCCTACTATGTTTCCAATGTTGACGGCCGAGTGGGCAATGGTGATATCATTTACCGCTTCATGCTGGGCAAGGACGTCTATAAAGACTACAACGCCGAGCGTAACCACCACTACAAACTGACACTGAAATTCAACAAATATGCCAACGACGTGGACTGGCACATCGAATACGAAGAACCTGAGCCCGGTATCGAAGTGCCCAACCCCTATTATATATCCTATTTGTATAATCACTCAATGATGCTCCCACTTAAAATCAGAACGGGGGGACGAAAAAATAAAACAGATAGAAGCACGAATCTTAGATAACAGATGGGGTCCAAATAATCCTGCATCGGATTTCGTCTATTGGAACAAGATGGATTTAGCATACCAAAATCAGTGGAATGGTTTTTTATCCCTTCGACAAACAAAAGATTTGAATGTAACAACAAGTTCTAACGAGACCTATTATAAAGAAAACAAAAGAGGAGAGCGTGAGTACATACCTAATGGCAAGACGTTGCCTATGCCAGGTGAGAGCAAAGAGTATGAGACATTTGACAATCAAGGCAATAGTGATGGAAAATGTATTGTAAGGAATGAGGGCGACAGTGTGTTTCATGTCCAATTACCCATGTACACCCGTGCCAAACAATTAATTAAAACAACCGGTTACACCGGAAATAATCCATACGTGGCCTATCAACGCAGATCAGAGGTGAAAAATAGTGGTAACATTTACGAATGGTAGCAAAATATCAACAGATGGTACGGATTTCAGTGGGAATCCGCTATTAAATGAAGACAATGCGAATAATCAAAATCCTATCATTTATCAAGTACGGCGTATAGTCAATCCTAAGGGAGTTTGGCGTAGCCATGACAACGACAAAGACTTTCACGTACAGCTGAAACGTCTTCCTAAAGAAAATGCAGAGAGATTTGAGACATTTACTTCAGAAAGGTCCTTGGAAAGCGTATGTATATTGTGGAACAGACAATTTTATCAAATTAAGTGACGAAACAAGAGCTTCCACCGATACCATCGGAGGAGAGACTGGTTCTACGATAGATTTTCGTATCAAATTTAATGGAACCTGCAGCCCGCAGGAAAACCGTTATGCCATTATCCGGGTAGAATATCACAATTATACTTGTTATCATCTGATTTTCGTCAGACAAGGAGATGCTCCGGATGACTTATTCGATGGAACAGGAACCAAGTGGCATGCCCATAATCTACGGACAAGTTCGAAGGAAACAGATTCTCCTTTGGAAGAAGGCTCGTTGTTCAAATTCCTGAACTTAGACCAACCGATTGATGCAATGTGCAATAAAAATTCAGAAACTCCTTGGATCGAGATAACACCGGATAAATTTAAGAATAATGCAGATAAGTTACTGATTGCCACCGATAACACGGAAAATAAACAGGAAATCACATGGAGCGCTATAACACCTCCTGACTTTAATCCTTGGGGAGATACTCCACCAGAACCCGCGTTTGACAATCTGGAAATTCACAATGCCCGCATAGCTTCTTTTGAAGATTTTTTAAATCTATACCAAGGAGAAGATATAGCGGAAGGATATGGAGTGCTATATGGGGATGAATCTCAAGAAACTTTGAATCATATAACAGAGGTCTATGGGTACGATTATGAAAATACCCGGCGTGGAATGCGGGGGTGCTTTGTCTACAATAAAAAAAAGTGGAAAGAACCTGTTTTTCCCCATTGGAGCTTCCGGATATGGTCATAGAAAACAAGATGACACGAACGGGGGGGAATAGCAACTCTAAAGGACCTGGAATACTAAGATATGCTAGTTATCAAAATGCATTCTTACCGGATGCTACCGCAAATAACACGCCTCTCTTTTATGATATATATATGAGGCCGGGAGCAGTTTATTGGCTTAACAAATATTCGAGAAATAAAGGTCATAGTATGGGACTCGATTTTGAATATGTAATAGGGTGGGATTTCAACTACTTTACCTTTGACTTTTTCCCGTATGGGGTGAGTGCTGCAAACACTGGTAAGGATGCTTGCTTCATCCGCTGTGTAGAAAAATAATCAGCGGACATTCAAGGGCTTGTTTAAATTTTGCTTAAAGAAGTTTTCACTCAGTTTCTTTTGAGAATGCCGGACAAAATTTAAACAGGCTCTTAAACTAACAGAGAAAGAAATGAATGACAGACTTTCAAATTTTTCTGATATGCCTCATGCTTACCGCCATCAGTGGCAGCATGAACGCACAACAAAATCAGACACAAGACCTGCCCCTGCCTGCCATCCCCGCAACCCTGCGCACTCCCCACGAACGCGCCTCCAACCTCTTGGCACACTTCTGGGACAGCATGTCCTTCGCCGACACCCTGCGCAGCCGCAATCCCGGCTTCATGGAGCAAAACCTCGTCAACTACCTCTCCCTCTTCCCCCATGCACCTGCCGAAGCCCGCACCGAAGCCGTGCACCTGCTAATGCAGCGCGCCGAAGCCGACAAACCCGCCTACCTGCTACTGGCCGAACTGGCCGAGAAGTACCTCTATACCATCGGTTCGCCCATGCAGAGCGAGGAGCACTTCATCCCCTTTCTGGAAGCCATCGCCCACACCCCCCTGCTGAATGATACCGAAAAGTCCCGCCCCCGCTTCCTCCTCTCTGCCGCCCTGAAGAACCGCCCCGGCACCATAGCCACCGACTTCGCCTACTTCACCCCGGAAGGAGACCACCGGACGCTGCACACCACCCCCTCTGCCCACTGCCTGCTCCTGATGTTCTACAACCCCGATTGCACCCACTGCCGCCAGACCATCGCCCTGCTGCACGACGACCGTCTCTTCAAGCAGATGCTGCACGACGGACTGCTCACCGTGCTAGCCATCAACACCGAAAACACCCCCGAAACAGCCCCGCGTCCCGAAGCCGCCCCCCGTGCCGGAAACAGACTGCCCACAGACTGGATGGCCGGAACCGCCTCTCACACCCTCACCGACAACGAACTGTACATACTCCCCTCCATGCCCACCCTCTACCTGCTGGACAAAGAAAAACACGTCCTCCTAAAAGAAGCACTGCCGGAGCAGGTCCTCTCACACCTTGCGAAAGAAAGCCGAAATCAGTCCCTACACGGAGAATGATTTCAAACCCTCACAGCCTTCACCTTATCACACTTTCGCCCTATCTATCGGCTTTTCCGGTGAAAACTTCTTTTCTTCTATTGATAAAGAGAAACGGCATCAGCAACCGACAAACCGTCGACACGTGATTCTGAAACACCCTTCTTCGCATCGGACAAGTTGCCGCCTTCAGCACATCGGAGCGCTTTTATCCAAGTGAACGACCAGGGTAGTTCAGGCAGCCGACCCCAGTTATTCGATTGAACGACACCGGTAGTTCACTCGAACGACCAGGGTAGTTCACTTACAAACAGTCGACAGTTCCGAAGAATGCAGGGAAATGTACGCCACCATCTGCCGCCCTACTTCAGAATAGCATAACGATGAACTCTACTCGAAATCACCCCCAAAAAGGCAATAAACTAGAAGGGCTGATGGAAGGAAGAGAAGAAGGGAGAGAAGAAGGTATACGAGCCAGTCGTTTCGAGATAGCCCGCAATCTCAAAACAATGGGAGTAGCTACGGAAATGATTATCCAAGCAACCAAACTGACAACAGAAGAATTTGAACATTTATAGAGAAAAGTCAGAAAAAACTAGTTAAAAATTGGAATCCATTGTCGTTTGTCTTATTTTTGGTATGCCGAAATTCTTAATAAATTTACGCTATGAAAAAGAGATACTGGAACATGTTTTTTAATCAGCATATTGGCGAATATGTACCATTACAAGTTGCGGTAACCCTACTAACCCAAAAAGCAGGCGTAAAACAGATGCAATGCCGGACAAACCGGAAGATGCAGTGTACGTGAACGTACAAGTGCAACTGTCCACAACTGATAAAAACACAACAAATGAAAACAATAAAACCGACAACAACAGCACCGGCAATGCCATAACGGGAGAAGAGCACGAAAATCGGGTGAACAACATCCTGCTTGTACTGGCAGATAAAGACAACAAATTCATTGCCTGCGGCGAACAAGTATCACTGACAAACCTCAACAAAGCAAAAGGCACCGTCAGTACCGTCCAGAAAATCGACAAAGCCGCATTGGCTGCCTACTACAAGGCCGACGGGATACTCGATGAAGGAAAAGACAGAATCCACCTCTACGTCTTCTGCAACCCTACAAACGAACTGCAAAACCTCTTTAAAGAGCACTTCATGCTGAAAGAATGGATACACAAAACCGAGAATATAACTGAAGATGCCAACGGCAATGTAATAAGAGGAGAAAGCGTATGGGGAGGAAAAGACCATCAGCATGGATTCCTTATGTCCACCGCAACCCGAACGTGCATTGAAAAGAGAATTCCTAAAAACATAGAATCCTGGAAAAGCCATTTCCAAGAGAGCACACCCTTCCACTTCTCCGGAACAAACCATAAAGGCACCGGAAAAAAGAGGTGAACAATGAAGGCACCATCCTGGTGGAACGTGCCGTGGCGCGCTTCGACTCCAAGGATGGAAGTAAAAACAAAGACCAAACCTACGTAGTGGGGAATGACGAAGGAAACGCCACCCTAAAAGTGAAACTGACCAAAATGGCTTTGGTAAACATGAGCCGCGACTTCTACTACTTGCGACGCGTGTCGGACAACGGTGCCAATGCCAACGCACAGATATGCGGAGCGGAACATAGCCACGGCCCGAAAACCAATTATGTGGTAGATACGGATGCCGCAATAAAAAGCGGAACCGCCAAAAACATCGATAAAAGTTATCCCTTCAAGGATTTCTTCAACTTCTGCGTCGGCAACTATGAAGGGGGAAACTGGGACATTGACGCCACCGCACGCAGCCAATGGTACACCTCGCAAATTTCAAAGGTTGTCAAGAATAAAGGGAAAGGGTACCACACATGGCGGTATGTAACCGAAAACACCATTCCCGGCATAGAACTGCAACAGAACGGAATCAGCACCGGCATCGTATTCAAGGGGCAAATCATGGCGACCGACAAGGCATCCCGGAAACTGAAAGATGCCATTGCAAATGCCAAGGGAAATCCGGCTAAAGACCCCATCCTTTATTCCTATGCCAATACACTCTACGTGACATGGGAGGAAGTGCGCGAAAAAGCTTTCTTGACAGAGGAGAACAGCAGGTTCTATAAAGCCGTATTCGGAAATGAGAAGAAGAATATCACCATAAAAAGCAATGGGCAAACAGCCGTCTATAGCACAGACAAAACAAGCCCGGACTATCTGTGGCAAAAGTGGCATGAACAGAACATTGGCAACGAAGCATTCCAGGCCAATTTCAGGAAAGCCGCCAAAAAGGCACAGTTCACCCTTTACCAATCGAACACGGACGACTACGACGCAGCAGGCTATTACTGCTATTACTGCTATTACTGCTACTACTTCTGCTGGAACCGGCACAATGACAACAACGACGACACCGTGACGGGACCTATGGAGTTTGCCATCGTGCGCAACAACATTTACAAGCTTTCCGTAACGGGAATCAACCGTCTGGGACATCCGCGCATTTCGGAAAACGACCCCGCTCCCATAACTCCGGACACCCCGGATGAAAAAGACAGTCACTACCTCACACTATCTGTCGAAGTAACCCCTTGGAGAGGTGCATTAATCACCGAAAATCCTAACAGTTGACACCAAAAGAGAAAAAACGCGGCACCGAACACATGGTTCGATGCCGCGTTTTTTTCGTCACGTTACATTGGTAAACCTCCTACCACCTCTTTTTGAACATACCGGCAATTTGCCATCTTGCCCCATGCCCACAAAAACTGTAGCGCAAAGTACTGTCCACTGGTCACCGTATGTCATCGTACTGCTATGATTGTAGCCCAAACAATGCCCATACTCGTGAAACATGGCCTGACGGGCATAATTATGCGGATTGGCTCCCGGCGCCGTGGCATCAAAGTAAACACCTTTATAACAATAATCGGCCAGACCATAAGTATTGCCTCCACCCAGGCCACCTACTCCGACCACACGTCCCAGTACAAGCCCACCGTGACCGCGGATTCTTTGCCGCAAAGCATCCAGGTCTATCGGATTTCCTCCATTGTCCTTCAGCTTGCCCTCGTAGGCATTCATTTCCACATTGAACTCTTCGGAAGCGAACATGAAAGCCATGTTGAGCGCCAACGCCACTCCGTGACGGCAAAGCAACGGATCCATGTGCCGCCAATACGCATGCCCGTTATCTGCCGAATAAGCGGAGAAACGGATAAACCACTGGCTGTCTATCCGCTCTATCTTTTTTCATGAAGGGGTCTTCCGTACGGACAAGCAACGTCACGTCGTCATTGGAGAGTTCCGGCTGTGCCGGAACTGTTATCCGGCGACCGTTCTCCGCTACAAACGTACGTTCCGAACTGACCACCGGCAAGGGGAACGATGCCTCCATAAACGGATAAATGCGGTCGAAACGAGCCAGTTCGAAGAATTCCGTGCTCACCTTGTTGAAACGGCACAGTATCTTGACGCCACTGATGCCAATCGGCGAGAAGAACTTTACAAGCAGCTGATGATCATCGGACACCGACACCTGCAACGGGGCATTCACCCGAAAGGAACGGCGATTGCTATCGTAGAACACCTCGCGCGGTTCGTCGGCCAGAAACATGGTATCCGTCCGGAATCGGGAGAAATCCTCCTCGCGTACATAGAGCAAGCCTTCGCCACTTTCGGGATGGCGGTAACTGATGCGGATATGCGACACGCGTCCGGCTTCTATCTTGCAACCACTGAAGCGATAGACCTGCATAAAGGAAGTTCCGTCGCTACGCTCCGACTCAATCGTCACCCGTCCGGAAAGTGCCTCCCGTCCGGGCAACGAGTAGAATGAACGGCGCTGCGTGATGTTGTAAGCGTCCACTCCTCCGGCACCTGCGTACTCGCCACCGGCCTGAATACCGGCATACACCCCTTGGGCATCATCGAAAGAGACCTCTATGTTGCGGATAAACCGCCACATATAGTCGGACGACACATCCAAACTCGACATCTACCCTGCCCACACAAGGTTCCAGGCAGACGGTCTGCATCACCGGAGCCTGCTCCCGGCCGATGTGCAACGCTATCTTCTTATAGAACCAGGCCTCATCAAGCGGTGCCTTTTCCACGTGATTCACCAGCCAGGCATCCGACAGCAGGGCCGGCTCGTCAACCGTAATATCCGATTCCGGATGGGTGGTAGCAAGAAACACCACGGTATAGTCGCCATACCCCAATCCTTCGATGGTCAGTTTGGAGAAATCGGCTTCCAGTTTCTGATACAACGGCTTGATTACTTCGCCCCGTTCGTCGGCTATGGCATACCACATACGGGCTATCGGTTCCGGCTGTTCGCTGCGGGTGCGCACCCCGGCAGTGACATCTGCCTGCAAGCCGAACCGGAAGGTCACCTGCCCTGCGCCGGCCTGTTCAGCGCTGTCGAAGCCAAGCCCGTCCGAAGAGCAGCTGGCCAGCAACGGCAGCAATCCCAAAAGCATTATAATTCTTATAATCTTCATGTCCTGCCCTCCTCTATTTCTTTACACAACGCAAGGACGCGAACGCCTCCATCTGCAATCGCTGTTCGGCAATGACGGTCGAATCTTTTCCTTCGAACTGCATCCAATAGGCCCAGGCATATCCTCCGGGACAACCGTCGCGCTGGCTAGTCCACAACACGGCACGTTTTCCGAAAGAGGGATTGTTGGAGGTCGATTTGTCGCCCTTTCCACCTGCCAAAGGTATGATGAGGTAACGGCCGGTATCTTCCGAAGTAAACTTCACGTAATGTTGTGTTCCGGTGACACCGGTAGGAGTCACCAACGTACCTTCTCCCACATGGAGCGTGGCGGTAATCCGCTCTCCGTTTCCCGCCGTATAAGTACCGGGAATCTCTTGGCCTTTCGGAAGCAAGGAGTTCAGTTCGTCGCGGGTAGGCACTCTATATCCTTCAGGGCAAGGCATGTGCGAATCATTCTGCCAAGGCATGTCGGCAGTCTGGTTGCCCAGGTTGTTAGAAGGGTTATATCCCTGCCAAGGCACATACATATACTTGCGACCGCACTGGAACAAACCGCCGACTGTATTAATCCAGCTGGTGCGGTACATGTCTTCCACCGTAGCACCGTCCAACGGATAAATCTGGTCTTCGAGGTCGCTGCTGCGTGCATTAAAAGCCATCCACACGCTTCCTGCCATCTCTACCGTTTCAATCTGCTTGTCACTCGGAGCCACGCGCACTTCCACGTAGTCATAAGAACCGCCCATAAGTGCATTCTTCAGGTGCACCATGAACGAATACCCCAACCGTCCGCTGCCTTGCGCCGGAACAGATACACTGAAGGAAGAGACAATTCCTTCGGCCTCTTCAGTCACCGCCATGTCGGTCAGCATCACGCCATCCACAACTCCTTCGGCAGATGCAATGTCTATCCGGGTGTCGGCCAGAAACGCCAGTTTCATGCCATCTACTCCCGTCATAGGCACTTCTACAATGTTGTTCTCATAATCTACCGATACCCCCTCGGGGATAACAGACCGGGAAGCATCCAGCAGGATGCGGTGGTCTGTATCGGGCTTGCCGGTCACCGTTTCGCCCTCTTCCCACGGCTTGATTTCGAAAACGCCTTCTACCGTAGCCCCTACGTTAAGTACCGACAATTCATACACCTTGTTGCGTTCTATACGCGGCAATTGCATTTTCAGCCTGATGGGTATTCCATCATACGCACCACGTAAAACTATATGAACCGGATGTATACTTTCAAAAATACGGAACACGTTCGGCTGTTCCCCTCCGAATGCCGGTTCAAACGTCTTCACATATTTCACCGTCTTGTCCGACACGGCAACGCCTTCCTGAAACGGAAAAGTTTCGGCCGGGCATCTTCCACTATAATCTCCTCAATCCGCGTCTTATCGTCGGCCGTAGTGTTCAGGTCGATACGGGCCACCCCACGTTTCATGCCCACACTGACCTCCGGATTATTGCGCGTCTCGACATCATCTTCCAATTGAACCACCGCCGACATGAAATCCGGAGCGGAATTATCATGAAGCCCTTCGCCAATGGCCATATTACACAATTCCTCTTCGGTCAGTTTCTCTTCCTGAACGGGCAGCTTCACTTCTGAAAGAAAATATAACCGCGAGCCGCTGAGTGCAGAGATGCTGGATGTACCATCTTGTTTCGGATTCAGCAATTGCGTCCTATATAAGCTGCCGCCACTGAACTGAAAAACCGATACCTCACGCAGTTCCCCGAAGGAATCCTCTCCCGAAGCAGTGACACTTTTCACCACCAATGAATAAGTTTGCTGCCCGCTATCTTCTCCGGACGGTGCATCATCTGAGCAAGCGCCCCAAAATAATGTTCCGCACAAAAGGGGAACAAAGATTTTCTTACAAAAAAATGTTCATAATACCAATTGAATTTATATAAAAACAAAAATGTCTCCGATACCATTTTCAAAAGCGGGTGCAAAAATATAACTTTTTTCAAGATGAAAATATCCTTTTCATCTTTTTATTACAATCTGTCAACTCCCTTTTCTATCTGCTCTCACCCTTGTACACACTTACCAGATAATACAAGACAGATATATGAAATAATAATTACATTAAACTTCCAGTGCATAAAACAAAAAGACGCCGTTAATTATTTTTAATTTTAGCGACTATATTTTATGATTAAAATACATTTGTATTATTTTTGTATAAATAATACGTAGCAATTAAATTGCCATTAGACAATATGTTGCTTGAAAAATCAGGTCATGAAAGTATTTTTATCTAAAAGATGCATAATTAGCTTATGTTTCATTTTTCTATATTTAAGTTCGGCGTTTGCCACAGCAACCATAGTCGGCAAACACCACAGATTACTTATTATAAACTCGTACAATGAAAGCGCACCCTGGAGCCAAGAACTTATAACTCCCATCCTGCTGCAAACATCTCCTATAGAGGACATCACAGCCGATGTAGTACACATGAACGGGACGTTCATTCGTAATGACTCATTGTATATCCGGATGGAGAATGGCATTTTCGAACGTTTCCAGGATAAGAAACCCGATTATCTTGTACTTCTCGGCAACATGGCTTTTACTTTAAGGGAACGTATTTTGAGTGAGTGGGGAAATATTCCAATAGTATTGGTCGGCAACGAAGACACGTATGCTCCACGGGAATATTATTTCACCGGACGTCCTATACACATTTCCAATGCCATCACATCTCCTCTGGTTGACCTGCGGCCGCAATACAACTTTACTTTTATCGAAACGCCGTATATGTACAAAGAGACCATCGACATGATGGTACAGATGCTGCCAAAAATGAAAACGATTGTATTCGCAGCAGATGAACTCTATCATAACCAAGACTTGGACCGGCTTATTCATGCCTATATAACGTCAAAGTATCCAAACCTCCACTATGAACGCTTAATAGGTAATGAAAGAAACCAAAACGAATTACAGGCATATCTGCTAAATGATGAACCGGAGACGGGTATGCTATTTTCCACATGGTTTTACGAGCGTAAGAATCTACTCGGTTTTCCTACACTCATCAGTGGAGACTTTCAGTTAGTTGCATCATCGCCTCAACCCGTATTTGCATTAAGGAATGCCTATGTGGGTAAAGAGGGGTTTGCGGGAGGATATTTCTATGACCGCATGGAAATGCAAAACGCGCTTTCTTCAGCCCTCAAACAGATATTTGCAGGAGAGGATGCACGGAATATCCCATTTACATATAGCAAGAAATCCTATCCCTTCATCAACTACCAGCAACTGCAGATGGACGGTCTGGACACCACACTCTGTCCTAAGGACTCGGTATTCATCAATAAACCGCTTACATTCTGGCAGAAGTATCAATGGTGGATTATTTGCGGAGTAGTGTTGATACTCTCACTACTTATCATAGCTTTAGTCATTTATCGGTTCCAGCAAAAGAAAATCACCTTGCTAAGTGCCCATGATACCCTTTTACGTAATATGCCGATATCTTATACTCAAATAGAGGTTTTCTTCGACAAAACGGGACAGATAGCAGATATGAGCTATCGATGCGGCAATATTATTTTCAACGACCAGTTTACGCCAACTACCGATGGTTCACAAAAAAATGCCTTCTCCCAAATAGAGCACCTGACACATTTCATGGAAATGGTATTCCAAGAAAAGCAAACGGTAACATTTACTCATTACTTCAAACAAACAAACAGCTTTTACGAATTCATTCTTTGCCCGGCATCCCAAAAACACACTTTGGATGTCTTTGCCGTAGATATTACAGCGCGCAAAGATGCCGAAAACACATTGCGAGAGATTAATAAAAAACTGGAAATGACATTGGGCATAGCACGCATCATACCATGGCGCTGGGATTTAAAGGAGGGTCTGATTTATTGCGAAGCACAAAAGATATTAGACCACATGAACTTTACAAAGGAGAAGAACTCCACAGTCCAAGTAGATATTATCAAGGCGTCAGAATATTTCCGAAAGATACACCCGGAAGACTTCGAACGTATGCACCATGTACATGAAAATCTCATTTCAGGCAAGTTGCAGCATATCAAAGAAGAATATCGTATTATCACCGAAGTAGAAGGGCGAAAAATAACAGATTGGATGGAAACCAACGCAGTAATTGACCAGCGCGACAAAAACGGCTGTCCAATATCGCTTGTCGGCTCCCATTTTACTGATAACAGAACGCAAGAGGCAAGAAGAAGCGCTTATCCGAGCACGAGAAAAAGCCCAAGAATCCGACCGGCTGAAATCTGCATTTCTAGCCAATATGAGCCACGAGATACGTACCCCCTTGAATGCCATCGTAGGATTCTCCAGCCTGCTGACTGCAACCGAAAACGAAACCGAACGCAAAGAGTTCATCAGTATCATAGAAACCAACAACCAGTTGCTATTGCAACTGGTAAGTGACATCCTGGATCTTTCAAAAATAGAAGCAAATACACTGGAATTCAATTATCAGAATGTCGACTTAAATCAGTTGGCAAAAGATGTGGAAAACACTGTACGAGGCAGACTGCAAACAGGTGTTGCCCTACAATTCGTTCCTGAAGTACCAGTTTGTTACGTACAGACAGAACATAACCGTCTCTCTCAAGTCCTCATCAACCTGCTGGTCAACGCTGCAAAATTTACAGAGAAAGGTGAGATTATGTTTGGATACAAAATCCGTGGAGAAGAACTCTATTTCTACGTAAAAGATACGGGCATAGGCATCTCACTAGAGAATCAGAAGAAAATATTTGAACGGTTTACCAAAGTAAACACCTTTATACAAGGAACGGGATTAGGGCTCTCAATATGCAAAAAACATTGTCACAAAAATGAAAGGACGCATCGGAGTAGAATCCGAAGGAGAAGGTAAAGGAAGTACTTTCTGGTTTACAATACCTTATAAACCGAAAGAGGCTCAAAAGGAAAATAATCTAACTTTAATGCCTCTTCTGAACGAGAGAAGCAAGGAAAAGCCTATAATCCTGATAGCAGAGGACAACGAAAGCAACTATATGCTGTTCAAGTCTATCCTACAGAAAGATTATGAGTTGGTTCATGCTTGGGATGGGGAGGAAGCCGTGGAACTCCATCAGAAGTTTCATCCGCATGTGGTCATCATGGACATCAATATGCCTAAAATGGATGGATATGAAGCTACTCGCGAAATACGTAAAGTATCCAAAACGGTACCTATCATTGCAGTAACGGCATACTCCTTTGCTTCGGACAAAGAAAAGATTATGCAGAATGGCTTTAACGGATATATGTCCAAGCCGGTTGACATACAAAGATTGAAAGAAAAACTCGACTATACAATCCACGGGAATTTTATGATGATGTAGGGTTCCGGTCTGCTCTTTCCTATATGATATTTTTTGGATTATCCAAGAAATATCATGTACTTTTTGCACAAGTTTAGAAAAGAGACAATGATAGACCAACCCACCATAGACCGCATACTTGATGCCGCACAGATATACGATGTCGTATCAGACTTTGTCACCCTGCGCAAACGCGGTGTGAACTATGTAGGTCTGTGCCCTTTCCACGATGACAAAACCCCTTCCTTCTATGTATCCCCCGGCCAAAGGGCTCTGCAAGTGTTTTGCCTGCGGAAAAGGAGGAAATGCAGTGCATTTCATCATGGAGCACGAACAGATGTCTTATCCTGAGGCGCTGAAATATCTCGCAAAAAAATTACGGCATTGAAATCAAAGAACGCGAACTATCCAGCGAGGAGAAGATAGCACAGAGCGAACGGGAAAGCCTCTTCATTGTGAACAACTTTGCCCGTGACTACTTCCAGAATATCCTAAAGAACCACGTAGACGGACGGAGTATCGGCATGGCCTATTTCCGCAGCCGCGGCTTCCGGGATGACATCATCGAGAAGTTCCAGTTGGGCTATTGTACCGAGAGCCACGATGCCCTTGCCCAGGAAGCTTTGAAAAAAGGGCTATAAAAAGGATTATCTTGTCAAGACCGGCCTCTGCTACGAGACGGACGACCACCGACTGCGCGACCGCTTCTGGGGGCGGGTCATCTTTCCGGTACACACTCTCTCCGGTAAGGTGGTGGCTTTCGGGGGACGTGTGCTTGCCGGCGCCACCAAAGGCGTCAAGGTGAAGTACGTCAACTCGCCTGAATCGGAGATTTACCATAAAAGCAATGAACTGTACGGCATATATTTTGCCAAACAAGCCATTGTGAAACAAGACCGTTGTTTTCTGGTCGAAGGTTATACAGACGTCATTTCCATGCACCAATCGGGCATAGAGAATGTGGTTGCCTCTTCGGGCACAGCATTGACATCCGGACAAATCCGGATGATTCATCGTTTCACCAACAATATGACAGTGCTCTACGACGGTGATGCTGCCGGTATAAAGGCTTCTATCCGAGGTATTGATATGTTGCTGGAAGAAGGCATGAACGTCAAAGTCTGCCTCCTGCCCGATGGTGACGACCCGGACTCCTTTGCCCGCAAACACAATGCGACGGAGTTCCAGGCCTTCATACAAGAGAATGAAACGGACTTTATCCGCTTCAAAACCAATCTGTTGCTGGAAGATGCTGGAAAAGACCCCATCAAGCGTGCCGAGCTTATAGGAAACCTTGTGCAAAGCATTTCCATCATTCCCGAAGCCATTGTGCGTGATGTCTATATCAAGGAGTGCGCCCAATTATTGCACGTAGAAGACAAACTGCTGGTTTCTGAGGTTGCCAAGCGTCGAGAAAAGCAAGCCGAGCAACAAGCTGAGCGAGCAGAACGTGAGCGTCGGTCGGCCAATGCCGCAAGAGCCAATGCAGAAGCGGGGGTCAATGGCAGTCATACTGCAGCTACCAGCCCCGACGCACAACAAGCTGGCTATCCGTCCCAATCACTGCCTGCCGGTCTCCCTTCCGAAACACCTCCACCTTTTCCACCCGAGGAAGAATATGTATCCTTCATCCCGCAGGAGGGCAAGGAGGGCCAGGAGTTCTATAAATACGAACGACTTATTCTGAAGATGGTAGTGCTCTATGGTGAGCGGGTGATGTGCAATGTCACCAATGAAGAGGGGCAGGAAACCCCTATCACTGTAACTGAATATATAGTCAATGATTTAAAAGAAGACGAACTTGCCTTCCACAATCCGCTTCACCGGCAAATCCTGACAGAGGCTGCCGAACGTATCCACAATGAGGGTTTTACCGCCGAACGGTATTTTGTGGCGCATCCCGACCCCGTCATCAGCAAGCTGAGTGTGGAGCTTATCAGCAACCGCTATCAGTTAAGGAAATCACAGATAGAACAAATGGTGACGGACGAAGAACGCCTCTATGAGCTAATTCCACGGTTAATGATAAAACTTCAAAATATGCCATCGTCTGCGAAGAATTGAAGCATACCCTATTTGCGTTACAGAACCCTGCCATAGCCAATGATGAAACCCAGTGTAACAGCATCATGGAGCGCTACAACGAATTGAACAAAGTAAAAAGCATCATGGCAAAGCGGCTGGGAGACAGAGTCATCCTGAAGTTTTTAAATTCAATTCGGGGAGTTCTCCGTCAAGAATTATGCCTGATTAAATTCATAAATTCCTCGCGAGTCTTCGCTTGGTTGAATGCTCCGGTAAAATCGGATGTAGTGGTAATGGAGTTCTGTTTCTCTACTCCGCGCATCTGCATGCACATGTGTTTGGCTTCCACAACAACCATAACCCCCAGCGGATTCAGCGTCTCCTGAATACACTCCTTTTATTTGGAGAGTCATACGTTCCTGCACTTGCAGGCGGTGAGAGAAAATATCCACTACGCGGGCTATCTTGCTCAGTCCGGTAATGTAGCCGTTAGGAATATATGCCACATGTGCCTTTCCGTAGAAGGGAAGCATGTGATGTTCGCAAAGCGAGAAGAAATCAATGTCTTTCACAATCACCATCTGACTGTATTCTTCTTGAAACTTGGCTGAACGGAGTACCTCGTGCGGGTCCATATGATACCCTTTCGTCAACGACAACATGGCCTTCGCCACCCGTTCAGGTGTCTTCTGCAAACCTTCACGTCCGGCATCTTCACCCAACAGAGTAAGGATGCGGTGATAATGTTCCTTCAATTCATCTAATGAAGGAGATACAATTTCTTCTTTTCCTAACATGATAATTCTTTATAAGGGGATGTTTATCTGCTCTTTCACGATAGAAACTTCCTTGAATACACCAGTAGCCCGCAACTGACGCATCATGGCATCCGCTTCTTCGATACTGCGGAAATCTCCTGCACGGCACAGCCAACGGGGGGGATTGAAAGAGGTATAAACTGTAAGTTCGGGAAAATGTTCCTTGATGCGGGTAGCTACCGCATAAGCTTCGTTCTTGGCCTGACGGGTATTATTCCCTGCATAAACTTGTATGCGGTAACCCGAACTTTTAATCATTTTCTGCTCATCCGAACCGGCAGGAACATACTCCGAACCTATCAATGCCGCAATGCGTGCATCTTGATGGATAGTCACCTTGCCTTGTCCCGGCACATTACGTTCCAGGCTTTTCACAATATTATTCTGCGCTACAGAAATCGTTGCAAAAGCGAAACATGCAACTAAAAGTAAACCAAGCTTTTTCATGAGTCAATATCTTTATATAACGGAAAATGGAAAGCTGAAAATGGAAAACAGTTATGCAGATACGACATGCAATCCATTTTCAACTTTCAGCTTTCAACTATTTAATTAAAGGCATCGATGATACCCTTGAAGTCAGAAACCTTCAAAGCAGCACCACCAATCAGACCGCCGTCAACATCCGGGTTGGCAAACAGTTCCTTTGCATTAGAAGGCTTACAGCTGCCACCATAAAGGATAGAGCAGTTGTCAGCAATTTCCTTACCATACTTTTCAGCAATCAAGGAACGGATGAAAGCGTGGATTTCCTGTGCTTGTTCTGCAGTAGCAGTCTTAACCGGTACCGATAGCCCAAACCGGCTCGTAAGCCAAAATAATCTTAGAGAAATCTTCGGCAGACAAAGAGAATACAGAAGCCAGCTGAGCGGCTACCACTTCATTCTGCTTGTTTGCTTCGCGTTCTTCCAGTACCTCACCGATACAGAAAATCGGAGTCAGACCGTTAGCCAAAGCCAATTTTACTTTTTCTTCCAGAATAGCAACTGTTTCACCATAGTAAGCACGACGTTCAGAGTGGCCCAGAATGACATATTTTGCACCAGTAGAAGCAACCATAGCAGCTGATACTTCGCCGGTATATGCGCCTGACTCCTTGTCTGCACAGTTTTCTGCACCTACACCAATCTTGGCAGCATCTACCAAAGGAGTAACAGATGCCAGGTGGATAAACGGAGTACAGATGATTACATCACAGTTAGGCTTTTCGTTAGCCAATGTTTCATTCAGTTCTTTTGCAAGAGCAATACCCTCTTGGAGGGTTTTGTTCATTTTCCAGTTTCCTGCAACAATGTTTTTTCTCATTTTGTTTTATTATTAAAAGGGTTAATGTATTTACTATTTACTATTTGATACTATTGTTGTCTGAGGCGTTGTTTCTCCCGGCGCCTTACGACTAAAATATCGACACAAAGCACCATCATCAGAGGAAGGATGAACCACAGCAACACATAGCCTATTGTTTGTAAGTCACTTTCCTGCTTCTGCTTGCCCAATTCCAACTTGTCCAGGCTATCGGTCAGCACATATTCATCAGGCAGCCGGTTGTCACTCCATTTGTTCAAAATCGTTCCGTCCTTTATCAACAACAAACCGGGATTTGAACGGATAATGGTCTTCAGCGTAATATCATCTGTCTGGCAGAAAGGATATTCCGCTCCGGTCTTGTCACGCCACAACTCTATCTCGTCTTCCGGAGATGAAGTCAAGGCATAAAAGCCATAACCATGCTCCACACTGTAATCGTATATTTCATTGATAAGGTCGATGTTACTGTCGTCCGCTCCTTCTATCCGATGGGCAACCAGCAGAAACGTATATCCTTTATCCGACAGTACGCTGTCCGTTATATCTTCCCATGTATCCAGGCTCATCATGGAAAAAATCGTGAATGGGAGGTTCATAACCTTTTTCCTTCAGTATCGTACGCGATTCTACAAACGTCCATGTACTGTCCGGATAGTTGTCCAATGTAAATTCCTGACGCTTTCCTCCTTTTTCCAAAATGAACCGGCTTTCAAACACGCTTGGTTTAGCACCTTCCGGAATTTCCATGCCCGCCTTGATATTCGCTCCAATTCTGTAAGGTCGGAAATCAAGTATCGGCAAATTCTCCAGGCAATAGAAGGACAACGCAAACACAAATAGAAACGTATACATGGAAATCATCCACTCCATCTTCGGAGTAATGAAACGCACCAGTAAATCCTGCCACTTGAATACAGATACTGCCGCCACCAACAATACTACGTTCTTGCCGAAAGTCTGCCAATTGGTCAATATCCACGCATCACCGAAGCATCCGCAGTCGGATACCGGATTCGCCAAAGCCAGATAAAGTGTTAGCGGAGTCATTACAACCATCAGCAATAATGCCAATACAGATGCCACCTTCCGTCGTATACCCAAAAACAAGAAAAACACCTACACTGAACTCTATGGCAGACAACGCTATCCCTACCAGCAAGGGCGCATAAGAAGGAAACCAGGAAATCATGCCGAAAGCCGTCAGGTAATCTTGAATTTTATAGAAGAAACCCAACGGATCAACAGCTTTCACAAATCCGGAAAATATGAACAAAGCCCCCAGCAGAAAACGGCAGAGGTTCACCCAAACTTTTCCCGACAATATGTTTCTTGTCAATCTCCAAATTCAATCTTAATTAAGCCGAATACGGAATAGTTAATCATATCCATATAATTGGCATCAATACCTTCCGAAACCAAAGTCTCCCCGGACAAGCTTTCAATCTGCTTTGTCCGGTAAATCTTCATCAATATCAAATCCGTATACGAACTGATACGCATACTACGCCAAGCCTCATCATAGTCATGATTTTTGGCAAGCATCAGCTCCAAAGAGGTTTTGGCATATTTGTCATACAGCACCAATGCCTCTTCATTGGTCATATCGGCAGCTTCGGCATAACCAAGTTCCAACTGTATCAATCCTACAATTCCATAGTTGACAATAGCTATGAATTCAGAACGGATGCCTTCGTCTACCAAAGTCACCCCTTTCGTTTCAATACTTCTGATACGGTTGGCTTTGATGAATATCTGATCTGTTACGGAAGACGGACGAAGAATGCGCCACGCCGGACCGTAATCATGAAGTTTCTTAGAGAACAAGTCACGGCAAACCGCAATGACATGTTCAAATTGTTGCTTGGTATCTTTCATTTCCTTTTTTCACAGTGCGCTGCAAAGAT
>ENA-OQCV01000083-OQCV01000083.1-human-gut-metagenome-genome-assembly--contig:-NODE-83-length-26673-cov-4.285580_pt1 | contig 26673 bp, 30 predicted proteins | sample MGYA00242766_ERZ504592 | MGnify/ENA primary metagenome ERZ504592 (study PRJEB26092, sample SAMD00036315) | human gut metagenome | host: Homo sapiens | study: EMG produced TPA metagenomics assembly of...
GGTAGTACCCGATGTAAAAGAGAGTAGTTGTACAGGGATTTGAGAAAGCACTTGTGTTCTATCCCAAAACTTTTTATGACTTCAAGGTAATTGGTGCGGGTACACAGAATAATAATCCAGGAGAGGGAGATGTAAGATGGGTTCCTTCAGGATGGAGTATGTCTTCCAATCCATCTTCATGGAATCCATCATGGAAGATTGGTGCAAAGGATGGTATTTATACAGATACAGAGAAAACATATACCATCTATATTAAATATAATAAACAGGTATACAGTGGAAATGACTGGCAGGAAACAGATGCTTCCGAAGTTCTGTCCTATCAGTTCAAGGCAGCTCCTCTGACACAGGCCACTACCACACCAGGTGCAAACGGAACAAACGGAGACGGAACAGGATCCGGCGACGGAACTACAGATGGAGGAACTACAGATGTAACTCCTACCACCTATGCAGATGGAGCAAACGGAACAGCGAAATCAGCAGTATCCACAGGTGATGAATCACCGATCGGAACTATGCTGGCTCTTGCTGCAGCTTCTGTTCTTGCAGGTGGTTACGTACTGATAAGAAGACGTAAAAAATGAAATGTAAATATAATCCAATTATTTTTAAGAGGACAGGTCTTATGGCCTGTCTCTTTTCATATATATAATAATAATAAGGCAGCCATTCAGCCGTCCATACAGGTCAGAATCCGGAATCTGATCCAGGCTGCTGAACATTTGCCAAAAAGGAGGAAAGAATGTATGTCAACAGAACAGATGGGAACTTATGAAAAAATATACTTCGCATTGTGGGAACTCGGACAGAGATATGGAAATTTTGTCCAGTTCAGAGTGATCGGAAGAAGTCATGATGACAGAATGATCCCCATGCTTGAGATTGGAAAGGGTGATACCTGCATTATCTGTCTGAGCGGAGTGGAAAGCGGAGACAGAAATCTCCCGGAATATCTTTTGTCCATTGCAAAAGATTACTGCAGATCCTATGAAAGCAACTGGACCATCGGAGAAAGTTATGAAGTTCGTAAACTTCTGGATAAGGTTCGTATCTGTATGATCCCCATGCTGAATCCTGACAGCTATGAGATATGTGAATACGGATATGGTGCCATACATAATCCCATCCACAGACAGATGCTGAAAATGCAGGACAGGCCTGTGGAAGAGTATGAATGTAATGCCAGGGGAATTGATCTGCGCAGAAATTTTCCGACTAATTATTATCAGCGGAAAAGAGTGAATCAGGAGCCTGCCAGTGAGAATGAGACTCGTGCCCTGATCAGCATTTTTCAGGAATATTCAAGCCTTGGCCTGCTTACATTCAGTTATTCCAGAGGGAAGATCGTTTACTGCAGACAGGAGAAAGGCTTTGCCTACAATCAGAAAAATTACAGACTGGCAAGGCAATTTACAGAAATGTTCCGGCTATCGTCTGGCAAAAAGGGATTGCAGGTGGTGCGAGAGTCAAAAAAGCCGGAGCAAAACCTGAGATGGGATCTCCGGAACAGTTTTATGCGGAAGTAATCCGTCAGCCCTCTCTGGCAATTGAGATTCCAGAATACCGCAAGGACGATATGGAAGAACTGCGTCTGATTCCACTTGAATATCTTTATTCTTTAAACAGCGGCATATTGGCAAACGCATAAATCCGTCACACAGTCAAAGAAAAACAGTCTCTGAAAAATAAAAAGTAATAAAAACATGTAAAAACAGAGATTAGCGTTTGACATAAAGCCATAGATTCTGTATGATAAAAAGAGTGCCCCGAAATGTTGTAAACAGAAAGATGAGGAATCAATAGTGAATAATAATACACAGGAAAGTAAAATACAGTTAGAATATATCAATAAATGTACAGAGCTTGTGAAGGAAAAATATAAAAAGGCGCCAGCTTTCTTTATCCAGAATGCAGGCTGCCAGATGAATTCCCTGCAGACGGATACAGTGGCCGGTATCGTGAAACGTATGGGCTATACAGAAGTATCCAGAGAAGAAGATGCAGATGTTGTCATCTATAACACCTGCACAGTCCGGGAGAATGCAAACCTGAAGATTTACGGTCATCTTGGCCATCTGAAAAGTATTAAGAAAAAGAATCCTGAACTGAAGATTGTATTGTTTGGCTGCATGATGCAGGAGCCGGAAGTAATTGAGAAGATCCACAAAGAATATTCTTTTGTTGATCTGGTTTTCGGTACCCATAACTTCCATAAGTTTCCGGAGCTTTTCTACAGAAGCTTAAATACGGAGGGACAGATCATTGATGTCTGGAAGGAATCTGATGAAATCGTGGAGGGTATGCCTTCTGACCGTAAATATTCCTTTAAAACGGGTGTCAATATTATGTTTGGCTGCAATAATTTCTGCAGTTACTGTATTGTACCATATGTAAGAGGAAGAGAGAAGAGTCGCGAACCGGAGGCGATCATAGAAGAGATCAAGGGTCTGGTGGCTGACGGTGTAACGGAAGTTATGCTTCTGGGACAGAACGTTAATTCCTATGGAAAGACACTGGAACATCCGTTTACTTTTGCACAGCTTCTGAAACAGGTGGAAGCAATTGAAGGATTAAAGAGAATCCGTTTCATGACTTCCCATCCGAAGGATCTGTCTGATGAACTGATCCGGACAATGGCAGAGAGCCAAAAAAGTGTGCCATCACCTCCACCTTCCCATGCAGTCCGGAAGCAGCCGAATCTTAAAGATCATGAACCGCCGTTATGACAAAGAAAAGTATCTGGAGCTTGTAGCCAAGATCCGTAATGCCGTACCGGATATTTCCCTTACTACAGATATCATTGTAGGTTTTCCGGGAGAAACGGAAGAGGATTTCCAGGATACTCTGGACGTTGTGGAAAAATGCGATTTTGATTCTGCGTTTACCTTTATTTATTCCAAAAGAAGCGGCACACCTGCTGCCAAAATGGAGAATCAGGTACCTGAGGATGTGGTAAAAGACCGTTTTGACCGTCTTCTTGCTCTGGTTCAGGAAAAAGGCCGAAAGGCTTCTTCCCGTTTCGAGGGAACTGTTCAGGAAATCCTTGTAGAGGAAGAAAGCAGAGAAAAGGTATCTTTACAGGAAGAACAGAATATAACCTTCTGGTCCATTTCCCGGGATGTCAGGATCTGATCGGTAAATATGTAAAAGTAAAACTGGATACCTGCAAGGGATTCTATTATTTCGGAAGCCTTGCAGAATAAAAATGATGGCTGTTTCTGAACAGCAATATAAAGGACTTCTACAGAAGCCCATATCAATTTGGATATAGAGGGTGGAAGATAAAAGTGAAACAAAATAAATACGAAATAGATATGTGTAACGGAACCATCATGGACAAGCTGATTTCCTTTTCACTGCCGCTGATGCTGTCCGGAATCCTGCAGCTGATGTTTAATGCTGTGGATATCATAGTGGTGGGAAGATTTAGCGGAAGTCAGGCACTTGCAGCCGTAGGCTCAACCACAGCACTGATCAATGTGTTTACCAATCTGTTTATTGGTATCTCACTTGGTGCGAATGTACTTGCTGCCCGGTTCTATGCGGCAGGAAAAGACCGGGAAATGTCAGATACCGTTCATACGGCTGTAACTCTTGCACTGGTAAGCGGTATCGTCATGGCATTTGTGGGACTGATTTTTCCAGATGGGCTCTGGAACTGATGGGTACCCCGGACGATGTGATCGGACAGTCTGCACTGTATATGAAAATCTATTTTCTGGGTATGCCGTTTTTTATGCTTTATAATTATGGAGCTGCGATTCTGCGGGCTGTAGGAGATACGAAACGTCCACTGATCTTTCTGGTTATTTCCGGTGTTGTAAATGCAGTACTGAATCTGATCCTCGTGATCATGTTTCATATGGATGTGGCGGGCGTAGCCATTGCTACTGTGATCTCCCAGTTAATTTCCTGCATTCTGGTACTCAGATGTCTGCGTACATCGAAAACCAGCTACCAGCTTCATTTTGGAAAATTAAGGATCAATACTGTTTACTTAAAACAGATTTTCCAGGTTGGGATTCCGGCCGGGATCCAGAGCACAGTCATTAATCTGTCAAATGCTCTGCTTCAGTCCTCGGTTAACTCCTTTGGATCGACCGCCATGGCAGGGTATACGGCGGCCAATAATATTTTCGGTTTTCTGTATGTGGCGGTGAACTCTGTCACACAGGCATGTATGAGCTTTACCAGTCAGAACTATGGTGTGCATAAATTTAAACGTATGGATAAGGTTCTGGTCGACTGTCTTATTATTTCCGTAGTTACCTCCTTTTCCCTTGGATGCGGTGCATATTTCTTCGGTTCTGAGATTCTTAAGATTTATACTGCCGATCCGGAAGTGATCCGCTGCGGACTGGAAATCCTGTCTTACACTACCGTACCTTATTTTCTCTGCGGGATTATGGATCTGTTTCCGGGTGCCCTGCGTGGAATGGGACATTCCGGCGTTCCAATGATCCTGTCAGTGATCGGAACAGTAGGAACCAGGATCGTATGGATATTTGGAATATTCCCGCATCACAGATCACTGGCTGTTCTGTTTCATTTGCCTATCCTGCATCCTGGATGCTGACGATCATTATGCAGGTCACCTGTTTTTATTTTGTCAGAAGAAAAGTGCATAGAGTATAGGTCTTTGAGCTTTTGCGAAAAATAATTACCGGCAGAATATTACCGGCGGTTATTTTCTGTGAGAGCTCTTTTTTGTGTTACTGCTGCTTACTCTGTCCACAGTAACTAATCTTTTTGTTTCCGATATGAAAAAACAGTATTGACAAATACCCCATAAGGGTATATAGTGACTACTGTAAAGATACCCCGTAAGGGTATTTTGAAATCGTTATATGTTTCAGAAATTTATATAAAACAGAGCTTATTTATAAAAATTGTACTCTCGGAGTCTTTATTGCACTTGCTTTTATGGCTGATTTTTCGCCAGATGCACCCGCATTTTATCAACGTACGCACCGCGTACGCCTCAAAAATTCGGGCACATCTGACAAAAAATCTTCTCATAAAATCAAGTACAAAAGATTCCGAGAGTACATAAAATCAGAAGGAGGATTTCCCATATGGCAGATAACCAGGAGAAAAAAAGTCTGTCCCTGCTGCACAAAACACACAATGCGTTCTGAGGAGGAGAGAAAGAAGCTGATCAATCGTCTTAAACGTGTGGAAGGACAGATCCGAGGGATTATCGGTATGCTGGAGAATGATGCGTACTGTAACGATATCCTGATCCAGTCCGCAGCAGTCAACGCAGCAGTGAACGCATTTAACAAAGAACTGCTTGCCAGCCATATCCGCAACTGTGTGGCAAGAGATATCCGCGAGGGCAAGGATGAGACGATTGATGAGCTGGTGGCTACTTTGCAGAAACTGATGAAGTGAAGGCTGTGTGTTCAGACTATTATAGCATCAGAGTACAGCAGAATAAAGATCTGGGAACTGCAAAGCAACAGAGCAGTAGATATCAGGTAAGGAACAACAAGTCGTAGGAGGAATAGAAATGGAACAATACAATGTAACCGGAATGAGCTGTGCGGCCTGCAGCAGCAGAGTGGAGAAGGCCGTATCCAGGGTTCCGGGTGTGACATCCTGTTCGGTCAGTCTGCTGACCAACTCCATGGGAGTAGAGGGAACTGCCGGTTCAGGTGAGATCATCAAGGCTGTACAGGATGCAGGATACGGAGCATCCTTAAAGGGGGCATCCGGGGAGCAGATATCTGCTTCTGCGGCAGAGGAGGCACTGGAAGACCATGAAACACCGGCGCTGAAACGAAGGCTGATCGCATCTGTAGGCTTTCTGCTTGTGCTGATGTATTTTTCCATGGGACATATGATGTGGGCCTGGCCTCTTCCGGCATGGTTTAATGATAATCATATTGCCATGGGACTGGTGCAGCTTCTTCTCGCCGGAATCATAATGGTCATTAACCAGAAATTTTTTGTCAGCGGATTTAAGAGCCTGTGGCATCGTGCACCAAATATGGATACCCTTGTGGCACTTGGCTCCATGGCATCCTTTTTGTGGAGTGTTTATGTACTTTTTGCAATGACAAGGGCACAGGTAGACGGAGATTCGGCGGCAGTTATGAATTACATGATGGAGTTCTATTTTGAATCTGCAGCCATGATCCTTACCCTGATCACAGTTGGAAAAAATGCTGGAAGCCCGATCTAAGGGAAAGACAACGGATGCGCTGAAAGGTCTGATGAAGCTGGCACCTAAGACAGCAGTTGTTGTCCGGGACGGACAGGAAGCTACAGTGCCCATCGAACAGGTCCGAAAAGGTGATGTTTTTGTGGTACGTCCCGGTGAGAACATTCCGGTGGATGGAGTGGTCCTTGAGGGAAACAGTGCTGTCAATGAGGCGGCACTTACAGGGGAAAGTATTCCTGTTGACAAGAATCCGGGAGATGCAGTCTCTGCTGCAACCGTAAACCAGTCTGGATTTATCAGATGCGAAGCTACTAGGGTAGGCGAGGACACTACATCTTTCCCAGATTATTAAGATGGTAAGTGATGCGGCTGCAACAAAAGCTCCTATTGCAAAAAATCGCAGACAGGGTTTCCGGAGTTTTGTTCCGGCAGTTATCAGTATTGCGGTTATCACCACCATTGTCTGGCTGCTGACAGGAAAAGAGTTCGGATATGCACTTGCCAGAGGTATTTCTGTTCTGGTCATCAGCTGTCCCTGTGCCCTTGGGCTTGCCACACCGGTTGCCATTATGGTAGGAAACGGAATGGGGGCCAAAAACGGAATCCTGTTTAAAACAGCAGTATCCCTGGAGGAAGCAGGTAAGATCCAGATCGTTGCATTAGATAAGACAGGAACTATCACAAAGGGTGAACCGCAGGTGACAGATATGGTTCCTGCAAAGGGAATCTCAGAGGAAGAGCTTTTAGGCTATGCCTATGCACTTGAGAAGAAGAGTGAACATCCTCTTGCAAAAGCCATTATTGCCAGAGCAGAAGAGAAAAAGATTGTTTTGCAGAAGGTTTCTGATTTTCAGGCTCTTCCTGGAAACGGTCTTCGTGCAGCATTAAACAGTGATGTGCTTACAGGCGGAAATATGAAATTTATCAGCAATGAAACCTCTGTATCACCGGAACTGATGAAGCAGGCAGAAAAATCTTGCAGGAGAAGGAAAAATCACCACTTCTTTTTTCGCAAAAGGCAGGAAGCTTCTCGGCATGATCGCAGTGGCAGATGTTATAAAAGAGGACAGTCCTCAGGCAATAAAAGAACTGCAGAACATGGGAATCAGGGTAGTAATGCTTACCGGTGATAATGAACGCACAGCAAAAGCGATCGGAGCACAGGCAGGAGTGGACGATGTAATTGCAGGTGTTCTTCCGGATGGCAAGGAAAGTGTGATCCGTTCTCTGAAGGAACAGGGAAAGGTTGCCATGGTAGGAGACGGAATCAATGATGCCCCTGCACTTACCAGGGCAGACATCGGTATTGCGATCGGTGCAGGAACAGATGTTGCCATTGATGCCGCAGATGTGGTATTAATGAAGAGCCGGCTCAGTGATGTACCTGCTGCCATACGTTTAAGCCGGGCAACATTGAGAAATATCCATGAGAATCTTTTCTGGGCATTCTTCTACAATGTGATCGGTATTCCACTGGCAGCCGGTGTATGGATTCCGATTTTCGGATGGACACTGAACCCCATGTTTGGTGCAGCTGCCATGAGCCTTTCCAGTTTCTGTGTGGTAACCAATGCACTGAGACTGAATCTCTTTAAGGTACATGATGCTTCCAGAGACAAAAAAATAAAACAGAATGTGGAAGAAATCCATTATATTTCAGCTAATGCAGAAATGAAAAACGTAACAGAAAACAAAAGTCTAAAGGCAGAGAATCCAGACTTTTGCAACAGTGAAATTCATGATCCAAAAGATCAGGAAAATATAAAAGAAAACAAGGAGAACAAAGAAATGACAACAATCACAGTAAACGTAACAGGAATGATGTGTGGACATTGTGAAGCACATGTGACAAAGGCAGTAAAAGAGGCATTTGGAGTGGAAGATGTAGTTTCCTCCCATGAAAAAGGAACCACGGTGATCCATGCTCCGGAGAAACTGGACGAGGATAAGATCCGCGAAGTGATCAAAGAAGCCGGCTATGAAGTAACTGGTATCACACAGGAATGAAAAAACAAAAAGGGGATTTTATGGAAAACCAGAACCAGACACCACATAAAAGACGTGTCCGTTATAAAGGAAAATATCCGAAGAAATTCGAAGAGAAATACAAGGAATTACAGCCTGAGAAATATAAAGATACCATTGAACACGTGATTCAGAAAGGAAATACCCCGGCGGGAATGCATATCTCCATTATGGTTAAGGAAATCCTTGATTTTCTTAATATCCAGCCGGGCGAAACTGGATTTGATGCCACATTGGGCTATGGCGGCCATACGAAAGCGATGCTTCAGTGTCTGAATGGCAAGGGCCATATTTATGCAACAGATGTAGACCCTGAGGAATCCGCCAAAACAAAGAAACGTCTGGCAGAGCAGGGATTCGGGGAAGAACTGCTGACAGTAAAGCTTCAGAACTTCTGCACCATTGATGAGATTGCCAAAGAGGTTGGAGGATTTGACTTTATTCTGGCAGATCTCGGTGTTTCATCCATGCAGATTGATAACCCCAAAAGAGGTTTCTCTTTTAAAACAGACGGACCTCTGGATCTGCGCCTGAATCAGGAAACCGGCATCAGTGCAGCCCAGCGTCTGGATACCATTTCCAGAGAGGAGCTTGCGGGAATGCTCTGTGAAAATTCTGATGAACCATATTGTGAGGAACTCGCCAAAGCCATTACCGATGAGATCCGCAGGGGAAATCATATTGACACTACCACAAAACTGCGTCAGGTAATCGAAAAAACTCTTGATTTCCTTCCTGAAAAGGAAAAGAAAGAGACAATTAAGAAAACCTGCCAGCGAACCTTCCAGGCATTGCGTATTGATGTTAACCATGAGTTCGAAGTATTGTATGAATTTATGGAGAAGCTTCCGGATGCTTTGCGTCCGGGCGGACGTGTGGCAATCCTTACCTTTCATTCCGGTGAAGACAAGCTGGTAAAGAAAGCGCTTAAAGCAGGATACAAGGAGGGAATCTACTCAGACTATGCAAAAGATGTGATCCGCCCCTCAGCCAAAGAGTGCACACAGAATCCAAGAGCCCGTTCCACAAAGATGCGCTGGGCTATAAAGGCTGAATAAAGTTCTAATAAATGTTTGTGAATTACTCGGTAACTGAGTTACCAGAGCATCTGAAAAAATGGCGGGATACCGCCATTTTTTCAGGGTGCATCCATGACACCACTACTGTTTGCTCTTTAGAGCTATACAGCTACTTTTATTATTTCCGGTGTTTTCAGTCCGGTTACGGACAGTTCTTTTGCACTGTCCACTGTAAGAAATCAGATAACACAGGAAAGTATACAAAGTTGCATTATTTTGTAGAATTGCTATGAACTATGAACAATTGACGTATTTTGTAAACAAAAGTATACTATGCTTATTAAAAGAACGAAGGAAAGAAGCCAGGAGATTACACCTGACAACAGAGGAGTAATATGGGGAAAGGAATTGAACGGTATGGCTACTGATGAAGAGCTTTATGGGCAATATCTGAGCGGTGACGAGACAGGACTTGAAACTATTGATCAAAAAAATACGGCGATCCATTGACCTTATACATCGATGGTTATCTGCATGATGTCCACGAAGCGGAGGACTTAATGATGGGAAACCTTTTCCTGGCTGTTTACGAAAAAGCCCCGCATCCGGGATGGATGTTTTAAGGCTTATCTCTATAAAGCAGCGCGTCACATGGCATTACGCCACAAAAGCAGACGACGGATTATCTTCAGTCTTGACGACCTGACCAGAGAACCGGAGGCACAAACGCTGGTGGAGGAGATCGTCCGCACAAAGGAACGAAATCAGATCCTGCATCTCTGCATGGACGAGTTAAATTCAGATTATCGGGAAGCTCTTTATCTGACCTATTTTGAGGGTATGAGCTATCAACAGGCTGCTAAGGTCATGGGAAAAAGTGTGAAACAGATCACAAATATGGTGTACCGGGGAAAAGAGCGTTTACGCGGATTATTGCAACGGGAGGGTATTACAGATGTTGAAAAATGAGGAACGAATTGCTGAAGTAAAACGGCGTATTGGGGAAAAAGAACGACAGCAGAGACTGAGGCACAGACGGATTGTCTCCGCATTCTGCATAGCGGCATGCCTTGCAGTAATCGTTGGTGTTTCCTTTGTCATGCCAGGTATTGTCGGACAGATTGAGCCCGGTGCTTCTTCCGGCTTTGAAACAGCAGCAACAATTTTAGGCGGCGGCACCGCACTGGGATATATGGTGATCGGACTGCTCGCTTTTATTCTCGGCGTGTGCGTGACGGTTCTGTGCTTCCGCATCCGCCAGCTGGACAAAGAGGAGCAGACGGAGGAACAAAAGGGGGACAATGGAGATGGATGCTGATCAATAATCTTTTTCAATCGCTGTCACCCTGCTGGGCTTTTGTCTGAGTGGTATCTGGTATCTGAAAGATCGTAAAACAGACCTGTTTCCTGCTGACCTGTTTTTACGGCTGCTTTGCCCTTGGCTCTCTTTACTGGACGCTGTATCTGCTTCTGTTTTCTGAAACGCCGCAGGTCTTTTATGTGTCAGAGTTCGGCTGGATAGCCAGCGTGATTTTTCTTTATCTTCTGCAATACACCCTTTCTTCTGCGGAGGAAAGAGACTTTTCGACACGGAAATCTCTGATAGCTCCTCTGATTGGCATTCCGCTTTGTGTGTTTTACTGTACCTTTGGGGATGTTCTCTCCAATTTGCTCTGGTGTAGCATGATGATCGTTGTTTCTTATCATTCCATCAGAGGGCTTATTTATGCTCTGATACAGACGGGAACGGCACGTAAGATCCGGTATTTTCACATTGGGGTGCTGTGCTATGTGGCGGTGGAGTATGCTCTTTGGCTCTCCGGCTGTCTGTGGCCGGGTTATTCCATTTCCAATCCCTATTGCTGGTTTGATCTTCTGCTTACAGGCTGCCTGTTCGCACTGCTCCCGGCCACAGGAAAGGCGGTGCAGACATGACCTATATTGAAAATGTATTTCTCTGCATTGCTTCGCCCCTGTTGATCGCGGCTCTGTGTATGGGAAAGCGGCAGAGAAAATTCTTTCTGTTCTGCCTTGCCGGAATGGGTGCCTGTCTGCTGTCTGCTTACATCAACACCTTTTTTGCCGCACTTTATAGAGCGGACACCTTTACCACTACTACAGAGATCGCCCCGGTGGTGGAGGAAGTGATGAAATTTCTGCCATTGCTCTTTTATCTGCTGATATTTGAGCCGAAAAGAGAGCAGATAAAAAATACAGCTGTAGTTATAGCTCTTTCCTTTGCCACATTTGAGAACGTCTGCTACCTGATCCAAAACGGAGCCGGACAGTTTTTCTTTTATTTTCTTCCGTGGTATTGGGACTGGAGCCATGCATGTGATCTGTGGAGCCATTGTCGGCGGTGGTCTTGCATATGTGTGGCAGAGAACATGGCTGAAGATTGCCGGAACCTGCGGTCTGCTGGGAGCAGCAATCACTTTTCACGCAATTTATAATCTTCTGATCGCCTATGGCAGTGCAGCACAGTATATTGCTTATCTGTTGCCTGTACTGATCCTGGCAGCGGGAAAACTGATCTTCCGCAGTTCAATACAATAATATAACCTGATTTTCCGCTTTTGGGAGCTGTTTCGGCAGCTCTCAAATTTTTTTGAAAAAATTTGATTTTCAGGTGAGAGTTTTTCGCTTTTTTGTACCTATATAAGTGAAAGACATTTTTTAGACTGATTTTTTGGGAAGGAGGTTGGAAGGCATGTACGATACCAAAACCCGTATCGAATTGGTAAAAAAGCGAATGCATGAATACCACCGCCGCCAGGAGCGGCGCGCAGTCTGCCGGCTGTCTGTTCTGTGTACCCTGTTATTCCTGTCTCTTGTGGGAGCAACGGGGATAATGCAAAGCCAGCCAATAAACGTTACGGGAATGTACGGCACAATTCTGCTGCATGAGGACGCAGGCGGCTATGTGTTGGTGGCTGTCATTTCCTTTAATGTGGCAGTCGTGATTACCGCATTATGTATCAAATTCAAAAAAATGAGGACAAAGAGTCAAGATGCAGAAGATCATGTATAAAGAAAGGAAAGGTGGAAAGTATGAGGAAAAATGTTATTAGCCGGGATTCTGGCACTTGCATTGTGTTCTACAAATATGCCCCCCCAGACCATATTTGCGGAAGAATTTACTTCCGGAAATCAGGATGTAGTGTCTGAGGAAGAAACTCCGGAGATTTTTACCAATGAGGAGCTGGAAGCGGCAGGAGAGACAGATGAGGAACTGTCTGTATTCAGTTCAGACGAGGTTCCTGAATTTAATGATGCCCCCGATGAGGCAATGGCTGCTGCGGAAAATGAACAAGCTGGAGAAATTGATTTAACTACGAGCAATAAAGTTGTGAATGGAGTTTATACTATAAGTTCGGCAGGAGATCACAAATTCATATGTAGCCAGGAAACAGGAAATAGAATTGTGGTTGATGGAGCAAAGATTTTGGCGGAAGACAAAATCAACATTTATCTTATTAACGTAAGTATCAATACAATGGTTGATTCGGCACTGCGAATAAAGAGAAATGTGAATGCTGCAGTCACTATCCATTTAACAGGCACAAATAGTCTTATAACAAAGAATAACCTGTGTGCCGGTTTACAGAAAGATAACGAAGCTCAGCTTATAATAAAAACCAATAATTCAGACACTACTGCAGGAATCTTAAATGCTCGTAGTATCGATGGGGATGGCGCTGGAATTGGTGGCGGCTATTACGGCTCCGGCTCTTGCAGTAATATTATTATTGATAGTTGTTCTGTAATTGCTAGTTCTAAGTATGGTGCTGGAATTGGTGGCAGCAAGCAACGCGCTGGCAGTGGTATTACCATTAATAATAGTTCTGTAACTGCTAGTTCTACGGATGGTGCCGGAATTGGTGGCGGCTATGGATATGGAGGTTCTTGCGAAAATATTACCATTAATGGCGGCTCGGTAAAAGCCTCTTCCGTATCCGTTTCCCCAAAAAACGGCCAAGGGGAAAAGGTTTACTGTTGTACTATTGAAAATCCCGAAAATGCGGACGTAAAAATCAAAACTGGAACAGGTTCTAGTGTATGGAATGGGAAGCCTGTAAACCATTCCTCTCTCGACCCTGATGACACTAATCTGTATGTTTGGCTGCCCAAGCTCGAAGGCAATTCTACAAATAGCTATTTGATTACACTTAACCCAAAAAACAGTTCAGAATCTCGAACACGGAATTATTCATTCGACACCGCTACCAACACATTTAAAGCTGCTCAAGCTGTTAATGATTTTATATTTAATTCCCCTGTAAATCTTATTTACAATGGTCAGCCTAAAGAAGCCTCATTAGAGTTTAAATTTAAACCTACACATGAAAATAAAAGAAAAATCTCATTGGTATATTATAAAGGTAACTACAATGATATCAATGAGAACACTCAACCGCTCCAAGGTGCTCCTGTAAATGCAGGCACATATACCGTAAAGGCTGAGATAGGGGCAAGTGAATCCTATTTTGAACATAAAGGATTAGAAAGTCCAAAATGGACATTTACTATTAAAAAAAGCCCCCTGTAGCACCAGGAGCAGATTCTAATGAAACTCCTATATTCGTTCTATGGTCCTGTAAAAAGATCAGAGACATTACCAATCCTTTTTCGGCTGACTGGAAATGGGATAACGATGTTAATCCTGATCAGGAATTACAAGTTGGAAAACCCATTATAGCTACCGCAATTTACAATGGCGACGATAAGGGGAATTACGAAAAAGAATCTATTACTTACACAATCATCAGAAGTCAATGCACGCACGAACACACCGCCGGACGTTATTACTCCTCTCCATCCTGTACTTCCAGCGGGTATAGCGGAGATACCTACTGCACAGACTGTAATGAAACACTTTCCTATGGTTATACCATTTCCGCATACGGCCATGACTATGACAACGGCGTTATCACTACAGAACCAACTACAGAAATTGACGGAATCATAACTTACACCTGTAAACGCTGCAAACATCAGGATACAAAAAATCTCGGAAAACTTGGTGACGGGGAACCTTACATTGAGGGAAGTTTCCAGAAGAAAGACTGGGATACTGTTAATGATCTGATCAAGACATCCAAAGAAAAAGATACCATCTCCATTATCATGAATGGTGCCAGGACACTTCCTGCTTCCGTTTTATCCGGGATAAAAGGCAAAGATATTTCCCTGAACCTTGATATGGAGAATGGTTTCATCTGGAAGATCAACGGTACTTCCATTACAGCAGAAACACCTGCAGATACCGATCTTTCTGTTATAAACACAACAGAATATATCCCGGCAGCATTATACAGTCTGATCTCCACAAACCAGAATGATTTCGGTTTCCATCTTGGAAGAAATGGAATTTTTGATTTCCCGGCTGTGCTTTCTGTAAAAGCAGATGCCTCCTGTGCAGGACTTATGGCAAATCTGTTCTGGTATGATGTTGAGAATGGGGTTCTGCAGTGTATCCAGACTGTAACTGTAGGCGGTGCATTTGAGGACAGTATTCCATATGCTGACTTTACCCTTTCCAAAGGACAGGATTATTTCATAGCATTTGGTACAGAATCTCTCAATGGCAGAGTTATTCACACAGACGGAAGTATCACAGATGAAAACGGTGCATACCTGCGACCTGCCGACACCAAGATTTCCAGCTACTCCATTGACAGAAACAAGCTTACTGTCAAACTTGCCAAAGGATGTGCCGGTGCTCAGGGTTATGACTTCGTGATCAGCAAGAAATCGGATATGCTCCAGACAGGTAAATTCAGCAAAACAGTTTCCTCAACCGGCAAGCCACAGGCATCCTTCAGATATCTTTCAAAAGGTACCTGGTATGTGGCAGCCCGAAGCTGGGTTCTGGATGCACAGGGCAATAAGGTCTATGGTTCCTGGACAAAGGTTAAGAAGATCAAGATCACTGTTGTCACACCACAGCAGCCAAAGATCAGGGATATCACTGTAAAAGGAAACACAGTGACTGTTACTTACACAAAATGCAAAAATGCCACAGGTTATGAGATTCTGCTCGGAACCAAATACAAGACCTCCGCAGGAGAGAAGTATCCGGTTAAGAAATATGTGAAACGTACAGAAGGCAAAAATACCGTAACTGTAACCTTTACAAACGTAAAGAAAGGTACCTGGTATGTGACAGTACGTTCCTGGAATAGAACCTCCAAGAACAAGTCCAGAGTTTACAGTCCATATTCCACAATGAAGAAATTTGCTGTATGATTTTTTCGTAACTGAATAAACTGATACTAAAGAAAACAAGAGGTGCTGCTAAACGGCAGTACCTCTTTTCGGTACAGAAATGATTACCGGAGTAAGCAGAATGATCATATTATCCAGGAGGGCAGATTTATGTGGGGATTTATAGTGGCATTGATTTCAGGGGCACTGATGAGCATTCAGGGTGTTTTTAATACGGAGGTGACAAAGCAGACCAGCCTCTGGGTATCAACCGGATGGGTACAGCTGTCGGCTTTTGCAGTCTGCGTTCTTGCCTGGCTTTTTACAGGACGGGAAAGTGTGGCTGCACTCTGGCAGGTGGACAATAAATATACACTTCTTGGCGGAGTGATCGGAGCGTTTATTACCATTACAGTAATCCAGAGTATGGGAGCCCTTGGACCTGCCAGGGCAGCAATGCTGATCGTTATTTCGCAGCTGGCAGTTGCTTATGTAATTGAATTATTTGGATTGTTTGGGGTAGATAAAGAACCCTTTGAATGGCGCAAAATCCTTGGATTGCTGATTGCAATTTCCGGAATTGTTATATTTAAGTGGCAAAAATAAGAGTTTACTATTGTAAAATCATTAAGATTTCGTTACAATAAGGGTGGCATTATGGACAAGGGGGACTCTTACTCTGAGAAATAAGAGGAGGACCCTTATGATAAAAATTAAAAAACAGATGTTGTTATACTGTGACACTGATATTATGTGGAACTTTGTTTCTTACAGGACTGACAGGATGTAAGAGCAGAGAGGCACAGTTTCTGATAGATGGATTGCAGGAAGCAAAGGCAGAGGTGGATGCGGAGTCATCAGAGGAGAAAACATCAGGACAGAAGTCGAAGAAAGATACAGATGAGAAGAACGCTGATACAGAAGACCGACAGAATGATGATGGCAGTTCTGTAGAGTCCCGGGAAAAAACAGGCAGAATCAGATGGTTCAGATGCAGGTAATGGGACAGGAAGTGATTCCGGGAAACATACTTCAGATGCTGATATAGATAATGGGTCAGAAGCAGTTTCTGATAAGGAAATGCAGCAGGCGATGATCTATGTTGATGTCTGCGGAGCAGTTGCGAATCCGGGAGGTTTTTCAGTTGGCAGCCGGGAGCCGGGTGTTTCAGGCGATTGAGGCGGCGGGAGGATATCTTCCCGAGGCAGCTCTAACCTGTGTAAACCGTGCAGGAGTTCTGACAGACGGACAACAGCTTTATATTCTCACACAGGAAGAGATGGAGCGGCAGGGACTGGATCCGGCAGAGATGTCCGGGGCATCAGATGGACAGATGAATGGAAGTGCCGGGACAGGACAGAACACGGGGATGACCGCTCAGGTTCAGCAGGATAACAGGATCAACATAAATATAGCAGATGAAGCTCAGCTTACTACGCTGACGGGGATCGGTGCAACACGTGCGCAGGCGATCATTGCCTACAGAGAAGAGAACGGGCCATTTGCTGCGATAGAGGATATTATGAATGTACAGGGTATCAAAGAAGGTACTTTTGCAAAGATAAAAGATGAGATAGTAGTAGGATAAGGAGAACCGAATGAGCAGGAAAGTTTTGGTAGTAGATGATGAGAAACTGATCGTAAAAGGAATCCGTTTTAGTCTGGAACAGGATGGTATGGAGGTAGACTGCGCTTATGATGGAGAAGAGGCAGTAGAGAAAGCAAAAGATAAAAAATATGATATTATCCTTCTGGATCTGATGCTGCCGAAGATGGACGGGCTGGAAGTATGCCAGCAGATCCGCGAATTTTCCAATGTGCCGATCGTGATGCTGACAGCTAAGGGTGAGGATATGGATAAGATCCTTGGTCTTGAATATGGTGCGGATGATTATATCACCAAACCGTTCAATATCCTGGAAGTTAAGGCACGTATCAAAGCGATCATGCGCCGTGCGGGAAGCGACCACGAGGAGAAAGAAAAGGCAAAGAGCATTCAGGTGGGCGATCTTCGTATGGACTGTGAAGGCAGACGTGTATTTATTGCAGGTAAAGAGATTAATCTGACAGCAAAGGAATTTGATGTACTGGAGCTTCTGGTATTTAATCCAAATAAGGTTTACAGTCGTGAGAACCTGCTGAACATTGTATGGGGATATGAGTATCCGGGTGATGTACGTACTGTGGATGTACATATCCGCCGTCTCCGTGAGAAGATTGAAACCAATCCAAGTGAACCGAAGTATGTACACACCAAATGGGGCGTTGGATATTATTTCCAGGATCAATAAAAAGAACGTGTGAAACAGACAGACCGCATTTTATGAAACAAAGATCATAAAATGCGGTCTGTTTTTTGTTAGGACTGATTGTGATGCACATCTTGCAGAAAGCCTTTTTCAGACACGCTCTAGAGAAAGAGTGGCAGTTCAGTTTGATTCAGTTTAGTTTGGTTTACATCTGAGATGGTTTAGTATTGAACAAAGCTGATAAAAATTAGACAAACAAAACAAACATCTATAGAGGAAAATGATAAAAAATTAGAAAATTTCTATAAAATGCGCTTGTGAAAAATGACGAAAAAGGCATATAATTAACGTTACAATATGTAAAGAGTGCAATAAAAAAGAGAAAAAAAACAGGTATAAGGAGGGTGCGAAATGCTAAGATCAGTCATTTTATCAGAAAGCGGATGAGATCATTGCTTTCTATGGTAAAAAAGCCGGCATCACTGATTCCGATCATGCAGGATATCCAGGGGGTGTACAGATATCTCCCGGAAGAATTGCTTACATATGTTGCGGAGCAGATCGGTGTGACAGAAGCGAAAGCGTTCAGTGGTGCCACATTCTATGAGAATTTCTCATTTGATGCGAAAGGTAAATATGTGATCAAGGTCTGTGACGGAACAGCCTGTCATGTAAGAAAATCAATACCGGTTCTGGAGGAACTTTATAAGAAACTGGGGCTGTCTAAGACAAAGAAGACGACAGACGATATGATGTTTACTGTGGAAACGGTTTCCTGTCTTGGTGCCTGCGGACTTGCACCGACTATGATGGTCAATGAAGAGGTATATCCGAGAATGACTCCGGAGAAGGCAGATGAGCTGATTGATAAACTGAGAGGGGGCGAACAGGGATGATCCAGAATAAGGAAGTATTGGAGCAGATCAGAGAAGAAGCTGTGAAAGAACTTAATTCTTATGACTGTCGTATTCTTGTCTGTTCAGGTACCGGATGTGTGGCAACCGGTTCTCAGAAAATCTATGAGAAATTCATGGAGATTGCCAAAGATGCTCCGGGAGTTACCATTGAGTTTGGACCTCATGACAAAGATGCACATGTAGGTGTAAAGAAAACAGGATGTCAGGGTGTCTGTGAACTTGGACCACTTGTTCGTATCCAGAAGGGTGACGATGTGATCCAGTACACGAAGGTTCAGATCGAAGACTGCCAGGAGATTTTTGAGAAGAGTGTTCAGGGTAATGAGACTATCGAGAGACTGCTTTACCAGAAAGGCGGAAAAGTGAGCCGCGGACCGGAAGATATTCCGTTTATCGCGAAACAGACCCGTATTGTTTTGAAGAACTGTGGTAAGTTTGATGCAGAATCTCTGAATGAGTACATAGCAAGCGGCGGTTTCCAGGCTCTGGAGAAAGCAATGTTTGAGATGGATCCGGATCTGGTTATTGATCAGGTTGATAAATCCGGTATCCGCGGACGTGGTGGCGGCGGCTTCCCGGCAGGTAAGAAATGGATTCAGGTAGCACGCCAGGCTGATCCTGTTCATTATGTGGTTTGTAACGGTGATGAGGGTGACCCGGGAGCATTTATGGATGGTTCCGTAATGGAAGGTGATCCTTACCGTCTGATCGAGGGTATGATGCTTGCAGCTTACGCAGTAAGAGCACAGCATGGTTATATTTATGTACGTGCGGAGTATCCTCAGTCTGTAGCACGACTGAAACACGCTATCGCAGTTCTGGAAGAAGTGGGACTGTTAGGTGATGACATCCTTGGAACAGGATTTTCCTTCCATATGCATATCAACCGTGGTGCAGGTGCTTTCGTATGTGGTGAAGGTTCTGCCCTGACTGCATCTATCGAAGGAAGCAGAGGTATGCCCCGTGTAAAACCGCCCCGTACAGTTGAACAGGGATTATGGGCGAAACCTACTGTTCTGAATAACGTAGAAACTTATGCAAATATTCCGGAGATCATTCTCAAAGGTGCAGACTGGTACAGAAGTATCGGTACAGAGGGATCACCTGGAACAAAAACCTTCTCACTGACAGGATCCATTGAGAATACAGGTCTGATCGAGGTCCCGATGGGAACAACTTTAAGGGAAATCATTTTGATATCGGCGGAGGACTGAAATCCGGTGCTGCGTTTAAGGCTGTTCAGATCGGTGGACCATCCGGTGGATGTCTGACAGAAGAACATTTGGATGTACCTCTTGATTTCGACTCTGTTAAGAAATACGGTGCGATCGTTGGTTCCGGTGGTCTGGTAGTTATGGATGAACATACCTGTATGGTAGAGGTTGCACGTTTCTTTATGGGCTTCACTCAGAGAGAATCCTGCGGTAAATGTGGTCCCTGCCGTATCGGCACCAAGCGTATGCTTGAAATCCTTGAGAGGATCGTAGACGGAAAGGGTGAAGTAGAGGATCTGGATAAACTGGAGCATCTTGGAAACTTCATCAAGGACCGTTCACTCTGCGGACTTGGAAAGAGTGCACCGCTTCCTGTACTTTCCACATTAAGAAACTTCAGAGATGAATATGTAGAGCATATTGTTGATAAAAAGTGCGCGGCTCATGTATGTAAGGCAATGCGTTCTTATGTGATCGATCCTGAGAAATGTAAAGGATGTACCAAGTGTGCGAGAAACTGTCCGGTTGGTGCGATCACAGGCAATAAGAAAGAGCCTCACAGCATTGATACCTCCAAGTGTATTAAGTGCGGAACATGTCTGGAAAATTGTGTATTCGGCGCAATTTCTGTGAATTAAGGAGGGTGAAAAGATGATTCATTTGACAATAGATGGAATTCCTGTAGAAGTGGAAAAAGGTACGACCATTCTGCAGGCTGCCAGACAGATCGGAGTGGAGATTCCTACACTCTGCTATCTGGAAGATGTATTGCCGGATGGTTCCTGTCGTTTGTGCGTGGTAGAAGTAACAAACAATGGAAGAACCAAATTTGATACGGCATGTACACTTCGCTGCTCAGAGGGTGATGAAGTACAGACAATGTCAGAGAAAGTAGTTGCATATCGTAAAGATACCCTTGACCTCCTTCTTTCTGACCATCGTGTACACTGCTTCTCCTGTGAGGCAAACGGTGACTGTAAATTACAGGACTACTGTTTTGAATATGGTGTGACTGAGACAAGCTATCCCGGTGAAATGAAGGATATGCCGATAGATGATACCAATAAATTCTTTACCTATGATCCAAGCCTGTGTATTCTCTGCCATCGCTGCGTGAATACATGTAAGGAGATTGTGGGAAGAGGTGCCATCGACACTATGAATCGTGGTTTCCAGTCAGTGATCGGTGCACATTACAAACATAAATGGAACGAAGGTATCTGTGAATCCTGCGGTAACTGTGTACAGGCCTGTCCGACAGGTGCACTGACCATGAAGCGCAGAAAGAAATACCGTCCGTACCAGATTGACAAGAAGGTTCTGACTACCTGTCCTCACTGTGCAACAGGCTGCCAGTATTATCTCCTTGTAAAAGACGGAAAGATCGTAGATACAGAAGCTGTAAACGGACCGTCCAACAAAGGGCTGCTCTGTGTTAAGGGACGCAGCGGATGTTTCGATTTCGTACAGTCACCGGAGCGTATTAAATATCCGCTGATCAAGAATAAAGAGACAGGTGAATTCGAACGTGCAACATGGGATGAGGCGCTGGATCTTGTTGCTTCCAAATTTATGGAGATCAAGAAACAGTACGGCTCTGATTCTCTTGCAGGCTTTGCATGTTCCAGATCACCCAATGAAGATATTTACATGGTACAGAAGATGGTTCGCTGCTGCTTCGGCACCAACAATACAGATAACTGTGCACGTGTATGTCATTCCGCATCTGTAGCAGGTCTTGCGATGACTCTTGGCTCAGGTGCCATGACAAACCCAATTGAGGATATCACAAAGAATGCAGATCTGATCATGCTGGTTGGTTCCAACCCTGAGGAAGCACATCCTGTAGTCGGCATGCAGATCCGTCAGGCCATCAAGAGAGGCTGTAAGCTGATCGTAGTTGACCCTCGTGATATTGGTCTGGCTAAGAAAGCAGATATCCATCTGAAACTGAAACCTGGTACAAATGTTGCTTTTGCAAATGGCATCATGAATGTGATCCTTTCTGAAGGTCTTCAGGATGACAAGTTCATTGCAGAGCGTACCGAAGGTTTTGAAGAATTAAAGGAAATCGTAAAAGATTACACACCTGAGAAGGTAGCTGAAATCTGCCACATTGACGCAGACGATCTGAGAAAAGCAGCGATCATGTATGCAAAAGCTGACCGCGCTCCAATCATCTACTGTCTTGGTGTAACCGAACATTCCACAGGTACAGAGGGCGTTATGTCCATGTCCAATATGGCAATGATGGTTGGCAAGCTTGGACGTGAAGGCTGTGGTGTTAACCCGCTTCGTGGACAGAATAACGTACAGGGTGCCTGCGATATGGGTGCTCAGCCGAACGTATATCCGGGATATCAGAAGGTTACTGATCCGGCAGTTCGTGAGAAATTCGAGAAAGCATGGGGTGTAAAACTTGATCCGAATATAGGAACTCATGCAACTGATGTATTTCCGAAAGCAATCACAGGCGAGATCAAAGGTCTGTATATCTATGGTGAGGACCCGGTAGTTACTGATCCGGATACCACACACATTATCAAAGCATTAAAGAGTCTTGATTTCTTTGTGCTTCAGGAACTTTTCATGACAGAGACAGCTCAGTATGCAGATGTTATCCTTCCTGGTGTAAGCTATGCAGAGAAAGAGGGTACATTTACCAATACAGAGCGCCGCGTACAGAGAGTCCGCAAGGCTGTCACAGTACCTGGAGAGATGAGACTGGATACAGATATTATTATTGATCTGATGAACCGCATGGGATATCCGCAGCCACATCTGACTTCTGCTCAGATCATGGATGAGATCGCATCCCTGACACCGAGCTTCGCAGGTATCAGCCATGAACGTCTTGACAGTGAAGAAGTTCATGGACAGGGACTTCAGTGGCCATGTACCTCCAAGGATCATCCGGGAACACCGATCATGCATGTTGGTAAATTCTCCCGCGGTCTTGGCTGGTTCTATCCTGCAAAATATGTACCGTCAGCAGAGCTTCCGGATGAGGAATATCCAATCATCCTCATGACAGGACGTATTCTGTATCATTACACAACAAGAGCCATGACAGGAAAGACACCTGAGCTTATGGAGATCGAAGGTAAGTCATTTATCGAAATGAACATCGTAGATGCCGATAAGCTGGGTATCAAAAACGGTGATAAAGTCAGAGTTTCTTCCAGACGAGGATCCATTGAATCTACCGCTCGTGTAGGTACAAAGACCTCACCGGGTGAGAGCTGGATGCCATTCCACTTCCCGGATGGAAATGCAAACTGGCTGACCAACGCCGCACTTGACAAATACGCAAGAATTCCTGAATATAAGGTATGCGCAATTAAGATTGAGAAAGCATAAAACAATATCGGAGACAAAGTTCCGGATCTGATATCGTAAATATTATATGGGGCTGTCGCACATGGATCTGCTGTCCTTGCGGCAGCTCCATATTCCTTTATGGAAAGGCAAAAATAATCATTCGGCAGTACATCATTCTGTGAAAGTACGGAACGGTTACAGATAATTTTTTGTGAAAAATATAGTGTTACATAATAAGGAGTACGAGGCATGCAGAGATTTCAGTCAATCCTTCAGTTTAAAAAAGTCAGTTGTAAAAATTGTTACAAATGTGTCCGGAACTGCCCGGTCAAGGCGATACGTGTTCATGATCATCAGGCCAGGATCATAGAAAGTCAGTGTATTTACTGTGAGAAGTGTATCCTTGTCTGCCCGCAGGATGCCAAGGAAGAGCAGAATATGATTCCTGCAATCTGCAATGCAATGGAGAATAAGACGCAGGTTATAGCCTCTCTTCATCCGGCATATCTGGCACGTTTTGGGGTAACCGGTATCAATGGAATAAGGGAAACGATGAAGAAGCTGGGATTTGCAGATGCAGCGGATGCAGCAGAAGGTGCAAGCCTGATGACTTCGCAGTACAGAGCACTTTTTGCGGAACAGAAAGAGCCGGGAATAATGATCTCTTCTGCCTGTCCTGTAATCGTACAGCTTGTCAAGAAACACTACCCGCATCTTCTGGGAAATATGGTACAGTCTGCCTCTATGATGCAGTTTCATGCCAGTTATCTGAAAAAGAAATATCCGAAAGCAGAGATTGTCTATGTAAGTCCCTGTATTTCGGCTATGTCAGAGCTGAGAGATTCAGGAAATGAAGTGGATTATGTGATCACATTGGAAGAGCTGGCGCAATGGATGAAAAAAGAAGGGATTTCCATAACTGAGAAAGAACCTGAGCAGATTGCCTACCGTTCCAGAGAAATCGCCATTGCGGACGGTTTAACAGACCTGCTTGGAGCTGTAAAGGGAATCCGCAGGCTTTCTGTAAGCGGGATGGAGCAGTGCAGGGAGGTTCTGGAAGAACTTCATCCGGAGGATTTTGAAAATTGCTTTCTTGAGATGTATGCATGCAGTGGCGGCTGTGTGGCAGGTCCTTCTTTCCAGATGAAGAAGGGACATTATCTGGCAGATGTTCTGGCAGTGAAGAATGCAGCCTTTGGAAAAGATTTTCACAGAGAGCAGGGAGACTATGAACTTCCGGAATTTGAACTGAGAAAGAATTTCGGTTACTGTTCTGCACAGGAACAGGAAGAGGTCTCAGAGGAAGAAATCAGGGATGCTCTGGCGGAAATGGGAAAATTTTCTCCAAAGGATGAATTAAACTGCGGTGCCTGTGGGTATAACACATGCAGAGAAAAGGCGATTGCCATTATCCAGAATAAGGCTGAGGTTGCCATGTGTATTCCATATATGCGGGCAAAACAGGAAAGTTACTCCAATAAAGTCTTTAATGCCATGCCCGGACTTCTGGTAACTGTGGATTATAATCTGAAGATCATTCAGATGAATGAGGCGGCGTCCAAATTGTTCAATATGCCGAAAAAGCGGCGCCTGATCGGGAAACCGGTATCGGAGATCATGGATGATTACAGTCTGGCGAGTATACTGGCTTTTGAACGGAATCTGATGCAGGATGAGATTTATCTGGAGGATCAGAAATGTTATCTGGATCGCGTAATGACGAATGATAAAGAAAATAAAATGATTCTCTGCATTATGAAGGATATTACAAAGGAGCGGAAGCATAAAGATCAGATTCATAATGCCCAGATTGAAGCTGCGCGTATGGCAGATAAGCTGGTAGAAGAACAGCTGAAGATCGTGCAGCAGATCGCCGGACTTCTTGGAGAAACTGCTGCGGACACCAAAGTGGCAGTAGAAAAACTGAAAAATACCATACTTCTGGAGAGTGAAGAAGAGAATGAAAAGAAATAAGCATCATGGACTGAATGTGGAATTTGACGGCTTATGCATGGATTTTGGTCATGTGAGCCTGAATAAAAAGAAAGAATTTCTCTGTGGGGACTGCTATAAGATTGAAGAAAATGATAAAGACCATGTTCTGGTGCTTTCTGACGGACTTGGGAGCGGAGTAAAGGCGAATATCCTTTCCACGCTGACTGCAACCATGCTCAGTACTATGATCATTAATCAGGTGGAACTGGATGAGGCAGTGCGTGCAGTGGCGAAAACGCTTCCTGTGTGCAGTGTGAGAAATCTGGCATATGCCACTTTTACAGTGCTGAATTTTCAGGGGAAACAGGTAAGTCTTTATCAGTTTGATAATCCGGATGCAATTCTGATCCGGGATGGCAAGCTCTTTGATTATCCGGTGGAGACAAGTATGATCGAAGAGAAGGAAATCCATAAAAGCTGTTTTGAACTGAAAGATGAGGATATGCTGATCATTATGTCCGACGGTGTCACCAATGCAGGAATGGGAAAAACTACCAACGGCGGCTGGGGAAGAGATGATGTAATGGCTTTCTGCAGGGCAAAGTACCATAAAGGGATGAGCGCACAGGAGATGGCAGGCTATCTGGCAGAGGCCAGCCTGGATCTGAATCTGAATGAAACGGATGATGATATTACAGCCATTGTACTGCGGATGCGGCATAAACAGGTGGTAAACCTTATGATCGGCCCGCCAAGTAAGGAGGAGCATGATGAGCGATATCTGAAGTCCTTTTTCGATTCAGAGGGATATCATGTAATCTGCGGCGGAACTACTGCACAGTGTGCTGCCAGATATCTGGATAAAGAGCTGATCTCTCTTAGTGAAACTGCCAGCGGAGACGTTCCTGCCTATTATAAGCTGGAAGGTACAGAGCTGGTGACAGAGGGATTTCTTACGATTGAGCATTTGCTTGAATATTGTGAAGAATGGATGGAGGACAGGCTGTCCTTTAACAGGCTGAAACGAAAAAAAGATGCGGCAGCATTGCTTGGTGTGATGCTGTTTGAGCAGGCAACGGATATTAATTTCTACTTCGGTGGTGCTATCAATAAGAGTAACGTGGAACTGGGAATCACAGAGAAAAGGAAAGAACAGGTAGCAGAAGAACTTGTGGAGCATCTGCAGAATGCAGGAAAGAATGTGAATATTGCATTCTGGGCGATCTGAGAAAGCAGGAAAAACAGCAGTACATGGTTTTATAAAGAGATATCAGGGTTACTGTTCACTGGTAATATCCCGCGAGGTGTTTTTTTGTGAGCGAAGGTCACAGAAAACCCGAGACATACCGCGCGAATTTATGCGATTAGCATAAATTGAGTTTGCAAAGCAAACGATACTCCTTGGGCTTTGCGCAAGGAGGTTCATATTTTTTGGCATCGCGAAGCGTGTTGCTGAGAACGGAGTGAACAGTAACACGGAGTGAACAGTAAACGATTACTGTAAACAGTAACACTTGCAATTCTTCATAAACTGCGGTAATATAAGCGTATTCAGATAACTATGGCAGCCTGCTGTTCCACGAAGCATTCCGGCGTGAATATGCCGGAAGCTCATCG
>ENA-OQCV01000084-OQCV01000084.1-human-gut-metagenome-genome-assembly--contig:-NODE-84-length-26651-cov-3.511348_pt1 | contig 26651 bp, 27 predicted proteins | sample MGYA00242766_ERZ504592 | MGnify/ENA primary metagenome ERZ504592 (study PRJEB26092, sample SAMD00036315) | human gut metagenome | host: Homo sapiens | study: EMG produced TPA metagenomics assembly of...
GTTTGCGGCGGCATCGGTTCTTGATAATAAATTAAAAGAAGCTGAAAATGGATCGTCTTTTTATGAGATTGAAATGCCTTTGGTTTTTACATTGTACGAGATGGAATCGGCAGGTGTGAAAGTAGAGGCTGAAGCTTTGAAATTGTACGGAGATCAGTTGGGAGAGCAGATCATACAACTTGAGCATCAGATTTATGAGATGGCGGGGGAAGAGTTTAATATTAATTCCCCGAAACAGCTTGGAGTTATTTTATTTGAAAAACTAAATATGCCACATGCGAAAAAGACAAAAACCGGATACTCTACAGCGGCAGATGTGTTGGAAAAAGCTGGCAGAAGAATATCCGATCGTAAGCAAAATATTAGAATATCGTCAGCTGGCAAAACTGAAATCAACTTATGCGGACGGTCTGGCGGTTTTTATCGGCGATGACGGCAGAATACACGGAAAGTTCAATCAAACGGTAACTGCGACAGGAAGATTGAGCAGTACAGAACCGAATTTACAAAATATTCCGGTGCGGATGGAACTTGGTCGGATGATCAGGAAAGTGTTTGTGCCAAAAGAAGACTGTGTTTTTGTCGATGCCGATTATTCGCAGATAGAACTTCGTGTTTTGGCTCATTGTTCGGGCGACGAGCAGTTGATCAAAGCATATCGGGAAGCGACTGATATTCATCGGATGACGGCGTCGCAAGTATTTCACACTCCGTTTGATGAAGTGACAGATTTGCAAAGAAGAAATGCAAAGCCGTTAATTTCGGAATTGTGTACGGTATCAGTTCCTTTGGATTAAGTATGGATTTGAGTATTACAAGAAAAGAAGCGGCAGAATACATTGAGCATTATTTCGAGACTTATCCGGGAGTGAAAAAGTTTCTTGACGATTCGGTAGAAAATGCAAAAGAAAAAGGATATGCAGTTACGTTGTTCGGCAGAAGGAGACCTGTGCCGGAATTAAAATCGAGCAATTTTATGCAAAGGAATTTCGGAGAGAGAGTTGCGATGAATGCTCCGATACAAGGAACCGCAGCAGATATCATGAAAATTGCGATGATCGATGTCCATAAAGAACTTAAGAAAAGAAATATGAAATCGCGTATGATTTTGCAGGTCCATGATGAATTGCTTATTGAGGCAGAGTGTTCGGAAGTAGATGAAGTGAAAGAAATTTTAAGAGATAAGATGGAAAACGCCGTGAAATTGTCTGTTCCGCTAATTGTTGATATGCATACCGGGAAAAATTGGTATGAGGCAAAATAGACGATTTGTCGGGAAGCAGTATAAAGGATAGAAAATAGAATGAAAGTTTTAGGAATCACCGGCGGAGTTGGGTCGGGAAAGAGCGAAGTATTGGATTATTTGGAAAGCAGATATGGAGCTTATGTTTGTCAGATGGATGAAGTGGCAAAGCGATTGGAAAAAATGAGGAGAAATATGTTTCCGGAAAATCGTGGACAGGTTCGGAGAAGCGGTCGTCGGAACTGACGGGGAATTAGATCGTGAAAAAACTTGGCGAAATTGTGTTTTCCGATGAAGGAAAACGGAAGATCCTGAATGAAATTGTTCATCCGCCGGTGTTGGATTATGTGAAGAAAGATATAGAAAAGCGAAAGAAGGAAGGGCGGAAGCTGTACGTGTTGGAATCGGCTCTTCTGGCAGAAGCAGGGCAGGAATTGTGCGATAAAAATCTGGTATATTTATACAGAAGAAAATGTTCGGAGAATCCGCCTGGAACGATCAAGAGGGTATACTCAGGAAAAGATCACACAAATGATGGCATCTCAGCTTTCGGTGGAGCAATTTCGTGAAAATTGTACGGATGTAATTGATAACAGCGGAGATTTTAAAGAGACAAAAAGACAAATAGGAGCGAAGATACAATTATGAGAATGTGCAGCATTGCAAGTGGGAGCAGCGGCAACTGTATCTATGTCGGAAGCGATGATACGCATTTATTGGTAGATACGGGAATCAGCAAGAAAAGAATAGAAGAAGGGTTGAAAACATTAGAATTAAAAGGCGAAGATTTAGATGGGATCTTAATTACTCATGAACACTCGGATCATATTCAAGGATTAGGAGTATTCAGCAGAAAATATGAGATTCCGATCTATGCTACGCCGGGAACGATCATGGGGATCAAAAGTTATTCCGGTTTGGGGAAAATGCCGGAAGGACTATATCGCGAGATCCGTGCGGATGAACCTTTTGAACTGGGAGATATGACTGTAAAACCGTTTGCGATTTCACATGATGCAAATGAACCTTCGGGATATCGATTGGAGCAGGGAGGAAAATCAGTTGCGGTTGCAACGGATCTTGGAAAATACGACAGCTATACAGTCGAATGTCTGAGAAATCTTGATGCAGTTCTCCTTGAGGCAAACCATGACATTCATATGTTGGAAGTCGGAGGATATCCGTACTACTTGAAACAGAGGATTCTCGGTGACAGGGGACATTTATCAAATGAATTGTCAGGTCGTCTGCTTTGTGATATACTACATGATAATCTGAAACATATCGTGCTCGGGCATTTGAGCAAGGAAAATAATTACGCAAAATCTTGCATATGAGACGGTCAAATTAGAAGTTACGCTGGCAGATAACGAGTACAAAGGGCGACGATCTGGATATGTTCGTAGCGAACAGAGATACCGTTTCGGATATTATTACGGTTTGATCAAGGAGGAAAATAAAATGAAAAAATGTATTGTTACAGTACTTGGCAAGGATACAGTGGGCATTGTTGCAAAAGTATGTAAATTGATGTCCTTTTCGTCCGATGTGCTGGGGGGATCGGCGCATGGGTTAACCTCGTTTGCTTCGTGTTACATTCCGTTTTGTCGCGTCCGTCGTTCCACGCGACGACCGTTATCGTTCCGTCGGGTTCGATGGCCTGCCGTCACACCGTCTTTTCCGGGCGGACCGGCTCTCGACGCTACGTAATACAACCTCAGATGATACCGTGCGATGCTTACCGCACGCTAAGTCTTCTTTCTGAACCGTTGTATTTCGACGTTTTTTTCACCATTGCCCGGGACCGGAAGGATGGCCCGGCACAACACCCGCGACCTTGTCAGACTGCTTTCAGACTTCATTGAGGGGTATAACAGTATGGAGCAAGATAACATACACATAGCGCGACCATAGTGTTGCCTACGGGATGCCGTGCTTTACGGGGCCTTTCGGGGTTCTTCGGGTGGCGTCCCGGCCACTGTCACGAAAAACGCGGGCGCACGGTTGCCATGATCGCAGCCCCCGCTGGGAAGAACTGGAGAAGTACACGCATGTTCGTTCTCAAGAACGCATGGTCATCCATAGTCCGCCGCAAATGGCGCACGCTGTTGACCATGTTCATCGCCATCATCGTCACATTCGGGACATTGTTCGGTTTCTCCGTCCTGCACGCCGATGAATCGGCCACCGATGGCTACAACCCCCAGCTGGTCAGCGCCGTCATCCGCCCGGATGCGAAGACCAAGGCAACCTACAACGGCGCCGATTCTTCCTATACGAAGAACTACCTGGCGTTCGACGCATACGACAACTACGCGTCTGCGCTGCAGGCCGCCGGCCTGACGTACAGCTATGCACTCACCATCACCGTGCCGGTGCGGCAGAGCGGCGACGTCAAGGCCATCGCTGGCACCGACGACCAGAGCGCCGACAAGACCGGCGGCGAGATGCTGTACCGCAGCTTCTCTTCGCTGGAGGCCGCGCATGAGAACGAGCTCGGCCGGTACAAGATCGTCAAGGGCAAGCAACTGGACTACTCGAGCCAGTCGAAGACAGGCGTGCTGATTTCACAGGCGTTCGCGAAGAAGAACGGCCTGGACGTAGGCGACAAGTTCACCGTCGCGTTCCCGAACGACGCGAAGAAGACCATCGAGCAGACCGTCCGCGGCATTTACGAGTACACGGAGCCGGCCGCCGCGGGGCAGGGTTCGGACGCCAAGCTCGCCAAGGACAACCGCGACAACGTCATCTACACCGCGTACTACACCTTCGCGATGGACGGCCTGTATGCGGCCGACGGCAAAGGCTGGCTGATTCCCGACCTGAACATCTCGTTCCTGCTCGACAGCATGTCGACCTATCGGAAGTTCGAGAAAGTCATCAAGAAGGCAAAGCTGCCCGCGAACCATGAGCTCACCTCGCCGACGCTAATCGAGCACGAGAAGCAGATCGCGCCGCTGCGCTCCCTGGCGAGCTCGATGAAGCCTATGCTCGCCGCCCTCTGGATTGTGGGCGCGGTACTGTTGCTGCTTTCGTGGGGATCGAGCCTGCTGGTCGGCCGCCGGCGTGAAATCGGCAACCAGATCGTCATCGGCGTCTCGCGTGGGCGTATCGCCTGGCAGTTCATGCTGGAGACGCTGTTGCTGAACCTTGTCGGATTCGCCGTAGGCATGGTCGTCGGCGCGTTCGCGGTCAAGCCGCTGGCCACGAAGCTCGCCGACGGCAATGCGGTCAGTGTGCCGGGCAACCTGATCTGGACTGTCATCTGGAGCGGTCTCGGCACGATTGTGGTCCTGATGGTGATCGCCATGATCCGTGTGCTGCTGTTCCGTGTCAGGACGCTGTTTGCGGCCCGTTCCTCGAATGAGGTCGAGGTCGTGGATGGCGGCGGGACGGACGACACCGCAACAAGCGACAACGCAGCGAACGACAGTGATACGGCAGACGCCGACGATACGGCGGAATCGGCACAGGAGCAGGCATGAACGACACGAACACGAATAAGGCGGACGACATGAACGAGGACGACGTCACACTGACCGGTCCCGAAGGCGAGAACACGGCGGTCGACGCCACGGCCGACACGGCAACCGAATCCCCGGATGCCGCCGGAGCGAGCGATTCGACGACGGTACCGGACAGCGTGCAGTTCTCCATCGTCTTCGACGACGACGGTGACGACTCCGACGCCATCGTGATCGACGCTGCCGACGCGGAAATCGACACTACCGCGGAAGCCGATACGACGGTCGCGACGGATGGCTCCGCCGAGGAGGCACCGGCCGACGACGAGAAGCCCGGAGATGATACGCAGGATGCCGCCGCGCAGGAGCCGGCCAGTGCCGGCAACACCGCCGATAACACCAGTGCCGATACCGGCGATGCTGATACCGGCATCACGGCGGCGGACACCGCCGACGAGAACTTGGACGTGGCAGCGGCCAACGCCAGCAAGGTCAACGAAACGCTCAAGCTGAGCACCAGGGGCAAGACGGCCGGTGATGGCCAGAAGAAGACCAAGGCCGGCAAGGTCACCGTGGCATCGGCCAGCGTCGACCCTGCAATGCGCCTGTCATCGCGCATCGACAAGGAGCTCAAGCGCAGCAAGGCGGACAGCATCCGTCTCAAGTCCTACCCGACGTTCTCGATGAACAAGGTCACAGTGACCGACAAGAAGTCCGGCCGTCACGTGCTCGACCGCATGACCCAGGCGTTCTACGCCGGGCATGTGTACTCGGTGCTGCTGCCCGACAACGACCGCGTGCTGCACGAGACCCTGATGGGCGTGATGAGCGGCATCATCCGGCCGCATGACGGCAATGTGATGAACAAAAGCGCGAACCTGCTGGAGCTTGAGCCCGGCGAAGTCCGTGGACATCGACTGGGACTGGTGCCGCAGCAGTATGCGGTACGAGACGACATGAGCGCCGAACGCAACCTGGTGTATGCGATGGATGCCTCCGGGCGCACGTTCCTCAAGCCGAAGACGGTGATCGCACGCGAGCTGCTGCACAAGGTCCATTTCGATGTGGATACCCCGAACGCTCCGGTTGGCAAGCTGGACGTGGTGGAGCAGCGTCGCGTGGCGATCGCGCGCGCCATCGCCTGCGAGGCCGAGGTGCTGATCGCCGACGAGCCCACGGGCGGGCTGAACGATGACGACAGCGTGGAGATCCTGCAGCTGCTCACGTCGCTCACCCACGGCGAACCCCAAGCGCTGCGTGATCATCCTCACCGAATCAGAAGCCGTTGCCAACATCGCCGAAACCATCATCAAGCTATAAACGGCCTCATCTGATACGCCCTCGCTGGGTGGGCAGTCCACCGGACTATCCACCCAGCAGGGGGCGTATTGATTCCACCTATATCATGCGCATGTGGAACCTCGCGGCCAGGGCCGGCACGTCGGGGACGCCGTACTGGTCGACCAGATCCAGCCAGCGCCGCTTGTTCGCCTGCCCCATAGCGCTCCGCACGCTTGGCGTAGGCTTGCGCGGTCAGGAACTTCGGCGGTATCGACTTGCTGTTGTATTTGTCGGCGACCATCACGATTTCCTGTTCCAGATTGACCGGCATGTAATCGACCGGAGGCAGCGGCAGGTTCTGCGCGATGACCATCTGCTGGGTCAGGCCGACCCCAGTATGATTGCGCGCGAACTGGGCGATGGACTCGTCCACGCCCTGCTCCAGCAAGTACTCGTAGCCGAGCAGGCCATGCAGGATGTAACGTTTCCCGTCGAATTGCAGCGGTTCGCCATCACTGCCGTCATGCTTGAGCACGCGATACGTGCCGATGTCGTGCAGCAGGCCGCCGATCGTCACCAGATGCTCGTCGATCAGGCGTTTCGGCACACGGCCACCGGTGATGCCGTCCGACGGCAGGTCGGCTTGCTCAGCTGCCCCGGCGGAATCGTCAAGCGCGTTGCCGCTGCCCTGGCCCAGCTTGTTGGTGAACAGCGCGTTCTGATGGCGGGCGAGCTGGCGGGCGATGGTCGCCACGACAACGCAATGCGTGTGCACCAGGTCATAGGCGGCCTGGGAAGGGGCGATTTTCTTGTGCAGCTCGTCAATCTGGTCGAGTGTGGGGATATAACCGGTCATACGGCTCATTGTAGTCATCGCGACACGCCGATAACATCACACAATCGCAAGGTGCATTTCCACAGATCAGCCATTTTCCGGCCTTCATCATAAACAGCGACGTCGATTGTGCTGCGCAATCCGGGCGTGTCGCGCCGGTGAGGAGGAAAAGAGGAGAGCGTTGCGAGCAAGTTACAGATGCCGGGTGCCATCAATCGCCCGATAGACGCCTCTCAGATGGAGCGCACGTGGTATTCGCCGGTACGGTTGGACGCCACGATCATCTGATCGTTCTCCAGCACCTTCCAGCCATCGGACTCGTTCTGCTCGAAGCCGGAACTCGCCACGACCACACCGGACGGCTTGCCGTCACAGTCCTGCACGTCACGGTACCTCATCACACGGTAATCGTGAGCCTTCTCGCCCTTGCCGTACTCGTCGTAAATCTCGACGATGCGCGGCGACGTCTTCTCGCGGCCGGCGGCGCACAAAGCCACGAGCTGGTCCTGGCTTTGGATCATGCAGTTGTAGCTGGACTTGGGGTACGCCTGACGCAGCTGGCGTACCGCCTGCGCCACGGCCTCGTCCAGCGCGAAGCCGAACGCGATGTATTCGAGGATGACCGAGAAGAAGATCGCGGAGTCGGAACGGCCGCCGGTCGACAGGAACGCACCCTGATTGATCGGGTACGCGCGGTTGAGCACGATGTTGATGCCGCGGTCGTCGGAGATGTCGCCGTTGTGGATGAAGCTCAGCCCGTTCGCGAAGAACGGCTGCTGGTTCTCCAGAATCAGCGGCAGGTTGGAGCTGGCGAGACGCAGGTGCCACAGGCCACCGCGTGCGGGGTCGTCCGCAAAGTCACGGAAAATCGGGTCATGGCGGGCGGCCAGTGTGCTCTTGTACAGTTTCGTGCCGGTCTCGGGCTTGCGTACCTCGCCGGCGGCAAACGGCAGCTCAGTGGGGTTCGACAGCAACGCGACACCCCAACCGTCATTGTGAATCTCGCTGAGATCCCGGAAATCCGTCACCTCGTGCATGCCCAGGACGTCGTTGAGGCTCAGGTTGAATCCCGATGTCGCGTATCCCAGTAATCTGCACATGCTTGGTACTGTATCGTGCCGCGGCGGCTGACAAGCGGGCGTGGCTATAGGAGTTCCTTATAGCGTGCGCACGGCCGCAATGCGCACGCGGTCCGGCACCCGGCAGACACATGCCGATACGACCAATACGGCCACACAAACGGCCGATTGACGGGCAAGCGTCGTCATCAGGGGAAACTGCCAGAAGAACAAGCGTCCACCTGCCCGCTCGCCAATCGCACAACAAACGAACAGGTATGAAGCAGGTGCCGCCGCGCCAACTCTCAGTCCGCACAGGCGGCCACATATCACCCCGAAGCAGCCAAGTCCGCCCACAGATAGCGCCTGCGCGACCCCGGCCGTGCCATATACCGGTATCATCATCGCACCCAGTGCCATCATTCCCGCAATCAACACCAGCAACGCCGCACGATCCATCAGCCACGTATTCCTGACGGCAGCCACATCAGCCGCAGACATGCCAGGCAGCGACCACGCAATCATCGTCGCAGGCACAAGCGCCGCCAACGTCGCAAGAGGCAGACTCACGCCGGAACCGACCAGTGCAGGCAATCCAACCGTCATGGACGCCAATGGCAGCGTAACAAGCTGCGCAGCCAAACACAGCATCGTCAGCTGGGCCATCCTCGCCGTCCTCGTGCAAGCCGGCAGCGTTCGTCATCCATAATTCAGCGACCTGATAATCACGTGCCTGCGTGTCCAATATCTCGCATCCGTTCTGTGTGGTGTCATACGTCAGCAGACCGGACAGCAGGTACGAGGCAATCTCATCGCCGGACAACTGTTCACTGTCTTCAGCGCTGAACAGCCATGCAGTATGATCCGACGGGGATTCGGACAACTTGGCAGGCGTCACATATCCATTTCGACCAAGTTTCCCGGACAAGTCGGCAGCCGGCTGACCGGCCAAACGCAGACCGTGATGCCATCTCGCCGGTCACAGACAGTAGAGGTCGTCCTTGCGATAACCGGATATGCACCGAACGGCAGCACCAGCGGGGCGGCTACCGCGACGGTGGCGCATAGAGCGACTATTGCGCAGACGGAACAGCCGGCAACGGTCCTGTCATGGCTGCGCCATCCGACGACCATCGCCCGTACTGAGGCGGCGGCTGGCGCAAATACGCGGCGCCCAGGCCGTAACGCATGGGCGGTTTGCCTCCGCAGTCCATCAGTCCATCAGGAGCGCACGCGAGCCGGCAGTGCGGCCCGTGTGCGTCTACTGCTTAGCGAGTTTCGCCGAATCGTCGACCTTCACGGCATCATTTTTCGTCGCGTCGACCTTCGCGCCTCCCTTGGCATCTGCGGCTGCAGGCTTCGCAGCGCCGTCCTTCGCAGCGGCGGCCTTCTGCGCCGAGCCCGCGGGCTTCGTCTTGCTTCCGTCCCTCGCCGCGGACGCAGCCTTCGTGCTGCCCGAGCCACCGTTCTTCGCGGTCGGTTTCGCAGCCGGCCGTTCTTCCGGTTTGCTGACGGTCACGATCTCGGTGACGCGCGGCGTGCGCGAACGCAACGCGACGCGCTTCAGACGCGGCGGTCGGCGAGTGGAGATGAACAGCGGCTGAACCTCGACCAACGGGTTGAACGGCGCCAGGCCGAACCATTTGACCGGGGAGCCGGCGACGTGACGAATCGCGTACTTGGCCTGCAACGACATCGCGCCTCGCGTGGAGATCTTGGATTCCGGCATCAGGTCCTTGTGAATCAGCACGTAACGGATGGTGCCGATCTCCGGGTCGGCGTCCACCTTCGGGTAGACGGACTTCTGCTGCGGCAGTTCACCGGAATCCGACAGGTCGTGCATGATCTGGTGCAGGTACACCGGAATAGACTGCGACACCTTGAATCCCAGACGGATACGCACTCGGAACAGGTAGCTCGTGCCGAAATTCTGCACGGAGTACTCGCGCGTGAACGGTTCGTCGGTGGTCTGCACCGACACCGCCCACCACGCACGGGCGCGCTTGGGATGATCCGCGAAGATCGAGAAGAAGATGTCCGTATCCAGTCGTCGCATATCCGAATCGCTGGTCAGATACACGATGTTGTCGGCGAAATACGGGATGCGGAAGTCGCCGTGCAGGCGGTCAAGCGCCGGCAGGAAGTCCTTCGGCATCATGTGGCGGCGCTGCGCGCGTTCCAGACGCGTGCCCTCGTTCCACGTGTACATGATGAACAGGATCGCCAACGTCAGCAGCATCGTGAACCAGCCGCCGTGCAGGAACTTCGCCATCGACGCGATGAAGAACATCAGCTGGATGGCGAGGAACACGATGGTGAACACGACCGCCAGCACCCGCTTGCGGTCGTACCACATGTACACCGCCAGCAGGATCGTGGTGGTGATCATCGTGATCGTCAGCGCAAGGCCGTAAGCCGCCGAAATATGCTCGGAATCCCGGAATATGCCCAGCACGATGAGCGTGGCCGCGCACAGTACCCAGTTGATGACGGGAATGTACAGCTGGCCGCGGGTGCGCGCCGGATACCGCACCTGAAGATGGGGCATCCAGTTGAGGCCGGTCGCCTCTGACACCATCGTGAACGCGCCGGTGATCAGCGCCTGCGAGGCGATGATGCCGGCCGTGACCGACAGGATGACGGCCACATAGCGCACGTTCGGATCCATCATCTGGAAGAACGGGTTCAGTCCCTCCATGTGCTGGTACTCGGGATTGTTCTGGTTCTTGAGGATCCACGCGCCCTGACCGAAGTAGTTGAACACCAGGGCGACCTTGATGAACGGCCACGTGAAGTAGATGTTGCCGCGTCCCACGTGTCCCATGTCGGAGTACAGCGCCTCGGCGCCGGTGGTCGACAGGAACACGGTGCCCATGACGGCGATGCCGGCCGCGTTGTGCGGGCTGAACAGGAATTTCACGCCGTACACGGGGTTGAGCGCCGCGAGCACGGACCAATCGCCGGAGAGGTTCACCGCGCCGACCACGGCGAGGAACGTGAACCACACCAGCACCACGGAGCCGAACACGCGGCCGATGCTTTCGGTGCCGCGCGATTGCACGGAGAACAGCACGACGATGATGACCACGGTGATCATCAGCGTCAGGTTGCCGTTTTCCTTGAACAGTGCCTCCAACGGCGGCAGCGTCTTCAGACCTTCGACCGCGGAGCTGATCGACACGGCCGGGGTGAGCACGGAATCGGCGAGGAACGCCGCGCCGCCGAGCATGGCGGGGATGGCGAGCCATGCGCCATGCCTGCGAATCAGCGAATACAGGGCGAAGATGCCGCCTTCGCCCTTGTTGTCGATACGCATGGCGATGAACACGTATTTGACGGTGGTGATCAGCGTTATCGACCAGAACACCAGCGACAGCATGCCGAGCACGGCCTCACGGTCGGTGTTGGCGATGCCGCCCTGACCGGAAAGGAACGTCTGCGCGGTGTACAGAGGCGATGTTCCGATGTCGCCGTAGACCACGCCGAGCGCGACGATGGCCATGCCGAGCGAGATCTTGTTGGGGCCGGACTGCAATCTGCGCCACCAGCGGCCGATCGCGCCCTTGCTTGCGGTCTTGGCGAGTTTTTCCGCTTCCTTGGTTTCTGCCGCCTGCTGCTTTGCAAGCTCTTCGCGCTCCTCTTTCGTCAGTGTGCGACGGGAGACTTTCGGGACGTTGGTGAACGTGTCGGCACGTAACAACGTTTCATCGGGCTTTTGAGCCATGATGCTTCCTCCATCGACGGGGATAATCCGCACATGATATCCGCATATTCTAGGTACAGCTACTAACGGAAACCTTGGTATTTCAAATTCAAGCGGTCAGTATATGCCCCTTTTCGGTTTTTTCCAACTTGGGGAGGACGCCGGCCGCCCTTGCCGTCCCTCGTCACACCCCGTATACCGTGCGTGTCGTGCGCCGCGTCGCACGCGCGACTTCGGCGACGGGCAGGTCGAACACGTCGGCGAGCGCCGTCAGCGTGTACGGGATCATGTACGGCGCGTTGGTGCGCCCGCGGTAAGGCATCGGCGTAAGATACGGCGCGTCCGTCTCGACCATGATGTGGTCCAGTCCGACCAGCCGGGCTGATTCGCGGATACCGTCGTTGCCCTTGTAGCTGACCGTGCCGGAGAAGCTCAGATACCAGCCGTTGTCGCGCGCGATCTCGCCCATTTCGGCGTCGCCGGAGTAGCTGTGGAACACGGTTCGCTCTGGGCTGCCGTCTGCGAGCAGCGTCTCGATGACCTCCCGGTGCGAGTCGCGGTCGTGGATCTGCATGGGCAGGTTCAGCTCCTTGGCGAGCGCGATATGCTCGCGGAAGGCGTCTCGCTGCAGTTCCTTCGCGCCTTCCCCGGTGCGAAACAGGTCCATGCCGGTCTCGCCGATGGCGACCACCTGATGCGGGTATGCGAGGGCCAGGCGATGCACTTCGGCGAGCGCGTCGTCGAAGCTCACGTCATGGTGGGGCTTGTATTTCAGCGACAGACCGTCCGGTCCGGGGACGCCGCGGTGACCGTGGAGCACGGCTTCATTGGGGTGGATTGCGATGGCGGCATGAACGGAGTCGGGATGGTCGACGGCCATCTGGATGGCGGTCATGAGGTTCGGCAGCTCGCACCCGCAGTCGATGATGCCGGTGACGCCGACTGCCGCGGCTTGGGCGAGCAGCTGCTCCACGTCGTACACCGGTACTTCCGGCTGTCCTTTTTCGACGGCTTCGTGGCTCATGGCCCGCGCAAACGGAATGACGGATGCCACATGCGTATGGTTGTCGATGACGTGCGCGTCGTCGGGCAGCGGCGACGGCGCGGGCGCCCAGCTGCGGTCACGATGATGATGCTTGCTCATGTCTCACCAGTGTAGCGAGCGGCATGGCATTGCTGCGCGGCCGTTCATGAGTCTCGCCTCGCCGGCTACCGCCAGCAGTTCTCGTAGGGCAGACCGGTCAGGCGTTCCACCACATGACGGGTTTCGGGCGTGACGTCGGCCTTGTCGCCGCCGTTGCGCAGGCGGGTGATCTCTGTCAATACGATGCCGTCCGCACGCTTGTTGATGGCGAGATGGGCGGACACAATCCAGCAGATGACCATCGCGACGGTAAGACGGTAAACCAGCCCAGCAGCACGGCTCTCAATCCAATGCCCGCCACCGTCGTCTGCCGTGCGCGCGTCGCGTCGAAGCCGACCGCGCCCAGCACCAGGCCGACGGCAATCGTCGCTATTCCCGAGCCCAGCTGACGGAACGATGCCTGAATGCCGGAGAACGTGGCGGAACGGTACCGGCGAGTCACGATCTGGTCGATGTCCGCGATGTACGGGAACACCGCCCACGGTTCCGGCAGCGTGCCGACCAGCATCCACGCCGCGAACAGCCAGGCCGTACCAAGCCAGCCGATGAAATTGATCGCGTACAGTCGTTTCGGGCCTATCTTGGTCATCGCCCAGCCGAACACCGGCATCAGCGGCAGCGAGACGGCGGTGCATCCCGGCAGCAGCGACGCGAACGCCGCCGTATGGTTCCAGTCGTGCACCACGAAGAACACGAACGTCTGGCCGAACACGTCCATCGTCACCTGCACCAGAAGGTAGATGGCCAGATGCTTGCGGAACTCCTGACGCGCAGCGTGCTCGCATACTCGCGCAACACCAGCCGTGCGCGCCGCAGCCAGCCCGCCATGCCGACGTGCCCGTCACGCTTCTCGCCCCGCGCGTGCGCGCCGAATCCGGCAGTCTCAGGCGTCATCTCCCAGGTACACCGCCAGCAGGCGAACACGTATATGCCGAACGGCATCCCCGGAATCCACAGGAACACCCTCAGCAGGATCATCGGCGATATCATCATCAGCAGCAGACGGCGTACGGCCACCTGCCCCAGCTGGGCGCGCGGAATGCGGATCGAGGTGATCGGCGGCATGACCACCGGGGCGATCAGCGTGTTGTCGAATCCGATCACCGACACATCACCGGGCACGTTCACGCCGTCGGCGGTGAACCGCAGCACGATGCCCACCGCGATCAGATCGTTGTAGGTGATGATGGCGGTGGTGTCCCCGCCCTCCAATGCGAGCGCGGCCTGATAGCCGCCCTCGACTGTGGGGTGCACCGGGCCTATCTGATTGACCTTGAATCCCATGCGGTTCCCGATGTCATGCACCGCGGCCCACCTCGACTGATTGGCCCATGACGCGGCCGGGCCGGCGACGTACGTGACCGCGGTGTGATGGTAGTGTTTCAGCAGGCTCAGCGCGCACGGTGCCGATGCGCGGATCGGGCACAACGCTGGCCACGCCTTCGAGAGAACGGTTCGCACGACCAGCGGCACGCGCTTCGCATAGTCGCGGATGAAACTGATGCCGGGCGCGTCGGTGGGCAGGATGACGCCGTTCACCTTGTCGGCGAGATGGTCGAGCATCTGCTGTGTGCGCTGCCCGGACGACCCCGTTTCGATGACGCTCACCGCGCTGTCCGATTCCATGGCCGTGACCTGCGCCCCTTTGAGGATCTGCGACGAGACGCCGTCGGCAGTGTCCTTGACCACCAGCGCGATGATGCTGCCGGGGAGGCCCCGAACGGGGAGAACGGAGGCGGTGCGCTCGCACTGCCGACCGGCACAGACGACCGCGAGGCCAAGGCCGCCTACACGTTCGCGCACGGCGACGGTGTGAAGGTGAATCTTGCGCAGGAGGGCATTCCTCCGCTGAAATCGACGCTCGGCGACCCGCGGCCCAGACCGATGATTTCTTCGGAGGGCAGAAGCCCCACGCCGTCATCGCCCAGGCGTACAAGGACATGCGCACCGACTTCACGTATCTGTCGTACACGGCGTACGCGAACTCGATCGCCGTGGATTCCATCGGCCAGTCATACCACGGCAAACTCACCTTGCACGAGGCCCTGCAGCAGTTGGGGCGAATCGCTCAAGAAATATGGAGAAGAGGAAGGCTTCACCGTACGGTAGGCCGGGTGCCGACCCGGCTCCGACCCGAACAATGAAAGGAACATCATGCAACTGTTGTGATCGTGCCGCCCGCACGATCGAAATCCCTTCATAATCCGCCGTGCGCGGCAGTCCGACATCCAACCCCTGATGCGACACGCCCGGATTGCTTCGCACAATTGAAGCACGGCATTCCGGAGAATGGCGGAATGCCGCGACCCTGTGAACGCAGATAGACGATTGTGCTACGCAATCCGGGCGTGTCGCGTCAGGGGTTGGATGAAAGGCCCTCACGCTCCTATCCGATAGGCGCAACCACACACCGGAAAAGAAGAACCCGGCGGGGAAGCCGCCGGGTGAGAGAAGAGAGAGAAGAAGGGTTCAATTATGGGGTTTCAACAACCTCGCCAACGTTGTAACAACCGCTGACATGTTCTATATAACCGCATCATGCTTGGAGGAATGATGCACGTTCCTCGGAATTATCTGTGAGATGTGTGCCCGACTTGTGAGCATGTAGTCACATCCCGACACAATGTACGGAAAACCGGCCAATAGGCAAGGAACATGGCCGTTCTTCACCGGTAACAACCCTCCGTCACTTTGCGGCGGGCTGAGCAAACGGCAGAGCTGTTTGTAGACGAAGGCGATCCGACAGGCGAGCAAGTGGGCTGCGGCCGAAGGCCGTCCCCAATTGCAGGGCCCGAATGGCTGCCGCGTAGCGACTGTACCGTTTTGCCCCCCCCGCTGGCGGGGGCTGTCGCGTAGCGACTGGGGGTGGTCACCGGTCGTCGCAATCATCCTCTGCGGACCCACCCGCATCCACATCCTCCCCAACTACCGCAGCCGGGTTCGATGGCAGCAGCGACCACGCGTACGACACCTGATACTCATAATCGCTGCCGCGCCGCTGCTCGCTCAGCCGCAGGTATTCGTCCAGCAGGCCATTGATACGCTGCTGCACGTCCATGAGCTCGTCACGGGTCAGCAGCAGCGTCCCGGTAGTCATCGACGTGAAGGGGAATTGCCGACGTCTCTCAGCGAGGGGTATGGCCGCGCCAGCTTCCATGACACCGTTGATGCGCATGCGCAGCGCCTTGAGCACCCCGTCCATGACCCTCATGCGCATGGCGGAGTCACGTTGCTCGCTAACGGCCATGCTGAAGGATTCCGCGGCGGGCGCGAACGACTGTTTGGCACCAGAGGGTGCCACATCGGTCAAGTCGACTTGCTCGCCGGCCATGAAACCGGTACCGGTGGCGGCCGACGCAGCCGGTACTTGCATGATGCCGGTCATCGCAACACATGCGATAGCCGCCATATCACGGCGTCACTTCCTTGTATGGCCGTCAGTTGAGCATAATATACGAAAAATATTTCCTATTTTCTACCGTTGCTCACGCATCGGACGAAAAATCCCCCTGACATTCATATGTCAGGGGGATTACAACAAAGCCTCAACAGTCAACGGCCCTTGTCAGCGCCTAGATTTCACTGCTTGAGTTCGGCTTGAGCCGCGGCGAACCGCTCAGCCTCGGCCTTCTTGCGGGCGGCGAGCTCGGTGTCGAAGCGGGTGAGCTCCTCGGCCACAGCCTCAGGCGGAATTTTCGCGAAAATCGGATGCGGCTTCGGCACCGGAGTGCCGGCCACCAGATGCTCGCTCTCCCACGGGTGCACGGTCTCACCGAGCTTGTAGTCGCCGGTGATGATCGGGTACGTGAAGCCCGGCTTGTCGAGGTCTTCGACCTCTTCAAGGCGCGGCAGCGGCGAGAATACGCCTGAGCCGCCCAGCGCCTCGTAGACCTTCTGCGACGCGTGCGGCAGGAACGGCGCCAGAAGGTGGTTCGCGTCGTACACCGCCTGCGCTGCCACATGCAGCACCGTGCCCAGACGAGCCTCGTCGTCCTTGATCTTCCACGGCTCCTCGGCGGAGATGTACTTGTTGATGTCGCCGACCACGCGCATCGCGGCGACCAGCGCGTTCTTCTGGTGATGCTTCTCGATCAGCGCGCCGATCTCGTCGAACGCGTCCGAGGTCTCCTTGAGCAGCGCACGGTCCTCGTTGGTCATCGAGTCCTCGTCGAGCGCCGGGATCTCGCCGAAGTTCTTGTTGATCAGGTTGGCGACGCGATTGACCAGATTGCCCCAGCTCGCGGCCAGCTCCTCGTTGTTGTGGCGTACGAACTCGGCCCACGTGAAGTCGGCGTCGGAGGTCTCCGGTCCGGCGATCGAGATGTAGTAGCGCACGGCGTCCACGGGGTAGCGAGCGAGGATGTCCTTGACGTAGATGACGATGCCGCGCGACGAGCTGAACTTCTTGCCCTCCATCGTCATGAACTCGCTGGCCACCACCTGCTCGGGCAGGTTCAGCGGGCCGAGTTCACCGGTCTCTCCGCCCTTGGAACCCTTGCCGTTGTAGGCAAGCATCTCGGAGGGCCAGATCTGGGAGTGGAAGGTGATGTTGTCCTTGCCCATGAAGTAGTAGGCCGGGCAGCTCGGGTCGTTCCACCACTCGCGCCACTTCTCCGGGTCGCCTTGGCGGCGGGCCCATTCGATGGAGGCCGACAGGTAGCCGATCACCGCGTCGAACCACACGTACAACTTCTTGTTCGGATTGTCGATCCATCCCGCCACCGGCACGGGGATGCCCCAGTCGATGTCGCGCGTGATGGCGCGGGGCTTGACTTCCTTGAACAGGCCGATGGAGAAGTTGATGACGTTGGTGCGCCAGCCCTTGCGGGTCTTGAGCCACGCGAGGTTCGCCTCGGCGAGCGCCGGCAGGTCGAGGAAGAAGTGTTCGGTCTCCTCGAAGCGCGGGGTTTCGCCGTTGATCTTGGAGACGGGGTTGATCAGCTCGTCGGGGTCGAGCTCGTTGCCGCAGGCGTCGCACTGATCGCCGCGGGCGCCGTCGGCGTGGCAGATCGGGCATTCGCCCTCGATGTAGCGGTCCGGCAGCGTGCGTCCGGTGGACGGCGAGATCGCGACCTTCTGCGTGCCCTTATAGATGTATCCGTTCTGCAGGCACTGCTTGAACAGCTCCTGCACCACATGCTCATGGTTGCCGGTGGTGGTGCGGGTGAACAGGTCGTAGCTCAGGCCGAGGTCGCACAGGTCCTTGGCGATCACGCGGTTGTAGCGGTTCGCGAGCTCCTGGGCGGTCAGTCCCTCCTTCTCCGCCTCGACGAGAATCGGGGTGCCGTGCTCGTCGGTGCCGGACACCATCAGCACGTCGTTGCCCTTCATACGCTCATATCGGGCGTAGACGTCCGAGGGCACGCCGAAACCGGCGACATGCCCGATGTGACGGGGGCCGTTCGCGTACGGCCAAGCGACATTTACCAAAACATGACTCATAAATCCCGATTATCCGGCTCAGCGGGGACACCGCGGCGTATCCACAGCATTATCCACAATGCGGCGTCGCGGAACGTGAGTTATGCACATATCCACAGATTTCGCCGGGTCGGTGGCGGACCGCCGCATCGTATGGTTATGGTCGGCGTATGAACAGAATACTGCCTTCGGATATCAGATATGGAGCCGCGCCGGCGCCCGACCAGACGGATGTCGCTGAAGCGGCAAAAGTCGGCAAGCCGCAGCCCAACGCGACACAGCCCGACACAGGGCCGCCCAGCGCAACGCGACCCACTGCGGCGGCGCCAAGCAAGACTCAGCCCGGCGCAACGCGGTCCGGCACGGAGTCAGACGGCACAATCAGCCGCAGCGACAACGCCGTCGCAATCGTTTCCGACCTCATCGCGCGCGGCACCATGCCGCGTATCGACACCACGCCACTGCTCACCCACAAGGACCTTCCCGGTCCGCTCAGTATGGCTCGGCTGACGCATTTCGGCACCCTGCACTCGCTCGACCAAACCAACGCATACAGCGCCGAGCACGCCGACACCCTGTACGGCCGCGCGATGATCGCGCTGAAACTCATCCCGTTCGGGACGATCGCATGCGCGCTCACCGCCGCGTGGGTATGGCTCGGCGGCACGTTCCCGCGCACGGTCGATGTCATATCCAGCTCCCATTACCGGGCGGATTCGCACGGACGGAAGATTCGCGTCTTCAACCGCAAGACGGCTCCCGAGCACGTCATACAGGTCGGGAACCTGCGCATCACCACGCCGATGCGCACAGCCTGCGACATCGCGCTGCTGACGCCGGGAGAGCTGAACGAGCACGACGCGTGCGACGTGCCTGTGCGCCTTGTTCGAGGAGTATCAGGTCAGTCTTGCGCAGTGCATGCAGACGCTCGATGACAACCATTTCTGGCCGAACACCCAACCGGCCAGGGAACTGTTCACATCGATGAAGCATTTCTTCTGATTGCAAGCGGCCGCGGGGCCGCATCGGCCTCCCGTCCGACTCAACCATCGACACGGCTCACCGCCACGACACATCAACACGACGCATCAACACGACGAAAGGAGAGCCACATGCGAATGCCATCACAGGAGAAGACATTGCAGCGACTGCAGAATCCCGCGGAGACGCTGTGCGAGCGTCCCCGCGCGGGGACGGCCAGGCGACGGCTTCGACACAGTCAAGCCAGACGAGCCAAACGCAAGAGCATTCCCGGCAGACGGATGCATGCTCTGCAACGGCGTGAACAGGCGACGGCGTCACGGCGGTCAACGCGGGCGGCCCCTCCCCCTCCGCCGCTCAGACTCTCCCCGCTGCTGGCGTGCGATCCCGCGACCGCGCCGGAAGTGCTCTGGTTCATCGCCGAGCATGAGCCGGAACTGCGGCGCTGGCTGGTCGCCAATCCCAGCGCGGACGCCGCACTTCTGGAATACGTCGCGCAGGCGGGCGGCCCCGGCGTCAACCGCGCCCTGACCATCCTGCTCGACGGTCTGCCGGCGGCATAAGTCAGGATTTCATTGCCAGAACGGCCGTATACACCTGCTTGCGGTTCGGCAACGAGCCATCCGGCAGCGGATGTTCGGCGACCACCTGCGCGATCGCGTCTTTGATGCGCACGCCATCCTCCAGGGCACGGTCGATGGCCAGCACGGCCAGATCGTCGATGCTCAACGTCGCCGGCGCGGCCGCCTCCGCCTCCTCATCCGACGCGCCGCCAATCACCAGCACCATCTCGCCGCGCGGCGGATTGTCAACGACGCCTTGGCGTATCGTGCCGACCGTGCCGCGACGAATCTCCTCATAATCCTTCGTCAGCTCGCGGCACAACGCCATCGCGCGGTTCGGGCCGAACGCATCGAGCAGGTCATCCATCGAATCCGCGATGCGATGGGGCGTCTCGTAGAACACGATCGTGCGGCGCTCGGACTGCAGCATGCGCAGATGCTGCACGCGTTCGGAGTGCTTGCGCGGCAGGAACCCCTCATAACAGAACCGGTCGGTCGGCAGGCCGGAGAGCGCGAGCGCGTCGAGCACGGCGCTCGGTCCGGGCGCGCACGTGACCGGCAGCCCACGCTCGATGGCCCGGCGCACGATCGCCAGTCCGGGATCGTTGATGGTCGGCATGCCCGCGTCGGATACCACCAGCACGGTGGCGCCGGTCTCCACACGGTCGAGCAGCCCGTCGGCCTTGGCTCGCTCGTTGTGGTCGTGATAGGCGATGACCGTGCCGTTCACGTGCACGCCGAGTCGGTTCGCGAGGTCATACAGTCGCCGCGTGTCCTCGGCCGCGACGATGTCGGCGTCCGCCAGCAGCGCCTTCAATCGGTCGGAGGCGTCGCCCACATTGCCGATCGGCGTGGCGGCGAGCACAACAGTGCCGCTCGGCACCATGACCGTCCGCGGGGCGGCCTTCGGCTCGGTGGCTTCCGGTACAGTGGCGTCCGGCGAGGCGCCCTCCGGCACGACTTGCGAATCATCTTGCACAGTATCCATGGTTCCCAGTATCCCGCACGCCAAGTACCTGACGACCACCCGTTGCGTACCTAAGTGCGCACCGAAACGACAAGTGCGCGAACATAGGAACGCAAATGACCCTGTTTGCGTACCTAAGTGCGCACGGTCGTCGTTTCAGCGCGCACTTAAGAACGCAAAACCGCCTATCCGCACCGCTACATGCCGCATCTCCCCTGCTACACCCCCGCTGGTATGGTTCTTAGAGTTTTCTTAATGGAACTACACCATTGATAGTGACGGGAATTTTCATGGGTTTCGTTCATTTCATCGTCAATTTGCTGAAGGACCCTCGCGGCGCAATCGCCAGCTGGATTGCCATGGGCACCGCGCCTGCGCTCGGCTTCATCTTCCTCATCGTATTCATTGAGACGGGCGTGGTGTTCTTCCCGTTCCTCCCCGGCGACTCGCTGCTGTTCGCAGCCGGCTTCTTCGCCGCGCAGGGCGACAGCGGGCTGCCGTTGATGGCACTGCTGCCCGTAGTGTGGATTGCGCCGATCCTGGGCGATCAGAGCAACTACTTCATCGGACACTTCTTCGGACGCCGAATCATCGCGTCAGGCAAGGTGAAGGCCATGACGCCGGAACGGCTGGCGAAAACCGAGAAGATGATCGAGAAATGGGGGCCACTGGCGGTGTTCCTCGGGCGTTTCTTCCCATTCATCCGCACGTTCATGCCGTTCATCTCCGGTATTTCCGGCATGCGCTGGAGCCGGTTCACCCCGTTCTCGGTGCTGGGCGGCCTGTGCTGGTCCACGCTGTTCACACTGCTGGGATTCTTCTTCGGCAACATCCCCGTCGTGCAGAAGCATTTCGAATTGGTCATCGTGCTGATTCTGCTGGTGTCGCTGCTGCCGACCATCATCGGACTGCTCAAGGCGAAATTCGGCAAGAAGCCCGGTACCGCGGCGAACTCATCGAGTGTGGCGGCCGGCACGCAGAACAAGTAACGCGACCGGCCACTCCTGTTGGCCGCCCGGCCTGCCTGATTACGTTCCGTTGCGTCACTGGGTGAGCCCTCACACAGTGACGCATATCAGCCCATAACCGGCACCCAATTTTCACACACGCCGGCTTGCATTTGGACATGGGTCGTATTAATGTGTATTGAGTTGTCCTGCGAAGCAAGGCAACATCCAAGGGGCTGTAGCTCAGTTGGTAGAGCGCTTCGTTCGCATCGAAGAGGTCGTGGTTTCGATTACCATCAGCTCCACGAAGGCCGATTCCATTCCACCGGGATCGGCCTTTTTCATTTTTCGCCCCCGCTGGCGGGGGCTGTCAAGCACAGCGAGACTGGGGGCGGTTCTAGAGCCGATACGGTAAAGACCCCCCCCATAGTAAAGACCACCCCCAGTCAGCTTTCAGTCGACAGCCCCGCCAGCGGGAGGAAGATTCAGCGACCGCTGGTGGTTCAGGAGCCGAGGCGCTGGCGGATGAAGGCATTCAGCGCTTCGGCGGTGATGCCGGCGAAGCCGTCGATGGAGGCGCATTGCGGACCGTCGGCTTTGGCGTTGCGGTTGAAGCCGAGCTGGGCAATGGTCGTGGCTCCGGACGCGACAGCCGAGGCGATGCCCGTGGCCGAGTCCTCCAAAGCGACGCACCTCGCGATGCCGGGGAGTGCCGCGGCGCCATCGGCTCCGGCCACGCCCGTTTCGATGCCGAGCATCTTCGCCGCCGCCAGATATGGAGCCGGATCGGGCTTATGCGGCAGGTCATCGTCACCGCAGACGAATCCGGCGAACGCGCCGGCCGGCGCATGATCAATCACGTTCTGAGCGAGCCTGCGCGGCGATGTCGTGACCAGCACGGAGGGAATCCCGGCATCGACCAGCGATCCCAGCACGTCCAGTACGCCATTCGTCCAAGGCACCCTCTCGAACTCCTTCTTGGCGACGTAATCGACCATCGCCTTGGAAATCTGCTCGGGCGGCAGATTCGTCCCGTGCTCGATCATCGTTTTCGCGCAATGGTCAAGCGGAGTGCCAGAACAGGACCCACGCTAGATCCTCATCCCAATACCCGCCATGTGCGGCGGCGATTTTCATCTCCCCCTCATGCCAGTACGGTTCGGAATCGATCAGAGTACCGTCCATATCCCAAAACACAGCCTTGATCATCAGGTTCGACTCGGTCATGATGTTCCTTCCCTACGACCGTCGGACGCGGAGCACCGGATTTCCGGGCAGCGCCGTCCATCGCGACTTCCACTGCCATTTCAGCAGAGCGGCAAGACGGCAGCATTCGCGAGTTGCGGCAAAACGGCAGACAACAAACAGGCATACAAGCGAGGCAAACGAAAAGCGCCCGGATGGTCCTCCATCCGAGCGCTTCCCATATCGACGCAATACTTCGCGCCTACGTATTCGCAAAATCATCCGACTTTTTTTCACGAATTATCGCCAACCCCCATCGCTATAATCCATGAAATTCGAAAATTTCACTTGTATCGGGAGATTTGAAATTCACTCTCCCTGATTTTCACTGTTTTCCACAGCGGTTTCAGCGGCCTTTTCCGCATTTTCCGCCTTCCAGCGAGCGATGCAACGTTCCACGCGCTTGTATCCGATGATCTTCGGATCAAGCCCGGCCTCGCGGAAAATCGCGGCAGGCGAGCCACCTTCGGCATACCTGCGCATGCAATCATCGCGAAACTCCTTGGAGTAACAAATACGATACTGGGTGACCGATTCCACGGCATCCAGAGACCCGAGATACTTGCGGGTCTTAGCTGTGAACGCAACTCTTGGCACTGTACGCTCCTAACCTTTCCTGTTCTCGCCGCATATCTTACCCCCTTCCTCCATGATTATTCATAGGCAAAGAGAACCATCTTTCACCGAAGCACCTTGACGACCGGAAGAATGACAGTTAGAACGCGGATGCTCAACATTATTTCCCACAACAACGACATCGTCGCAGGAAGCAATGCATTTGGTAAAACTATATAACAAAACAGGCACATCTGTTGCAAGATATGCCTGTTTTTGAATTTTTTTTCAATGTTTTCTGAAAATCAGTCAATCCCCCAAAGCACGATAGACCTAGAAATCGGCTGAGAAACGGGTTTACCCCTCTCAATCCCCTCGTTTTCGCCTGCGACACCCCCACCGCGCGTGTCATACGCATCAGCCGCGACACGCGCGGCCTCCACGGACTCGCGCGACGGCAGCTGACGGGCGTCGACCTGAATCTGCCGACGCCACATGCGAGCGCGGCGGGAACGTTCGATTTCCACAATGTCACCGTCCGCATCGGCCGCGAACACGCTGGAACCGGCCGGCCGGCGCAATCGCTCGACTTGCCGGCGCAGCTCGCGGTTCTCCTCTTCCAAGGAAAGGATCCGCGCGATGCCAGCCAGGTTGATGCCTTCTTCCTGACTCAGCTGCTGCGCTTTCGCAAGGCGCGAGATGTCTCGCAGCGAATACCGGCGAGCGCCGCCGTCCGTGCGTTGCGGCACCACCAGCCCCAAACGATCGTATTGGCGGAGCGTCTGCGGATGCACGTTGGCGAGTTCGCCGGCGCGACCGACCGTGAACATCGGCAGTTCGATGTCGAAACCAACTTCATCCGCCCCGTCCAGATCGGCCCTGCCGGCCACGATCGCCATTGCGCACATGTCGTACAGCATTTTGGCCTGCCGCGCCGCACGGGCTTGGGAGGTCCGGGATGCGCGTGCCATGGCAATCAGCGCTCCTTGGCAAGTTCGTCAGCGAAATCGCCGCACTCCTTGTCGAATTCCTTTGCCGCATGCTTGACTTTCAGGCTCGGCTTGTCGGGCAATGCGGATTTGCACACGCCCGATCAGATCGCCGTCGCCCTGCCTGTTGGCCACGCCCCTGCCGGAGATGCGCACTTCGGTGCCGCTGGACGAGCCTGCCGGCACTTTGAAGGTGACTTCGTTGCCGTCGATATCCTGTGCGGTCACTTTCGCGCCCGCCACAGCCTGACCGACGGTGATTGGCAGATCCATGATGATGTCACGCTTGCGCAGGCTGAATTTCGGATCTTCGGCAACGTTGATCTGCACGGTACAGATCGCCGATTTTTTTCCGCCGTTACGACCCGGCTTGCCCTTGCCTGGAATACGGAATTTTCTGCCCGTCACGCACGCCCGCTGGAACATGCGTCTTGAACCTTTTTTTCCGTCGGCAGACAGTGAAACCGTTGGCCCCCTTGACCGACTGGCGGAAAGTCAGATTGATCTTGGAATTGCGGTCTTCGCCATCTTCCGGCTGCGCAGCCTGCTCGTAGCTGGCCCCCGTAGGGGTTGCCAGCCCCGGCAGGGCCACCAGCGCCGCCACCGAACATCGAGAAAATATCGTTGATATTCGGATTGCCGCCACCGGTCTGGAAGCGGATGCGCGAGCCATTGCCGCCCGTGCCATACGCTCCAGCGCCAGCGCCACCGCCGAACATCGAGCCGAAAATGTCGGAGAATGCCCCCGCGTCGAATCCGCCCGCACCGGAGCCGCCGGCGAAGCGCGCGCCGCCCATGCCGAACTGACGGATGGCGTCGTACTTCTGGCGGTTGTCTTTGTTGCTGAGCACGTCGTACGCTTCGGAAATGTCTTTGAACTTTTCCTCCGCTTCCTTGGTCTTGTTCAGATCAGGATGGTACTTGCGCGCCAGCTTGCGGTACGCTTTGGTAATCTCATCGTCCGTGGCGTCTTTGGAGACACCGAGGACCTTGTAGAAATCCTTGCTCAGCCATTCATTCTCAGCCATGATGTGCCTCCTTTCACGAGGTTGCTGATGTCAAATGCCTGTTGTTGTTGAAATCGCTGTCACTGCGCTAGCTCTGCGGGGACGCCACGACCACGCGAGCCGCGCGAATCACGCGGTCGCCGATACGGTAGCCGGCTTCCACCACGGTGTCGACGGTTTCCTTCTCGGCCTGCGGATCCGGCTTGTGCAGGATCGCGTCATGCTTGGTCGGGTCGAAATCCTCGCCTTTTTACGCCGAACTTCTCGACGCCGAACTTTTCGAACGCCTTGTCGATTTTGGGCGGAAACGGCTTTGAAGGATTCGTCCATTTCGCTGTGTTCGCGAATGCGATCGATGTCATCAAGTGCCGGCAGCAGTGCGGTCAGCACGTCGATGATGCCGTGCTGGCGGAAGCGTTCCTGCTCCTTCTGCGAACGATTGCGGAAGTTGATGAATTCCGCACGTTCGCGCTGAAGGGCTTCCAAGTATTCCGCCGCTTCCTTCTTGGCCTGGCCAAGCGGAGTCAGCGTATCTTCACCATCTTGCGTCGCACCATCCGCAGCATCGCCGTTTTCTTGCGATTCGGAAGATGCTGCGTTCGCTGCAGTTGCTGCAGAATCTGCAGAATCGGAAGTTGCACTTGCTGCAGAATCGCCATTATTCTGCGATTCCTGCGATGCACCGGCTGCAGGGCCGGCCTGCCCGGACAGGTTGTCCATGTCGGGCAGGTCGTTCAGATATTCGTCCTTGTTGAAGTCGGACATGATTACTTGTTGTCCTTGTCGTCATCGTCCACGACTTCGGCGTCAACCACGTCGTCGTCAGCGGGAGCGGAACCGGCGGCACCTGCGGCGCCTGCGGCGTCGGCGGCACCCTGCTGTGCGTAGAGGGCCTGGCCGATCTTCTGGGCGGAGGTCATCAGCTCGCTCTGGGCGGACTTGATCTTCTCAATGTCCTCACCCTTCAGGGCTTCCTTGAGCTCGTTGACCTTATCGGTGACTTCCTTGGCCACATCGTCGGAGAGCTTGTCTTTATTGTCGTTGACGAGCTTCTCGGTCTGATAGGCGAAGGATTCGGCCTGGTTGCGGGTTTCGGCGTCTTCCTTGCGCTTCTTGTCTTCGGCTTCGTGAGCTTCGGCTTCCTTGACCATGCGGTCGATTTCGTCCGTTCGCCCAGGCCGGAAACCTGCCGGTGATTGGTCATGGACTGTTCCTTGCCGGTGCCCTTGTCCTTGGCGGACACGTGCA
>ENA-OQCV01000085-OQCV01000085.1-human-gut-metagenome-genome-assembly--contig:-NODE-85-length-26527-cov-2.885417_pt1 | contig 26527 bp, 32 predicted proteins | sample MGYA00242766_ERZ504592 | MGnify/ENA primary metagenome ERZ504592 (study PRJEB26092, sample SAMD00036315) | human gut metagenome | host: Homo sapiens | study: EMG produced TPA metagenomics assembly of...
GCAGATAAACCCGAGCGTTTCTTTCATCATCAAACGGGGTATATTGTGCTTGATGGAAAAGGGAGAGCTTTTTCCGAAAAGAGAACTGGCTTGTGGAATGATATTATGAAGATTTATCCTAAAAGTGAGCAGGTAACGCAAAATATCTATACGCTTTATTTCGATCATGGAACATTTCCACAGGATGCTTCTTATCAGTACATGGTACTTCCTGCCAGCTCTCTTGAGCAAGTCAGACGTTTTGATTTGTCTTCTTTTAAAGTAATAAGTAATACATCACAATGCCAAGCTGTACAGATTGATAAAGAAACTTATTTATTGGCGATGTATGATAAGGGAGAAGTTATTTTATCCAAGAAAGTGAAATTTGAGAGTGATAGGAGGGGACTTTTTATTTTACGTATCAATGCTAACGGTTGGAAGGTGTACGCATCAGATCCTACTCAACGTGAAAATATTTTAGTAGTGGCGGTTAATGGAGAGAAGAAAGAAGTAAAGTTGCCGGATGGGGAATTAAAGGGAACTGTTATTCAAATAGGAAATGAATTCCAATAGAATAGTTAGCTTTAATTATAAAGTATTTCTATGGGAAAAGGTTGTGCTAGGAGAATAGTCATAACCTTTTCTTTTGGATGTATTCAAATTCGTCTTTTCCGGATAATGGTAACACTTTTGTTCGCTTTCCGATATTTTTTCATTATTTATTTCTACATTTGTAGCGTTAACACGGACTGTGTAAAGGATATGCAAACCCTATTAAACGACATAGAATTAGATATTCAGGAATTGAAATGTTTGATGCAGGCCATTTCAAGTGATGCCAATCCGACATTGAAGATTGTGGCAAAACGGAATATCCAGCAGATGAAGGCACGCTTGGAGGCGTTGCAAGAACTGCTTGAGGAGGCGCCAACGGCTGTTGTGTCGCCCCTGGAGGAACCCCCTGCTGTTACTACTCCTTTGACCGAATCGGTTTCTCCGGTCGAATCGGTTATTCCTGATACAGTGAAGATGGTATGTGAGGAACCGGAAACAGTTCCTATTTTGGCAGAACGCATCAAGCCTGCCAAGGATTTGAAACATGCCATCAGTCTGAACGATTCATTCCGTTTTGTCCGCGAACTGTTCGCAGGCGATGCTGCACGGATGAATGAAGTGGTACGACGTTTGGGTGAGGCTCCTTCTTTGGACAAGGCTATGGATATTTTTGCTTCGGAAGTGCACCCGGATGAAGAAAATGAAGCCGCCGTCGATTTTATGGAACTCCTCGAAAAAATATTTCAGCTAAACGACCGATAAGTATGGGAAAACTTTATGTAGTGCCTACCCCGGTAGGAAATTTGGAAGATATGACATTCCGTGCTATCCGGATTCTGAAAGAAGTGGATTTGATACTTGCTGAGGATACACGTACCTCCGGCATATTGCTGAAACACTTCGAAATAAAGAATGCGATGCAATCTCACCATAAATTTAATGAACATAAAACGGTTGAAAGTGTTGTTAATAGAATAAAGGGGGGAGAAACTGTAGCTTTGATTTCGGATGCAGGTACGCCAGGTATATCCGACCCGGGCTTTCTGGTAGTCAGAGAGTGTGTGCGTAACGGCATCGAAGTGCAATGCTTGCCGGGAGCGACAGCTTTTGTACCGGCATTGGTGGCTTCCGGACTGCCGAATGAGAAGTTCTGTTTTGAAGGTTTCCTTCCACAGAAGAAAGGAAGGATGACCCGCCTGAAGGCATTGGCCGAGGAGTGTCGTACCATGGTGTTCTATGAGTCTCCCCACAGATTGGTAAAAGCTTTGACGCAGTTTGCCGAACATTTCGGTGCCGAACGTCAGGCTTCTGTTTCGCGGGAAATCTCAAAGATGCACGAAGAAACGGTGCGTGGAACGCTTACAGAATTGATTGAACATTTCACGGCGAACGAACCGCGCGGTGAAATTGTGATTGTAGTAACAGGAATAGACGATTAAATAACTTCATTAACCAAACGTAAAACGAAAGCGTATGAAAAAAGTTAGCAGTTTTAATTGTATGCGCGGCTGTAATGGCTTCGTGTGACAGCTTCTCTGGTGGCAGTAAGAACCAGCTGAAAGCTGAAAATGATTCTTTATTGATGGAACTGACTCAGCGTAATGCTGAATTGGACGAGATGATGGGCACTTTCAATGATATTTCAGAGGGATTCCGCCAGATTAATGCAGCAGAGAGCCGTGTGGATTTGCAGCGTGGTGCTGTGGCAGAAGGCTCTTTGAATGCCAAGCAGCAGATTGCGTCGGATATTGAGTTTATCCGTAAGCAGATGGAAGAGAACAAGGAACAGATTGCCAAATTACAGTCCATGCTGAAGAACAGTAAGAATAACTCTGCCCAGTTGAAGAGGGCTGTGGAGTCCCTGACTCAGGAGTTGGTGGCAAAGACCCAGCGTATTGAGGAATTGCAGGCTGAGCTGGCTTCCAAGAATATCCGTATCCAGGAACTGGATGCTGCCGTAACCGGTTTGTCTACTGAGAAAGAAGAATTGACTGCCGAAAATGAGGCGAAGGCTCAAACCGTTGCCGAACAAGATAAGGCACTCAATCCGTGTCTGATAAGGATACGGAGGCTTTGTTCGTTTATATACCTCTCCTCTAACATTCCGTTTCTACCGCTAATCACTATACCTTATTATATATAATTATTCATCATATATTCATCAGATTAATTCCCGAATTAAGGTGCTAAATGAATGATTAAAAACTTTTAAATCAGTATTTTATATCCTATTTCCACTTTCGTATTTCATATATTCTTCGTACCTTTACAGTGTATTAAAAGGTATAGTAAATTCTTTAATCAGTGAACAATTTAATCTTTTTACAAAAGAAAGTAACATAGCTGTAAAACAAATAAGAGAGACATCTGTTATTTATTGTAGAATCATTAGACGACATGAAAACAACTGTAAAGACATTCTGGATATGCATGCTACTGATGTTGACTTGCAGCATTAGCGGTAAAGCCATTGACCTGGTGCAGGTGGATGACAGAATGGCCGGAACTGCTGAAGTTTCCGCTTCTTTATCTTCATGTTCTTCTACTTCCGACAATAGTATTGACAAGAAGAATTCATTGTTCACGAATACCAAGTTCGCATGGACTACGGATGTCGAACTGGGAAACAAACCGGTTTCCGAAACTTACTCTTCTCATCAACAGCGTTTGCGCAGGGTGATTGAAGACAATCTTTTCCTCAGAAACATTCTTTTGATGTTATCCAACCACGAGAATCTACTCGTGCAAGGCCGCTCTAAATTATACTACTCAGATAAAGACCCGTACTATGCATTGACGGGCAGTGATTACTATATTTATACGCTTCGGCGGATTTTTGATTTAGCCAACTTTTCTTCTTATTGATTTCCCCCATTTTTCTCCTTATTGTCTTGAAGAGACTGAAGGCAGGTGACCTTTAGTGTACATATATGTTAGTTAAGGTTGCAAGGATGATTACGCCCTGTCGGTTCGTAAGCGGGAAGTCGTATCCCTATGCTTTATTTTCAAAACTCTATTTAATACCAACAATTAAACTTTTCATCATGGAAACTACTCAAAAAAAGCAGCCTCTTTAAAGGCATCAGATCCGCCGGTTGGGTAATCGTAATCTGTTTTATCATCGCCGTGCTTATTTTTCACTTTGTGTTGGGAAATCCCTCCAACTTTATGAACAACGACCCGAACAACCATCCGTTGCCGGGTAACTTCCTCGGTACCATCTATAAAGGTGGATTCATTGTTCCTGTAATTCAAACGCTTTTGCTGACTGTCATCGCACTGAGTATTGAACGTTATATTGCCATTGGCGCTGCCTTTGGTAAGGGGTCATTGGTGAAATTCGTAGCTAACATCAAAGCAGCCTTGGCTGAAGGTGATATGAAGAAGGCACAACAAATCTGCGATTCACAACGTGGTTCTGTAGCCAATGTGGTAAATGCCACTTTGAAGAAGTATGCCGAGATGGAGAATGACACAGAGCTGTCCAAAGACCAGAAACTGCTTGCCATCCAGAAGGAATTGGAAGAAGCCACTGCGCTGGAACTGCCGATGATGGAGCAGAATCTTCCTATTATTGGTACCATCACGACTTTAGGTACATTGATGGGATTGCTCGGTACAGTTATCGGTATGATCCGTTCATTTGCCGCCCTTGCAGCCGGAGGTTCAGCCGACTCCATGGCTCTGTCGCAAGGTATTTCCGAGGCTTTGATTAATACTGCCTTCGGTATCTTGACCGGTGCATTGGCCGTTATCTCCTACAACTATTATACAAACAAGATTGACAAGTTGACTTACAGCCTCGATGAGGTTGGTTTCTCCATCGTGCAGACTTTTGCAGCTACCCATAAATAGTTGACTGCTGATAGTTGGAGCTGCGCTGTGACGTAGGCTTCTATTATCTATTCAACGAATGAATTCTCAATTTTAATTTTCAATGAAACGATTATGGGCAGAGCGAAAATAAAAAAGAAAAGTACGTTCATCGATATGACGGCGATGAGTGACGTAACTGTACTGCTGCTGACCTTCTTCATGCTGACTTCTACGTTCGTGAAGAAAGAGCCGGTACAAGTAACGACTCCCGCCTCTGTATCCGAGATTAAGATTCCGGAGACAAATGTACTCCAGATATTGGTCGATCCGAGCGGAAAAGTATTTATGAGTCTGGACAAGCAGTCCGACTTGCGCGAAGTGCTGGAAGCTATGGGGCAGGAGTATGGAGTGACTTTCACTCCGGAGGAAACTAAAAAATTCATGCTGGCGTCTACCTTTGGTGTGCCGATGAAGAGTATGAAGAAATACCTCGACTTGCCGCAAGACCAGCAAGATGCTGTATTGAAGAATGAGGGGATACCGACAGACAGTATTGACAATCAGTTCAAGGCCTGGGTACGCAACGCCCGTGCAGTGAACAGTGATTTGCGCATTGCCATCAAGGCAGATGCCAATACTCCTTATTCCGTAATGAAAAAATGTGATGAACTCACTTCAGGACCTCAGAGAGAACCGGTACAACCTGATTACTTCTCTGAAGACCACAAGTGAGGAGTGACAAGCTACGAGTTACAAGTAGAACAAGAAAGGAAACATTATGGCTGAAATACAAGAAAGCGGCAACAAGAAAGGTGGAAAAAGCAAGCAGAAGAAAATGACTGTCAGGGTGGACTTTACACCTATGGTGGACATGAACATGTTGCTGATTACCTTCTTTATGCTTTGTACCTCACTGAGCAAACCTCAGACCATGGAGATAAGCATGCCGAGCAATGACAAGACCATCACCGAGGAGCAGCAGACCAAAGTTAAGGCTTCCCAAGCCATCACGCTGTTGCTGGGGGATGACAACAAGTTGTATTGATTACGAAGGGGGCAACCTAACTACAAGGACTATACTTCACTGAAGGAAACTACCTATCAGGCGGATGGTCTGCGGGCAATGCTTCTGCAACGTAATAGAGTTGCTGTGAACGAGGTGAACAGACTGAAGCAGCAGAAACTGGATCTTAAGATATCAGAGGATGACTACCGGAAACAGCTTTCCGGGATAAAAAGCGGAAAGGATACGCCGACAGTCATCATCAAGGCTACCGATAAGTCTTCGTACAAGAATCTGATTGATGCTCTCGATGAAATGCAGATATGTAATATAGGTAAGTATGTGATAACGGATATTGCCGAAGCCGACGAGTTCTTGATGAAGAACTACGAAAGCAAGGGCGAATTGTCCCAGAACATTGCTGAATGATGTGTAACACCCAAAGAAAGGAAAGAATATGGCTAAAGTAGATTTAAGCTCCCAAGCATGGTGTGACCTCGTGTTCAGTGGTAAGAACAAAGCATATGGAGCCTATAAGATGCGTGAGACCTCTCCCAGACGGCACAACATTGCCGTGATACTGGTAATTGTAATTGCATTGATAGGTTTCAGTATCCCTACGCTGATAAAGATGGCTACCCCCAAACAGAAAGAGGTGATGACCGAAGTGACTACCCTTTCGCAGCTGGAAGAACCGGAAGTGAAGCAGGAAGAGATGAAGCGGATAGAGCCCGTGGCCCCACCGCCGCCTGCATTGAAAAGCTCCATTAAGTTTACCGCTCCCGTCATCAAAAAGGATGAGGAAGTGAGGGACGAGGATGAAATAAAAATGCCAGACAGAACTGACGGAAAACGAAAGTTGCCATCTCCATTGCCGACGTGAAAGGTAATGACGAGGAACACGGCAAGGACATCGCCGACTTGAAACAAGTGGTGACGCAGGCCGAACCGGAACCTGAAAAGGTTTTCGATATGGTAGAGCAGATGCCCCAGTTCCCCGGTGGTCAGGCCGAGATGATGCAGTTCATCAGCAAGAATATGAAGTATCCGACCATTGCCCAGGAAAACGGTACGCAAGGGCGTGTAACCTGCCAGTTTGTGGTAGGTGCCGACGGCAAGGTGCGTGATGTGAAAGTGCTGAGAGGTGTAGACCCCTATCTGGATAAAGAAGCTGTCCGTGTGATTATGTCCATGCCCAAATGGATTCCCGGCAAGCAGAATGGTAAGGCCGTATCGGTGAAATATACGATACCGGTGATGTTTAGATTACAATAAGTGTGTGTGTTATGAAAACGGTGAAACAACTTCAGCTTTCAGGCTTGCTGGTGCTGCTGACTCTGCTGTCTGCCTGCCAAAGCAAGCCCAAGGACGGACAAACGGATACGTATACCTCCGGTGTGATTGCAATTGCTGCGGACGAAAGTTTCCAGCCTATTGTGCAGGAAGAAATTGACGTGTTCGAAGGACTGTTCCCCTTGGCAGGAATTGTGCCCCGTTATGTGACGGAAGTCGATGCCGTCAACCTCTTGCTCAAGGACAGTCTGCGGTTGGCAATAACCAGTCGCAGACTGACTCCCGAAGAGATGAATTCCTTCAATAGCCGGAAGTTTTTTCCGCAGGAGATAAAGATTGCTACGGACGGGCTGGCATTGATAACCCATCTTGGCAATCCGGATTCATTGATTAGTGTGAAGGACATCCGCCGCATCCTGACGGGTGATGCGAAGCAGTGGAAAGATATCTATCCGGCTTCCCGTCTTGGGGGATATCAGTCTTGTGTTTGACAACAAGAACTCCAGTACCGTACGTTTTGCTGTCGATTCCATCTGTAAGGGTGTACCGCTTTCCAGTCAGTTGAAAGCGTTGAAAACCAATAGGGAGGTGATTGACTACGTGGCCCGCACGCCTGATGCCATCGGTATTATCGGCGTGAACTGGCTGAGCGACCGGAATGACAGTACGGGGCTCTCTTTCAGTAAAGAGGTGCGGCTGATGTCCGTCAGTGCTGCTGACAAGGCCATGCCGGACAACAGTTACAAACCCTATCAGGCGTATTTGTATTACGGTGATTATCCGTTGGCACGCAGCATCTATGCCTTGTTGAATGATCCGCGGAGCGCACTTCCGTGGGGATTTGCCTCTTTCCTCGCTTCCGACCGGGGACAGCGGATTATATTGAAGTCGGGATTGGTCCCCGCCACCCAACCGGTGCGCGTGGTGAACGTCAAGGATGAATAACTAAAATGAATGCTAACATGAAACGTAGATTTGTATTTTGTTTGGGAGCGATGCTGTTTGCAGGTACGCTCGCCGCACAAACGCCGGTGCCCGAATGGCAGGCGGGGGTGGATAAAGTAAAAAGTCTGATAAAGGCGAATCCGGAGCAGGCTTCCGACGCAGCCGGAGAACTGCTGAAGGGCAAGAACAAAAAAATTGTGGAGCTTGTGACTTCCGTGGCCCGTGCCTATCTGGATGCAGGACAGCTGAAAGAGGCGGAAACCTATCTGGAGATGGCAAGAAAGGCCGACAACAAGGCTCCGGCAGTTTCTGTACTCGAGGGTGACATCGCTTTTGCCCGGAAAGATATCGGAAAGGCATGCCAGCTTTATGAGCAAGCCATCTATTTTGATTCGAATTATAAGGATGCGTATCTGAAATATGCGCAGGCATACAAGTCTGCCAGTCCTTCGCAGGCCATAGAGAAGCTGAACCAGCTGAAGGCCATAGCTCCGGATTGCCTGGAAGCAGACAAGGAGCTGGCGGAAGTGTATTACGCCACCAACCGTTTTGGCAAGGCTGCCGACACCTATGCCAAGTTCATCGATACTCCCGTGGCTACGGAAGATGACATCCTGAAATATGCTTTTGCACTATTCCTGAACCACGACTTCGAGAAATCCTTGGCGGTGGCGCAGAAAGGTTTGCAGAAGAATGCCCGCCATGCCGCATTCAACCGGCTTGTGATGTACAACAATGTCGACCTCAAGCGTTATGACGAGGCAGAGAAGGCTGCCGATGCTTTCTTCAATGCTTCGGATAATGCCGATTATTCATGCTTGGATTACCGTTATCACGGTGCTCTGTTGAGTGCTCTGAAGAAATATGACCAGGCCATTGAGGAATATGGTAGGGCATTGGAGAAGGATGAGAGTCAGGTGGATTTGTGGCGTGAGATTGCCGATGCTTATGAATTGAAAAAACGACTATACCCAAGCCATTGCTGCTTATAAAAAGTACTATGACTCGCTGGCACAAGATAAAAAGACGTCCGAAAACTTATTCCAGTTAGGGCGTCTGTACTACGGAGAGGGTACGTCCTCGGACACTCTCTCCGTTCAGTCTGCCGACCGCATGGCGGCATTGCAGGCTGCCGACTCTGTGTTCGCACTTGTTGCCGAACAAGCTCCCGACAGTTATTTGGGAGATATGTGGCGCGCCCGCACACACTCTGCCATGGACCCCGAAACTACAGAGGGATTGGCGAAACCTTATTACGAGAAGGTGGTGGACGTACTGCTTGCCAAAAACGAACCGAGGTACAACTCTGCATTGATAGAGTGTTACAGTTATCTGGGCTACTACTATCTGTTGAAGAGTGACTATGCTACTTCGAAAGAGTACTGGAATAAAATTCTGGCTATCGACCCCACCAATGCCACAGCAAACAAGGCATTGGACGGCATCAAATAGCAATAATTTTAGTTGTTTGTCGTGTCGGGAGGAGTGGAGAGTGATTCTTAGCTCCTCCATTTTTTGTTGCAGGGTGCCCCCCTTGGAGGCAGTGATTGCTTGCGGTAGTCCGTGGGTGAAGTGCCTAAGTGTGTCTTCACATACTTCCCGAAAAAGGAGATGTTGGGGAAATCCTGATGCTCGGAAATCTCCTTGATAGACTTATTGGAATACTTCAGAAATATTTGATGTCTTCGACCACATAATCGTTTATCCACTCGAAGGCTGTCTTTCCGCTGACCTTTTTGCAGACGGTGGAAAGATATTTGGGAGTAACACACAGCTTACCCGCATAATAGGAAATAGAACGTTTTTCACCTCGGTGCAGGCCAGCAGGTCGAGGAATCTCTTGAATAGAATGTTGCTCCGCTTCACCATTTGGCTTTCGGGAGGGGTGCTCAACTGGTTTAAATCTGCCAGCAGCTCATACAGCATGGTGCGTATCAGCGACCTGATGACTTCTTTGTAGTAGGGCTGCTCCGCTTGTTTCATTCGGGCACGTATCACCTTATAGTATAAATCGAACAGTTGCACTCTGTCCTTGTCAATGCGTACTACCGGATTCTGGCTGATATAGAAAGCCTTGTTCCATATGTCACTACTTTTATGAAGGTACTTCTGTGTAATCTGGGTTCGACAGACAGAACATGGCGCCCTTGAAGTCGGAACTGGTTGTGCAATTGCTCAGAATCATATTGGGCATACAAATCAGCATCTCACCGGGGGATAGATAGCATATTTTTCGGGTATTGATGTTTATCGCAGTCTTCCTTTTGACACAGACCACATAGATGTTTGCATCAACTTGAAATACTTGTTGAAAAGCAAGTTCTTGAAATCTCCAAGTATAGCAATATCGTTGTCGGTATAGTCCGTACTTGTATATTCTGCTATATTGTATGTGTTAAGTTGGTAAATCTTTTCTTCGTTTTTCATATTCATGTCTTTAGCTCCTTTGCAAATGTAAAGCAAGTGGCAGGAAATATAGAGTCCTAAATGGATACAGAAGTGTCCTAATCTTCTTGCGTGTGAGGCTAATTTCGAACCAAAGAATAGAATTGTTCCTTTTTCTGAGCAGTTTTTTTTCTTGAAACGCTTGTCGTATTGAAAAGAATGTCTACTTTTACGGTGTACTATTATACTAATACACATAAACAATAAGATATTTAATTCATCCAAGCGTATGTTACAAGTAGAAAACATTTCATTTAGTTATCGCAAGGGGCGGAAAGAAGTCCTGAGCGATTTTTCACTTTCGCTGGAAGCCGGCCGGGTTTACGGTCTGTTGGGTAAGAACGGAGCCGGCAAGTCTACGTTGCTCTATCTGATGAGCGGTTTGTTGGCTCCCAAACGTGGGAGAGTGATGTATCATGATACCGACATGCGCCGCCGGTTGCTCGTCACGTTGCAGGACATGTTTCTGGTACCCGAGGAGTTCGAGCTGCCTCCTATTTCCTTGGTCAGCTATATTGAACTGAACAGTAAGTTCTATCCCCGTTTCAGTAAGGAAGACATGGTGAAGTACCTGCATTTCTTCGAGATGGATATGGATGCTGATTTGGGAGCCTTGTCCATGGGGCAGAAAAAGAAAATCTTCATGAGCTTTGCGCTGGCCACCAATACTTCCCTGCTGCTGATGGATGAGCCTACCAATGGACTGGATATTCCGGGGAAGAGCCAGTTCCGTAAATTCCTGGCTTCGGGTATGTCGGACGACAAGACGATTGTCATTTCCACCCATCAGGTGCGTGACATTGACAAAGTGCTGGACCATGTTCTGATTATGGACAACAGCCGCGTATTGCTGGACGAATCCACTGCCAGCGTTTGCAGTAAGCTGTTCTTCTTGGAGAGTGACGACCGGGAGTTGGCTGCGACTGCCTTGTACACGCTTCCCTCCGTACAAGGCAATTTCTTGATGCTGCCCAATACGGAAGGTGAGGAATCGGAGATTAATCTTGAACTGCTGTTTGGCGCCGTACTTGCAGAGCCTGGGAAGATAGCGGAAATGTTTCACACTAAAACAAATGAATAATGATACGCGATACCCTTTTTTAGTTTGCATCGCTTTGTGAACGTATGCCGCAAAGAGATGGTGGAGAATTGGAAGACCTATATACTCCGCTCGGTGATGGTCTACGGAATGTTGGCCATAGTCTTTGTCTGGAATGGATACTATCAGTATCACAATCTGGAAGCGGGAGCTGTGGGCATGGACCCTATCTGGGAGTTTGAGTCCAGATTCTTTCTTTGGGGACTTGTCATTTGGGGATGCATTAGCGCCTCGTTTGCCATGGAAAGGATGAAAAGCAAGACGAGTCGTACCGTTGTGCTCATGACACCTGCCACCATGTTCGAGAAATTCTTTGCCCGCTGGCTGGTGGCTACCTGCGGCTTTATCTTGGTCTTTCTGATAGCTTTCAAGCTGGCGGACTTGACAAGAGTCGTCTTCTATCTTCTGGCCTACCCGGAGCTGCATGTCGTTCACTCCTTTCCGTTGTGGGAATTCTGCTGTAACACGAACTGTTTCTATGAGACGATAGGAAGCGGACCGGCTGTGGTGGGGATATTCCTGAGCTGCTACTTTTTCCTACAGTCTTTCTTCCTGCTGGGTAGTACGGTCTGGCCCAAAAATGCACTTATCAAGACTTTTGCGGTCCGGTGTCTGCATCTTCGTTTCATATATCTTGATAGCTGTATTGTGCCTGAAGGCCATTCTGCCTAATAACTTCTTCATGACTGAGCCCTATATTGACAGAGAGGCATCGGGCGGCTGGCTGATTTTTATAACTTCGTTTTTCGCCCTTTTCAACTGGGTGCTTGCCTATTTCCGTTTCAAGGAGTCCGAAATCATTAATCGTTGGTAACTATGAACTTTAAGGAAAGTAAAGCCATCTACCTGCAAATAGCAGACCGCATTTGCGACGAGGTACTTCTCGGGCAATATCAGGAGGAAGAACGTATTCCTTCGGTACGGGAATATGCGGCTGTGGTAGAGGTCAACGCCAATACGGTGATGCGTTCGTACGACTACTTGCAGACGCAAGGAGTGATTTACAACAAGCGGGGTATCGGCTATTTTGTGTCGGTAGGTGCACGTAAGCTGATTCTTTCGTTGAGGAAAGAGTATTTTCTGAAGGAGGAAGTGGATTATTTCTTCAAGCAGATTTTCACGCTGGGCATCTCTGCCGAGGAGTTGTCCGGGATGTATCAGGAGTTTATCAAGAAACAAAAATAAAAGAAGACAGTTATGAAACGAACGACTTATATAATGATAGGAATGCTGGTTACCGGTGTGGCAATGGTATGCGGACTCATGTTCTATGTGGTGGACCGCAATGTCACTCAGAAAGATAATTTTATGGAAATCGGCGGAGAACGGAAAACGGTGCAGCTGCCCTCGTGCAGGGTGTTGAAGCTGACACAGCCTCCGGTGGTGTGGAAACAGAAAAAAGAAGGTATTGTGGAGGCAGAGCGTATGTTCTCGTTCGGGGAAGTGCCGTTGGAGGTAACTGCCGGAGACTCTTTGCAGCAGGGCAGTTTCTCCTATGCAGGGGATATGGAGGCTTTTGATGTCGATGACTTCCGTTGGCGATACCCTGCTCGTCACCTTTGACTTTCCGGAGGATAAGCTGGAACAGCATCTTCAGAATGACATTTGGATAAGGGTTCGTTCAGAAGGGATGGAATTGCGGTTGCCTGCGGAGGTACAAGCGGTTGTGGTAGATGTGGAGGATATGGAAACCAATTTCTACGGACTCCGTTGCGATACGCTCTCTTTCCGCACGCGATACCTTGCCCGGCTGGAAGATTGCCATGTCACTGCACTTGCGGCGCAGGCGCAGAGCTTGCATCTCAACAGCGGCACAGTGCGCAACCTTTATCTGAATCTGGACGAGATAGCCGACTGGGATGTCAATACCGGTTCCTTCCATATCGATACGGAGCATCTGTCCGGCAGCCGCTATCATCGTTGTCTTTTGCAGAAGAATGAATGCCGCCGGGTGTTCTGGACACCGTTAAAGGATGATGCCTCTTTGAGTGTGGAGTTAAAACAAGCAGTTAAATAGAAGTAGGTGAGTAGCCATAATACGAAATGACTTATCTTTGCACATGAATCAAAAAGTGTAGAGTATATGGCCTTGCAATTGGCATTCGTATTGGTAGCTATCATTATAGGCGCCCGCTTGGGCGGCATTGGACTAGGTGTAATGGGAGGGATAGGTCTGGCAATTCTGACGTTTGGTTTCGGATTGCAGCCTACATCACCTCCCATTGACGTTATGTTGATGATAGCCGCCGTCATTTCTGCCGCATCCTGCATGCAGGCGGCTGGCGGACTGGATTATATGGTAAAGCTGGCAGAACGGTTGTTGCGGAAGAATCCTTCGCAGGTCACCATCTTGAGCCCTATTGTGACCTATTTGTTTACTTTTGTTGCCGGCACGGGACATGTGGCATATTCGGTGCTTCCCGTGATTGCCGAGGTTGCCACGGAGACCAAGATTCGTCCCGAGAGGCCACTGGGCATTGCGGTGATTGCTTCGCAGCAGGCTATTACGGCAAGTCCCATTTCGGCTGCCACCGTCGCACTGCTTGGGTTGCTGGCGGGATTTGATGTCACCTTGTTTGATATTCTGAAAATAACGATTCCTGCTACCATTATCGGGGTACTTGTGGGCGCCTTGTTCTCCATGAAGGTGGGCAAGGAGCTGGCAGACGACCCGGAGTACAGAAAGAGGTTGACCGAAGGCTATCTTGATGTCAAGAAGGTGGAGATAAAGGATATACACAATAAACGGCATGCCGTCTTGTCCGTGCTTATCTTTATCCTTGCCACTGCTTTTATTGTGTTCTTTGGTTCGTTCGACAGTTTGCGTCCTGCCTTCGTGATAGACGGCGAGACGGTGAGACTCGGCATGTCCGCCATTATCGAAATCGTGATGCTCTCTGCCGCCGCCCTCATCTTGCTGCTGACTCGCACCGACGGCATGAAGGCAACGCAAGGCTCCGTCTTCCCGGCAGGCATGCAGGCGGTGATTGCCATATTCGGCATTGCCTGGATGGGAGATACTTTTCTTCAGGGAAACATGCTTCAGTTGACCCAGTCCATCGAGGGAGTGGTGAGGCAAATGCCGTGGCTGTTCGGGATAGCCTTGTTTGCCATGTCGATTCTGCTTTATAGCCAGGCCGCCACTGTGCGCGCACTGATGCCTTTGGGCATCGCTTTGGGCATTTCGCCTATGATACTGGTTGCTCTGTTCCCGGCCGTAAACGGTTACTTCTTTATTCCCAACTATCCCACCGTAGTAGCAGCCATTAATTTCGACCGTACCGGAACTACCCGTATCGGCAAGTATGTGCTGAACCACTCGTTCATGCTTCCCGGACTTGTTTCGACTGGCGTTGCCATCGGGCTGGGGTTGCTTTTCATCAGGATATTCTAAGGGAAACCGCTGCTTTCAATCCGTTGTATATAGGGCTTTGTTTACTTGTGTATAGGGGAGTGTTCCCTTTTACTCATTGCCTTATCAGCGCCTAATGGTCGTGCGGCGATCTGCTGACGGCTGTTAAGCGGGTTGTTGATGGCCGTTAGGCGATTGCATCATGGCCGTTGCATACTGTTGATTCCTTATGTCCGACGTAATAAATACCTTCATTCTCTGAATAAAGCACAGAGGAAAACAGTATTGAAGTCTTGGCTTTGTGTGGCTGTACGCATTTGTTCTGATTGCATTTGAAGGGGGAGGAGATGGAATTAATACCGTGTTTGCAGGATATTGATTTCGTCAGGTACGATATAAATAAGATGTGATGCAAGAAATTAATAACTTGTGTTACTACATGTTATCTTCTTGTGGTGTCAGTATTTCTGTTTGTGAAACGGTGTGGAAGCAAATTTTGCTTCCACACTTTTGAGTTGCTTCCACCGCATCTGTAATGCCGATGAATAAAGGGATGTGGAGAGGAGGTGGAAGTGTGGAAGCAATTTGCACAAACATTTATTTGCGCAAACAATTTTTTTCTGTCCTTGATGGGAATTGAAAAAAATGAGGATAAACGGCCTTTAAACCTTTTATCCTCATTGTAGTTGCGGAGATCCGACTCGAACGAATGACCTTTGGGTTATGAGCCCAACGAGCTACCAACTGCTCCACTCCGCGATGTTATTGTTTTGTGGGTGCAAAGGTACGGCTTTTTATTTAATATGCAAATAAAATGCATGATATTTTTGAGGTTAAGTGGATTTTAATGAGTAATATGTTGATAAATAGAACGATAATAAGCCTACTTTTTTGCTTCCTTTTTAGGGCTGTTCATTAATAAAATGAATGTTTTCTTGTAAGATATGCGGAAATGTCTTACTTTTGCTCAAATAATAAAGCAATGTGCAATTAATCTATGACCGTATCGAAGACAAAAGCTAAATTAGTGGACGTTGCCCGTCAGCTGTTTGCAAAGATGGGTGTTGAAAATACCACGATGAATGATATTGCCCTCGCTTCAAAGAAAGGTAGGAGAACGCTCTATACCTATTTTAAGAGCAAGGAAGATATCTACTTGGCTGTTGTCGAGTCGGAGCTGGATATTCTTTCGGATATGATGAAGCACGTGGTAGAGAAAGATATTCAGCCGGACGAGAAACTGATGGAAATGATTTACACTCATCTGGATGCGGTAAAAGAGGTTGTCTTTCGGAATGGTACTCTTCGTGCCAATTTCTTTCGGGATATTTGGAGAGTGGAGAAAGTGCGCAAACGTTTCGATGCTACAGAGACCCAGCTTTTCAAGGAGGTTCTGCGTGAAGGTATGGAGAAGGGTGTTTTCCAGATAGATGACTTGGATATGACTGCCGAGATTGTGCATTACAGTGTCAAAGGTATTGAAACACCTTATATTCGCGGTCATATAGGGGCCAATCTGGACGACGCGGTACGCGATGCCTACGTGACCCGTCTGGTACTTGGTGCATTTGGGAAAGAAGTAAGATACATTTTATAAATAAATTTTTTAAATAATATGGGATTATTAGATGGAAAAACAGCCATTGTGACAGGTGCTGCACGCGGCATCGGCAAGGCTATCGCTTTGAAGTTCGCTCAAGAAGGAGCAAACATCGCATTCACTGACTTGGTGATTGATGAAAATGCCGAGGCTACGGCAAAAGAATTGGAAGCTTTGGGAGTAAAGGCAAAAGCTTATGCCTCCAATGCAGCAAACTTTGAAGACACTGCCAATGTAGTGGCAGAAATCCATAAGGACTTTGGACGTATTGATATTCTGGTAAACAATGCCGGTATTACACGTGACGGTCTGATGATGCGTATGAGCGAACAGCAATGGGATATGGTTATCAATGTCAACCTGAAATCGGCATTTAACTTTATCCATGCCTGCACACCCATCATGATGCGCCAGAAGGCGGGTAGCATTATCAATATGGCATCTGTGGTAGGTGTTCACGGCAATGCCGGCCAGGCCAACTATTCTGCTTCCAAAGCCGGTATGATTGCTTTGGCCAAGTCTATCGCTCAGGAGCTGGGTTCTCGTGGAATCCGTGCCAATGCCATTGCTCCGGGCTTCATCATGACAGCCATGACCGACGCCTTGTCTGAAGAGGTGAAGGCTGAATGGTGCAAGAAGATTCCTTTGCGTCGTGGCGGCACACCCGAAGACGTGGCAAATATCGCTACTTTCCTGGCTTCTGATATGTCTTCTTATGTATCCGGTCAGGTTATTCAGGTAGATGGTGGGATGAATATGTAATTTAATGATTAATGATTAGTGATTAATGTTTAATGAGAAGTTGGGTGTTAGTCATTAATCATTAATCACTAATCATTAAACATTAACAACCGATGACTGTCGTATACGAAGACAATCATATCATTATAGTCAACAAGACCGCTTCCGAGATAGTTCAGGGAGACAAAACGGGTGATACACCGCTTTCGGAAACTGTAAAGCAGTACCTGAAAGAGAAGTACAGCAAGCCTGGAAATGTCTTTATCGGTGTCGCTCACCGGCTGGACCGCCCCGTGAGCGGTCTTGTTGTTTTTGCCAAGACCAGTAAGGCACTGTCGCGTCTGAACGAGATGTTCAAGAATAGCGAGGTGAAGAAGACTTACTGGGCAGTAGTGAAGAACTTGCCCCGCGAGGAAGAGGGGAATTGGTGAACTATCTGGTGCGAAATGAGAAACAGAACAAGAGTTATGCATACGACAAGGAGGTGCCGGGCAGCAAGAAAGCGATTTTGGCATTACCGGCTCATCGGGCGGTCGCAGAACTATTATCTGTTGGAAATAGATTTGAAAACCGGACGCCATCACCAGATACGTTGTCAGTTGGCAAAGATGGGCTGTCCCATCAAGGGAGATTTGAAGTATGGTTCGCCCCGCTCCAATCCCGACGGCAGCATCTGTCTGCATGCGCGGTATATCCGTTTTGTGCATCCGGTGTCCAAAGAACTGATAGAAGTGGAGGCGCCCGTTCCTCCCGGAAATTTATGGAATGGTTTTGAAACGATTTAATCTTACAGTAATGAAGAAAATCACAGTTTTGTCGGGTTTGCTGCTCCTTGCGGGATTGGCTGCCCAAGCTCAGGAAAGAGTTGCTGAGTATAACGTGCGTCCGGCCGTTACGGTGCGCACTCCCCTCCAGGGCGATAGTATCAACTTCAAGGGAGACAAGTTTACTACCGGCAATCTTCTGAAGACGAAGGTCAGTCTCGACTTCGACGGAGGTCGGTACGAACGTATGGTTGCTGATACGGCTGGATATGTAACTGTGGCAAAGGCGGACAAGGACAATCTGTTCTATCTGTTTGCTACCAATCTGCGTGCGGAGCGTTTCATGAAGGGCAAGCTGAATGTATATTCTCCTGCCCGTTTTGAGGTGTTTGTAAACGGTGAATCCAAGCAAGTCAAGGAGACAGCGGAGGACAGCTTGTCGCAGGTCCGTCCTACGGCTGTCAGTTTGCGTATGGACCCCGAAGCGGATTATGAGATTGTCATCAAGTTGCTTTCAAGCGCGGACGACAAGATGCAGCCGATGCTGAAATGCGAATTTGAAAAAGGAAAAAGGACTTTGCCGATGTAGCCTGCCGGATGGCACCGGACATGAAGAGACGTTTCTCTTTGTTCAAACACCAAATTTTCGGCTCCCGAGCGAGCAGGGTTTCTCTTTTCGCCCAAACGGCAAGTATCTGCTGACCCCGCTATTCGGACAAATTACGACGTGAAGCGTTCCAGGACCCGTTGTGAGCTGACCGAGGTAAAGACCGGCCGGGTGATATTGCCCAATGCCAATGAAAAGATGAACTGGATGCCCAACAGCAACAAGCTCTATTATACGGTTATGGGCGAGGAGCAGAATGACCTGGTTGTGTTCGATCCTGCCACGATGCGTGAGGAAGTGCTGCTGAAGAATGTTCCCGAAGGATATTTCAGCTGGTCTCCTACAGAAGACTATCTTATTTATATGCTCACGGACGAGGGCGAAAAGGTGAGTGGCCCGTTGAAACGTCTCTTGCATCCGGACGACCGTATCCCCAATTCTCGTGACCGCTATTATCTCATGAAATACGATGTGGCGACGGGCCTTTCCGAGCGTCTGACCTACGGTAGTCACAACGTCTATCTGAATGATATTTCCCCGGATGGCAAGAAACTGTTGTGCAGCACTTCCAAGTCGGACATCACTCGATGCCCTTTCTCCCTCTCTTCTCTTTTCGAGATTGATTTGGCCACCTTGCAGGCAGATACGCTGGTCGCCTGGGATGCTTATCTGGGAAGTGCTTCTTACTCTCCGGATGGGAAGCAGCTTCTGGTGACGGGCAGTCCGTCTGCTTTCGGAGGCATTGGCAAGAATTGCGGTGAACATCCCATAGCCAATGACTTTGATACCCAAGCATTCATTATGGATTTGGCTACAAAGAAAGTGCAGGCTATCACGCGCGATTTCAATCCTACAGTGTCTCCCGTGCAGTGGAACCGTGTGAACGGATGTATCTATTTCGATACGACTGATGGGGATTGCAGGCATATATACCGTTATGTTCCGAAGACGGGCGGCTTTGAAATGCTTCCGCTTGAAGAAGATGTGATTACTTCCTTCACGCTGGCCAATGACAATCCGGTTGTGGCTGCCTATGTGGGTGGAGGAAACACCAGTACGGGCGTAGCCTATACGTACGACACGAAGCAAAAAAGTTTCTACCCTGCTTGCCAACCCCATGAAGCCCGTCCTCGACAAGATTGAGCTGGGACAGATGGAAGAGTGGAACTTTACAGCTTCGGACGGTACGGAGATAAAGGGAATGATTTGCCTTCCGCCGTCTTTCGACCCGAACAAGAAGTATCCGCTTATCGTGTACTATTATGGAGGAACGACTCCTACGACTCGCGGTATAACTTCCCCGTACTGTGCACAGTTGTTTGCGTCACGTGACTATGTGGTTTATGTTATCCAGCCCAGTGGTGCCATCGGGTACGGCCAGGAGTTCTCTGCACGCCATGTCAATGCATGGGGTGAGCGTACGGCCGATGAGATCATTGAAGGTACGAAGAAATTCTGTGCAGCCCATCCGTTTGTCAACGATAAACGTATCGGATGCCTGGGTGCCTCTTATGGAGGATTCATGACGATGTATCTGCAGACTAAGACGGACATGTTTGCTGCCGCTGCCTCGCATGCTGGCATCAGCAATGTAACGAGCTATTGGGGCGAGGGTTATTGGGGATATTCCTATAACTCTGTTGCGGCAGCCGATAGCTATCCTTGGAATAATCCCGATTTGTTTACGAAGCATGGAGCATTGTTCAATGCGGACAAGATTAATACCCCTCTGTTGTTGCTGCATGGCACGGTAGATACAAACGTGCCTATCGGTGAAAGTATCCAGTTGTATAATGCGCTGAAGATATTGGGCAAGCCGGTGGAATTTATTACCGTGGACGGTGAAAACCATTTTGTACTTGATTATGCAAAACGTGAATTGTGGCACAATTCAATTATGGCTTGGTTTGCCCGCTGGCTGCAGGATAGTCCGGCATGGTGGAATGACCTTTATCCGGAAAGACATTGGTGATTTCTTAGTTGATAATTGTCAACTATCAATTTAAAAAGCCGTTTCCCAGAATAGACAAGGAGGAAACGGCTTTTTTGTTGTAGTGTGCTTACTGTTATTGGGCCACTTTTGCTGTGTCTTGGACGTTCTCGGCTTTCTGCAAAGTATCCGTTACCACAGTGTCGTTAGACAAGGTTGTTGTCTTACTCGGCTGTTCTACCGGAGCCTTAGCTTGAGCCAAGAACGTTCCGCCACAAACAAACATAAACAGGGCTGCTACTAATACTAATTTTTTCATAATTCATTTGCTTTTAGGTTGGTATATCTTATTGTTAAGTCTAAGTGCTTGCTTGTTGTAGCGCTTGTTGCTTACGTCTAATATAGGTCAAATGGTGTGCCAGAAAGAGTGTGTGTTGGATAATGTTCTGATAGTTAGTGATATATGTTTCTATGCAAAGTGTGGCATAGTGTGGAAAAGTGTGGAATGTGTGGAGGGGAGTGTGGAATAATTCCACACCTTTTAGTCGGATATGTTATAAAGCTTCAACTTGTTGTACAGCGTTTTGCGGTCAATGCCCAACAGTTGTGCAGCGCGGCTCTTGTTGTTTCCCGTCTGCCGCAAGGCTTCGATGATTTGATGCTTCTCTGCCTCCTCATTGCGGAGAGGGATACCGATGATGGCCGGTGCGGGTTCTTTCAGTTCATTCAGTTCGTTGATAGTAATGAATTTGCCTTGTGCCAGCAAGGTTGCACGGCGTACCATATTTTTCATTTGGCGTAGATTGCCGGGCCAGGGATATTCCAATAGGGCGCGGGATGCCTTGTCATCAAAGCCGGTCAGTTGCTTGTCCATTTCGCGGTTGGCCTGGTCCAGAAAGAAATTGGCAAAGAGCAGGATGTCTTCACGGCGGTCTTTGAGTTGCGGCATGCGTAGGGTGAATTCATTGATACGGTGATATAAATCTTCACGGAACGCCCCTTTTTGCGATGGCTTGCTCCAGATTTTCGTTGGTGGCGGATACCAGACGTATGTCCACGCTTATCTCTTTGTTTGAACCTACCGGACGTATCTTGCGCTCTTGCAAAGCACGCAGCAACTGTATTTGCACTTCATAGCTCAGATTACCTATCTCATCCAGGAAGATGGTACCGCCGTTGGCTTCGACGAAAGCGCCCGTTTTGTCGGTCAGTGCGCCGGTAAAGGCGCCCTTTATGTGCCCGAAGAACTCCGAAGCGGCCAATTCTTTGGGAATAGAACCGCAATCGATGGCTACAAACGGCTGGTCGGCACGCTTGCTGAGCTGGTGGATGCGGTGAGCTACGTATTCTTTGCCCGTTCCGCTGGCACCATTGATGAGTACAGACATATTGGTAGGTGAAACCAGTTTCACATAATTGTAGAGTTGTTTGGCTGCGTCGCTCTCTCCCTCAAGGAAGTCGGAGGAGGACAATGAGCCTTCTGCACCCTTCAGAGGCTGATTTTTCATCTTGTCGGAATGCATCGTCTGTTTGGGTGAAACGGATGGTCTGTTTGGGGTAAACGCATCATCTGTTCGGGACGAATGCATCATCTGTTTCAAAGCGGAGGATGATGCATTCAAGGCTTCGCCTATTTTTTTCAGTAATTCGTCCGGGTTCACAGGCTTGGCAATGTAATCGCAGGCTCCCAGTTTCATGGTTTGGACGGCCGACTGTATGTCAGCGTATCCTGTCATGATGATAAGCGGTATTTGCAGGCCGTGTTCGCCCAGCCATTTCAATAAGTCAATGCCATCCTTGTCGGGCAGGCGCAGGTCAGACAATATCAAATCTACGGTTTCCGACTCAATATGTTTTTGAGCACGGGCAATGTTGCTGGCAGAGGTTACTTGGAAACCTTTTTTGCCGAGCCATGTTTTTAGCATCATGCCGTAAGTAATATCATCTTCTACAATTAATATGGATGTCATTGCTTTAGCCTTTTATCTCTTTTATGTAGGCAAAGGTAAGTGCTTTTGTCTGAATTTTTAGTATATTTGCAAACTTAAATTAAATGAAAAAACAAAATGAAAAAGAAATCTTATTGTATTATTAACTATACTGGTTTGCGGTCTGACTGCATTGCAAGCCGGGACAAAAGAAAGAGGAAGATATGGAAAAAGAAACGAAGCTGAAGATTGAAACAAGTGCGGGTGACATCACCGTGAAACTGTATAATGAAACCCCGAAACATCGTGATAACTTTATCAAGCTGGTGGAAGACGGCACGTATGAAGGTACGCTGTTCCACCGTGTCATCAAGGACTTTATGATACAAGCAGGTGACCCGGAATCGAAGAAGGCTCCGAAAGGCAAGATGCTGGGGGCAGGCGACGTGGGTTATACCGTTCCTGCCGAATTTGTTTATCCGAAGTATTTTCACAAAAAAGGTGCTTTGTCGGCTGCACGCCAGGGTGATGAGGTGAACCCTGACAAGGCATCATCCGGCTGCCAGTTCTACATTGTGACCGGAAAAGTGTATAATGACTCTACCTTGCTGGGGATGGAACAGCAGATGAATCAGATGCGCTTGAACAATGCTTTCAACGCGTTGGCGCAGAAACACATGAAGGAAATCTACAAGATGCGCAAGAATAATGACCAGGACGGTCTGATGGATTTGCAAGATTCCTTGATTGCGCAGGCAGAGGCTCAGGTTGCCAAGGAACCGGAGTTCAAGTTTACCCCCCGAGCAGGTGAAGGCTTATACTACCGTGGGCGGTACTCCACATTTGGACGGTGCATATACCGTGTTCGGTGAAGTGCTGGAAGGTATGGATATTGTTGATAAAATACAGAAGGTCAAGACTGACCGTAACGACCGGCCCGAAGAGGATGTGGTTATTAAAAAAGTGACAGTGATAGATTGATGATAGATTCTGTCATTCCATTTTATGAAGATAAACAAAAGATATTTGACAACGGTCTGCGGTTGGTGCACAATGAGGACACCAGCACGCAGATGGTTGCCTTGAATATTGTTTATGATGTGGGTGCCCGTGACGAACATCCCGAGCATACGGGTTTTGCCCATCTGTTCGAGCATCTGATGTTCGGAGGTTCGGTGCATATTCCTGATTATGACGCTCCTTTGCAATTGGCAGGCGGGGAGAATAATGCATGGACCAATAATGATATTACCAATTACTACCTGACGGTTCCAAAATCGAATGTGGAGATCGGCTTCTGGCTGGAGTCCGACCGCATGCTGGAACTGGCATTCAGTGAGCAAAGTCTTGAAGTGCAGCGTGCGGTGGTGATGGAGGAATTCAAGCAACGTTGCTTGAACCAGCCGTATGGTGATGTGGGACATCTGCTTCGTCCTTTGGCTTATCAAACGCATCCTTATCGCTGGCCTACTATCGGGAAAGACCTCTCTCACATTGCCAATGCCACGCTGGACGAGGTAAAGGAATTCATTTTTTCGTTTTTATGCACCTAATAATGCAGTGCTGGCCGTTACCGGAAATATTTCGTGGGAAGAAACGGTTAGGCTGACAGAAAAATGGTTTGCTCCCATTCCCCGTAGGAATGTGCCCGTAAGGCAATTACCGCAAGAAGTTGTACAGACGGCGGAACGCCGGCAGACGGTGGAACGGAATGTTCCTCTGGATGCTTTGTTCATGGCTTATCACATGTGCAGCCGTGAGGATGCCGATTATTATGCCTTCGATATTCTGTCGGATATTCTGAGCAATGGACGTTCCAGTCGCTTGACCCGCAGGCTGGTGCAGGAGCAGAAGCTCTTTTCCAGTCTCGATGCCTATATCTCCGGTACACGGGATGCCGGCCTGCTGCATATCAGTGGAAAACCATCTGCAGGCGTATCTTTGGAGCAAGCCGAGGCTGCTGTCCGGAAAGAGTTGGAAGAGTTGAAATCCGGGTTTGTTGGAGAACAAGAATTGGAGAAAGTAAAGAACAAGTTTGAGTTTACACAGATATTCGGCAACATCAATTATCTGAATGTTGCCACGAATCTTGCCTGGTTTGAACTGACCGGACAGGCGGAAGACATAGACCGTGAAGTGGACAATTACCGCTCTGTGACGGCAGAACAGCTTCATAGGGTCGCCCAAACAGACCTTCCGCGATGAAAACGGGATTGTGCTTTATTACCAAAAAGGAAAACCTTTAGTATGAAAAAATTTAATTTGATACGTATAAGCAGCACTACAAAGCATTGCTTCTCCTGGGGCTGCCCATTGTGGTGGGCAGTTGGGAGTCATTGTGCTTGGTTTTGCCGATACGCTGATGATTGGGCATCACAGCACGGAGGAACTGGGTGCCGCTTCTTTCGTAAACAATCTGTTTACTCTTTGCATTATTTTCAGTACGGGCTTCAGCTACGGGCTGACACCGGTTGTAGGGGGCTTCTACGGTAACCGCCGCTTTGCCGAGGCAGGGCAGGCGTTGCGGTGTAGCCTGGTTGCCAATGTGCTGGTGGCTTTGTTGCTGACTCTTGTCATGGCTGTTCTCTATTTCAATGTGGAGCGGCTGGGACAGCCCGGAGAATTGTTGCCTCTAATCAAGCCTTACTATCTGGTGTTGCTTGCTTCACTGGTCTTTGTCATGCTGTTCAACGGTTTCAAACAGTTTACGGACGGCATCACCGATACCAAGACGGCCATGTGGATTCTGCTCGGAGGGAATGCGCTTAACATCGTAGGAAACTATATACTTATCAATGGAAAGCTGGGCTTTCCGGAGATGGGACTGCTTGGTGCGGGTATCAGCACCTTGTTCTCCCGCATTGTGATGGTGGTGGTCTTTGCGGCGATTGTGCTTCGCGGCCGCCGGTTTATCCGTTACAGGCTCGGCTTCATGCGGCTGGGGTGGTCGATGCCGATGTTCAAGAAGCTCAATGCACTGGGCTGGCCCGTGGGTATGCAGATGGGTATGGAGACCGCTTCCTTCAGTCTGAGCGTCGTCATGGTGGGCTGGCTGGGGACACTTGCCCTAGCATCGCATCAGATAATGCTTACTATCTCTCAGTTCACCTTCATGATGTATTATGGCATGGGCGCTGCGGTTGCCGTGCGTGTCAGCAACTTCAAGGGGCAGGGAGACGGGCAGAATGTGCGCCGCTCGGCGTATGCCGGCCTTCACATCATCCTGTGTATGGAGGTGGTGTTGCTGGGTATCGTCTTTGCGCTTCGCGGTCAGGTAGGGGGATGGTTTACGGACAATGCGGAAGTGTCCGGCATGGTTGCCGCTCTCTTCTTCCCGTTCTTGGTTTACCAGTTCGGCGATGGGTTGCAGATTAACTTTGCCAATGCCCTGCGCGGCATCTCGGATGTGAAACCGATGATGATTATTGCATTTATATCCTATTTTATTATATCTTTGCCCGTAGGGTACCTTTGCGGTTTCGTTTTCGGTTGGGGGCTGACGGGAGTCTGGATGGCTTTCCCGTTCGGACTGACCAGTGCGGGAGTGATGCTGTGGTTGAGGTTCCGTAAACAGACCAGGGAAAGGATTTGATAGTATGAATAATGTCTCCAAAGTAAAGATTGCCGTAGGCTACACTTTGTTGCTGGCGGTATTGCTTTTTTTCCTTGATTTTTCGTACACCGGGAAATGGAGAACCTTATTCTTACTGATGACCGCGATGTACAATGGACAGACAGCGTGCTTGCTTTGATACGCGAGAAGGATACCAATACGATAAAAATGCTGCGCACGCTGAGTGAGGCGAATGACAGCATGGTATCCACCAGTGACATTGAGCAGATAATTGCCCAGCAGGACTCGGTAGTGACCCAGCAGCGTGTGCAGCACCGTATCATTACACATCGGGATACCGTCGTGACACGCCCTCGGAAGAAGGGGTTTTTTCCGTCGTTTGGGTGAAGTGTTTGTCCCCCCAAAGAAAGATACGGCTATCCAGGTAAAGACCTCCCTTGAATTTGCAACGGATACGGTGATTGAACCTTATAATCCGGCCGATTCTTTGCATGAGAAACTGCGTGCCGTGGCCCAGCAGAAAAAAGCTGTAAACACTGTTATACAGCGACGTAAACGCTATCTGCAACGCTTGGACCATATGCTGACCGCTCGTATTGACAGTTTGCTGAAAGATTACGAGACGGAAACTCTGCTGCGTGCACGGACGGAAGCCGAGTATCAACAAGCGGTCCGACGCCGTTCGGCCAAAATTATCAGTGGCATTGCCGTAGGTGCGGTGTTGCTTTCCGCTTTTTTTACTTATTATCATCGGTCCGCGACATAACCCGAAGCAACCGTTACCGCCGTGAGTTGGAAGAGGCCCGTCGTCGTGCCGAGGATTTACTCGCTGTCCGTGAAAAACTGATGCTTGCCATTACCCATGATTTCAAAGCTCCGCTCGGTTCTATTAA
>ENA-OQCV01000086-OQCV01000086.1-human-gut-metagenome-genome-assembly--contig:-NODE-86-length-26212-cov-2.938087_pt1 | contig 26212 bp, 44 predicted proteins | sample MGYA00242766_ERZ504592 | MGnify/ENA primary metagenome ERZ504592 (study PRJEB26092, sample SAMD00036315) | human gut metagenome | host: Homo sapiens | study: EMG produced TPA metagenomics assembly of...
AAGGCGTGGGCGGCTTTCCGTATGGCCAAGGAAGTCTGGGCAGAGGACGCTGCAGAGGATGCCAAGGCAAAGCACCAGAGTGAAATGGTGTTCCCCCATCGGTGCATCCAACGACGGTTTTGCACCATATTTCAGCGGAAAAAGCTATCTGGCACCCCTGTCCACCGCACAGGTTGGCATTTACAACGTCACCTTTGAACCGGGCTGCCGGAACAACTGGCACATCCATCATGCCGCAAAGGGTGGCGGGCAGATCCTTGTCTGCGTGGCAGGCCGGGGCTACTATCAGGAATGGGGCAAAGCGCCGCAGGAGCTGCATCCGGGCGATGTGTTGAACATTCCCCCGGAGGTCAAGCACTGGCACGGTGCTGCACCCGATTGCTGGTTCTCTCATCTGGCAGTGGAAGTACCCGGCGAAGGCACCTCTAACGAGTGGTGCGAGCCGGTGCCGGAAGAAACCTATAAGGAGTTGCGGTGATGCGGTTTGATGTACACCCAACCACGATGAAACGAAAAACAGGGTGCGTCCACCCGGACGCACCCTGCCAAAAGCCACAGACGATAGCGATATGTACAACAGGGAGTTCCCCAGTGGGAACTTCCTGCTTTTTCGTTGTTTGCATGATGAGCCTGCTCTGCCTGCCATAGGCAAGCTCGCGTTTGCGCAGCGCAGCGGAGCAATGAAAGCCCCAGTGGGGCTTTAAGCGACCGAACGGTCTTGCGTTAGCAAGATGGAGGGGCCTCCGCCCCGACAAGCGACCGCTGGCCTTCCGCGCTGTTCCAGCAGGCAAGGATGGCCGGGTAGAATGCCCGTGCCAGACGGTCAATGACTTCATCGGGATAAGGGGAAGTGTTTGCGGACTTTTTCCTTTTTGTTCAAACGCACGCTCCATTTGATCGTCCCACCGTGGCAAAGTCGGGCGAGAAAATCAAAGTTTCAATTTTTATCAGGCGCAAGGGCGCGGAAGTTTTCCACCCTGCACTTGCGGCTGGTGGCTCATTGATGGCTTAAAGCAAAAAGCTCTAGGCTTAACCCCTCTTCTTTGCGGATCTTTCTGATCCGCTCTCCAACAAGGGATGCTAGTTCGGCTGGTTCAGATTCAGGCTGATCTTCGCTTTTTTGCACAGAGAACACCTCATTTGCGGGCAATCATCAGATGCCACGGAACGTAAAGGTGAACTCCACAGGCTTAGTCACATCAGGAATATACTCCGGGTGGACATTGGCACCCCAGCTGTCATCGCCGCCAACGCCCATCTGCTCGCCCATAGCACGAATCACCGTGTAATGGACCGGGGCAGCTCGTAAGGATGCTTGGCACTCTCCATTTCATGGGGAGTGTAGGGCAGCGCAGAGAAGAACATGGGCTTTGCGGCATCTGCGGTAAACAGCAGCCCGCGACCCTTGCGGTCCACTACCTTTGCCCAGCGCACAGCGGTCTTTGCACCGCACTCCTGCGGCACAAGGTACTGCGCCATGTTATCTGCAACCTTGTTCTGGTAAATGCCCAGCTTTGCACCATGCTGGCGATCCCAGTAGGTCTCCGCAGGGCCGTTTCCGTACCACTCCACCGTGTCGTAGTCAGCGTCGATCTTGAACAGTACGCCGAACTCCGGCATTGCTGCAAGTCCTTCCACCGGGTCATAGTGAAGGGTGGTCTGGATGCGGCCATCACCGAACACACGGTACTGCAGGCTGCACTCTGCTGCGGGGCTGGTCTGGAGGTTATAGAGATAGGTCACGACAACGCTGTCGGCTTCCACCTCGCAGGTGGGGTTCTGGAGGATGGTGCCGCCGTGAACAGACGGGATCTCCTTGCCGATGCCCTTGGCGGTAGCGTACAGGCTTGCCAGCTTCCACTGACCGCGAACGCCGCCCATGTTGTTGCCGCAGTCGTTGTCGGTGGGAGCGCGCCAGAAGTTGGGCCGGGGGATCTCCTGAATCATCTCCTTGCCGGCATAGCGGTAGGAAGTCAGGCCGCCATTCAGATCGGAGAACAAAACATCGAAATTCTCGCCCCGGACACCGATGTTGTGTGTACCGTGCGTAACGGTAAACGGCGTGACCTTCTTGCTGGGAATGGAACGGACCGCAGCAATCACACCCTGTCCAAAGGCGACTTCATGACCTTTCTTTGCCCAGCTGGCGTCCTCCTTCAAACGGAAGCTGATGGTCACTGCATATTCACCGGGGAGCGCAGGGACCATAAACGGCAGCGGGAAGCTGGAACGCTCTTCGGGAGCAACATCAATATTGGTCAGTTTCTGTTGCTGATACAGCTTTCCATCACGATGCAGCAGTGCAACGCAGTCGAAGGCATCCGTAGAGGTGAACAGGTTCTTGTTCCAGACTTCGAAGCCAGAGTTGTCGATGGAAATGGCGATGTTCTGATAGCAGAACTTGACCTCCTGCATCTTGGGAGAAGGAGCACGGTCACCACCGTAGGCAATGCCGTTTCCGCTGAAATTATAGTCGGTAGGACGCTCACCGAAATCGCCGCCGTAGGCTTGGAACCACTTGCCGTAGCGGTCTTTTTTCCCAGATGGACTGGTCGATGTAATCCCAGATAAAGCCGCCCTGATAGCCGCAGTCCTTCTGGTCGGCAAGTTCCGTGTACTTGTATAAAGCACCGTTGGAGTTGCCCATAGCATGAGAGTATTCGCACTCGATATAAGGCCGCTTATCGCCCTGTGCCAGATACTCTTTAATGTCCTTGACCGTGCTGTACATATGGCTCTCGATATCGGTGGTTTCGAGGAAGCGGGGATCGTTGACCACACCTTCGTAATGCACCAGACGGGTGTCATCAAAGCGGCGGACCATCTCGGCCATCTGGAGCAGGGTCTCACCGCCAAACGATTCGTTGCCCAGAGACCAGATCAGAACAGCAGGATGATTTTTGTCACGCTGGTAAGTGGAATTCATGCGGTCAAACAAGACAGCTTTCCACTCCGGCTTATCATTGGGCAAAACGCCCTCGATGCCGCGAATGCCCGCCTGATGGATGTCCCATGTGCCATGGGATTCCAGATTGTTCTCTGCGATCAGATACAGACCATACTCGTCGCACAGGTCGTACAGTGCATCCTGATTCTGGTAATGGCTGGTACGGATGGCATTGATGTTGTTCTGCTTCATGGTGATGATATCCCGAAGCAGTTCCTCATGGGTGTGTACGCCCACAGCACGACCCGTAATGGAGCTGAACTCATGACGGTTGGCACCCTTGAACACGATGCGCTTGCCGTTGAGCAGCATCCGATTGTTCTTCAACTCGAACTTGCGGAAACCGACTTTCTGCCCGGTCACCTCTACCAGATGGCCTGCATCGTCCAGCAGCTCGATTTCCAGTTCATACAGAGCCGGGTCCTCTGCACTCCACAGGTGGGGGTTCTCCACCGCATGGCTGAACAGAGCAGAGCCGCCGTTCAGTGCGATTTTTTTCGGAGAACACTTCCAGCTCACTGCGGCGCAGGGTCAGACGGGCCGCGCCCTTTCCCTCCACCTGCAATGCAACTTCCAGCGTGGAATGAGTAAAATCATCCCCGGCAAACAGCGTTTTGACGGATATATCTTCCAGATGCACGGTGGGGATGGCGTACAGCCACACGCTGCGGAAGATGCCGGAGAAGCGGAAGAAGTCCTGATCTTCGCACCAGCTGGAGGAAGTCCACTTGAACACCTGCACGGCAAGTTTGTTCACGCCCGGCTGGAGATAGGGAGTCAGATCGAATGCGTGTGCGGAGAAGCTGTCCTCGGTGTAACCCACATAAGATCCGTTCAGCCAAAGAGCCATGCCGCTTTCCACACCCTCGAACTCGATGTGGACGGGCTTGCCCTGCATGGATTCCGGCAGCTCGAAGTATTTTACATAGCTTGCCACCGGATTGAACCGCTGCGGGATCTCACCCGGCTGTACTTCTTCACGGCCATCCCACGGATACTGAATATTCGCGTACTGGGGAATGTCGTAGCCCTCCATCTGGATGTGTGCCGGAACATGAATGTCATCCCAGCCGCTGCAATCGTAATCCGTCTTTTCAAAGCCGGGGATGGCACTGGTGTAGTTCTTTGCGTAGGCGAATTTCCCAGATACCGTCCAGCTTCAGCGCCAAAGAAGAGGAGCCTGTCCGATATTCTTCGCGGGAAGCGTAAGTACGGAAACTTGCATGAGCATTCAGCACGTTTTCCTTGAAAAAGGTGGGGTCTTTTACTTTTGCAAAATCAAATGCAGCCATAGTATTTCCTCATTTACCTTTTATAATTTTATAATATTTCTCCAGCCTCCCCGGAGGAATCGCTGGATTCCTCCGGGGAACAGCAGATGAAGGAGAAATGATAATGGCTTGTTATCAGGCTGCAGCACGCAGCTTTTCATTTGCTTCTTCGACCTTCATACGAGAGAGAATGAAGGTGATGATGGCATCCAGAGCAAACGGAATCACCAGATACATGATCTTCAGCATATTGATGCAGGAATCCGGCTGAACGGTCAGAGCGCTGTCAAAATGGCTTGCTGCCAGCAGCCAGCCGGTGATGGCAGTACCCAGACCGCCGCCCAGCTTCACACCGAGAGAAGTGCAGGAGTACATCGTGCCATCCACGCGCTTATGCTTCGTCAGCCAAGTATATTCAGAGCAGGCTGCGATTACAGCGTTCATATCGCCCTGCCAAGGACCCTGACCAAGAGCTGCGATTGCAGTAAAGAGCAGCATCAAGGTCACATTGCCGCTGCCCATGTAACCAGCTACAGCAACCAGTGCACGAGAAATCGTTGCCAGAGTATAGCTCATCACATTCAGCTTATACATTCCATTCCACTTTGCAACCAAGGTCGGGGTGAACACCAGTGCGATGATCAGAGGAATGTTGATTGCCCAAGAGAATACACCGAACAGATTCTGGTTGCCAAGGATGTAGGTTGCATAGTAGGTGCCCATGCTGATCATGGCACCGTAGATCTGCTGCAAAATGTAGGTGACGCAAATCATCATATAATATTTGTTACCAGCAAGCAGCTTTGCAGCCTGAACCAGATTGTACTTTTCGTCCTGCTCGATTTCCTTTTTGTTGGTGGTATCCACCAATTCGCCTTCCGGCAGTTCCTTCACGGAGAGAACGGAGAGGGTGTTGACAAGCAGACCGATGATGGCGTAGATGATTGCAACAGTGCGCCAACCGGCAGCACCACCGCCCAATGCCGTAACAGCACCCAGCGTGATGGACTGGATGAGCAGGCTGGTGGCAAAGGCGAACATGAAACGCCAGGAACCCATCTCGACCTGTTCGGCACTGTTCTTCGTGACGAGAGCAGTCAGTGCAGAGTAAGCAATGTTGTTGGCAGTGTAGAATACAGCGTTCAGCAGAGTATATGCGATCAGGAACCATGCGTACTGTGCAAACTGTCCCAGATTGGTCGGGATGGCGAAAATTGCCACCAGCGTAATGGCACAGCCAATGTAGCCGTACAGCATCCAAGGACGGGCTTTGCCCATCTTAGAATGCGTTTTGTCAATCAAAGAACCAAAGAAAATGTCCGTCACACCGTCCAGCAGTTTGGAAACTGCAATCAGAGTGCCGACAATACCGGGGTTCAGGCCAACGGTGTTGGTCAGATAGATCATGACGAAGGAGGACAGGAATGCATACACCACGTTGCCTGCAATATCGCCTGAACCATAGCCGACTTTATTATACCACTTTAGATAACGTTTCTCAGTCATTGTGCTTTCTCCCATCTTGCTTGTTTTGTGTGGGCGCGACCAATCTGCTGCGCACTTCAGACTGGAATTCTCATTACGCAAGTTGCCCAAATCTCTTGCGTTCCGTCTGAAAATATTATAGAATCTAATGGAACGAAAAGATATAGACAAGATGGAACAGAATATGCACAAAATCAAAGAGTTTGTAATTTTTTGATAGAACATTTCCCAAATCACTGTAAAATCTCTGAAGATGAGGAGGACGCAGGGATGTATTTCAACTCAGGATATTTGAACAACTCCCGTTTGGATTTCAAAGACTACTCAAAGCCGCTGGTCGTAGGCAGCTGCGGCACTTATCGCTTGAAAAAACGCCCTAAGCTACCTACTTTTTGGGCAAAGGGTCGCAGAGACTATCAAATCCTCTATGTGGCATCTGGTAAAGCACATTTCTGGTTCGATGGTGTTGAGGAAGTGGTGACTTCTGGACACATGGTGCTTTATCAGCCGAAAGAAATCCAGAAGTATGTCTACTATGTAGAAGATCATCCAGAGGTGTTCTGGATTCACTTTACAGGATACGATGTCAAAAACATCCTGAACTATCACGGAATACCCTTGGACAAGCACGTTTTTTTACAGCGGCACACTGCCGGATTACAAAATGCTGTTCCGAAAGATCATCCGGGAACTGCAACAATGCGAATATGGCTATGAAGACTATATTGCTTCTCTCTTCAACATCATTCTGCTTTTAGTAAGCAGGCAACAGCAGGAAAGCGAGAAAACAACTACAAGCATCCCGGAAGAAATCGAAGCCGCCGTTGCCTACTTTAACGAGAACTATAACACAAAGGTCAGTGTGGACGATTACGCAGAATCGCTGCATATCAGTACGAACTGGTTTATCCGTAATTTTAAGCTGTACATGAAAATAAGCCCTGCACAATACATCCTGTCCCTTCGGATGGTAAATGCACAAAGCTTATTGGAGAACACCGAATACAATATTGGAGAAATTGCAGAGATCGTAGGGTATGATAACCCACTCTATTTTAGCCGGGTATTCAAGAAAGAGTATGGTGTCAGTCCGGCACAGTACCGAAAGAATCTGGAAGAATCTACTGAAAAAACTGAGAAAGATTCCTTGATTCAGAAGTTCCTGCCTGTTGAGATGTACCTGACATATCAAGTTGACGGCGAACCGTTGGAACAGCTCCCGAATGGATACAGCGACCATTATGTGCCGGATGGCTTTGTACGAGATTAGAGTGTATACAAGGAGGTCTCTTTATGTTAGAGCATTTTTTCAAATCGCTAGTTGCAACAGTTTCTGACCCTTACCAATGCAATCGCATCACGGATGCGTTGGCGGCAGCTGGAATTAAATTCTATTGCAAATCCAAAGATGTCAATCGGCATAACACATTTGACCAAGCGAGAATTGGAACCCTCGGCATAAAACCGCAGTATGTCACAGAGGTGTTTGTGGACAAAGAAAATGCTGATATGGCTCTGCACATTATACATACCCTGTCATAAGCCCGGAGTTCCCCTGCGAACAAAACATTCCGATATATAAAAAGGACGCTGCCGCCTCTGGGTGAGAGGTTGCAGCGTCCTTTTGGCATCAGAGGGCGAATGATCTGTCAGACTAAACGGCTCCCAACGAATGCGATGCTTTTAGCTTGCGTCTTTCTGTTCGTCAAGAATGCGCCAGCCGTCCATCAGGTCTGAATTTTCCATAATAAAGGTGTGGGCGGTATCCTGTCCCCACGAGTTGTCGTATTTCAGCATCAGATAATCGCTCAACTCGGTTCGATTTTTGAACTTCAACAAGCGATACGGCTCCTGAAAAGCGACCTTTTCAACGAAATATACTGCATCCGATGTGGAAAGCATAACACCGACATGACCGATCATAAGAGAATTGTCCGTTTCAGAGAACTGATCGTGCAGGACTACGGAGACGAGACGGATCTTATCATCGTCCACGAAGGAGAGACCGCGTTTCTTCCATTCCTGCTGAATCGTTTTCAAATGGGAGGAATATCGGTCGTATTAGTGGATTTTAACCGGGGCAAAAAAGCGCATCAAACTTTTGCCGTTCGTCGCCGCAAAGGGATTCTGGATCGGAATCCAGTGTTTCATAGTCCATAAACAGGGTGTCCTCGGCTGAGTCAAGGTCTGCCTTGCCCGTGACAGTGATAAAATCACCGAACAGCCCACAAGCAGTGATCCGACAGTTCCAGCCGGGGAAGGTGTCATATTTTTCCGTCCATGCGTCCTGCATGGAGTAAGGATCGTATTTCAGATCCGAAGGCTTGGCATTTTCAAACCCTGTGGTGAGCCATGCCGGGTCCACAGCATTGTTGAACTTTTGCACATGATCAAAGAAGGTCTGTATCCGCAGGTCGGATACGCCGGCATCCTGCAAAAGCTTGGAAAGAAGAGCTTGTGTATCCGAATCTGCCAAATTGGAGTATTCAATTTGCTGAAGGACGGGCTGAGAAGTTTTTTGAGTGCAGCCTCCTGCCAGAAACGCACTGCAAAAAAGTGCAGCGGAGCAGACAAGAAAAAGTTCGACGTTTCAAAAATGGTCACCTCGTTGTGTTTTTCGGAAAATTTCTTTGAGTGCCGGAGTCTCCACCATAGGCGAAGAGAGCAACGCCGTTGGTCTCGTAACGAATGGTATCACAGATAAACAAAGAAAATCAATGACTTCTGTCGTATTTGACCATATATAATGTTGCAGTATCCATATCCCATACGGCTAACGCCCATTTGGGGAAAGACAATGCGGCAGTTTTCTGAACGATTTTCTTCATGTCGGACACAACAGGAGTATACCCAAGTTGAAATAAGAATTTTCCGTTTTTTCCGAATGGAAGGTTCAAATCGCTTTCCAGATAGACGGAGGATACCAACTTGCGAAGCGCGGCACGGCGATTTCGGCCAACCTCGTTTCCGCCGCCTTGATGGAATCGCCCATGGCATGATAGCGTTCTGTCGCCGCCGCTGCTCGTTCCCACAGTTCGTCGGCACTGCTGATCTTCTGCTCCTTGCCCTTCGCCGCCGTGTGCTTGCCACGCTTCACCTCGTAGCCCTGCTGTATCAGCTTTTGAAGCAAAAACTTCAAAGTCCTTCGGCTGCTCTGCAAGGATGGTGTCGATGATTCCGCACAGGCGGTCACGGTTGCTTTCTCTCGGCGGGTAAACGATCGAGTTGCGCCGAGCACACAAAGTAATCTCTCCAACCCTACAGCTCAGTTTCCACCGCAAGCTGCTCCTGCGTTTTCTTTTTCGTCAGCGATTTGGACATCAACATCTTCGCGCATCTTTTTCAGAAGTGCGAGGACTCGCTTGATTTGACCCTTGGTGTTTTCCACCCTGCTCTGTGCCTGATTGATGTGATCCAGAACTGCCCAGTCTGCAAAGAGGCCGTCAAAGAAGAAATCCGCAAATTTCAAAAAGCTGTCCACCGTAACCTGAAGGTCTGCGGTGATTTCAACATCGGAAAGTTCAGTTTTGAACCGCCGCAGTTCCACTTGGAGCTGTTCGATTTGTTCCTGTGCATCGTCCAGTTCCTCATACTTGGCAAGATCGGCCATCAAACCGCCGCCCATTACGTCCCATGTACTCCAGCCCTCGGCATTGTCGAGGGTTTCCAGAACTTCATTGACCGTATGCAGGGCGGTCTTTCCGGCGTTGATAGCTTCCAGCAGCTCCCGTTTTTGGACTTTCAGCGCGGCAATACGGCTTTCGCTTTCCGCAACCTGCTGTGCGGCAGGGTGGGCAGATGCTTTGATGCTTTTGATTTTTTCGGAAAGAGCAGCTTGATACTGCCTTTCGCAATCGGACAGCCGTGCCAACCTATTTTGAATTTGTGCTAAATCAGCATCAACGGAAGAAAGGTCATGGAGAGCCGCATCGTACTTGACACGGGCTGCATAGGCTTCCTGCCGTTCTTTGTCCAGCTTTTCATCCATCTTTCCGATGACCTGATAGAAAAATGCGGCAAGGCTGTGTCCCTCCAGACGGTCCACATCAGCCTGCTCTGCCAGCTTGGATTTTTCCAGCATTTTCAGGCGGTCAGCAAGCGTATCTCTCTGGGCGGTCAGTTCTTTCTGCTTTGCTTCGCAGCTTTTCTTTTCAGCGACCTGCTGCCAAAGCTCTTTCAACGTAGAATCATTCATATGGAATGTCCTTTCCCGGAATTACGTTTCTTCATTCAGAAGCTGGTTCAAAAAATGCTGCCGATTATTTACAAATGTTTTGGTGATAACGTAGCTGTCCGTATCTTCATACTGACAAGGATGAATCGTGCCATTGTCGAAGCTAAAAATCTCAGCATCAGGCATTCCGAGGAGAATGGGTGAATGTGATACGATAATGAATTGCGCCCCTTCTTGGGCACACCGATAAATGTTGATCAGTAACGTGAGCTGCCGCTGCGGGGATAAAGCGGCTTCCGGCTCGTCAAAAATATAGACTCCATCTGCACCCATGTAGTCCTGCGCAATGGCGAGGAAACTTTCACCGTGTGATTTTTGGTGATAGCCTTTGGAGGGATGATCGTCATCGGAATAGTCGATTTCCTTGGTGGCTACATTATAGAAACTCTCTGCTCGGAGAAAATACCCGAACTTTGGTCTGCGATACCCCTTGGAAATCGTCATAGCCTCACATAGTTCCGAATGGGAGTTGTATGTGGAAAATGAATAGTTCTTCGTTCCACCCTCTGCGTTGAAGCCGTAAGCAACAGCGATTGCTTCCAGAAGCGTAGATTTTCCACTTCCATTTTCGCCAACAAAGAACGTAATGGGCTTATGGAATGTAAAAGTGTCGATTCCACTGATGGCAGGAATCTGACGAACATAATTGTATGGGCGAACTCTGTTCCAGTCGATGGTCAGCCCTTGGATAAACAGATCGTTCATACAGTACTCCTTACTATATAATGTAGGAGAACGCTTAGTTCCGCTCAAACCCAAGATAGCGGGTGCCCTGAAAACTCAGCTTTCCAATGTCGCCCTCCACAAGCATTCCGTAGTCCGAACCACTTACGGTAAGTTCCATGCGGTCGCCGCTTTCCACCTGAAAGGTCACATAATAGGTCGTGAACGTATGCATCATCGTATTGTCCGTATGGTGGCGAGAAACTTCCGTGCGCTTTGCCACCACCGTTGCCGGAACGGTCAGCCGCAGTGAATGGTTGTTCTTATTCCATGTGCTGATATTTCCGATGATGGCACATAGGATCATGCCCAAAACCACAAGGAACAGGATGGGAAACAGGATACTGAACAGCAGATCAATTCCAGCGTAAAACATCTTATTCCTCCAAAATTTCTTCCAGCAGGTCCTTTACATCGTCCAGAAAAGATTCTTCTCCGAGGGTGTTCACCTTGAAGAACACCGCTTGACTGCCGCCCGCTGTAATTGCAGACAGCCGAATCGGGCTATCTCCATTCTGGAACATGGTCAGTGTCAGACTCAGGCGGTTGCCGCCCATCATGCTGTACCGTTCAAACACACGGACACTGCACCGGGCATCGCCCTCTTTGAAATCACTGCCTGCCTCTAAATCTGCCGACCAACTGCTGTCCGGGATTTCATTTTCCAGCTTCCGAAGCAGTTTGTCAAAATTCTTGTTTCGGATGGTCTTTTCAAAGATTGCCATAATGGTTCCTCCGTTCTGACAATTAAAAATCGGTCCCTTATTTTTGATACGAGCAGAGCCACAGGAAAATTGCGGAGAAATCGCTTGAAGAAAGGAATTTTGTCTGATTTGATTATAGCATATCTTTTGGAAGAACAAAATACTTTATGTACGCCGCCCGCAGGCGGCAAAAGTCAATCCAGTGGAAATTCCAGTTCGGCAAATTCCGCATCGGTCAGCAGTTTCAGCTTTTCGATAACACCCTCGGACAGTTCCCGCAGGGCGGTTTCATCGGGCATCAGGTAGCACTGCATGAGCCGCAGTTCGTGGATAAGCCCCAGTCGGGTGCCGGTGTTGTAAAGCATCATCAGCATGAGTTCTTCATGGTCAAAGTTCATGTTCAGTCCTCGCTTTCCGGCTTCCAGTTGGGTTACACTCCGGGGCATCGCACTTTTCCTTGAGATTCATCAGCACCGAAGGGCGTTCCGGCTGCTTGTCCAGAAACCCCTGTAAATCTTTGAAGCCGATGCTGTCCACATAATGCACAGACACCTCGCCATTGCGTTTAAGTGCGATCACATCGCTGACCGACAGGCTGTGCCCCTCAAAATCCTGCGGACGGGAGAGGTTGAACATCTGAAATAGTTCTTCCAAAACCTCGTTGTTCGGCACATCCTGCCACATGGCGGGCAGATCAGCATAGTAGGTGACCTCGTAATGCTCCGGGTCTGGCGTTTTGCCCCGACGATGCAGTTCCCGCATGGAAGCAAATCTTTCATCGAGGATTTTTTCGTCATGCCGCAGCTGCATCACCATATAAACATCGCACCCTGCGTTCAGAAACTTCTGCGGGATGTCCGTCATGGGTTCATCGTCAAAATTCTGGTTCCATTTTTGCTGCATCATCCACCTCACAGTTCCGGTGCAGAACGTGCAGAGGATTTTGGCGCAGACGTATCACTTGCCAGTTCTGCCAGCTTTTCCAGTGTGGAAGGGCGATGGTCTGCACCCAGTTCCTCGGCTTCCGCAACCTTATCCATGACGGCATCGTAGTCCTGCAACAGCCGCCGCCCCTTTTCCATGTGGTGTGCTTCCAGAATCTGCTCACGGGCTTCCTGAATGGTCAGTTCCGGGGCATCCAACTGCCCGCCGTCCATCACGGAAAAATCGCTGTGGTAAATGGTGTAGTCCCATCCATCCTCACAGGACTGGATGGCAAGATAACCTTTGCCACCCAGTTCCCATGCGGCCTGCTCGTCCTGTGTCTGAATTTCGGGGTAGAAGTCTGCATGGTTCCGCTCCATGACCTCGGCAAACTGGAAGATGTGGAACACATTGCCCAGACCGCCCATGTCAAAGTGATAATCATCCAGATGTTCCACCCGTGCCGTAAAACTGCGCCCATCCGGGTAATCCACCTGAATCACTCCGCCATCGGGAATGCGGTAGAGGTCGTCATAGTGGCTGTTGATGAGACGAATATCCTTCGGCAGCGTTTCCGGCTCCCAGATGCGCCGCCTGCCGATGCCCGCCTGTGGGATGTTTTCGAGGATATTTACGCTTTCCTGTTGGATGGCCGTTACGGTCATCGTCCGAAAGTTCAAACAGATACCAGTTCCGGGCGGCAGGGATGGTGTTTTGTCCATCTGGCGGCAGATTCTTTTCCGAGATCTGCCCACTTTCCAGCGGCTCGCCAGTTACCTTGTTATAAGTGGCAAAGCCGACCCCTGCACCGTTTTCCCTGAGATGCAGATAGCGTTCATCGTTGATAAGGTAGACCGCTTCTTTTATCTGCTCCATCAGCACCCACCTTCAAATTCCAGCGAAAACTTGCTGCGGCCATCGGCTTCACAGGACAGCAGCACGGTGGCATTGTAGGTCTTGCCCTTGGCACTCTTGCAGTCCTTCAAGCGGACACGACCATCCCGCAGCAGCTTGTCCGCCACATGAGCGTCCAGCCGCTTGCCCAGACGCTTGAAGAACGCATTGTCCTTCCACAGAACGAAACGGCACTCCCTGTTCTCACAGAACCAGCCCTTTTCACGTTCCACGACAGGCTTCCCACAGTTCGGACAGACACCAATAATCTTGCTTTTCATAAGTGCATTCGCTCCTTTTTTCCATTTCCGTGTTCTTTACCAGTTCGGTAATCATCGTATTGATCTCAGTCATAATTCACCCGGCTCCATTTCGCTGCGCTCAATACGCAGCAGCTTCGTTTCCCAATCGGCGGTCATTTCCGGGGATTGGATCTCTTCGGGCATCACAGTAATGAGGGCTTTGCCCTTGTCCGTGGGCAGAAGCACCTTGTTTTTCTTGGTGCCCTTGCGTTCCAGAAAACCCTTCTGCACCAGTTTTTCGATGGTGGCGGCTCTGGTTGCCGGGGTACCGATGCCCTGACGCTCCACGCCCTCCGGCATACTGTCCGCACTGGCGGTCTCCATAGCGTGCAGCAGGGTGTCCTCGGTAAAGTGCTTCGGCGGGGACGTTTGACCCTCCTTCAGCTCTGCGTTAAGGATGCCGCACTCGTTTTCTGCCGCATTGGGCAGGGCGGTGAGTTCCTGTTTTCGGTTCAGGATGTCGGCAAGCACCTTACGTTCCACCGCTTTCCAGCCTTCTTCAGAACCTCCTTGCCCTTGGCGGTAAATTCCTCCCCGGCACATTCGGTGGTCAGCAGGGTTTCCAGATACCGGAAGGGCTTGCTGACTGCCATCAGCGTCCGGGCGATGATGAGCTTCAGAACGTTCTGCTCGCCTTTAGGCAGCGCTTCCAGATCGGCTTGCAGCATACTGCGGGTGGGCAGGATGGCGTGGTGGTCGGTGACTTTTTCCCGGTTGACGGTGCGCCGTGTCCGGGGTACAGCCTCGTCCACATCTTCTGGGGTAATGTCAAAAAAGCCTTCCAGTTCCTCGGTCAGCACCTCCAGCATTTCCTCGTCATCGTCGGTGATATAGCAGCTATCAGTCCGGGGATAAGTGGTAAGTTTCTTCTCATACAGGCTCTGCACATAGTCCAGCGTCTGCTGTGCGCTGTACCCCAGCAGGCGGTTGGCGTCCCGCTGAAGGGTGGTCAGGTCGTACAGCGGCGGCGGATTCTCGGATTTTTCCCTTGCGGGTGATGCGCTGGATCGTTGCCACCATCTCCCTTCGACAGGCTTCCAGCAGGTTTTCTGCAACGGATTTTTCAGGAATGCGGCGGCTGGATGCCGTGCATCCGCTGGTCAGTTCCAGATCCACCGTGTAGAACTTTTCCGGCACAAAAGCGGCTATCGCAGCCTCCCGCACCACCGTCATGGCAAGCACCGGAGTCATGACCCGACCGACCGCTAAAGGTTGACCGTACAGACATGAAAAAAAGGCCGGGACGCATTGATGCCGACCATCCAGTCGGCACGTTCCCGGCAAAGTGCTGCGTTGTACAGCGCATCGTATTCAGTTGACGGTTTGAGATGGGCGAACCCCTCTCGGATGGCGTTTTCCTCCATGCTGGACAGCCACAGGCGGGAAAAAGGGCTTTTTTGCAGCCCGCTTGCTGGTAGACAAGGCGGAAGATTAGTTCGCCCTCACGCCCTGCATCCGTTGCACAGACAATGCTATCCACATCTGGGCGGTCCATCAGCTTTTGCAGGATACCAAACTGCTTTTTTGGTGGACGCAGACACCAGATACTGCCACCTTTCCGGCAGGATGGGCAGATCTGCGATGCTCCACTTGACGTATTTGGCATCGTAGATATTGGGCGGAGCAAGCTCCACCAGATGACCCACGCACCAGCTTACCAGATAACCGTTGCCCTCAAGGTAGCCGTCCTGACGGTTGGTGGCACCGAGGACTTTGGCGTAGGACATGGCAACCGAGGGCTTTTCTGCTACAACTAGAATTGAAATAAGCGTTCCCTCCAATCTGTTTTCATTTGGATATGTACGGCGGCAAAATGCCGCCTTGAAATCAGATGGGTTCAGTGTCCTGCTCGTCCGGGGTTTCGTCCTCGTCCGGCACATCGGTAGGGATCTCAAAATCGCCCTTGTCCTCGGTGTAGTTTGCATCGGGGTCGAGGGCTTCTTTTTCGGCTTTTTTCTTCTGCATCTGCTGGTGATAGAAATAGAAGCCGCCACCTGCTGCCAGTGCAATCAGCACCACCACACCCAAAAAGCCGGATGCGATCTTTGTGACCTTGTTTTTCCTTGGGCTGTTCCGTGCCGGATGCTGCCGCTTCTTCGGCGGCTTTTTTCGCTTCTCCTCGGCTTTCAGCCTGTCCTGTTCCGCCTGCGCCGCTGCTTCTTTTTCAGCGGTATAAGCGTTCGCTTCTTCCTCCTCCATCAGGGAAAGAAGGTCGGCTTCGTCCACAAGGTTCATAAAGTGAACGGTCTGCTGCCCCTTGGCGTTGCGGTCAATCACCAGATAGAAAGTCGCACCCGACTTCGACACCAGCGTAATGAACTGCTGACCGCTGCCATCGGAATAGTCGGTGTGGTAATCGTCCACCAGCGTCAAGTTGCCCTCCGGGGTCAGGGCACCGGTCTCCTCATCGGTCACGGTGACTACATCTTCTTCATCGGTGGTAGAAGTCAGGACGGGCTGTTCCACTTCCTCCACAGGCTCACCGCCATAGGCAAAAGCGGGAGCCGCCATGCCAGCGCACAGTGCCACCGATACCAGCAGTGCGCCCAGTTTCTTAATCTTCATCTGCATCCTCCTTCTCGAAAGTTGCACCCACGGCAGACAGCGCAGCAGGGTTCGGGGTGGTGGTGGCAGACTGCCGCAGCAGGGCGGCGAGCTGTTCCGGCGTGACCTTTGCCGTCCGCACCATCTCGTTGACCTCGGCAGAATCTTCCTCCTGAATGCGCCGCTCCAGGATCTCGATGCGATTGTTCAGCTTGATGCGGCGTTCTTTCTCTTTTGCCAGCATCGCCCGCAGTTTATCCGATTTTTCGCTCATAGTAACTTCTCCAATCATTTTGGAAAGCCGTCCGAACCCGGCGAGATGCTTCTCCCAGTAGGACGAGTGAATGTTTGCGTACTTGATGGGGTCTCCGGCACTGACCATCATGCCGTTGCCGAGATAGATTCCAGTATGGCTCATGCCGGGGGGCTGTCATAGGTGCCTTTGGAAGAAAACCAGATCACCGGGCTTTGCATCGGCTTCGGAGATGTGCTGGCTCTTGTTCCACAGACCGTTGGCGGTAGTGCGCCCTACATCGTAGCCGTTCTGGTTGTACACCCAGCAGACATAGCCGCTGCAATCAAAACCGGTTTCCGGGGTAGAGCCGCCCCAGACGTAGGGCGTACCCACATACTTTTGCGCCTCCTTGTAGATGGCGGCAAATTCGCTGTCCGTCAGGGCTTCTGCCGGAACCTGATAATCAATACCGGGTGTGCCGGAGCCATCGGAGCCACCGGGCGGCAGTCCGCCGTTGAACAGATACGGTCTGCCGCCCAAGGTGTCCTGAAAGATCTCGTAGCGTTTCCATTGGTCGTTGTCCAGTTCCTCCCGGATGACCACCTCCAAGCCACGGTTCACCAACTTGGTGTGGAAAATCTTGTACTCATACGGCACTTGGGTAGGAACAGGGATACCTGCCGGACTGATGACCCAGACCGTCTTATACCGAATCTGCACCTCCACCCATGTGGTCAGCTTGTACTGCTTTTTGAAGGTCTCCTTCAGCTTGCCCTGCACTTCCGACCGGGTGTAATCATCATACAGAGTGGTCAGGAATGAAGTGAGCTGCCACGGGTCGTGTTCAATGGGGTCAAGGTGGTACTGGTACTCGTTGTAGCCGGGGTGGTCGGTGGGGGTGCGCTTGATCTTTTTATCCAGTTCCTTTTCCAGCCTTTTTGTAGTCCTGCTCTGCACCCCCAGATGTCCCGATCCTCGGCAGAGTATATGGTCTGCCCGGACACCTGTGTGCCGCCCGAAAAGAGGATACCGCAGGAGGAAAAGCCCGACATCACCATGAGGACGAGCAAAGAAAAACGCCCACAATCACCAGAACGTGTGCGTTGCCTTTTGCGGCATTCACCAGCCCCTTTACGGCGGTGCTGACGGCAGTTTTGCCCTTTTCTACCGCCTGTTCCACGCCGGACCGGGCAGCAGATGCACCGTTGGATGCCGCTTTGCCACCTGCGGTCTGCGCCGCCGTACCCGACCGGGCGGCAGCATAGTAGCTCTGCCGGATGTCTTGCTTCTGCCGCCATCGGGAAAGCCAGTTGGAACCGCCCTCGCCGGTGCCGGATGCGCCTGTATCTTGTGCCGCAGTTGGCTTCTGCACGGAAGATTTTGCGTTTCTGGCACCCTTCTTGCCCTGCATCTTGGCTTTCCTCTTGAGCTTCCGGGCATAGCGGCTCTTGGAAATATCCCGGACATTTCCTGCCGCCTTTTCGCCCTCGCTCAGCGCCTGCGTGCCCACATTGTCATCCTCGTACTGGTCAACTTCGTGATGCGCCGCAGACCGGGCGGCATGGGCAGCGTACATCTCTCGCTTCTGCGCCTTACTCAACCGGCTCAGTTCGTCCGGGGTCAGTTCCGCCTTGCCAAACCGCAGATGCTGTGCCTTTTCCGCAGCTTTATCTGCATCGGTTTTCAGCTTTTTCTTTTTGGGCACCGTCTGCTCTACCTTGGCTTTTTTCGGGGGCAGAACGGGTCTTTTTGGTAGACGATTCCTCTTTGATGTTCAGTTTCGGTTCACTCATTTCTGCGCGCCCTCCGAGACTTCACCCAACTTGGTGGTCATAATGCGGTAGAGTTCCAGATCGGTGGGGAAACGGTCCACAAACGGCAGAATGACATTGCCGAAAAACAGCAGCCCCTCGCCCTCGCCGGAGTGGGTCACGTAGGAAAGCTGATGGGGCGAAATATTGAGCTGCTTTGCGAGGATTTGCCGGTCTCCTGCCGCCTGATTCAGCATGATGATCATGTCGCTGTTCTCGAAAAATATTCTCGACTTCACGGGAAGAAAGCAGGTCTTTCACGTTCTGGGTCAGCCCTGTGGGAATACCGCCCCACTTGCGGAAACGCTTCCAGATTTCCACGGAATAAGCGGCGGTCTGCTCCTCTTTTAAGAGGAGGTGCATCTCGTCCATATAATACCGGGTGGACTTGCCGCTGCTGCGGTTTGCCGTGACACGCCCCCACACCTGATCCTGCACAATGAGCATACCGAGCTTCTTCATCTGCTTGCCCAGCTCCTTGATGTCGTAGCAGACGATGCGGTTATTGACGTTCACATTCGTGCGGTGGTTGAACAGGTTCAGACTGCCCTTGACGTAGATCTCCAGAGCCGTGGCAACATGGTGGGCTTCTTTTTCGTCCTGTTGGAGCAGGGCATTGTACAAGTCCTCAAGGATGGGCATATTCTCCGGGCAGGGGTCCGCAAAATATTTGCGGTAAATCAGATGCACACAGCGGTCAATGACGGTTTTCTCCACCGGCAGCAGCCCTTCCTTGCCGCCCACCACCAGTTCGCACAGGGAAAGGATAAAGTCTGCTTTCAGGGACAGGGGATTATCTTCCTCGGAGTAGTTGGCATTGATGTCCATCGGATTGATGAACTGGGTGCTGTTGGGCGAGATTTTGATGACCTGACCTTTCAGCCGATTCACCAGCGGGGAGTATTCGCCTTCGGGATCGTTCACAATAATATCATCATCCGTCACCAGAAAGGCGTTTGCAATTTCACGCTTTGCTGAGAAACTTTTGCCGGAGCCGGGAGTACCCAAAATCAGGCCATTGGGGTTCTTCAACTTCTTCCGGTCCACCATGATAAGGTTGTTGGACAGGGCGTTCAGGCCGTAATACAGGCTTTCTTTGCCAGACTGGTACAATTCCTGTGTGGTAAAGGGGATGAAGATGGCAGTGCTGCTGGTGGTCAGTCCCCGCTGAATCTCAATCTGGTTATCCGCCAGCGGCAGACTGCTCATCAAGCCCTGCTCCTGCTGGAAATCAAGGCGGCACAGGTTGCAGTTGTGCTTCTGGGCGATGGAGCTAGCCTGAAAGACGTTGTTTTCCAGCTCCTGCTCCGTGCGCCCGGTGTTCAACACCAGAAAAGTGACGAGGAACATCCGCTCGTTCTGGCTCTGCAACTCTTTGAGCAGGGCTTTCGCATCCCGTCCGTAAGTTGCCAAATCGGACGGGATGATGTCAATATCATACCCGGCACGGATTGCTTTTTTCTGCTCCTCAATCTTGCTGCGGTCCAGTTCCGTGATGGTGCGCTTCACCGTCTTGATGGCTTTGTTCTGGTCAACAGACTGGATGTGCATCGTAACGATCTGGGAAGAATCCATATCCAGAAAATCCTTCAAAAGCTGGTCGCTGATGTCGGATGCCGTGATGCTCAGAAAGCTGGCGGCGCAAAAGATACCTCCCATCTGGAAGGAGCGGCTGTTCTTGAACGCAAAGGCGGTAGGCGCAATGGCATCCTTCACGGAAAGCCCGCTTTTCACAAGGTCTTTCCAGTCAAAGTGAAACTTGCTTGCACCGTCCATGTTGAACATATCGTGCATGAGTTTCAGCCGCTGGGCACCGTTCAGGGGCTTTGCCTGCACACCCAGCCGATGAAAATTATTCAGCAGGTCATTCTGGATGTGGTCGAGCCGGGGCTTGACCTGCGCCATGCTTTCGCCCTCCACACCAAAGGTGATGAATTTGGTCTTGGTCAGACCATTATTGCCCTTGGCAAGCTGCTGGCGCAGCATCTGGCTGTACTCCGCACGCACATCGTCAAAGCCGTCCTTCTGGAACGGGATGCGGATGCTCTTTTCAAACTCGGTGCTGTCGGTTGCCATGTTCACAAAGGACAGCTCAAATTTGATGCTGGAATCGAAAAATTCAGAAAACTGCACCATTCCTCGAAAATGGCGGTCTTGTCCTCCTGCTGGGCAAGCTGGTAGTTGATGTCCTGATACTGGATGGTACGAGTGTAATAGTTGGGCTTCACCCTGCAGGTGCCATCCTCAAACATCCGCTGCATGGGGATGGACTGCTGGGCGGTTCGGGGCATAGCAGGCTTTGCGTTCTGCCTGCGCTTCTGCGCAGACTGCGGCTTGCTGTGCTTACCGGTCTTTTTCCAAAACGGGATCATGGGTCATGCCTCCCTTCATCAAAATCGCATAGTAATTGTTAGTCTTGTAGGGGCGGATCTTCGGGCGGACAAACCGGGACTGCACATAGTACGACAGCAGCTTTTCCAAAGGCTGGCCGTTCTTTTCGTACATCCCAAGGAAGAACGCCGGCAGCATCACCGCCATCATACCGAGGGTGGCAGCAGTGTTGCCGCCGGAATCCCGGAGAACAAAAAATCAGCGGCACTCCAATGAGAGCCGCTGTGCCAAAGCAGACAAGCTGCCGTTTGGTCAGGTTGAACGCCACTTTGGATTTGACCTTGGTCAAATCGCGGGGAACGGAAATATACGCAGCCAATCAAACACCTCCTTTAGTGCGCTCCGAGGACGGATTTCGTCACCGAGCTGGTCTTGAACAGGCTGAAACAGAGCAGAACGGTGTAGCCCACAATGCTCCAAATGGAGTTGATGGCATCCCCGGAAATCGCTACCGACTGTATCAGCACGGCGTAAATCGCCACGCAGATGAGGATGAGAAAGCCCTGAAAACCCAGTGCAAACAGGCATTTCAGATAGTTCTGCCCCATGTGGCTCTGCTCGTGGTTGCCGAAGGTCGCCATGGGGATGGGCGCAAGGCTCACCATGCAGTAAATTTCAATCATTCTTCCGTAGACGATGACGAAAATCACGATGGACAGGATGCGCATGGTAATGCCGATGAAGAAGGACTGCAAAACAGCCCGAACAGGGGGCCGACATCCATCTGCATCAGGCTGGATTGCAGCATGGACAAGCCAATGTCGTTGACACGGGTATTTCCGGCAATGATGCTGCTGGAATCGGATACCACCTTTTGGGTGACATCGAACACCGCCATCACGATGTCAAAAGTATTGCTGATGAGCCACACCGAAATAGCAGTCTTAAAAATCCAGCGCATGATGAGGGCAGGCTCAAACTGTGCCATATTGTTGTGCTGGGTAATCATCTCGATCAGTTCGTAACAGGCGATAAAGGTCAGGATGATGCCTGCAATGGGCAGCACCACGTTCCGGGACAGCGATTCGATCATGGCGAACACCCGTGGCTCAAAGCTGGAGGGCTTGGTGCCCACCTGCTGTGCGATGTTGCCCACTTGGGTGTTCACATCATCAAACAAGCCGGAGAGATTGGACATAATGCCTGCCGTCAGGATGCCTTTGATCCAGTCGGCAATGGCTTTGAGAACGGTTTCCATTCAGTCACCGTCCTTAGCTGAAATGGTTGATAAGGGTCTTGAGGAGATTCAGGAGAAAAATAATGTGGGTCAAAAACTGCATAATAGCACCGCCTTTCATGGATGGGTGGATAAAAACGCGGCTTGGAGCACGGACATTTAATAAAACTGCAAGCTGCAGAGGGCTTTCCGCTGCTGCTCAAGCCGCCGTATGGAACAATGCCCTCATTTCATCTATCATTTTTGATTGATGAATGATAGATGAAATGATATGAGCAAACACAAAAAGTGTTCGACGGAAACAAAAAAGCCGACTGCTTTTCGGCAATCGGCAAATCATAATCAAAGCTATATAGCTGTTTTTATAAGTCGGCGAACAGGAACCTTATGATAAACATCAAGGATGCGTTTTTCTCCATTTCGCCAAAAGGGGTTCATATAATAACAATCGCATTCTTTACAATACCAAATGTATTCAGCTTCTCCGTTGATCTCTAATGTGAATGCCTTCATTTTTAGAAGCGGATGCCACGGGCAATGTTTCTGAAGCTTTTCTTTTTGACGATCAGCTTTGCAAAGTCCAAAAAGCTTACCACATTTTAGAGGGGGCGGATTAAACTTAAAACGACTATCAATGGGATTTTCTATATAATCATTGAAGTTTGATAATCCAAGTTGATTGAGAGGTCTATAATGAAGCCCTGCATTATGTTGATTTTTTGCCATTATAACAATCCTTTCTCAAGCAAGCATTTTGCCCTCCAGATAGGAGCAGCGGAGATAATCAGGATTGGTGTAGTATACGTTGGAATTGAAATCGGAGATCTCATCCGTGATAAACGACGAAAAAACATCCAGAATTGCCTGTGCAGCATCTTCATCTTTCATGGTGGACAGCACCAGCCCCTGATACAGCATTCCGATGGAGGTTGCAGAAGGGACCGTATAGCGGCACTCCGCAGCAGTATCAAAATCCCCATCCGGGATGTTGAGATCTTCAATCAGCTCATCTGAAACCTGCTCAAAGGACAGACAGTGGTTTACTTCTGCCAGCCGGAGCTGCCGTTCGATGCCGGCTTTTGTGAAGTGACGAATCACATCCTGCCGATGAATTTTTGGTCTTACGGGCGATGGTCTCGATCAGGCTGCAAACGTAGAGAACATCATTTTTCTGCTTTTCGGTCATGGATGGATTCACTCCTCTCAAAGGTCAGGCAGTGCAAAGCGTTTACGGTATGAAAGCTGATCTGGTGTGTTGGATGCTTGAACTTCGCCAATGCCCAAAATGCTTCACGGCTGATCTGCCCGGACGTAAATCCATTGACATAGTCCCAGATGGTGTCATCTGCCATGGGACCCTCCACAATATCATAGGGATGGGTTTCGCCTGCACGACATTTTGCAATGAAATCCAGCCATTCGTCCGACATTTCAGGGAAACGCAGGATTTTCAGGTCAGGATTCTCTACATAGCGATAGACGTTCACAATACCATCGGCAGAACGGCGGTCTGCCCAGCGGTAGGCTTGTTGATAGCTGTTCGTGCAGTAGAATCCCCAAGAAAAGTCCTTTGTATACCGTGTGATGCGGATTTCGGGATAGACAACTTCTTCTTTACTGCCATGATACAATAAAATCTCGCTCATCTGATTCACCTTCTGTATGTGAGATCGTTACTATGGCTTTCCTTATTATAAATATGTACCGGGCGGCAATCGCCGCCCGCTGTTCTTAACCGAACAGACCGCTCAGCAGGGGAATCAGGGTAATGCCCACCAGAGCAACGCCGCCGCCAGCCATGAGCTGCTTCATGCCCTGACTCTTGCTGCCGGGGTTGTCGTTACCATAACCTTCCAGCAGGTTGATGGCACCCCAAACGCCGAGACCGGCACCCAGAGCGACAACCAGAGTCTGAAGAACTTCGATAGCAGAGTTGAAGAATTCCATAGTCTTTTCTCCTTTATTATAAAGCGTTTCCGGTCGTTTGTACACACCCGAAATCTTGTAGTTTTACGTTGCATAACCGCAGCAAGGCTGATTTTCTGGTGCACCTTTCTGACCGGGATAAAAATAAAACCGCCTACCGGGTCAGGCAGACGGGAGCGAATCAGCATCCACCACGATGAACTCATCTCCGGGTTGGATTTTTTTCTTTGCGGTTCAGATATTTTTCAATATCGAAGGTGTTTTTTGGGGTCGTAGTCCGAGGTCAGCTTGTAGTTAGGGTGCTGGGTCAGGTCGTACTTGTCGCTCAAAAAGCGGTCTGACGCCACGCAACTGCAAAATACACTTGCCGCCGTCCAGCACCGCCAGCTCGTCCCGGCTCAACAATTCGTGGCCCATCTTTTGGAACGTAGTGCCGTAACTGGGGCTATTGCCACGGGTGTCTGAGGTGTTGAAGGCGTCGATGGTCTCCTTGCCCAGCATCTCGGACAAGTCTTTCAGGGTGGTCGGCTCACTGCCGCCGAGGAAAATCTGGCTGTCCATGTTGCCCACAATGGTATCCGCGTTATCCTTGTAAATGGCTTTCAACTGGCTTCTCGCCTGCAAAACAAGGCAGGCGGAGATCTCACGGCTTCGGATGGTGGCCACCAGCTTTTCCAGATTGGGAATCTGCCCGATGTTGGCGCACTCGTCGATGAGACACCGTACATGAACGGGCAGCTTGCCGCCGTATACATCATCTGCCTTGTCGCACAGCAGATTGAAAAGCTGGGTGTAGACCATGCTGATGAGGAAGTTGAAGGTGCTGTCCGTATCGCTCATGATGAGGAACAATGCCGTTTTCTTATCGCCCAGCGTGTCCAGTTGCAGCTCATCGTACATAGTGAGGTCACGCAGCTCTTGGATGTCGAAGGGGGCTAATCTGGCACCACAGGAAATGAGGATGGATTTTGCGGTCTTGCCGGCAGCCAGCTTGTAAAGTTTGTACTGCCGCCCGGCAAAGGAATTGGGCTTCTTTTCGCCAGTTCTTCAAACAGCAGATCCACCGGGTTCTGATATTCCTCGTCATCCTCCAGCACCTGCATGGTGTTGAGCATTTCCAGCAGGGTGGCGAAATTTTGCTCCTCCACCGGGGCTTCATAATGCAGATAGGCGATCAGGGCAGTGAGCAAAAGACGTTCGCTTTTCTCCCAAAATGGGTCCCCACCGGACCCTTCGCCTTTGGTGTTGGTCATCAGGGTTGTGACCAGTTTGAGAATGTCCTTTTCGCTGTGGACATAGGCGAAGGGGTTATAGTGCATGGACTTTTTCGAAGTTGATGGTGTTCAGGATTTTCAGCTTGTAACCGTTTTTGCAGAAGTGCGTTCCCGCACTCGACCACGATACTACCTTTCGGGTCAGTGACCACATAGGAACTATGACATTGTAAAAGGGTTGGGTTTAAGCCAAAATCTCGTCTTGCCGCTGCCGGAGCCTCCCACCACCAGCACATTTTTGTTCCGGGCGTTTTTGGGGTCCGGTGGGCGGTTGGACATCATCAGCCGTTCCGTTTTTGGTCAGGATGATGTTGTCTGCAAACTTGGGTGCCATGAACGGCTCAATATCCTTGGCGGTGCCCCACCGGGCAGAGCCGTACTCCATGCCGTGACGGTACTTCTTGGCGTTTTTTTCCCACGCAAAATAGACCGCCAGCCGTAACCCTGCACCGCAGCACAAGCCCACCAGCAAATCGAGCGGATGCAAGCTGGGCAGCGGGTTCGCAAACGCCACCGGAACGGTGCCCATCATCGCCATGATCTTATCCCCCAGCTCTTTGCCCTCGGCAAGCCGCCACGCTTCGCCAATGTTGGTTGCCACCAGCCCCCAGCAAAATATAGGGCAGATACAGTGCCAGCAGCTTTGTCAGCTTTTTCGTGGTCACAGTCCACGCTCCTGTTCCTTATGCCGGACTTTGCCGGGGAGTTCTGCCGCCGCCTGCACCAGTTTATGCAGTTTTGCCAGCACCGAGGGGCGTTTGTCCTTGTTGAGCAGGGATGCCGAATATTCCTTGAACGCCGAATGGAAGGCTTCTGCGTCCGGGGCTTTGAAAAATGACCAGATACCGGGGCGGCACCTCGGAATTGTCCTTGCGGATAGCATAGTCGATGCCGTACTTTTTGGCATAGCGTTCCAGCCCACGGATGCCGGTCTTGCTGATCTCCACGCTGGACACACCCCGGTTTTGCCGCAGAAGGGTGCGGATGCTTTGCTTACCTTGGGATGCTTTGGACTGGACAGCCGAAACGCCGCTTTTACTGCCCGCAGGACGGTCCGGGCGGACAGCTTTGTGGTGGAGATCATAATGTTGAATGATTTCTGTTCGATTTCTTCCTGCACTGCCGTCACCTCCCACGCAACAGGATGCTTTTAGCGGTCATGCTCTGCCGTAGGCTTGGTGCGAGACTTTTCTGCCGGAGGTTCATCGGGCACCGGCAGCACCAGCAGGCGGTTGCCCAGTTTCAGAAAGGCTTCCGGCTGATGGAAAACGCTGCTCGTACTTCTGTGCCAGTTCCGGGGTCAGGGATGCAAAAATCCTCCTCGCCCAGTCCCACCACCAGAAAGGTCCCGGCAACGGCATCGTACATCT
>ENA-OQCV01000087-OQCV01000087.1-human-gut-metagenome-genome-assembly--contig:-NODE-87-length-26006-cov-2.350786_pt1 | contig 26006 bp, 35 predicted proteins | sample MGYA00242766_ERZ504592 | MGnify/ENA primary metagenome ERZ504592 (study PRJEB26092, sample SAMD00036315) | human gut metagenome | host: Homo sapiens | study: EMG produced TPA metagenomics assembly of...
GTGGTCACCCTCCGGGGACAGAAAGACCTACGTTTTCTGCTTTAAGCGGCGGAACGCCTTGCAGTGCAGAATGCGGTCCCGGTCCCGCTGGAAGCAGGGCCGGATAGGGTCCGGCTCCAGCGGCACACGGCGGCCCAGGCTGTTTTCGCTTAAAGTCGCGTAGCGGCTCAGGGTCTGCCGTTCGATAGCCTCGGTCTCTTCACGGATCGTCATAGTGTGCCCCCTTTTCTGCTCTCTGCTTATAAATACGACAAAAGTGCGGGAAACACTTCCTTTTTTTGATTTGGCAAAAAAATTTTGACTTTTTTTACAGAAATTTAAAAACGCCGCATACTGCGGGGCAGAAATTTCCACCTCTGTCCCGCCGCGGGTCAGCTCGTTGAGATCCGTGCGGAGCGTTCCCTCCTGCCCTGCCGGCATACGCCAGCAAAGCGTCACGGCATCGTCAAAAATCGGCTCGTCAAGCCGCGTTTCCGCCGCCGCAATGATGCGCTGGGCCTGCTCGAACTGGGCGTAGCTCACACGGACCTTGCAGTCGACGACCAGCCGCATGCTGACGAGCTCGGCGCTTTGCAGAGCGCCCGAGGCTGCCGCCGTGTAGGCGCGCACCAGCCCGCCGGTACCCAGCAGAATGCCGCCGAAATGCCGCGTTACCACGACGATCACGTCTGCCACACCCGCGTGGCCGATGGTCTCCAGCACGGGCGTACCGGCAGTCTTGGCGGGTTCGCCGTCGTCGGAATACCGCGTGCGGCCATTTTGCAGCACATAGGCGTAGACGTTGTGCCGCGCCGTGCGGTTGGCAGCGCGCACAGCGTTCAGCACGGCCAGGGCCTTTTCCTCCGTGTCGGCAAAGGAGGCCGTTGCGATAAAGCGGCTGCGCTTTTCCTCATATTCAAAGGTGGCTGTGCCGCGGATGGTTTTGTAGTCGGCCATGGTGGGAAACCTCGATGTATAGCAAAAAAAGTACCCCGGATGAAAACCATCCGGGGTACAAAAAACGGAATTACTTGCCAGACTTGGCGAAGCGGCGCTTGAAGCGCTCGACGCGGCCACCGGTATCGACCAGCTTCTGCTTGCCGGTGTAGAAGGGATGGCACTTGCTGCAGACTTCGACGTGGATCTCCGGCTTGGTGTCACGGGTGTGGATCACGTTGCCGCAGGCACAAGTGATGGTGCAGTCCACATAGTTCGGATGGATGCCCTGCTTCATGGTTATTTCACCTCTTTCTCGATCATGATAAAAGGAGCCATACTCAATATATGTGCTCATCACAATCTCCGAATTGCGGCTACCAGCACCCGGCATCCTGTCCGGGCGGAGCAGCCATCTGAACGATTGCTGAAATATTTTAGCACAAAGTATCAAGATTGTCAGCACTTTTTCGGTTGACACCGTAGGGGCGGATTCTATATCCGCCCGTTCAGACGGCAGGCACCTTGCGGGCGCATATAGAATGCGCCCCTACGGAGCTTCGTGCAGTATCACCTTACAGCGTCAGCTGCTCCGCTCTGTCGTCGTCCTTCAAAATCGCACCGGCGGCAGGCAGGGTGCGCACGCGGTAGCGCGGGGCGTCGTTCAGCTCAAGGCCCTCGGCCAGCGTGACGCGGGCGACTTTTGGCATTCGTTTTTCAGCGCCACAACGCTGACACCGGCGGTGTCGCGGGTCGTCTTTTCGGGTATGAGCGCGCTGCCGACGAGCAGCAGACGGTTGTTGGTGGTGAAAATCGCCAGCTCGGTCTCCTCGGGCAGGTGGCGCATGAAGGCCAGCTCGGCCTTGTCGCTGTAGGCTTTCAGCAGCTTGCGGCGGTTCTGCTTGGTGGCGTAGGAGCTGAGCGGGATCTTTGCGCACTTGCCGCTGGCAAAGAAGAAGAGCATATAGCCGCCCGTAGTCCGGAGGTGATGACCATGTCGAGGATGTTCTCGCCCCTCGTCCATGCCCAGACGGCCCGGGATGAAAATGCCCATCTGGGCCACCTTGCCGTCCTCCAGCTCTGCCAGACGCACCTTGTACACCTGCTGCTTGTCGGTAAAGAACAGCGCCTCCACGTTGTTGCGGGTCTCGATCTGCTGCACGATCTCGTCGCCTTCTTTCAGCTTGTGGGCACCGGCGGTGCGCAGACCCTGCGGCGGGATCTTTTTGAAGTAGCCCTCGCGGGTAAAGAACACCGTCACGGGGTAATCCGGCGCTTCTTCCTCCTCGGAGCCGTTCTCATCCTCAGGCAGATCGTACAGGATCTCGCTGCGGCGGGGCTGACCGTACTTCTTGGCAACATCGTTCAGCTCATTGATGATGATGCGGCGGATGCGGGCGGGCTTTGCAAGGATATCGTTCAGGTCGGCAATGTCCTTCTCCAGCTGTTCGATCTCGCTGGTGCGCTTGAGGATATATTCCCGGTTCAAATGACGCAGCTTGATCTCGGCCACATAGTCGGCCTGCACTTCATCGATGCCAAAAGCCGATCATCAGGTTGGGGCACCACTTCGGTCTCTTCCTCGGTGGTGCGGATAATTTTGATTGCCTTGTCAATGTCCAGCAGGATGGCAGCAAGACCCTTGAGCAGGTGCAGGCGCTTTTCCTTGCCGTGCAGGTCGTAGTAGGTGCGGCGGCGCACGCACTCCACGCGGAAGGCCGTCCACTCCTTGAGAATTTCGCGCACGCCCATCACGCGGGGCTGGCCGGACACCAGAATATTGAAGTTAGCGCTGAAGCTGTCTTCCAGAGGGGTAGCCTTAAACAGCTTTGCCATCAGCTTGTCGGCATCCACGCCGCGCTTGAGGTCCAGTGTCAGCTTCAGACCGTTCAGGTCGGTCTCGTCACGCATGTCGCTGATCTCCTTGACCTTGCCGGCCTTGACCAGCTCCGCGATCTTGTCCATGATGGCCTCCACCGTGGTGGTTGGCGGGATCTGGGTGACCTCGATCATGTTCTCGCCCGGCACCACATTGTAGCGGGCGCGTACCTTCACGCTGCCGCGGCCGTTCTCGTAAATTTCACGCATCTGCGCTTCATCGTACAAAATTCTGACCGCCGCCCACGAAGTCCGGGGCAGGCATGGTGGTGGAGATGTCGTGGTGCTCGTCCTTCATCAGGGCCACGGTGGTGGCGCACAGCTCTGCCAGATTGAACGAGCAGATGTTGCATGCCATGCCCACCGCGATGCCCAGCGTGTTGTTGGCCAGAATGGTGGGGAAGGTGACCGGCAGCAGGGTAGGCTCGGTGGTGGTGCTGTCGTAGTTGGGCACAAAGTCCACGGTCTCCTTGTCGATATCCCGGAACAACTCCTCGCACACACCCTCGAGCTTTGCCTCCGTGTAACGGGCAGCAGCGCAGGACATATCCCGGCTGTAGGCCTTGCCAAAGTTGCCCTTGCTGTCCACAAAGGGCACCAGCAGGCTCTCGTTGCCGCGGCCCATGCGCACCATGGTGTCGTAGATGGCGGCATCGCCGTGGGGGTTCAGGTGCATGGTGCTGCCCACGATGTTGGCAGACTTGGTGCGTGCGCCCTTGAGCAGGCCCATCTCGTACATGGTGTACAGCAGCTTGCGGTGCGCCGGTTTGAAGCCGTCGATCTCTGGCAGCGCGCGGCTGACGATGACGCTCATGGCGTAGGGCATATAGTTAGTTTCCAGCGTGCGGGTGATGGGGTCCTCCAGCACACTGCCGGCATTTAAAAATTTCAACGCCGTCGCCCAGCTGCGGGCGCACCGGCTTGAGTGTTTTCTTGGTCGATTTTGCTAGGCATCTTCTAACCTCTTGACGATTTTAAATGGGCGCCGCTCTCGCTCTGCCCATATTCAGCGGAAAATTATTTTTTCATTTTTATGCAGTTCAGGATGGCCTGCGGGCCATCCTGAGCTGCTCTTTCACAGATGGAGCCGTTCCGGTTTTCTGCATTTTCCCTTAAAATGCCGTGACCCGTTGGGGCCTTCTTCGTGAAAACGTGATTTGGAGCAGCCCGCAGGCTGCGACAAATCACCAAATTAAAATAACGTTACCTCTGTCATTGCCAGAGCGCAAGCGGAGGCAATTTAAAATCATCAGCTCACATCCAGATCATCCAGATATTCTGCGCCGTGCTGCGCAATGTGTTCCTTGCGGCCTGCAAGGTTATCACCCAGCAGGATATCGAACACCTGCGCGGTCTGCACCACATCAGTGGGCATCACCTTGATCAAACGGCGGCTCTCCGGGTTCATGGTGGTCAGCCACATCATCTCGGGGTCGTTCTCACCCAGACCTTTGGAGCGCTGGATGGTGTATTTTTTCTCGCCGATCTCTTCCAGAAACGCTGTCTTTTCCGGCTCGGTGTATGCAAAATAAGTGCGGTCTTTCGTTGTAATTTCATACAACGGCGACTCTGCGATATACACATAGCCCTTCTCGATCAGGGTCGGGGTCAGGCGGTAGAGCATGGTGAGCACCAGCGTGCGGATCTGGTAGCCGTCCACATCGGCATCGGTACAAATGACGATTTTATTGAACCGCAGATTATCGAGATTGAAGGTGGCCAGCTCCTTGTTGTGTTTGCCGCCCAGTTCCACGCCGCAGCCCATCACCTTGATGAGGTCCACGATGACATCCGATTTAAAGATGCGGGCATAGTCGGCCTTCAGGCAGTTCAAAATTTTGCCGCGGATGGGCATGATGGCCTGATATTCACTGTCGCGGCTGGACTTGACCGCACCCATAGCGGAATCGCCCTCCACGATATACAGCTCGCGGCGGGATGCATCCTTGGTGCGGCAGTCCACGAATTTCTGCACCCGGTTGGCAAGGTCGATCTGGGTGGACAGCGCTTTTTTTGATGCTCTGGCGTGCTTTTTTCCGCATGCTCACGGCTCTGCTTGTTCACCAGCACCTGCTGGCAGATCTTCTGGGGCCTCGTCCGGCTTTTCCAGAAAATACACTTCCAGATAATGCTTGAGAAAGTCGGTCATAGCCTGCGAAACAAATTTGTTGGTGATGGCCTTTTTGGTCTGGTTCTCGTAGCTGGTGCGGGTGGAAAAACTGGACGAGACATACACCAAGCAGTCCTGCACATCCTGAAAGCTGATGGCGCTCTCACCTTTTTTAATAGAGGTTCTTTTCCTTCAGGTACTTGTTGATCTGATAGACAAAGGCGGTGCGCACCGCGTGCTCCGGGCTGCCGCCGTGCTCCAGCCAGGAAGAGTTGTGGTAATATTCCAGCATCTGCACCTTATTGGAGAAGCAGAACGCCGCGCTCATGCGCACCTTGTAATCCGGCTGGTCCTCGCGGTCTCGGCCGGATGCCTCACTCTCGCAGCTGAACACCGGGGTCAGGGTATCCTCCCCTGCCACCTCGGCCACATAGTCCGCGATGCCGTGCTCATAGCACCAGCTCTCGTACCACGCCTTGCCAGTGGCAGGGTCTTTCTCATTTTTCATCGGTGAAGTTCAGGGTCAGGCCTGCGTTGACCACCGCTTGACGGCGCAGGGTATCCTTATAGTAGCTGCCGGGCACATCGATGTCGGTGAACACCTCGTCGTCCGGCTTCCAGTGAATGATGCTGCCGGTGCGGCGGCCCTTGTAGACTTCCTTCTGCAGGCCGCCCACATTCTCGCCCTTTTTAAAATCAAGGTGATAGTGGTATCCGTCACGGTAGATATCGGCGGTCATCCATGCAGAAGCATACTGGGTAGCGCACAGGCCCAGACCGTTCAAGCCAAGGCTGAACTCGTAGTTATCCTCACCCTCGCCATACTTGCCGCCTGCATACATCTCGCAGAACAACAGCTCCCAATTGTAGCGTCCCTCGCCATTGTTCCAGTCCACGGGCATACCGCGGCCCAAAAGTCCTCAACGATGACGCTGCCATCCTTACAGCGGGTCACGTTGATGGTATCGCCGTGGCCGTCGCGGGCTTCGTCGATGGAGTTGGAGACGATCTCAAAGATGGAGTGGGCGCAGCCCTCCACGCCGTCTGAGCCAAAAATTAACGGCCGGGCGCTTACGCACACGGTCGGCACCCTTCAAAGAAGTAATGCTCTCGTTGCCATATTCCTGTTTTTTTGCCATGCTGCTCCTCCCGGCCCGGCCTTTCTTGCAAAAAGCGGGCCGTCTGTAGTCAAATCATAAAACGCCTCTGCCCTTTTCTTACTATAATATAGGTATACACAGAGAAAAGGGCAAAAGCGCCTGAATCATTTCATTTTCATTAAACCATAGGTTGTTGAATTTGTCAATTTCTGTTTGGCACACCCGCACACAGCACGTCCTGTGCCGGATGTGCCGAAAGCAGGTTGAAAAAAGTCATTCTTATTTTACGCGCTGGAGCGACCAAAATCAAGAAAGTTTCAATTTTCTGAAAAAAATTTGGATTTACCCCTTTACAAAATCGAAATTTCAGGTATAATAGTCATCGTCCGGTGCGCCTCTGTAGCTCAGTCGGTAGAGCAGGGGACTGAAAATCCCCGTGTCATTGGTTCGATTCCGATCGGAGGCACCAGCTAAGGAAATCCAGCAGGGTTTCCAATATGCGGCCGTAGCTCATCTGGTAGAGCGCCACCTTGCCAAGGTGGAGGTAGCGAGTTCGAGCCTCGTCGGCCGCTCCAATACGAAGCCATCGTTGATGCAGAAATGCAAAAAATCGATGGCTTTTTTTAGTTGTTTCCCGTTACGGCTCCTTCCTGTGAAAAAAAGAAAAGCCGGAAAATCCGCAGATTTTTCGGCTTTTGCAAATATGAAAATAATGATCCGCTGATATTGTCGGAGCGCAATCCGTGCGCGGAGACAATTTTAAAGTCGTTTCTTACAGGATCACATTTTTAATGAGCAGCGAAATGCTGCCGTCGTCGCTGTGCAGAAATTCCACCTCGTTGTCCGAGTTGAGCAGTTCGGTGGGGATCTTCACCTCAATGCCGTTGGCGGTGTGGATGCTGCGGCTCTCCATGCGGCGGATGCGCGCAGGGGTCACGGTCACGGGCTGCTCAGGCGCTTCCAGCACATCACTCTTTTCCACATAATCATCAAAGGGCACGGCGGCAAGGGGATATTCCTCTTCCAACTGCTGACGCACCTGCTGGATGGATACCTGATTGTCGTTGTCTGCGGCCTGATTGGCGATCAGCATCGCGACCTGAGCCTCTACGTGGGGCTGATCTGCGTAGTTTTCCTGCACGGCCTGCACGGCGGCTTCCTGAATGGCCTGCAGCTTTTTCTTTTCCGGCTGGGCGGTGGTGTACTGGAACACTACCGTGGAAAGGTAAAAATCCTTGTGGCCGTCGATGTCGAACTTTTTTTCCAGCAGCTTCATGGAGTAGTCGGTCAGATTGACAAGGGCACCTTCCTCTACCTTGCCGCTCTGGCTGGGCAGGCAGGCCCGCTGCTGGATGATGGAGTTCACCGGGGCACCCTCCACATTCTCGGTGTAGTGGGTGTAGCCGTTTTTGTAGTTCAACTTCAGGATGCCCAGCCACGGCTCACCATCGCGGGTAAAAGTCCACCACGGCAAGGTCTGCCCCCCGGAATGGTGGTGTGCGCGTGCATGTAGTCGAACAGAACGCCCGCGATGCGGCAGGAGAGGTCCACAAAATCATGGTTGTGCTCCAGCTCGTTTTTAAAGGCGGAATCCGGCAGCGGGCGGCACTGGCGGATATCGTCGCTGGCAAGCAGCTTTTCGATGTGGTACTGGAAATAGGCGGTCTTTTCGGCGGTCATTTCCATGCCGCTGCCGCTGAGTACAGGTGCATCCATGGTGGTGTCCAGCACGTGCAGAATGGCCTGATGAATGATGATCTCCATGGGAGTTACCTCGTTTTTATAAGAATCTCTTTGGCATACAGTATAGCACAGCCCGGCCCAAAAGGCGAGAGCACATCTTGTAAACCGCCTGCAGGAATGCTACAATAAGGGCAGAAAACCACGCAGGAAAGGGGACAAAAACCATGGAATTCCGTGATAAGCCAATGGAAAACCTCATCCGCCTTCAGGAAAAGGACATCTGCAAAAATGCCCGCGCGCTGCTGCTGGACGGTGAGAGCATCGTGGGTGCCTACAAGACGGTGCGCGATCAGGTGATCTTTACCACCCACCGCATCATCATGGTGGATATGCAGGGCGTTACTGGAACCCGGCAGCAGATCTTTGTGCTGCCGTACCGCAAGGTGCTGCACTTCGGGATCCAGACGGCAGGCTTTGGCGACCCGATGCAGGCATCGCAGCTGACCATCTGCTTTGCGGACGCACACGAGGCAAAGTTCGGCTTTATCGGCCAGCAGGAACTGTTTGCGGTCGCCAACGCCATCAGCCGGTGCATCCTGTAAATAACTCCTTTAAAACAGCAGGCTCCCCGCCCGAGACCGGACAGGGAGCCTTTTGCTGTATATGAAATAGGAGAATGGCAGAATTAGCAGCGGCTTGTTTTGCGCACCAGCTGTTCGTGCATGAATACCATGAGCACCAGCAGTGCCAGCAGGTAAAAAGGGAACAGTGCCGGAGTGATGTTGTTTGCCAGCAGGCCGAACAGCGGCGGCATGGCCAGATTGCCCAAATAGGCGCTTGCCATCTGGATGCCGATGACCGCCTGCGATCTGTCCGCGCCGAAGTGTTCCGGCGTGGAGTGGATGATGCTGGGATAGATGGGTGCACAGCCCAGCCCTACCAGAACAAGACCGCTCAGGGCAAGGACCTGCGGCCCCGGCAGCAGCAGAGCCAGAACCCCTGCGGCCAGAATGCACTGACCCATGCGGATCATCTGCGTATCGTTGAATTTCAGGGTCCAAAAAAGCCGCAGGCGGCGCGCCCGGCAGTGATGCCGATGTAGAACAGGCTGGCAAAGCTGGCGGCAGTGCCGGCGGCAACGCCTTTCGTCAGCGTGAGGTAGCTGCTGGCCCACAGACCGGCCGTGGTCTCCAATGCACAGTAGCAGAAGAAGCACAGCATCACCTCTCTGGCACCCGGCAGACGGAATACCTGTCCAAGGCTCAACGCCTGCGTCGAAGCAGTTTCGGTGTCGGTGCCTGCAGTACGGTTCTGCCATAGCGACAAACTGAAAAAAGAGCACTGCGCTCAGCAGGATCTGGAATAGGGCAATGTACCGGTAGCCGGATGTCCACGGCCCGCCGCCTGCCAGCACCCGGCCCATGACCATGGGGCTGATCATGGTGCCGATGCCCCACATGCAGTGCAGCCAGCTCATGTGGCGGCTTTTATAATGTAAGGCAACATAGTTGTTCAAGGCCGCGTCCACGCTGCCTGCACCCAGCCCATAGGGCACGGCCCACAGGCAGAGCATCCAGAACTGTGTGGAGACCGAAAAGCCGAACAGCGCGGCAGCTGTCATGGCCACACTGAGGGCGGTCACTTTTCCGGTGCCCAGCGCACGGGTGAACCGGTCGCTGTTCAGGCTGGAAACAATGGTGCCAAAGGAGATGATCATGGAGATCAGCCCGCATAGGACACCGGCACACCGAGCGCCGGATACATGGAGGGCCACGCCGACCCCAGCAGGGAATCCGGCAGGCCCAGACTGATGAACGAGATGTAAATGATCGGAAGCAGAAGCTGTACCATAAATCTTGAGTTCCTCCGGGAAGCGTGTTATACTTGCAATGCATCTTGTACTTTGCTGATGTAATAATATCACACATCGGAGCGGAATATTAGGATAAAAACGCCCGATTGATACAACAAAACCGGCGCGGATGCAGATGTGCACCTTGACGGAAAGGAGATGGCTGATCGTGGCATTTCAGACCGGCTGTGCAGCAGCGGGCGGGCTCAACTGCCTGCCGGATGTTGTGGCGGATGACGAGGGCAGGGAACTGGTGCAGCACGGCAGCGCACTGTTTCCTATTGCCTGCTATGAAGAGGACCTCAAAAGCTACTCGGTAGCATGGCATTGGCATGAAGAGTTTGAATACATCCTTGCCGTAAAAGGCCCGCTGGCGGTGGACGTGAGCAAAGCCCGTCTGGTTTTGCAGACCGGGCAGGGCGTGTTTGTCAATTCCGGAGTGTTCCATGCGGTGGAGCAGGCTGAGACCGGGGATGCCCTGCTGCATTCCGGGGTATTCCATCCGCGCCTGATCGGCGGTATGGATACCATCTTTTGGCAAAAGCTCGTACACCCGCTGCTTCAGCCGGGAGCACCGGCGTTCTTTCTGCTGAACGAGGCAGACGGCGGGCAGAAGGCCGTGCTCTGCCATTTGCGGGAAGTCTGGGACGCAGTGGCCCAAGAGGTCTTTGACTATGAGAATCAGGCGCGGTACCATCTTTCGGCGGCGGTGCATCTGCTGGGAATGCAGTGCGAGGGTGGAAAAACAAAGGTCTCTCAGCAGGAGCAGATCGCGGCCCAGCGCATGAAACAGATGCTGCGTTTTGTGGAAGAGCATTATGCTGAGGAACTGAACGTGGAGCGCATTTCCGACTGCGTGGCCCTGAGTGAGAGCGCCTGCCTGCGCAGCTTCCGGCAGCTGCTGGGGATCACACCCATCCAGTATGTCAAGCAGTACCGCATTGAAAAGGCCGCCGAGCTGCTGCTTTCCACCAGCATGAAGATCGGCGAGATCGGTGCCGACTGCGGCTTTTCGGATACCAGCTACTTTACAAAGACCTTCCGGGAGATCAAGCACTGCACGCCCAGAGAGTACCGTCAGAAGTTTGCAGGAAGAGAGCAGTCTCTTTCAAGGCGGGACGGCGGCAGAGCCAGTGCACCGGCTGAAACAGCGTTATAAAAATGGAGAATCGGAAATCAATGAGCGTAGTTTGACCAAAGGCCCCTATCACCGGCAGCATTTTGCTGTTTGCTCTGCCGCTGATGCTGGCCTATCTGCTTTCGGCTACGCCGCTGGGTGTTACCGGCATCTGGCTCAGCGTGCCCATCGGCTGGGCGCTGGCAGATGCCATTGGCATTGGATACTATTTAAAAAAGGAAGCAGTGACAGCAGGGGGAAAGAGAAGATGGTCGACCATATCAGGATCCGCGGCGCGCGGGTGCACAACCTGAAAAACGTGAATGTGGATGTGCCGTTGGGCAAAATCGTGGGTGTGGCGGGCGTGTCCGGTTCGGGCAAGTCCAGCCTTGCGCTGGGCGTGCTTTACGCCGAAGGCTCCCGCCGGTATCTGGACGCACTTTCCACCTATACGCGCCGCCGCATGACGCAGGCGGCAAAGGCATCGGTGGACGAAGTGCTGTATGTTCCGGCTGCACTGGCACTGCATCAGCGGCCCGCTGTGCCGGGCATCCGCAGCACCTTTGGTACCGGCACGGAACTGCTGAACAGTCTGCGCCTGATGTTCTCCCGTCTTTCCAGCTATCCCTGCCCGCAGTGCGGCCGCTGGCTGGAACCCAGCCTTGCCGTGGCGGCAGAAAAGCCGCTGCTCTGCCCGCAGTGCGGTGCCAGCGTGCGCGCGCTTTCCGCTGAAGAATTTGCCTTCAACAGTCAGGGTGCCTGCCGCACCTGCAGCGGTACCGGCATGGTGATGACCGTGGACGAGAGCACCCTTGTGCCGGACGATTCTCTTACGATCGACGAAGGTGCTGTGGCCCCGTGGAAGAGCCTGATGTGGTCGCTGATGGTGGATATCTGCCGGGAGATGGGCGTGCGCACCGATGTGCCCTTCCGCGACCTGACCGACCGGGAAAAGATATCGTTTTCCATGGCCCGGCGGAGAAAAAGCACATTTTTTATCATAACAAAATTCCAATCAGGCCGGGGAGCTGGATTTTACCTATTTCAATGCCACCTATACCGTGGAGAACGCCCTCTCCAAGGTCAAGGATGAAAAGGGCATGAAGCGGGTGGAAAAGTTCCTGCGGCAAGGCATCTGCCCGGACTGCGGCGGCACCCGGCTGTGTAATGCGGCTCGTACCCCAAAGCTGCGGGGCATCACGCTGGACAAGGCTTGTCAGATGACTCTTGTGCAGCTTACCGATTCGGGTGGCGGGTGTGCGGACAGTCTGCCGGAAGAGATGCGGCCCATGGCCCGCAATATCTGCGAATCCTTCCAGACGGCAGCGGCACGGCTGCTCTCGCTGGGCCTTGGCTACCTGACGCTGGACCGCTCCGCTTCCACTCTTTCCACCGGTGAGCGCCAGCGGATGCAGCTGGCCCGCGCGGTGCGCAACCGTACCACCGGTGTGCTCTATGTGCTGGACGAGCCGTCCATCGGCCTGCATCCTTCTAACATTGAAGGCCTGACCGATGTGATGCACGACCTTGTGGCCGACGGCAACTCGGTGGTGCTGGTGGATCACGATACCCAAATTTTAAAGGAAGCTGACTGGCTGATCGAGATGGGGCCGGAAGCCGGTGCAAAGGGTGGACATGTGATCGCGCAGGGCAGCATTCCGGAAATTGAACAGAACGCGGCTTCTCAGATCGGCCCGTTTCTTGCAGGCAGGGCGGGGGTGAACGCCCGGCCTCATGTGCCGGAAAATGAGCTGTTTGCACAGGGCCGCATCCATCTGGAAACCTCGGCCATCCATACTGTGAAGCCGCTGGAACTGGAACTGCCCAAGGGGCGGCTGACCGTGGTTACGGGTGTGTCCGGCAGCGGCAAGACCACCCTGATTTTGGAAAGCCTGGTCCCGGCCTTGCAGGCAAAGGTGAATGGCACAGCCCTGCCAGCGCATGTGAAAAGCGTGGAGGCCGAGGAAATCGCGCAGGTGAAGCTGATCGATGCAACGCCCATCGGCATCAATGTGCGCTCCACCGTGGCCACCTATGCCAATGTGCACGATGAGCTGCGCAAGCTGTTTGCCAAAACGCAGGATGCCAAAGACCACGGCTATAAGGCGGGCGATTTCTCCTACAACACCGGTAAGCTGCGGTGCCCCACCTGTGACGGCACCGGCGTCATCAGTTTGGATGTGCAGTTTTTAGCCGGACGTAGAAGTGCCCTTGCCCGGACTGCGGCGGTTCGCGTTACAGCCGGGAAGCGGCGGCAGTGAAGCTGCCCACGGCGAACGGCGAACCAGCCTCCATGGCCGACCTGATGGACATGGATGTGTCCACTGCATTGGAAGCCTGTGCGGATTGCAAGCTTGTGCGCCAGCGCCTGCAGGTACTGAAAGAATTGGGCCTTGGCTACCTGACCCTTGGCGAGGAGACACCCAGCCTTTCCGGCGGCGAAGCCCAGCGGCTGAAGCTTGCCAGTGAGATGGGCAAGGGGCAGGCAGACAGTGTGTTCGTGTTCGATGAACCCACCATCGGCCTGCATCCGCTGGATGTACAGACCCTGCTGGGCGTGTTCCAGAAGCTGATCGGGAACGGTGCCACCGTGGTGGTCATTGAGCATGATCTGGATGTGATCCGCAATGCGGATTACCTTGTGGATATGGGGCCGGGCGGCGGCGATGCCGGCGGACGCATCGTGGCGGCAGGTACTCCGGAACAGGTAAGACAGAACCCGGAGAGCATCACCGGGCGGTATATCTGATAGAAAAAGCAACGCCCGCCGGGGAGACCCGGCGGGCGTTCTCTGTACGGCGATAAAACTTACCGCTTGATATCGTAGTTCATGTTCATCAGGTTGCGGATAGTGCTCACATCATCGGTGATGTTGGCATCGCCGTGGATGGTGTGCTTGATGGCGCTGCTTGCCACCGCAAAGTTGATCATATCCATGGCTCTGTAGTTGTGCAGCATGGCGTAGATCAGGCCGCTGGCAAAGGCATCGCCGCCGCCCACGCGGTCAAGGATATTAAAGGTGAACAGCTTGCTCTCGAAGGTGTGGCCATCGTACCACATGAAGGCCTTCAGGCTGTTCTCGCTGCCGCTGTGCGCATAACGCACATGGCGGGCAATGCACTTGAGGTTGGGATACCGCTCGATGAAGTGCTGGAAAATCTCGTCCTGCTGCTCATAGCTGGGCTGCAGAGGCACGCCGTCCTTCCAGTCGCCTTTGGAGTGGTCGCTCTCATCCTTCCACAGGTGGTACGGCTCAATGCCAAGCAGCACATCCACATAGGGCAGGCACTCGGTGCAGAAATCGCGGGCTTCTTCCCAGCTCCACAGGGTGGAGCGGAAATTGCCGTCGAAGCTGACGGTCAGGCCCTTGTTTTTGGCGACCTTGAGCATATCCAGAATGAGGGTGCGGCAGTTGGGTGCCAGTGCCGGGGTGATGCCGCTCAGGTGCAGCCAGTCGTAGCCGTCCAGCAAAGCATCCAGATCCACCTGCGAGAAATCGTACTCGGTAATGGCACTGTGCTTGCGGTCATAGATGACCTTGGACGGGCGGATGCCGTAGCCGGTCTCCAGATAATAAGTACCCAGACGGTTGGAAGGAGTCTCGTTCGGCTCGGTCAGGATCATAGGGGTGCAGTGCACGTCGTTGGAACGCAGCCAGCGCACGGCGCTCTTACCCAGACTGTTGTTGGGCACCACGCTGAAGAAGGTGCTGTCCACACCAAGGTTCGCCAGTGCCAGTGCAATGTTGGCCTCGCTGCCGCCGTAGCTGGCCTCAAAGCCGGATGCCATACGGATCTTCTCGTAGTTCGGCGGGGTCAGGCGCAGCATGATCTCACCGCAGGTGATGAATTTCTGGCCGGTGGTATCGTTGCCAAGGATCGGGTTGAAATGTTCCATAACGCTCCTCCTGATATTTACAGCTCATCAGAGTTCTGTTAACACATCGTTGTATCCATTATAATCCGGCCCGGATGGGATTGCAAGCATTTCCGCGGGATGCAAGAGAAAATAATCGGCCTTTTTTTGGGAGATTTGACGAATTCATACCCCTGTCAAATCGAAAGAAGGCGTATACTCTTCCTTCGCGCTGCTCTTCTGCTGCATGTAGCCCTGCGCCAGTCCCTTGTCCATGGCATAGTTGACCACCCGGCGGTATTCATAGGTGGTAATGCGCCGTCCGATGCCGTGCTCTGCGGCTTTGTAAAACGGTGTGTACTGGCTCATGACGCTGGGGATGAAGCACTCGGGGTCTGCATCGTTCCACGCGGCCATCTGGTCAAGCACCGCAAAGCTGTCGTCAACATGGCCGGGCAGGGCAAGGTGCCGCAGAATGACCCCCTTTTGCAGGATGCCCTCTGCATTGAACACCGGGCTGCCCGGCCTGTGCCATCATGGCCTTCAATGGCGGCTTTGCCTGCGCAAAATAGTCCGGTGCAGAGGAAAGCTCTGCCGAGAGGGCGGAGGAGACGTATTTCAGGTCGGCCAGCCAGATGTCGATGTATCCGCGCCATGCTTCCACGCTTTCCACCGTTTCGTAGCCGCCGGTGTTGCATACAATGGGCAGACGCAGGCCCTTAGCCCGGGCAATATCCAGCGCGGCAATGATCCAGGGCCGCCACTGGCCGGGTGTGACCAGATTGATGTTGTTGGCACCCTGCTCCTGCAGATTCAGGAAAATCTCTGCCAGATGTTCCACGCTGATCTCCTTGCCAAGGCCCTCGGCGCTGATGGGATAGTTCTGGCAGAAGCAGCATTTGAGGGTGCAGCCGGAAAAGAACACCGTGCCGCTGCCCTTTGTGCCGCTGATGCATGGCTCCTCCCAGTAGTGCAGGGCAGCGCGGGCTGCTTTTAAGGTGCCGCCCGCGCCGCAGAAACCGGTGCGTCCGGCAGCACGGTCGGCCCCGCACCGGCGCGGACAGAGGGTGCAGAAAGAGGGAACGGAGACGAAATCGCTTTTCGGCATAATATCCAAAGTCCTTTGCTGAAAGTTTGTCAGCCCCAGTATACCACTTTTCGCCCCGGACGTGCTATACTATAAGATAAGGAAAAAATAATACATATGGAAAGCAACATCTTTGCAAGGTCCGTGTGGCGGACTGCGGCGGAGAGAACGTTGTGATGGAGGAGACCATGCGCACCGAAACCGATGAGATCCGCGATAATCTCAAGTACCTGACCCTGCTCTCGCGGGATTATCCTTCGCAGGCGGCGGCAGCCAGCGAGATCATCAGCACGCAGGCACTGCTCAAGCTGCCCAAGGGTACCGAGCACTTCATGAGCGACCTGCACGGCGAGAATGAAGCTTTTGTGCATATTCTGAATTCCGCTTCCGGTGTCATTCGCGAAAAAGTGGATCAGGTGCTGGGCGATACTGTGCCGAAGCATACCCGCGCCGAGCTGGCAACGCTGATCTATTACCCCAACGAAAAGCTGCCCCAGCTCAAGGCACGCTGTACCAGCGAGGAAGCGCTGGACCAGTGGTACACCGAAACGCTGCTGAGTCTCATTGATATCTGCCGTCTGGTGTCCTCTAAGCATACCCGCGACCATGTGCGCAGATGCCTGCCTGCCAGCTGCGGCTACATTCTGGACGAGCTGCTCCACGCCCATTTTGAGGATCACGACAAGGATCTGTACTACGGCCAGATCGTGGGCAGCATCATTGAAAATGGCCGCGCCGACCACTTTATCGTGCGTCTGTGCGAGCTGATCAAGCATCTGGCAGTGGACAAGCTGCACATCGTGGGCGACCTGTTCGACCGCGGCCCACGCCCGGATATCATCCTCGATCTGCTCATGCGCCACCACAATGTGGATATCCAGTGGGGCAACCACGATGTAGTATGGATGGGTGCCGCTGCGGGCAGCCCCATCTGCATCTGCACGGTGCTCAAGACCACGCTGGCTTATCATAACCACGGAATGCTGGAGGACTGCTACGGCATCAACCTGCGCCATCTGCAGCGCATGGCCGAGCAGTTCTACGGCAATGATGATCTTTCCATCTGGATGCCTCATACCGATGCGGCCCGCGGCCCCTACACCAGGGGAATGCTGCACCGCTGTGCCGTGATGCACAAGGCCATCAGCATTCTGATGTTCAAGCTGGAGTGCCATGTCATCGACCGCAACCCGGACTTCCAAATGCAGGAGCGAGATTATCTGCGCCGCATCGACTGGGGAAAGCACACGGTAAAGATCGGCGAAAAGGAGTATCCGCTGCGGGATACCTCGTTCCCCACGGTGGACCCCGCCGACCCGGCCGCACTGCACCCGGATGAACAGCTGGTGCTGCGCAAGCTGGTGCAGTCCTTCCGACAGAGCGAAAAACTGCATCAGCATGTGGAATTTCTCTATGCAAAGGGCAGCGTGTACCACATTGAGAACGGCAACCTGCTTTACCATGGCGCTGTGCCCATGACCAGCCGCGGCACCTTTGCCATGGAGCGCTTTGAGGGCCGCTACTACTCCGGCCGCGCACTGATGGACTACTGTGATGCCCGCGCCCGCCGGGGCTACTATGCACCGGAAGGCAGCGCTGCCCGCCAGAGCGGACAGGATTTTTTGTGGTATCTGTGGTGCGGCAAGCTTTCACCGCTGTTTGGCCGCAGTGCCATGACCACCTTCGAGCGGCTCTATGTAGAGGACGCTTCCACCCACACCGAGGTGAAGGACCCCTATTATACATGGTATAACGATGAGGCCGTCTGCCGCCGCATTCTGGCTGAGTTTGGCCTGCCCGGTGCCAGCCACATCGTCAACGGCCATGTGCCGGTGCGGGAAAAGAACGGCGAAAGCCCCATCAAGGGCGGCGGACGGCTGGTGGTGATCGACGGCGGTTTCTGCCGTGCCTACCACGAAAAGACCGGCATTGCGGGCTACACGCTGGTGTATTCCAGCCGCACCATGTCCCTGCGCACCCACCAGCCCTTTGAAAGTGCCGAGAAAGCGGTGAAGGATAATCTGGATATCATTTCCCAGAAAAACATTCTGGAAACCGAAAATCATCGCATTCTCGTGGAGGACACCGACGAGGGCGAGGTGCTGCGGGAGCGTGTGCACGACCTCAAGCAGCTGGTGGCTGCCTACCAGCTGGGCTGGATCACTGAGACTCGGTGCGAAGACCACATCTGGTAAAGAAAGCGCAACAGCAATGTATCTGGTTTTTGTAAAATACCTGAAAAAGAAATCAAAATTTTGGAATATCCTGCGCGAAAATGGGCAAAACAGAAAATAATAAAACAACACCAAACGGGCTTTGCTTTTTTGTGAAAGTTGTGTATAATAAGATAGCTGTACGTGTACGGCCTTATGGCCCATGCACATCAGGCAGCTTTTATGGAAAATGCTTTCAGGAACCTTAACAGGCCTGCGGCTGCGGGCCTCCGACAAGGAGATCATAAAATTGGAGAAATTTGTTATTACGGGCGGCAAGCCCCTGCACGGCGAAGTTACCATTTCGGGTGCCAAAAATGCGGCGGTGGGCATCCTGCCTGCAACCATTCTGGCAGCGGATGTCTGTGTGATCGAGAATCTGCCGGATATCAGTGATGTGGCGGTGAGCCTGAAGATCCTCAGCGTTCTGGGCGCACAGATCAAAATGATCAACCGCAACACCTACGAGATCGACACCACCCATCTGAACGGCACCAACGTCCCGGACGACCTGTCCCGCCAGATGCGCGCCAGCTACTACTTTCTGGGCGCACTGCTGTCCCGTTTTGGCAAGGCTCAGGTGGCCATGCCCGGCGGCTGCAACCTCGGCCCCGCCCCATTGACCAGCACCTGAAGGTGTTCAGTGCTCTGGGCGCAGAGGACAGCGTGGACTACGGCATGATCACCGTGCGCGCCAAGGAGATGAACGGTGCACACATCTTCTTTGATAAGGTCAGCGTGGGCGCTACCATGAACGGTATGCTCTCCGCTGTAATGGTCAAGGGCCAGACCATTCTGGAAAACTGTGCCAAGGAACCCCATGTGGTGGATCTGGCAAACTTCCTGAATATGTGCGGTGCGAACATCCGCGGCGCAGGCACCGATGTGATCAAGGTGCGCGGCGTGGAAAAGATGCACGGCTGCACCTACAGCATCATCCCGGATCAGATCGAGGCTGGCAGCTACATGGTGGCTGCTGCTGCCACCGGCGGCGATGTTCTGGTGAAGAACGTCACCCCCAAGCATTTGGAACCCATTACCGAAAAGCTGCGCCGTGCAGGCGTGGAGGTGGAAGAATTTGACGATGCTGTGCGTGTGCGCCGCACCGGCGATATTCTGCCGCTGAAGATCAACACGATGCCGCATCCCGGCTTTCCCACCGACATGCAGCCCCTGATGGGCGTGCTGCTGAGCGTGGCCAAGGGCACCAGCACCGTGACCGAGAGCGTGTGGGACAACCGCTTCCGCTATGTGGACGAGCTGCGCAAGATGGGTGCCAACGTGCAGGTGGACGGTCAGGTGGCTGTGTTTGAGGGCGTGGATAAGCTCACCCCTGCACCGCTGCGCGCACTGGATCTGCGTGCAGGCGCTGCCATGGTGGTGGCTGCGCTGATGGCAGACGGCACCAGTGAGATCGAGGAGATCGGCCACATCGAGCGCGGCTACGAGAATATCGTGGAAAAGCTGCGCGGTCTGGGTGCAGACATCAGCAAGGTGGAGCGTATGCCCGCTGCACTGGATCAGGCACTGTAACTTATAAAAAGCAAACAGCCTGCTGCATATGCGGCGGGCTGTTTTTGAGTGTATCAGAGGTTTTTCATGGCAGAATTCATCTCGTTATATTCGGGTTCCTCCGGCAACAGCAGTGTGGTGCGCTGCGGGCAGCGGTATCTCATTGTAGATATGGGCAAGGGCGTGCGCACTACCTCGGCGGCGCTCAAGGCGCTGGGCCTTGCCGTCAGTGACTGCGACGGCATCCTTGTCACCCACAAGCACAGCGACCATGTGAAGGGGCTTTCCACCTTTCTCAAAAAGAACACGCTGCCGGTGTACGGTGCAGCGGCAACGCTGGATTTTCTGGACAGCAACGGCATCGTACCGGCCAGCTGTGAGCTGCACGAGCTGGAAGGCAGGGAAGAGGACGTGGGCGCGTTTGGCGTGCAGAGCTTTCCCACCAGCCATGATGTACCCTGTGTGGGCTACCGCATCCACACCCCGGACGGCAAGACCATGACCATTGCAACCGACCTTGGCGTGCTCACGCCGCCGGTGCACGAGGCGCTTTCCGGCTGCGACCTTGTGGCACTGGAGAGCAACTACGACCTGCACATGCTGCGCAGCGGGCCGTACCCCTATTACTTACGGGCACGCATTGAAAGCACCCGGGGCCACCTTTCCAACGACGAGTGCTCGGCAAAGCTGCTGGAACTCGTTCAGGAAGGGTGCAAAAAGTTTGCGCTGTGCCATCTTTCGCAGGAGAACAACACGCCTGCGCTTGCCCTGCAGACCGTGTTCAACACGCTGGGCGCGGCGGGCGTTGTGCCGGAGAAGGACTGCATCGTGCAGGCACAGCGCCGCAACGAAATGAGTCCGGTATTAGAGTTTTAAATAAAACAAACGGCAATGCATTTGCATTGCCGTTTGTTTTATTCAGCTGCTTTCTGGGGGCGGATGTCCTCACCTAGGAAGCGGAAGGGAATGAACGCCGACAGGCGGCTGGAAATTTTTTCGGTATAGCGTTTTTCCAGCAGGGCACCGTCGGTGATGTTGGTGGTGATGATGGTGGGCAGCCCGGCACCCAGACGGTTGTTCAGCAGGCTGTAGAACACCGTAATGAAGTAGGGTGTGACGAACTCGGTGCCCAGATCGTCCAGGATCAGCAGGTCGGCGGTGGAGGCAGTGCGCAGCAGAGTGTCGGCATCACCGGAGGGGTCAAAGCGGGAAGCTTCGATCTTGCCAAAGAAATCCGGGCTGGACACATAGATCACATCGTGGCCCTGTTCCAGCACAAGGCCCGCAATGGCCAGCGCAGCGTGGGTCTTGCCAAGGCCCGCGTTGCCGATGAGCATCAGGCTTTCGCTCTCGGTGGGGGAAAAATCCTCGGCATACTGCTTCAGGCCGTCCAGCAGGCGGCCCATATAGGCGCGGACGTTCACACCGTTCTGGGCATCCATTGTGTTGGGGTAGTAGCGCAGCTCCATGGTGTCAAAGCTGGAAATGGACAGGCTGGACAGCTGCTCGATCTCCTGTCGGCGCAGCTGCTGCATGACCTTGTGCACACAGCTGCAGGTGCGGCCGTTGACCGTGCCGGTGTCCTGGCACAGCTTACAGCTGAATTTCGGCTCTAGCGCGTCGGCAGGCCGCCCGCTGGCTGCCAGCAGGGCGGTCAGCTTCTGCCGGGCATCGGCCAGCGCGGCAGCGGCCTCGGTGCGGTCCTTGCCGGAAGCACCGGCCAGTGCGCAGCGCAGACCCCGCACCCGCACCTCGTCCTCGGCGTGGCGCAGGGCGGGCACGGCGGCCTCTGCCTCGGCCCGGGCATCCTCGGCCCGGGCACGGGCCATCTGCCGCCGGGCGGCTACGGTGCGCAAAGCTTCCTGATACAGTTCGCTTTTTTGGTACGCATATGGGTAACCTCGTGTTATGTGTTGGAGCGCTTTTTGAGCCGGTTGAGCGACGCAGAAAGGCTGCTGTTGCCCAGAAAATCGTTGCCGCTGGGGGCTTCACGGTCCACCCGGATGTTCCGGCTGGCTCCGGCATCGGCCACCGGGCTGCGCACATCGTGCACGGTGCGCAGGCCCTTGGCGTTCCATGTTTTGAGGATACTGTTCCAGTACCACAGGTCGCGCTTGGCCCCGGCCTGCACGGCAGCTTCCTGCACCATGGCATCGTCGTAGCCGTAAACCTCGTACCAGCGTGCAATGGCCTTGCGCCCGCCAAGGGTCAGCTCGCTTTCTGGGATGTTCAGAAGGCCGCTGACATACTGCTCGCGGCTCTGGCGCAGTGCCAGCAGTTTGAGGTGGGCATCGGCCTGCTCACCGGTCTCCACGCCCTCGGTGCGCCACACTTTCAGCTCATGCACTACGGCGGCCATGGTGCTGCGGCCGGTGCTGGCAACGTAGGCGGTGCACAGCATCACGGTCTCCGGCGCAAAGCCCTCCTGCATATAAAGGTTGACCAGCTTTTGCCATCTCCCTGTGGGTCAGTGGACGGGCAAAGCCGGTCTGTGCGCAGTCGATCAGGCTGGAGATCATGGGGTCGGTGCGGCTGGCCGCAGCGATCTCGGCCCAGGTCATGGGTGCGGGGGCGCTGGGTTCCTCGCCCGGTGCAGCGTTCTCTTCGTACCGCTCCAGCAGGCCAGCACCTGCCCAGAAGGAGAGGGCGCTCTCGGCGCTGATGCGGCTGCGCAGCTTGAGGTCGGCACAGATCTTGTCCGGGTCGGTGATGCCGGTCGCCAGCACATACAGAGCCACGCGCACATTGTATTCTTCGGCGATGCCCAGTTTGGAAAACACCAGCTGCGGCACTGCAATGGTATCGCCCTTGAGTTCTTTTAAACGATAGATCATGTTTTATTCCTTCGGCTTGTCCGGCTCGGCTTCGGCAGCAGGCGGCTCCCACGGGTCGCTGTCCATCATGCTGGGGCAGTTTTTTCCAGCGGTCAGGATCAGCATTGAACGCGTCCTGCAAAAAATGCGGCTGTGGCCTCCCGGCCCTCGTCGGTGAGCGGAAACACCTTCTGCACCCGCAGGGCAGGGTCGGTCTTTTCAATGGTCCAGGGGTTCCGGCCAGTAGTCCACGGTGAGGATGCTTTCCTCCTTTGCGGCACCCTCGCCGCCGTCCGGGTCCGGCACGGTGCGCTTGCCGGGGATCATCCGGTATCGCAGACCGTATTCGTTGCCGCTGTAGGAAATTTTTGCATTTGAAGTAATGCAACAGGGGAACAAAGATCATGGCAGAGTCCTTTCGTATTTTGCAGGGAGCGGCTGTAAGCAAAAACGGCAAACCGATATTCCACGGTTTGCCGTTTGTTTTTGGAGCAGGGTACGGGACCCGAACCCGCCGCCTGCTGCTTGGGAAGCAGCCGCTCTACCGGATGAGCTAACCCTGCAAGTTGCTCATTTATTGTAGCAAAGAGGGACGGGATTGTCAAGGGCCGGAGAATGTCAGTTTTTCTGGGCATCGGTCAGGTCCAGCACCGGCGTGAAGGGATCGAACACAAGGCCGGTGATGCCGTCCGCCACCAGCAGACGCCTGTTCTGGCCCAGCAGCGGCACCACGGCGCAGCCTTCCAGCAGCTGGCGCTCACAATCGGCCAGCAGGGCACAGCGGGCGCTGCCGGTCTGCTGGGCGCTCTCGGCCAGACGCTGAGAGTAGATGGGGTCGGACCAGCCGGTCAGGCCGCCGCCCTCGGCCGTGAACTGCTGCAGCATCTGGTATACGCTGCCGCCTTCGGCGCGGATAGGAGCCAGCGCAATGGTGTAACTGCCCGCTGCAAGGCGTTGTCGAACTCCTCCTGCGGAACCTCTTCCACCGAGAAGAAAAGGGAGCAGTCCTTCTGCCATGCGCCGTTGATCTGCTCGGCCAGTTCGGTCAGGCCGGCTTCCTTCGGCAGCAGGATGGTCACGCCGGAAAAATCCGAGCTGGCCATGCCCTGCCGTGCATTCAGGTACAATGTACGGGGGTCGTGATGGTGGGCAGCGGGTTCCTGGCAGACTTGCGGTAATCGATGCCGTCCACGGAAAGGCCGGTGGGCACAAGACCCTCGGCAGCGGTGTACAGACCGGAAGAGGGCACATCCACATTCTCCCGGGCGATGCCGGCAAGCGCCTGCCGCAGTTCCTGATCGGCAAACACAGAATCTTCGGCGCTGTTGAACAGCAGTGCCCAGGTGGTGTCGGAGTAATCCACCGACTGCAGCGAGGTATCCTCGCCGGTGTCGTCCAGCGCAGCGGAGCATTTTTCGTCTGCAATGAGCTGGGCGGCGCTCTTGCCGGTGCTGCCGGTGTTCTGCACCAGACGCAGGCTGCCGATCATGGGGGAGGAGACATCCCGGTGCAGGAACAGGCCGCTGGCCGTCCAGTTGTAAAGATAGAAGCTGCCGCTGGAAAGGGTGGTCTTGGCGGTCAGGCCGTAGGTGCCGCGGGTGCTCTCAAAAAATGCTTCATCGCAGGGCATGGCACCGGGCAGGGTGAGCTTGGCAAGGAAGTTGTCGTCCTTTTCACTCAGGCGGAACACCAGCGTCAGCGGGCCGGCGGCCGAAACGCCCAGCGTGCTGGCATCGGCTGTGCCAGCCAGCACGGCAGCACTGTTCTCAAGGGCGGAAAACTCCACGGCATAAGGGGAATTTGTCTGCGGCTGGAATATGCGCCGGAATGCAAACACAAAGTCCTCGGCAGTGATGGCGTGATCCGTGGAAGCGCCCTTGACGGCTTTGTAGGTCAGGCCGTCCTTGATCTGGAAGGTGTAGGTCCTGCCATCGGAGGAGATCGTCCAGCTCTCGGACAGATCGGGCACGATCTCGCCATCCGCTTTTTTGGCGGACAAGCCCGCTGTAAAGGTTCTCGCAGGCGATCACGTCCGGGGCAGCAGAAGCCACCTGCGGGTCGAGGTTTCGCGGGATGGTATCCACGAACCGATGTAAAGCTTGGCGCACTGGAACTGCTGCCGCAGCCGGTGAGCGCAAGCAGGAACGCAGCAGCAAGCAATGCTGCGGTAATACGGAAGAACTGCTTTCAATGGGGATGACCTCATTCTATAGGTATTTGCGTAAAAAAGGCATTTTTGTATACCAAAAAAGCACTCTGCTTCGACAAGTGTAGCAGAAACAGCGGCAAAATACAATTGCAGAATTGTGAATTTACCTTGCATTTTTGGGGCAAAAAGGGCGTTTTTTCCGTTGCCAATTGCGGCTAAATGGACTATAATGGTACAGCGAAACATCTCTGCACCCGTTTTGAGGTGCGTTCTGAATACGATATATGGAGGAGGAACTGTTTTATGCAGAAGGATCAGCAGAAACTGATTGACTCATCAAAGGCAAAAAAGTGGCCTTCATTGGTGCCGGTGTCAGCCACAAGACCCTGATCAAGGAGTTTGTGGAGCTGGGTGCCCATGTGACCCTGTGCGACCAGAAAAAGAGCGTGGAGGACTTTGGCGATTACGCTGCCACCATCAAGGAGCTGGGCATCGACCTGAGCTTGGGCGAAAACTATCTGGATGGCTTCAAGGGTCAGGATATCATCATGCGCACCCCGGGCTTTGTGGGCTACTTTGAAAAGCCCCTGCAGGATGCCATGGCCGCAGGCACCATGGTCACCAGTGAGGTGGAGCTGTTTTTCGACTTCTGCCCCTGCGAGATCGTAGCCGTGACCGGCTCCGACGGCAAGACCACCACCACCACCCTGATCTCCAAGTTCTACGAGGCCGCAGGCCGCAAGGTGCATCTGGGCGGCAACATCGGCGCAGCTCTGCTGCCCATGCTGCCTGAGGTGGCTCCCGAGGATGTGGCTGTGGTGGAGCTTTCCAGTTTCCAGCTCATCAGCATGCATTCCAGCCCCAACATTGCCGTGGTGACCAATGTTACCCCCAACCATCTGGACCACCACAAGGACATGCAGGAGTACATTGATGCCAAGCGCAACATCCTGCTGTACCAGAAGCAGCCCTGCCGCGCTGTGCTGGGCTATGAGAATGAGATCAGCCGTTCCATGCAGTCCGACTGCAAGGGCAAGCAGGTGTGGTTCACCCGCCTGCACGATACCGACAACGGTGCCTTCCTGCGCAAGGAGGACAACATGCTCTGCATGGCCGAGGATGGCGTTGTGACCCCCTTCCTGGCCCAGAAGGACGTGAAGCTGCGCGGCCTGCACAACATTGAAAACCTGCTGGCTGCTGCCGCTGCCGTGTGGGGCGAGGTGCCCGTGGAAGCCATCCAGAAGGTGGGCAGCACCTTTACCGGTGTGGAGCACCGCATTGAGCCGGTGCGCACGCTGGACGGCGTGCTGTACTACAACGACTCCATCGGCACCAGCCCGACGCGCACCATTGCCGGTCTGCGCAGCTTTAACCAGAAGGTCATTCTGATTGCTGGCGGCTACGACAAGCACATTCCTTATGAGCCGCTGGCACCGGAAGTGGTGGCCCACGTGAAGAACCTTGTGCTGATGGGTGCCACCGGCCCCCGCATCGAAAAGGCTGTGCGCGAGGACCCGAACTTCAACGAAGCAGAGCTGCCCATCCAGCATGCCGACAACATGCAGCACGCTGTGGAGCTGGCCCGTGCCTGCGCAAAGCCCGGTGACATCATCATCCTGTCCCCGGCCAGCGCATCGTTTGACCTGTACCCCAACTTTGAGGTGCGCGGCCGCGAGTTCAAGAAGATCGTCAACGAGCTGAAGTGATCGCGCAGGTCAGCAC
>ENA-OQCV01000088-OQCV01000088.1-human-gut-metagenome-genome-assembly--contig:-NODE-88-length-25900-cov-3.054088_pt1 | contig 25900 bp, 31 predicted proteins | sample MGYA00242766_ERZ504592 | MGnify/ENA primary metagenome ERZ504592 (study PRJEB26092, sample SAMD00036315) | human gut metagenome | host: Homo sapiens | study: EMG produced TPA metagenomics assembly of...
AGTACTATTTCAAATTTACATTCCAAAATGGTGTATTGATATTATAATGTAAAAATTTGATAAAGTCAAAATATAAAAAATAAATCCATTGAAATAGTATTGAAAATATAAAAGTATAGTGATACAATAAAAAAAGGAAAGGACGAAGAGAGGAGGAACTGAGATGACAGAACTTAAACTGGAATTTGAATTGGAAAATGCGGAATTGCCAATAGATTATGATAAAGTGATATTAAGCTTTATGAAAGCAGCAATTGAAAATTTTTCGCCGGATTTATTTGACAGGTTATACAACAAGCGGGAGTCTGTGATAAAGACTTATTGCTGGACATGCTATTTGCCTCATGCCCAATTTACTTCAGACACAATTAAACTTGGAGCAAATAAATTTATGTTAACTTTTTCTGATATTGATATGGGAGAATTACTGATATTTTTTAATGCATTTAGTCTTATGAAGCATAAAATATTCCATATGAACAGAAATTCCATGAAACTGTTGTCGGTGAAAACAAGGAAACTTCAGACAATTAAAGAAACGGAATTGATTGTAAAAATGCAGAGTTCATTAATAGCGAGAAAACATAATAGTGATGATAATACTGATGTTTATTATACCTTTGATGAGCCGGAATTTTCGGATATTGTAAAGGTAGAATCTGAAAATCTTTTTACAGAGGATAAACATAGAGTGCGATACAAGTGATTTTTCTATTGTACCTTTAAAGGAAAAAGGTAGATTACAAGAATTATGGGCAAATTTGGTAGATGGAAATATTGGTATCGTATAAAATAACAGGAAATCTCAGACTGTTGGAAATATTGTATGCAGCTGGAATTGGAACCAGACGTTCTGCTGGACACGGAAAATTTGAAATCATATTTTAGTAGGAGGCGGTGATTTCTTGGATAAATATGTAATTACATTGGGGGATTTCCTGAAGAATGCAGGAATCGTAGGTTTCAGATATATGTTAGAAGCAGCAGATGCAAAAGAAGATTCAGACTTTGGCATTACGCAAGACGGACAAGGATTATGGATTGATATGGATTTCGCATTGAATGCTGACTGGACAGACATGTACTTTAAAGCCTGTGTACAGTATTTTGGACCATTTACAGTTTATCAGGGAGTCCTTGACAGAATTAGTAAGTGTATAGATAAAATTCAGATTGGAAAATGGAATCCAGGAAAGGAAGAAAAGGAAGATCTGAAATTTATTAATGACAAACTGCTTTCTAATAGTTATCAGGCTGGATTTGAAAATATAAAACATGATATAGAAATGCAGGAAGTATACCAAATTCTAAAAAAGGATAAACTCAATGACAAGTTAGACGTGACAGATTTGGAAAAACGATTAATTGATTTGGAAAAATTTCTTCAGCAACCAAAGTGCAGGGAAACATTTATTATGAAAAGTGTGATATATACATATATTAATCGTTTTTGGAGCGGAAAAGTGATTTTTTACTGCGGGCAAATGCAAAAAAAGATATGCGGGAATTATTTGAAAAAGATTTTTCCGAGCCGTTTAGGAAATATCTGAAGACAGATCATGTAAAAGCAAAAGATTTATGCATTGACTGTGGAGCAACGATAGGACCTAAAGAGAAGAATTCAATTGCATTTATGAATGAAGTGGGGGATGATTTTACAAGAAAACGTTCTGCTTTCTGGGATTGCAAAGTAGATGCATTTCTTTGTCCGGGATGTACGTTTGTTTATGCTCTGAGTCCGTTGGGATTTCGGCTGTTTGTAAATAAATTTGTCTTTATGAATATTAATAATGATATTCATGCATTATTGGATGTTAATTCGAAAAACGGAACTGACAGTATAGAGGGAGGAAAAAAAGGAGGATGCAAAAATATTCGCAGTGGTTTGCCCGAACAATTAATATATTGCTGAAAGTAAAAAACGAAAGAGATTTCTAATATTCAGGTGAATTTTGCGTGGAATAAGGGCAGAAGACAGGTATCTGCTTGGTATTGTTCATAAAAGTATGCTGGACATTATAAGTATGCCTGGTACTTCAAATGCATTGCAATTGTTGGGGAAATATCCTTATATAAAAATTAAGAATGAATTTGTCAATATACATGAAATAGTGGTTATTAATCTGCTGCAATATCGTAATCAATATCAATTGCTGGATAAGGTATTGAAAGCGGCTGTTGAAACAGGCTCATTAAATTTTTATGTTAACTGTATATATGAAATTCAGCTGCGGTCAGAAATTGTATATTATACAGAAGAAGAGAAGAGAAAGGAGATTGCTATGTACACAAGTATGGAAAAAAAGTGGAGCAGATTTAAGAAGAGCAATCATGTCTGCTAAGGGTGAGTCTTCCGGCGAATGCCTGCGGGGAATGGAATATCAGTTGTTGAATGCTCTGTCTGTAAGAAATGTAGAGAAATTTATGGATATTGTATTGCGACTGTATAGTGCGTACGGATCACGTAAAAACGAAAATGGTCAGGAGTTGTTAATTCCAACAGGTCTTGTACAAATGCTGGGAAATTCGGAAAAATTTACAAGATATGGATATGCATTTGTAATGGGATTGGAAGGATGCTATGAGAAAAAGGAGGAAAAATGATTATGAAAAGAGAAGGCTTAACTATTACGATGATTTTTCTGGCAGAAAGTGCAAATTATGGGGAAGGGATTGGAAACATTTCTTCTCTCGAAAAAAATGACGAGGGGAAATCATGAGCAGTATTCTTATATTTCCAGACAGGCTATGAGATATAATATTGTGCAGCAGTCTAATTGGGATACAACTCCGGTGGATGGAAAAAGCGGAGTTGTACAGTTTGCACCATCTGCAACTATTAAAGATTACCCCGAAATTGATTTGTTTGGATACATGAAAACAACAGCGAAAGGTGATGAGCAAAAGGGAGGTGCTGCTACGAGATCTGCAGTTGCCAGACTTAGCAATGCTATTGCTTTGGAACCATTTCAGGGAAATCTGGAATTTCTTACTAATATGGGACTGGCTGTAAGAGGAAATCTGGAAAATGGAATTGCGCAAAGTGAGGTTCATCGTTCTTATTACGCATATACTATGTCAATTGATTTGGACAGAGTAGGTATAGATGGAGAGATTGATATTGATAAAGAAGAAAAGGCAGAACGTGTGAAGATCCTGTTGGATACTATGCAATATCTATATAGAGATATCAAAGGAAGACGTGAAAATTTGAGTCCGTTATTTGTTATTGGAGGAAGATATAGCAGAAAAAATCCGTTTTTTGAAAACAGGGTAAAGGTTGATGATAATAAAATAAATGTAGAAACGTTACAGGAATTGATTAAAGATAATGAACTTGCCGGATATACTTTTACCGGAATTACGTCAGGTATTTTTGATAACGAAAAGATTGTCAGAGAAGAGTTAAAAGCAGAATCTGTTGGAACAGTATTTAAGCATTTGAAAGAGGAAGTGAATCTATATTATGGAGAAAGCAATTAGATTACAGTGTTTTCAAAATCTGGTCAATTATAGAAAACCCAGCAGTTTATTATTAAGAAACATTTCCATTACCTCCTTATTCCACTGTACTGGGAATGATTCATGCTGCATGTGGTTATACGGAATTTCATCCAATGAAGCTTTGCATTCAAGGAACAAATTGTGGTACAGTGTCAGAATTATATACGCGATATTCTTTTTCATCGGGAGCTAAATTTGAGGAAGGAAGGCATCAGATTTGCATTGAAGATGATGAAAAATATGGTAATTTTTCGTGGAATTGCAAATGTAGAACTTATATGCGAAAATCGTATGGTTATTCATATTGTTCCAGATGAAGAAGACTTTGATACGGTATATCAATCATTGAAAAAATCCTCCACAATATTTGGCACTGGGACGATATGAAGATCTTCTGGACATAGAACGAGTTGATATTGTAAGAATTCATCCGGAAAATGAAGTGGATTTGAAAAGAGATATGTATATTCCGGTAGAAAATGAATGGGAAAAGGATGAAGAAAAGATAAAAATCAAAAATCCAAGAATGACTATTTATAATCTTACAAAAGAATATGAAATTACAAAGCAGGGATTACGGCGATGGAAAAAGAAAAATGGAAGAATCAAAGCATATTATTGTCCGCAGGGAATGACGTTAAGAAAAGGTGCGTATGTAGATAATATTGAAGAGGATGCTGCTATAGTTTTCTGTTAATAACCTGTTGTATAAATATATAGAGCAAGGCAGCTATGGAGGCTGTCTTAGCTTCAGAAAAGGATTATATGTATGGAGTACTATGCAAAGTCAAAAAAAAGTCAATTCAACTTCGGAGCGGAATCAATAGAAATAAAGAAAAATATGAAGAATATTGAGGAATGTTTGAAAGAGAATCTTACCGAAACAGATGTTGAGATATTAGAATAGTAGTATTACCGATATAGCCGAAAAAACTGAAGAAAAGCAGAAAACATTGAAAGAACATCATTAAGGACATAGTAACATGTGCTGAGATGTTTTTTTTAGAATATGGGGAATATTTTACTGAAAAAGAAAAAAACTGGTGGTTGAGGCATGCAGGATTCATGATCTGGGAAAGGTTAATCTTGTTTTTCAGGCAATGATATGTCCGAAATTAGCTGAAAAATTTCATATAGATGTAAGAAAAACTTCGCAGATTCCACATGGCTTTTTTAAGTGCTGTTACTATTTCTTTAGATGAATTTGATGATTTGTCGGAATTGTTTTCGGATAAAGATTTTGGACCATTTATTACAGCGGTTTATTATCATCATGACAGGGAGGATCATTATAACAGTCCGGCAATTAGAAAATATGCTGAAAAGTATTATATGAAACAGATTGAAGAATATCTGAATAGAAAAATCAGAAATTAAATTGCAGTAATTTAGATGATTTACTGTTTCGTAACAATGTATATACTGGAAAATATATACCAGATTCAAATGCCTGGAAAGAATATTTATTGATAAAAGGCTTGCTTAATAAATTTGATTATACAGTCAGTGCAGGATATGAAAATGCAGAAAGCGCCATTGATCTTCATGAAAAAAATTGGTAAAGAATATAGAAAAATTTCTAAACGGAAAAGAATTAAGGCCGGCGCAAAAATTTATGAAGATGAATAGAGATAAAAATCTGATTGTTATAGCACCTACAGGATCTGGAAAAACAGAAGCATCGCTATTATGGATGAATGGTGAAAAAAGTTTTTATACATTACCGTTGAAGGTATCTTCTAATGCGATATATTTACGTATAAAGGAAAAATTTATGAATATAAAGACGTTGCATTGTTACATTCTGATGCTATGGCGGTGTATTTAAGAGAGTATAATGGTAATGAAGATATTGGAGAGAAATATGAAAGGTCAAAAATGTTGTCACAACCATTGACTGTCTGTACAGTTGACCAACTGTTTAGATTTGTATACAGAGCATTAGGAACAGAGATATTTGCAGCTACATTGAAATATTCAAAGTTGGTTCTGGATGAGATTCAGGCATATGAACCACGTGTAATTGCAACTATTATATATGGATTAAAAATGATACAGGAAATGGGTGGCAAATTTGCAATTATTACAGCAACTTTTCCACCTGTACTTAAATATTTTATGGAACAATATGGTTTGGTTGAGGGAAAACAATACATATTCAAAGATTTCACCGGAAAAGAATATCAGGTGGAGAAATATCCAAGACATAAAGTTGAAATCAGACATTCGGAAATGAATTTAGATGAAATCAGGCTGCGAGGAAAAAAATAGAAAAAGTGTTAGTTATCTGTAATACTGTTTCTAAAGCTCAGAAGCTTTATAAGAAATTAGAGGGAGAAAATGTATGGCTTTTACATTCAAAATATATTAGAAGAGACAGAGCATTTCTGGAAAGGAAAATTATGGGATTTTCGGAGTCAGGTGAATCTGGAATATGGATTACAACTCAAATAGTTGAGGCTAGTTTAGATATAGATTTTGATATTTTGTATACAGAAATGTGTACGGCAGATAGTCTTTTACAGAGAATGGGAAGATGTAATCGTAAAGGTCGTTATTGTCCGAATGAGGCGAACATTGTTGTATTTGATAATAGAAATGGAGTCAGTGAAGGAAAAAGACGGAGTGTTTATGAAGACAAATTATATGACAGGTCTTTGGAATTACTGAGCAAATACGAACACATATTATTTTCTGAAGATAAAAAAATCTGCATACATGAATGAGGTTTATAGTGTAGATGGTGTGAAAGAAACCATATACTTTGAAAACATTCAAAAAGATTTAAAATTATTCTCTGAAATTCATCCAACGGAGTATTCTGCTGATGAGGCTGAAGTTCGGGATATCAGAAGTGTAACTATTGTTCCGGAAAATGTTTATGTTGAAAACCAGAATTTATTCGAATACGGAGTAGAGTTTTTGAAGAAACCTAATATGAGCAGGGAAGCCAGAAGCCTGATAAAATCAAAATTGGAAAATCTTACATTAAGTTTAAATCTCTATCAAAAATTTCCGGCAGAAGTGGACAGAACTACAATTGGGTTAAGCGAAAACAGAAAAATTACAGATATTCACAGAGCACAGTATAATTATGAATTTGACATTGAAAGCGGGAAAGGACGTGGAATATTGTTTGATGAACAATTAGAATTGGATGGAATATTTGTGTAAATATGGAGCGTGGATATGGAAAATCGGATAACAGGAGTGATGATTTACTATTATTTTGTATGCAGACGAAAACTCTGGTATTTTTGTCATGAAATCCGAATGGAAGCAGAAAATGAGGATGTCATATTAGGAAAAATACTTGATGAAAGCAGTTACAGTAAAAATGAGAAGCATATAAATATTGATAACATTATTAACATTGATTTTATAAGTGAACATAAAGAATTGCATGAAGTGAAGAAAAGCAAAGCAGTAGAGGACGCTGGAATATGGCAGGTTAAGTACTATCTATATTATTTATGGAAACGTGGAGTCAAAGGGATTAAAGGAAAGGTTGACTATCCGCTGTTAAAAAAAGTCGGTGATAGTTGAGCTATCAGAAAATGATATAAAAACGCTGGAGAAGATTATTGGTGAAATTACAGAGATAGAGTGCATGGATACGCCACCGATGATTGTAAACTCTAAATTATGTCAAAAAAATGTGCTTATTATGATTTGTGTTTTATATAAACATTCAATTTATAATTAGGAGAAGGTTATGAAGCAAAGCTTTTATGTTTATAATAATGGGGATTTGAAACGTAAAGATAATACATTGCAATTTACAACCTATGAAGGTGAAAAGCGAGATATTCCAATAGAGCGAATATCAGATATTTATGTGATGTCAGAAATGTCTTTTAATACAGCATTTATCAATTACATTTCTCAGTATGGGATACCAGTTCATTTCTTTAATTACTATAATTTTTATACTGGAAGTTATTATCCGAGAGAAAGCCTGTTGGCAGGACAGCTATTGGTAAAACAGGTGGAAAACTATACGGACTATGAGAAAAGAATGATACTTGCAAAAAAAATTTTATAGAAGCTGCGGCAGATAATATTTACAGGAATTTGAGATATTATAATGGAAGAGGAAAGGATGTAGCGGAATATCTTAGAGATGTGGATTCATTGCGGAAGCAGATTGGAAAAACAAAAACAATAGAAGAATTAATGGGGTTTGAAGGAAATATCCGAAGAAGGTATTATGCAGCGTGGAATGTAATCGTAAATCAGGAAATAAAATTTGAAAAAAGAGTTATGCATCCACCAGATAATATGATTAATTCGTTGATTTCATTTGTGAATACATTGATTTATACAAAAGTGCTTAGTGAAATTTATCATACGCAGTTAAATCCGACAATCAGTTATTTACATGAGCCTGGGGTAAGACGATTTTCTTTGAGCTTGGACATTGCAGAAGTGTTTAAACCACTGATCGGAGACAGATTGATTTTTTCACTGTTAAATCGAAAGCAGATTACGGAAGATAGCTTTACGAAGGAATTAAATTTTTTGACATTTGAAAAAAGATGACGTCTAAACTGATTGTCTCAGAACTCGAAAAAAACGGTTGAAACAATCAGTGATGCATAAAGACTTAGGCAGACAGGTATCTTATCAGTATTTATTAAGATTGGAATCATATAAACTGATAAAACATCTGATTGGCGAAAAAGAATATGAGGGATTCAGAATATGGTGGTGAGTTATGTATATAGTATTAGTTTATGATGTAAGTCAGGAAGAAAACGGTGCAAGACGCTGGTCAAGAATTTTTAAAATATGTAAAAAATATCTGACGCACATCCAAAATTCTGTATTTGAAGGTGAATTGTCAAAAGGACAGCTGGCACAGCTGCAAAAAGAATTAAAAGAGTATATTGATAAAGAATTAGATTCTGTAATTAATTTTTTAAATCTCGGCAGGTAAAAATGGTTGGATAAAGAATTTTGGGGTAGGAAGGATGATTTAACGAGTTTCATATTATGATTGTCGACGTCAGATAGAGTAAAAACTTCAGGAGGTCGACAATGCTTGAGATATCAGGAAAATTTCAAAAATGAGAGCTGTCCAGAAAGATAAAAATAAGTATAAAAATAATGAAGTGACAAGATTGACAGAAAGTGGTAAGATTATATCTGTATTGTAAGGATGAATAGACGACGGGTATTAATAGAAACATCGTGGAATGTAAAGCCTTGAGAATTCTGCTCGGGATATCTTTAAGTGTTGTATTAATAGAAACATCGTGGAATGTAAAGGAAGAAACTTATTACTGTGATTGCGATGGAAAAGGGTATTAATAGAAACATCGTGGAATGTAAAGATTAATGGCAAGACCAAAGCTGCCATTACAATTCGTATTAATAGAAACATCGTGGAATGTAAAGAATGATATTACAAAGGTCATTGAAGTTATGAAGGAGTATTAATAGAAACATCGTGGAATGTAAAGTACGATATCTGGATAGAGAAAGGGTATGTGCGGACCGTATTAATAGAAACATCGTGGAATGTAAAGCAATCCCCCTATGTCACAGACAGATACCAGGCATAGTATTAATAGAAACATCGTGGAATGTAAAGCTGGGAACTTCCACTCATAAAACTGCTCGTATACCGTATTAATAGAAACATCGTGGAATGTAAAGGCCGGAGTAACACATAATAAGAATGAGCTGCACTTCGTATTAATAGAAACATCGTGGAATGTAAAGTTTACTTTGCGGAGAGATCATGTGGTGAGTTCAAAGTATTAATAGAAACATCGTGGAATGTAAAGATAGCCTGCCCTATGCCGTAAGGCGAGACAAAGAAGGTATTAATAGAAACATCGTGGAATGTAAAGTTGTGGAACTTCTTCGCAGGTTTTGTTTTGCGTATCGTATTAATAGAAACATCGTGGAATGTAAAGGAAGAAAGACCGGTTCTGCGACAATCACTGCTACATAGTATTAATAGAAACATCGTGGAATGTAAAGGGAGATGAGATTACGAGTTCAATGGATACCTTGAAGTATTAATAGAAACATCGTGGAATGTAAAGAATTTTCTTTTTGTGGATCGTTCGATTGTTCGGATGGTATTAATAGAAACATCGTGGAATGTAAAGCCAGAAGTGTTTCCTTCGACTGTCCAGAACCGATCTCCGTATTAATAGAAACATCGTGGAATGTAAAGAAGAAACTGAAAACAATCATGAGGATATGCCGAAGAGTATTAATAGAAACATCGTGGAATGTAAAGTTATATACAACATTTTATATTGTTTCAATACATCGTATTAATAGAAACATCGTGGAATGTAAAGTTCTGAAAGTCTACACCACTTACATCCGGATTTTCCGTATTAATAGAAACATTGTGGAATGTAAAGCTCATAAACAGTACTTCACAGTCTATTTCTGTATCGTAATAATAGAAACATTGTGGAATGTAAAGTATGTAAAATAATAAGAAGAATTCACTTCTGGATTTTGTATTAATAGAAACATTATGGAATGTAAAGAAATTTTGATAGACGAATTCAATAACAATATGTTACACTTTATGAAAGTTAGAGTTTAATATATCAAATATAAAGGGAAGTGTGTCTATTGAAACAAATTAAAAAGAAACTTCCAATAGGAATAGAAAATTTTCGCAAAGCTTCAGGCGGAAGATTTTTACTATGTAGATAAAACGATGCTTATCAAAGAACTTCTGGATAATTGGGCGGAGGTGAATCTGTTTACACGTCCGAGAAGATTTGGTAAAACATTGAATATGAATATGCTGAAAGCATTCTTTGAATTAAACGGTGATAAGAACTGCTTTAAAGGAACAAGAATTTCCAGAGAAGTTTATCTTTGCGAACAATACATGGGAAAGTTCCCTGTGATTTTTCATTTCCCTGAAGAGTATCAGCGCGCAAACTTATGAAAAAGCCTGTGATATGGCAATACAGATTGTAAATGGTGAGGCGCGTAGATTCCAGTATTTATTGGACAGTGAACGTTTGACGGAATATGATAAGGATGCGTTCAAATCATTGCTTCTGCCGGATATGAAGGAATCTGTTCTGTGCAGCAGTCTGAGGATTCTGTCAGAACTTCTGGAGAAACATCATGGTCAGAAAGTTATCTTATTGATTGATGAATATGATGTGCCTTTGGCGAAAGCATTTGAATTGGGATATTACAATTCAATGACTCTGCTGATCCGTAACTTGTTTGAAAATGCATTAAAAACAAATGACAGTCTGAAGTTTGCTGTGCTTACAGGCTGCATGCGTATCTCAAAGGAGAGTATTTTTACAGGATTAAATAATCTGAAAGTTTTGTCAGTGGCAGATGTACAGTTTGATGAATATTTTGGATTTACGGACAGTGATGTAAAGAATATATTGGAATATTATGAACTTTCTGAGCATTATGATGAAATAAAAATATGGTATGACGGATATCGGTTTGGAAATGTAGAGGTTTACTGTCCCTGGGATGTGATAAATTATTGTGATGAATTGCGTATAAACAATATGGCGCAGCCACAGAATTACTGGTCTAATACTAGCAGTAATGAAGCGGTGAAACGCTTTATTCAGGAGACTGATAAGGAACGGTCAGAAAGGAAATTGAGAAACTGATAGCAGGAGAAACAATTGTAAAGGAGATTTATCAGGAACTGACATATCAGGATATGTATGCTTCGATTGAAAACCTGTGGAGTGTTCTTTTTACTACGGGATATCTCACACAGACTGGAAGAAAAGATACAAATACGTTCATGTTTACCATTCCTAATATGGAAATACGTAATATTTTTCTGACACAGATTATGGAATATTTTAAGAAAACTGTTTCTGAGAATGGAGAAGCACTTGAAGTACGGTATTGCATTTTACCAAAAAGAAATGCAAAGTAATGGCAGTCAAATAAATGAAAAACAAATACCAAAAAAGCAGCAGAACCATTGAGGGATAGTGATTCAATGGTTCTGCCTTTTTACTGTCTGTATTGATGAAGTTGCTTAATGTAACTGGAACACAACAGTTTCGTAAGGTTTGAGTACAAGTGTTCCAATTCCGTATTCAACTCATTTTCTCCGTAATTGGAAATGATTACGGGAGTGTTGCACGATAATTCAATATCTTCAGCGCCATAATGGAATTTCTGCATGGATGCAGAGAAATTATGCACTGCCAGCCATGTCTCGTTCTGCCAGCTTCTGGTGTAGGCGATAACCGGTCCCTCTTCCGGGCAGCAGAGTTTGAAATCTCCATGAGCCATTATCGGGTGCTTTTTTGCGTAGTGCGATAAGATTCTGGTAGAATCTGAAAACGGAAGAGTCATCATTCATCTGGCTTTCTGCGTTAATGAGTTTGTAGTTTGGATTGACACCCAGCCACGGAGTATGCTCAGAAAATCCGCCGTTTGGACTGTCGTTCCACTGCATAGGCGTTCTTGCATTATCACGGCTGATACTTCTGGATTCTGCCAGTGCTTCTTCAGGAGAAGCTCCCTGTTCGATCATGGTTTTATAATAATTGCGGGTATCAATGTCATTGTAATCATCGATAGATGGGAAGGCAACATTGGTCATTCCCAATTCTTCGCCTTGGAAAACAAAGGGGGTACCGGGAAGTGTGTGCAGATAACATGCCAGCATTTTTTGCAGATTCTGACCAGAATTCTCTGTCATTTCCGTAAAGGGAAACCTGACGCGGTTTGTCGTGATTACTTAAAAATCTTGCCCACCATCCGTCTTTTTTCAGGATTTCATAATCTTTCTTAAGATCACGTTTCATTTTCTCTGGTGACCATGTCTGGATTTCAACAATCGGAGGGACAAATGGAATAGCCATGTTAAATTCTTTGCTTGCTGCGCTGGAATAGTTGATGGCATCCTGTTCATTGTTGATATTAACTTCTCCTACACTCATCAGATTGTCGGGAGTCATTGTTTCTGCAACCATTTCACGGATGTAGCGGTGGGTTCCCTCCAGATTTACACATGCTACAGTACCAATGGGTTCATTCATATCTGCACGTCCGTCCAGTCCTTTGTCAAGATAACTGATGGCATCAATGCGATATCCGTCAACACCTTTCTCATTCCAGAAACGGATAATATCAAAAATTTTCTCTTTAGTTTCCGGATTATCCCAGTTCAGATCCGGTTGTTCTTTAGCAAAGAAATGGAGATAGTATTGTCCACGTTCAGGAACATATTCCCAGGCACTTCCGCCAAATACGGACATCCAGCAGTTGGGTGCGCCTCCGTCCGGTGCAGGATCACGCCAGATATAGTAATCACTGTAAGGATTATTGCGGGATTTCTTTGATTCTAGGAACCATTTATGTTTATCTGAAGAATGGTTCAGGACCAGATCCATGATAATGGCGATGCCTCGTTCATGTGCACCGTCGCGGAAAGCATCCCAGTCTTCCATAGTTCCGAATTCTTCCATGATCGTGAAGTAATCAGAAATATCGTAACCGTTATCCACATTCGGAGAAGCATAGACAGGAGACATCCATACTGCATTGATGCCAAGCTCCTTCAGATAATCCAGCTTCTCAATCATTCCCTTCAGATCACCGATTCCATCATTGTTGCCATCTTTAAAACTTCTTGGGTAAATCTGGTAGATCACCAGATCTTTATACCAGTCTTTTTTGTGCTTCATATGTATATCCTTTCGTCTTTTTTGCATAAATAAAATCTAAAATTATTATATTGTATTGTGCAAAAAAACGCAATAATGAAAATGAGATTATTACTTCCTTAACAAGTACGGAGTTACTGTTCACACACCACTATTCCGCGAGGTGTTTTGGCATGAATATGCCAAAATCCCGAGACATACAAGCCAAAATTCCATTGCCGCAGGCAATCTGGAATGAAAGACACCGGAAAACACAGATAGTGTTTTATGTGGCGCCATGTTATGATGGAATTGCTGTAAATCATAGAAATGATTTATCAAGAGGGAGGTTTTTTAAATGAATACAACAAAACTGGAGAAAAAGAAACTACCAGTCGAATTAGCACAAATTCAGTACATTACGAATCATGCGGATGGCCATGGAGAGAAACAATAACTGGTGATTTTCAACGTCAAAAAAAGTTGTTACGAAAACTATATTGCAAATTTAGCACGAAAAAATAAGATATAATGAAAAAAACAATTGCGCATAAGGTATATAAAATGCTGCTTATAGCAACGTTGATACCAGATTTTGGATCAATTGGAGAAATATAAGCGGTAAAAGTGAAAAATCACGAAGGAGATAAGAATCATGGGAAAAAGAGCAGCAGGAATATTAATGCCGATCAGCAGCCTTCCATCAGACTATGGCATCGGATGTTTTTCCAAAAGTGCATATGAATTTGTAGACTGGTTAAAGGAAGCCGGACAGACTTACTGGCAGATTCTGCCATTGGGACCGACCAGCTATGGAGATTCTCCATATCAGTCTTTCTCTACATTTGCAGGTAATCCATATTTTATTGATCTGGATACACTTGTGGAAGAAGGAGTTCTTGATAAGAAAGACTGCGAGAAAGTTAATTGGGGAAAGAAGCCTGATGAGGTAGATTATGAAAAAATCTACAAAGGCCGTTATCCTCTTCTGAGAAAAGCATACGAGAACAGTGATATCAGCAAGAATCCTGACTATCAGAAATTCGTAGCAGAGAACAGCTGGTGGCTGTCAGATTATGCTCTGTTTATGGCAGTAAAAGACCGTTTCGAAGGTGTAGAATGGACCAAATGGGCTGAGGATATCAGACTCCGCTGGAACAATGCCATGGATTATTATCGTGAAGAACTCTATTTTGATATTGAATTCCAGCAGTATATGCAGTTTAAGTTTTATGAGCAGTGGATGAAACTGAAATCCTATGCAAATTCAAAAGGAATCCAGATCATTGGAGATATTCCGATTTATGTTGCCATGGACAGTGCTGATGCATGGGCACATCCGGAGTTGTTCCAGCTGGATCAGGACAATGTACCGCTGGCAGTAGCAGGATGCCCTCCGGATGGATTTTCTGCAACCGGTCAGTTATGGGGAAATCCGCTGTATCGCTGGGATTATCACAGAAATACAGGATATCAGTGGTGGATTTCCAGAATGAGTTACTGCTTCAGACTGTATGATGTTGTGCGAATCGATCATTTCCGTGGATTTGATGAATATTTCTCTATTCCATACGGAGATAAAGATGCAAGAGGCGGACACTGGGAAAAGGGTCCCGGAATTGATCTGTTCCGTAAGATTGAACAGGCGCTTGGATGGAAGCAGGTTATCGCAGAGGACTTGGGATATATGACAGATTCCGTACGTCATCTGGTATATGAGAGCGGATTCCCGGGAATGAAGGTTCTGGAATTTGCGTTTGACTCCAGAGATTCCGGATGTGCCAGTGATTATCTGCCACATAACTATCCGGAGAACTGCGTGGCGTATACAGGAACCCATGATAATGAAACTATCGTGGGATGGTGGAAGAGCATCACAGCAGCTGAGAGAAAACTGGCGAGAGATTATCTGTGTGATCATGCAACACCGGAAGAAGAACTGTATAAGTGTTTCATCAGTCTGATCATGCGCAGTGCTGCGCGTGTCTGCGTTATCCCAATGCAGGACTATATGGGACTGGACAACAGATTCCGAATGAATAAACCATCTACAGTTGGTACGAACTGGAAGTGGAGAATCAAGAAGAGAGATCTTACAAAGAAACTCCAGAAGGAAATATATGATGTGACACTTCGTTACGGACGTAAGAACTGGGATTAAATACATAATGAAATAATTGGAATAATGACAGCGTTTCGGATATAAATAATATTTGGAACGCTGCTTTTTTTAACCGAATCAAGCAGTTATTTGGTTAAAAAAGCAACGAAGGGGATGGTTTTGTCTGCTTTGTTTCATTCAGCCAGAGTGATTTGTCAGAGGGAGAAAAAAAGGACAGTTTCGCAAGGTCTTTATTTTTGTATGAAAAAGAAAACATTGAAATTGTTTTGACAGGCGTACAATTGAAAAAGAAATGCATTGATTTTCAGGCAATGTCTGATAAAATATTAACCAGAAAAAGCAAAAGAACAGATTTTCAGGAGGGAAAATAAATGAACTATAACAGATTAGAAACCAGTCTGATCGATGTGATCAAAGAGGAACAGGCGAAGCTTGGATATATGAAAGAGAAGATCAGCCTTTATTATCCGCTCAGTTCCCTGAATCATTTCTTTGGCGGTGAGACAGATGCTGCAGGCATGATGGAGATTTTAAAAGATTTTCCTTCTTATATAGAAGAGAAATTTGGTGAAGTAGCAGTATCACACAGAGGAGATCGTTTCTGCTTCACTGTTTCGGAAAAAGCTTCCGAATATGTACATAATAATATGAAAGAGAATGAATTTATCAAGGCATTGATCGAACTGGTTGGCAGACATGGATGTACGATAGAGGAAATTAAAGAACTGTTCCATTCTTATTCAGATAAAATCATTACTGAACCAATGGATAACGAGGAGTTTGATGTGATGATCCGCTTTGATGACGGATCAGATCCTTATTATTATTGTTTTAAAGATGAAGGATGCCATATCATTTACCACAGATTTCTGCCGGAAGACTATGCAGATTTTGGATTCTGATAAGAATGAGTGAAAAAATTTTTCCAACTGTCGGATCAGTAAAAAATATATGTGATATTTGCAACAAAAGTATGTTAATTTTTTTGTCAAATATCAACAAAAATAAGTCGAAATTCTATATTGACAGATAGTCTCAATAATGGTAACTTTTTAATTTGATTTAATGTTTTCATTTATAGAAACAGGTAACATTTTATTACATTATTTTACAGGAATAAAATAGATAAAATTGAGTTGACAGTTTGGAGGGAAAGATTAAATGAGAAAAACCAAAATTATCTGTACAATGGGACCGTCTACTGATAAGGGCGATGTTATGGAGCAGCTTGTGAGAGAGGGAATGGACGTAGCACGTTTCAACTTCTCACATGGACCTCACGATGAGCAGAGAGGCCGTATCCAGAAACTGAGAGAACTTCGCAAGAAATATGACAGACCTGTTGCAGCACTTCTTGATACAAAGGGACCGGAGATCAGACTTGGATGCTTCAAGGATGGCAAGGTTTCTCTGGAAGAAGGACAGATATTTACATTTACAAATAAAGATATTGAAGGAACTAATGAGTGCGTAAGCATTACTTATAAAGAGCTTTATAAGGATGTGCGGCCGGGCGGACATATTCTGGTTGATGATGGACTTGTAGACCTGGAGGTTCAGGACATCTCAGGAAAGGACATTGTCTGCAAGGTTATTAATGCAGGTGTGATTGGCGACAAGAAGGGTGTCAATGTTCCGGGTGCAAACCTGAAGATGCCATTCATCAGTAAAAAAGACCATGATGATCTTCTCTTCGGTATCCAGGAAGGATTTGATTTCGTTGCAGCATCTTTTACACGTACTGCAAACGATATCCGCGAAGTAAGAAAAATCCTGAAAGAAAACGGCGGTGAAGAGATTCAGATCATTGCAAAGATTGAGAACCAGCAGGGCGTTGACAATATCGACGAGATTATTGAAGCAGCAGATGGCATCATGATCGCCAGAGGTGACATGGGTGTTGAGATCCCGCCGGAATATGTACCTGTTATCCAGCAGAAAATCATCCAGAAAGTTTACACAGCAGGAAAACCGGTTATTACAGCAACACAGATGCTTGACTCCATGATCTCTCATCCGAGACCAACCCGTGCAGAGGCTACAGACGTTGCCAATGCGAATTTTTCAGGGAACAAGTGCAACTATGCTTTCAGGAGAAACCGCAGCTGGTAAATATCCGGTACAGGCACTTCAGATGATGAGCCGTATTGCAGAACATATGGAGCAGAATATTGATTACAATACAATCTTTAAGAAAACAGACAGAAATGAGAATCCGGATATTACAAATGCAATCGCACATGCAACCTGTCTGACCGCAATCGACCTGAAGGCCAGTGCAATCCTTGCAGTGACAAAATCTGGAAGTACAGCTCATATGATGTCCAAACACAGACCAGGATGTCTAATCGGTGCATGTACAAGCTCTGAGAGAGTTCTTCGCCAGCTGAATCTGTCCTGGGGTGTTTACCCGATGCTGATCAAGGAAGAGTACAGTTCTGAGATCCTTTGCCTGAGAGCAATCGAAGCAGCACAGAAGCATAAACTTGTAAAAGTTGGTGACACTATTGTATTTGCCGGTGGTGTACCGCTTGGAATTCCGGGAAGAACAAACCTGATCCGCGTCTGCACAGTAGAATAGTGGAGCAGGTTATGAAACGGTTAGTCATAAAAAATAAAAGAAAAATCTGGCTCTGGTTTCTGTTTATCGTGCTTCTGATCCTGGCATGCAGGGCTGCGTATGTCACGGGAAATAAGAATATGCAGATAAGAGACGAGGCAGTAGAGGAACAGCAGGTAGAGAATGTAGTGGGACAAGATAAAGTGGAGAGATTATGCTGAATCAAATTTTCGAGAACTGAGCTTCTTCTTGGAAAAGAAGCGATGGATAAATTGGAGAATGCCCGTGTGGCAGTATTTGGAATCGGAGGAGTTGGAGGTTATGTATGTGAAGCATTGGTCAGAAGCGGCGTAGGGGCCTTTGATCTGATCGATGATGACAAAGTATGCCTGACGAATCTTAACAGACAGATTATTGCCACCAGGAAAACTGTTGGTCAATATAAAACAGAGGTGATGCGGGACAGGATCCTGGACATTAATCCGAAAGCAGATGTGAGAATCCATAACTGTTTTTATCTTCCGGAGAATGCTGCTGATTTCGATTTTAGTGAGTATGATTATGTGGTAGATGCTGTGGACACAGTGACTGCGAAGATTGAACTGATCATGCGTGCAAAGGAGGCAGGGACTCCTGTTATCAGCAGTATGGGTGCCGGAAATAAGCTGGATGCCAGTGCGTTTCGGGTGGCGGATATCTATAAGACGAAGGTGTGTCCGCTGGCGAAGGTTATGCGTAGAGAGCTGAAGAAGCGTGGTGTGAAGAAACTGAAGGTTGTTTATTCAGAGGAACAGCCGATCAGACCAATTGAAGATATGGCGATCAGCTGCAGGTCGCATTGTATTTGTCCTCCGGGTGCTGCGCATAAGTGTACGGAGCGCAGAGATATTCCGGGGAGTGTGGCCTTTGTGCCGTCTGTCGCCGGGCTGATTATTGCAGGAGAGGTTATTAAAGACCTGACTGCGGAGTACAGAAGATAAGAAGTGTTTATTTTGAGATGTGTATGGTGTCAGAAATGGTATGGTACACATCATTTTTTTGCGGGAAATATTTGGAATCGGATGGGGTATTACTTTTTGGATTTTATAGAATTGTTATAGGGAAAAAGTCAAAATAATATAAAAATTTATGGGATTTTCAAAAGATAATGAAAGAAAAAGGAGAGAATCTGTGATACACTGTCATTATTGACGGATAGAAATCTATTAGAACTGTGGAGATATAGAAGTTTGGTGGATCAATGTCTGAATGATGTCAGCTTAATAAATTTCAGATTGGAGGATATAACATCGGATGAAAACAAATTACAACAGAACAGTGCAGGCCTGTTTTATCGGATATGTAGTGCAGGCCATTGTGAACAATTTCGTTCCTCTGCTGTTTCTGACATTTCAGGGCAGTTACGGGATTTCGCTGCAGAAAATCACACTTCTGGTTACTTTTAATTTCGGAATCCAGTTGCTGGTAGATCTGGCATCGATTGGATTTGTGGACAGAATAGGTTATCGTGCATCTATGATCCTGGCACATGCAATGGCGGCTGCAGGTCTGATTTTGCTCACAGTATTGCCGGAGTGCCTGGGAGATCCGTTTGTGGGACTTCTCATTGCAGTTATGATCTATGCCATCGGAGGCGGATTGCTGGAGGTGCTGGTAAGTCCTGTGGTGGAAGCCTGCCCTACAGATAATAAGGAAAAAGCAATGAGTCTCCTTCATTCCTTTTACTGTTGGGGACATGTGGGAGTGGTACTTCTTTCTACATTATTCTTTCGTATTTTCGGGATTGCAAACTGGAAATATATGGCGCTGGTGTGGGCATTGATTCCCATTGCAAATGGAATCTTTTTTGACCAGAGTTCCCATTGCTCCACTGCTGGATGAGGGTGAAAAGGGGCTGACTATGGGAGAGCTTTTTAAGAAAAAAATTCTTCTGGGTTCTGATGTTAATGATGCTCTGTGCAGGAGCCAGTGAGCAGGCGGTAAGCCAGTGGGCTTCTACTCTGGCTGAGAAAAGCTTTGGAATCAATAAAACTATCGGAGATCTGGCAGGTCCCATGGCGTTTGCAATTCTTATGGGAAGTTCAAGGGCATTTTATGGAAAATTTGGAGATAAATCAATCTGGAACGCTTTATGCAATACAGTGCAGTTCTGTGCATGGTTTCCTATCTGATGATCGCATTTATCCCGGTACCTGCGTTGGGAATCCTTGGATGTGCGGTTTGCGGTCTGTCTGTAGGTATTATGTGGCCGGGAACCTTCAGCATGGCGGCTGCCTCAGTAAAGCGTGGCGGAACAGCCCTGTTTGCCCTCCTTGCCCTTGCTGGAGATGTGGGATGCTCATCCGGACCAACCTATGTGGGGATGATTTCAGGAGCACTGAATGATAATCTGAAACTTGGAATCTTTGCGGCACTGATTTTCCCTGTGTTGATGATAATGGGGATTAAGATGATTGGAAGTCTGCAAAAATATGATTGAGATATATTAAAAAGTATGGAACGATTAATTTTTCATATTGATGTAAACAGCGCATTTCTTTCCTGGGAGTCAGCCAGAAGGGTAAGCCAGGGGCTGCCGGAGAAAATGTGGCCACTTCCTGTCCGTAACCTGTTATTTCTGGGAAAAGCCTCCGAGCAGAAGCTTCTGAATCAGGGAATCCGTACTATTGGTGATCTGGCAAGGGAACGGGAAGCAAATGTACAGCTCTGGCTTGGAGAAAAACCAGAGCACAGATGAAAAATGAAGACAGACAGGAAGAATAAAAGCGCAGAGATGATACTTTTTCTCTGCGCTTTTATAGCGGACTGTTATACATATTTCAAAAATTCTTCATCCTGGATCCGGGAAGTATGGATGGCATTTTGGATAGCCTGAGCCATGACTTCTGCGGCGAGAGTTCCTGCCATATTGATATCTACAGAAACATCGCCAATGCTGGCAGCATAGATGGAATCGCCGTCAGCCATAGTTGCTACAGGATTGATGCATCTGGCATAGGCACAGCGGGTCATAGAGGCAATTTTATTCAGTTCAGCCTTTGAAAATGCCCCATTGGTGATCACAGCCCCGATGGTGGTATTGCCGGTAAACTGGTCATGAGGTGTCATAAAGCGGTATAATTCGTGGACACTATCCAGAAACCCGCTTCTGTCAGGCGTTTTCAGCCCTGCGATTTTCTGACCATTTTGTGGACTAAAGATATCTCCCAGTGCATTGACAACGACAATTGCGGCCATCTGGAAATTTCCCACTGATACAGCGGCAATACCAAGACCTGACTTCATGGATTGTTTCATACCGTAAAGTTTTCCCACAGTTGCACCGGTACCTGCGCCGATATTCCCGGTTCTGGCATCTGTTCCTGCAAATGCCTGACGGCAGGCTTCTTCGCCCATTTTTGCAGTTGGACGTATTTTAGGATCTCCGTAAGAGAGGTCATAGATACAGGACTGGCATACAAGAGGAACCAGGGCTGCACCGGTGTTATAACCGATATTTTGTGATTCCAGATAGTTCATCACACCGTCAGCAGCAGCCAGTCCATAAGCAGAACCTCCGGACAAGACAATAGCATTGATGGGATTGTCGGCAGTGACAGGAGAGGTGAGAGGAGTTTCTCTGGAAGCAGGGCCGCCTCCGCTTATATCGCAGCCTGCTTTTGCTCCATTTGGAAAATAAAGAACAGTTACACCGGTCTTCGCATCATGGTCAGAAGTATGACCGATGCGTAAATTTGAAAGCTCTGTAATAGAAATCTCTTTTAATAATGACATAAAAATCTCCTTTATTATGTGATAGCAATTCTATGAAATACTGAGAGCAATCCAGCCCATCAGAATGTGAAGTACTGCGTCAGATATTTTCCTTGTCTTTCGCACTCTGCTGAACTGTCTTGATTGCATTATTTTGTGAGATTGCTATAGATATTAATTGAATCAGGTAGGATTTCTGTTTTAAATGTGCCAGATAAAAAACCTGACTACGGTGACAATGTAGTCAGGCTTTTTTTGGAAAAGGCTGTTCTTTTAAAGATTATGCACGTTTCAGTGCCACAGAAAGTGCCTTGGAAACGATACTTCCCACTACAAAGCAGAAGCCCGCTTCGATCAGTCCCTGAACGCCCACAAAAGCAGCAACGAAGACAACAGGATTGCTTACTCCAAGACTGGAAACAATACCCTGAATGTAATCTGTGTTGTAGAAGAAGAGACATAAAAAGCCCATGAAGAAGAAAGTATTCAGTAACGGGCATGCCAGTGAAGCAACGTAATAGGAAAATTTCTTCGCCGGTGATTTATATAATGCTGCGAAAATAAGTCCTGTGATCCATCCTTCCAGTACACGTGCCACGATACATACAATAAAAGTGCCAAATGGATTAATGTTAAAAAGTGCGGCAGCGAAAGCTGAACTTCCTGTGACAGCCATATAGAAGCTGGTTGCACCGAAAGCAAGTCCGCATACAGCACCACCTTTCGGTCCGAGGATGATAGCTCCTACAGCTACCGGGATGGTGAGAAGAGTGATGGATAAGCCGGGAGTACGAAGATAGCCCAGCGGGGTAAAGGACATGAGCAGAATAATGGCAATCATCATAGCCAACTCTACCATGTAAAGAGTGCTGCTTCTTTTTGCGGCAGCTGTTGTAGTAGTTGTTGTTGTGTTCATATGAATTCTCCTTTTGGTCTGATAAAACGGCGCAATGCGTCCCCTGCTTTTCAGACAGTTTAGAGTATGGGGATCAGGCGTTATGAAAAATATACATCAGAACAAAAGATATGAAACAAGAAATATCTTCCGGTAAAAGTTTCCGGTGTGTAGACGCCTTACAGGTCGCCTCACAAATTTAACCAGACTGTGAAGTGGATGACTTTATCCACCAGACTGTCAGATGTGGAAAACAGATGCATTTTCTTTCGAATAACGCTCTCGTAAACAATAACACATTTGATTAAAAACTGCAATATTTTATAGTATGTTTGAAAATAAATACAGGATATAGAGACGTTTCTATATCCTGCAAAAAATATTGATTATGAGATTTAGCGTTCCATCATGCTGATGGATTCAATTCCCACACTTCCACCATGTACCACTTCAATTCTGTGGAATTCTTCCTTGATCAGTTTGACAACTGCATCATTCTTGGTGGCTGTCTGGACAAATTCCAGAAGCAGGCTGTCTTTGCCGTAGTCAATGACTTTTGCCTGGAAGGTTTCTGCAATCTGAAACAGTTCTGCTTTATCTTCCCTGGAGCAGTTGAAAACCTTGATGTAGAGAATTTCTTTCATTCTGACAAATACATCTGTGAAGTCGATTACCTTGATAACCTCGATCATGCGGTTTAACTATTTTTTGATCTGTTCAAAGGTTTCATCATCGCTGACTGTTGCGATAGTCATTCGGGATACTGTAGGATCCTCGGTGGTTCCTACAGTAAGACTGATCTATCACGAGATATGTAAATGGTTAAGTGAGTTTTGTTAATTAAAATGTACTAAAATGTCGTCATTTTTTGACAAGAAATTATAGAAAATAAACAAAATAACACAATGCAAAAAACAATGCATAAAATAAAAGAATGTCCCTTTGAGGAACATTCTTTTAACGTGTCTGAAGGAAAACTTTTAATTTGGGAAGCTGGTTGTTAAGGATAAGAGTTTCCGGAAACATGAGCTGGTGAACGAATTCTTCGGCATAGGTGAAATCTCCAACATGTTCTTTTCCGTGGCTGTCGCTGGACAAAATAACAGGAAGCTGATATTTCTGACAGAGATACAGGATTCTGGCTGCATTGGCTCTTGTGTCTCCCCGATATCCTCCGGGTGCGAGGGAAGCTTCGTTTATTTCAAAAAGTAACATTTTCCCGGTAAAGCTGCTCTTGCCAAGCGTTTCATAATCTACAGGGAAATGTGTATCGTCGCAGTGGCCGAGTATTTTTACAGCAGGATGTTTTATTGCATTGATGTAAGCTTCTGTATTCTGAGATACAGAGCCTGAACGGTAGTTCTGCCGATGCATACTGATGATAGCGTAATCCAGGTTGTTCAGCAGTTCATCTGACAGATCTGTATGTCCTGCACTGTCCAGGATGTTTAGTTCAACTCCGTAAAGAATATCTATGCCGAATCTTTTTCTGGGATAAAAAGGAAGGCTTCTGAAATAAGAAGAAGTTCCGGAAGCCAGAGTTCCCGGGCCGTGGTCAGAAATCCCAAGGAGTTTCAGTCCTTTTTTGCTGGCTGCTTTTGCCATGTCAGAGATGGTACAGGTGGTTCCGTGACCGCTGGCGATAGAATGTGCGTGGATGTCAGAAAGATACATTGTTTGTCTCCTTTCCAGAGCGGTTTCTATATATGATAAGAGCCTTACGGAAGATGCAAAGCTGCTGTTTGATGGTACATTCGTTATATTCAAGTATGACAGATGAGGATTTAAATGTCAATGAGGAAACAAAATAAAAACAACTGAAATACAACAAAAATCAAATAAAAAGCAACACAAATAAACGGCTGATACATGTTAAATTATGTTGACTTCGGGAAAATGAGAAGGTATAATGGAACTATATGAAAACACGGGGGCTTATTGCTGATTAATGACAGCGATGGCACTGTTTGCTTATGTGTAGACAGTTACTTCATGAGAAAGGAGTAACATGGAAAAATTTTAAACATCAGACATTCCCGGAATTCTCTTATGAATGGCTGGAGGCTGAACTGGATACTGGTATGATTCCACAAATATGGACAGCGAAGAAATTGCTCCTAATCTTTATGACTAATCGATAAGTATATATCGAGAGGAAATGAATCCTCAGAATTAAGTCAAAAAAAGTTACCGGGAACAATGTGACCGGTAGCGAAATACAGACGCCGCACTGCCGTATGGCAAGTGCGGCGTTGTTGTTCAAAACTCTGATAGCAGAGTGAAATCAAACAAATATAAATACAGTAACAGCTCAGACAAGATGATGCAAATAAAGACACTTTTTTGGACAAACGAGGTTCTTACCCTGGAGAGCAGATCAGGGTAAAATGAAATCATCAGATATGAAGAGCGCAATTCATATATTGGAGGAAGAACAGTGAAAAGTACGGAACGGTTAACTTTTTCATATTGATGTAAACAGTGCATTTCTTTCCTGGGAATCAGCCAGAAGGGTGAGCCAGGGGCTGCCGGATCTCAGAGAAATTCCTTCCTGTGTAGGAGGAGATCCAAAGAAACGGACAGGTATCGTGGTTGCCAAATCTATCCCTGCCAAAAAAATACGGGATCCAGACCGGCGAGCCAGTAGCCATGGCTCTTCGAAAATATCCCAATCTGGTGATCGTTCCCAGTGATTTTGAATTATACGATAAATGTTCCCGGGCATTTAAAGCAATCTGTGCTTCCTTTGCACCTGTGATGGAATCTTTTTCCATTGATGAGGTATTTCTGGATATGACAGGTACTTCTCTGATCTATCCTGACCCTGTAGCTGCTGCTCATGAGCTGAAAGGCAAGATTCACAGAGAACTGGGATTTACAGTAAATGTAGGAATTTCTACCAATAAGCTTTTGGCAAAGATGGCATCAGATTTTCAAAAGCCGGACAGAGTACACACTCTGTTCCCGGATGAAATCCCGGAGAAAATGTGGCCTCTTCCTATCCGTAATCTGCTGTTTCTGGGAAAAGCTTCCGAGCAGAAGCTTCTGAATCAGGGAATCCGTACCATCGGTGATCTGGCAAGAGAAAGAGCATCCAATGTGCAGTACTGGCTTGGGGAAAAAACGGGACATCAGCTATGGCAATATGCCAGAGGTATCGATGATTCCCCTGTAAAAGCAGTGCCTGATGAGGCAAAAGGTTTCAGCGTGGAAACTACTTTTAACGATGATATTACTTCCATAGAGCAGGTGTTTCCCATACTTTTGGAGCAGTGTGATGTTCTGGCAACCAGAATGCGCAGAAAAGATAAGAAATGCAACTGTATTTCCGTGACTTTCCGTACTTTGGATTTTCAGAAACCGTTCACACCAGACAAAGCTGGAAAATGCTACAGATCTTACAGATGAAATTTATATAAATGCTACAAGAC
>ENA-OQCV01000089-OQCV01000089.1-human-gut-metagenome-genome-assembly--contig:-NODE-89-length-25804-cov-3.133622_pt1 | contig 25804 bp, 27 predicted proteins | sample MGYA00242766_ERZ504592 | MGnify/ENA primary metagenome ERZ504592 (study PRJEB26092, sample SAMD00036315) | human gut metagenome | host: Homo sapiens | study: EMG produced TPA metagenomics assembly of...
AATAGGGACTGATTGTATAAAAAGGAGAAAAATCTTTACATATAGAAAACGAGCTTTTTAAAACAAGAATCACAGTATAGAGTAAATACTGTACAGCGTGAACAGAAAATCATAGTATCATTAACTAGTTTTCCTGCGAGATTTGAAAAACTTCATCTCGTTATCAGAAGCCTGCTTGTTCAAACAATGCCGCCGGATACAATTATATTATATCTAGATGATGATGTTGTTGAGGAACTACCGGATTCCTTAAGAAAATTAGAAAAATACGGTCTACAAATAGAAATGGCGTCCGGGGCGGATAAAGCCACATAAAAAGTATTATTACGCTATAAAAGAACATCCCGATGATATTGTTGTAACGGTGGATGATGATGTGATGTATCCAACAGAGTTGATCGAAAGTTTATATAAAGCACATCAGAGATTCCCGGGTTGCGTCGTAGCGACACGAGCGCATAGAATATTATTTAGTAACCATAAGACGATTAGAAGCTATAATAATTGGCATTGGGCGGATGAACATCGTAATAAGCCATCGCTAGCACTTATGGCTACCGGAGTTGGTGGTGTTTTGTATCCACCATATTGCATGAGCGAGGAACTTTTGAATCAAGAATTGTTTTTGAAGTTGTCTCCCAATGCAGATGATTTGTGGCTGAAAGTTATGCAAATAAAAAAAGGAACAAAGGTTGTTTTGTGTGATAGTAAAGTGTCGCATATGAGAGCAGATATTCAAGGCACACAAGAACAATCTTTGAATTCAAGTAACGTGCATAAATGCGTTAATGATGAATATATGGAAAGAATGATTCAGTATTTTCATTTAACAGCAAATGATTTCGGTTGCTAAGACAAAAGGAATAATCAACGGGAAAAGGTTTAAATGGAATAATTCAAGAACAAAAAAAATCAAATAAGGAATACAATAGTTGCACTTGTTGAGCAGGGAATATATACTGTTATGTCTTTTTTTTCGCAGAACAGTATTTATATATTCGCTAGGGAAAACTTATTTAGGATTTAGCGGCCTTTTCAGTGATATCTTAACGCTTCTATCGTTGGCAGAACTTGGTGTTGGTACGGCGATTCTGTATTCCATGTACAAACCAACAGCTAAAGGAGATCATAAACAAGTAGCGGCTTTGCTTAATCTCTACAAGAAAGTTTATAACACAATTGGCGTTATTATCACGGTTGTTGGCTTTGCACTGACGCCGTTCTTGAAATATCTGATTTCGGATATTCCTGATATGCCAGAAATACCGCTGATTTATATTCTTTATCTATTAAACACTAACAGCGAGCTACTTCTTTATTTATCAAAAAGAGTATTCTGATTACAGATCGAAAAAAGCTATGTTGCTTCGTTGACTTATATTTGTACGACTACATTACAGAATCTGCTTCAAATTGTATTTTTTGCTGACAACCCACAATTTTATCATTTATCGTTTTGATTCAAATTGCGTGTACTCTGGCGAATAATATTATTATTTCTGTTTATGTTGATCGACACTATTCGTACTTAAAGCAGTATAAAGATGAACAACTGTGCAAAGAGGACAAGCAAGTAATCTATAATAATGTTAAAGCGATGTTTGTCAGCAAGCTTAGTTCTGCAGTTGTTACATCAACGGATAATCTTCTGATTTCAAAGTTTGTTAGTACGATTGTACTGGGTTTGTATTCAAACTATACTCTGTTTACGACAATGCTTCGCACAATTCTCTCAAAGAATTTTGAGGCATTGACAGGAAGCGTTGGAAATCTTGTGGCACTTGAATCCAGCGATAGGGTATACAAGACTTTCAGCAAAAATATGGTTTGTTAATTTCTGGCTGGTATCTTTTTCCTGTGCGGCACTCTTTGCTCTTGTGAATCCATTTATAACTCTCTGGGTTGGAGAATCGTATCTGCTGGAAGAGAAGGTTGTGTTCATTGTTTGCTTGAACTTGTACATGCGACTCATCAGAAATACATTTTTGACATTCAATGATACATACGGCATGTTTAAGCAGCTGAAGCCGAAGTGCATTGCAGAAGCTATTATTAATTTGACGGTATCACTACTTTTTGTTGGGCCGATGAAGATGGGCATATATGGAGTTCTGTTTGGCACATTTGTAAGTAACATTACAACGAATTTCTGGTACGAGCCGTATTTGCTCTTTAAAAAGTTTGGTGTTAGCCTGAAAAAGTATTTCTTGCTGTTTGGAGAATATATTCTGTTAACAGCAATAAGTGCAGGCACAATGTTCTGGGTATGCAACTACGTAATTGCTTTGAATGGGTGGATTGGCTTTATCCTCAAAGTTGCGGTTACATGTGTCTGCATTAACTTGTTCTATATTGTAGTGTTTGCAAGGACGGATGAGTTTAAGTATTTTTTGGAAATTGTCAAGGCAAAAATTAAAAGGTAAAGACAAATGGAAAAAGGTAACAGATTGCAATCAGTTGATATCGCAAAAGGAATTTTAATTATATTAGTGGTTATTGCGCATGCACAAGTTGACATGGTTCATGATATTATCTTTATGTTCCATATGCCACTTTTCTTTGTAATTTCTGGCTTTCTTATGAAACGAGAAACGCTGGTAAAGGTTGGGTATGTGCGCGGAAAGATTAAGCATCTGATGATTCCATATATGACATATTTAGTGCTTGATATGCTGCTTGTACGAAAGACACTCTCTGTACACGATTGGATGTAATGTGCACATTGGGGGTCAGGTATCGGTAATTTTCTATAAAGAAAATTTAAAAGTTTTATAAAATATTCGCCGCACTATTTGTGCGGCAGTCATCCAAGGGGGAATCCCTGCGTGGTGTGTGATAGACAAGTCAGGTACTATTAAAATCAGTGAGTTTTTCCCCGTGGGAGGTTGAAAATGTCATATAAAGCAAATGTATATAATGTAATGATTGCCTCTCCATCTGATGTGGCGAAGGAACGAACAAAGGTTGTGGAGGCTTTGGCGGAGTGGAATCGTCATAACACAGCGGAGAGAAAATGCGTGTTTCTTCCATTGAGATGGGAAGAAGATTCTGCCGCCCGTATGGGATGTCCGCCACAAGAGACGCTGAATCGCCAGCTCTGTGAGCGGAGTGATATGCTGATTGCGATATTCTGGACAAGGCTTGGGACACCGACAGAAGGTTTTGCCAGTGGCACGGTGGAGGAGATTGAATATCATCTGAAAGCGAATAAACCGGTGATGCTTTATTTTTGCGACAGAGACATACCGATGGATACGGACAGGACACAGTTGGAAAACTAAAGGAATATCGAAAGTCCGTAGAAAATAAGGCATTGTATCATACTTTTAAAAGGGCCGCTGACTTAAAGAACCTTTTGCTGAATCAGTTGCGTACAGCAGTGATAACGGATGAACCGTTTGTGACGGATTGTAAGAAACTGGCATCGAATGAGAAGGAAGAAACGGATAAAAAGCGTCCCAATCTGTGGATAGAGATAAATGATGCGGATGAGATTCAGCTTATTCTGCCGAAGTTTCCAGTCCTGGATAATGTGGAGTATATGGATGAAAATATGTCTTTTGCCGTAACAGACCCCGATGTGCCTGAAATGACCTTTGAACTATTCGAACAGGATGCCAGAGATATCTTGAATCATAAGATTCCGAATGATTTGGAGAATTGGGTAAGCGAAAAGGAATTAGCTGCATTTAAAAAGAGAATTCCGGATATAGAGGAGCTGGAAACATATCTGCGAAAATGGAAGATGTCTCTTTGCATGGAAAATGCGGTAGAGTTAAAGATTACGCTGCACAATGATGGAAAGGCGATGGCGGAAGAAATCTATGTGGACATGGACGAGCCGGAAAATGTATGGGTGATTGATGAGGATGAGTGGGAATCTCTTTCGAAGTTTAGCACTATTTCAGACCCGTTCCATGCGGCCAGACAGAAGAAAGCCATCCATAAGATACCGTCCCTTGAGATGCAGAATGCGTTTGACTGTGCAAGCAGGGTATTTTTAGCTTCCGGTTTGGCGTATCCGTCAGAGCTGATGAATGTTCCGGTGTCGCTGCTTACACCATTTAACAAAGATTTTTACCGTAGAGTGGAAGATGGAGATGTTGTACTGCATTTGGACAAGCTGCTGCAAGGAAGAATGGTTGAATTTAAAAAGATTTATATGATTCCGAAGAAAGTGGGAGAAGCGGATATAAAAGTGGCTTATCAGTGTCGGCAGTTTCCGGATGCGGTAGTGGGGAAAATCAAGGTTGAAGTATTGGCAGAGGACACGGAATGATAGAGATTATTTTGCATGATATCTGCGATACATTTCCATATCTGAAATATGGATTGGCGGCTGCAGTTTGTACTGCCCTGGCTTTAACAGTATTAAACCACAGTCGAATCATGGACAAGGAAAAGCGGAGCAACTATGTTTCGCTGCTAGGTAAGAGTATGTTTCTGGCATTTTACGGAGCGGTTTTGCTTCAGGTCACACTGCTGTCACGAGAACCGGGAAGCAGAACTGCCGCTGATTTGATTCCTTTCAGCACCTGGGGAACAACAGCGCAGAGCAGAGCGCATGAGATTGAGAATATGATTATGTTCCTGCCCGTAGGGGTGTTTCTTCCGATGTTGCATAGAGGACTGCGGGAATTTCGCACAGCCGTTCTGGTGCTGACTGGACTCAGCGCTGGCATTGAACTGATACAGTTTGTGACACAGCGGGGATATCTGCAGACAGATGATGTAATTATGAATGTACTGGGTGGTGTGGCTGGATATACATTTTGGCGATTGATTTTCAAATGGAGGAAATAGCATATGAAAAACACAACATTACTGATTATGGCAGCCGGTATCGGCTCACGCTTCGGCGGAGGAATCAAGCAATTGGAGCCGGTGGGATTACATGATGAGATTATTATGGACTATTCCATCCATGATGCCATCGAAGCCGGATTTAACAAGAGTATGTAAGTTTAACTGCTGTTATGGGTGTGAAACATATACTGTACCTGCAAATATTAGCTTACGTATTTATTCAAAAGATAATGATAAATATCGGCATGTTAATATCTGGCAGTATCTTCAATTGGGACTGCTAGTTGCAGGCATCGCAAATAAAAACAGATTTTCAAAGTACAATAGAAGTGAACTATACGATTCGAAAAGAAGCATTTGCGTGTGAAGAAAATTTGCTTGGACAAAACAGCAAGAAAACATTGAACAATTATGTTGAATTGTATTATTCAAAGGAAGAGCAGAGAAAAATTTTTTATGAGTGCATTGGAAACCAGGATCCAGATTATTTATTTGAACCATCATTGGCGAAGATGGATGGCATGGAAGAAGAAGCATTTGTGGGCGTTAAAACCCTGTGTCATCCGTATAATCTGGCACTTAGTGAATCTGTATTTGACAGTATTTTCCGTCATTCTTTTGACAGAGCTCATGACATTCAGGAGTATGGAAGAGTATTAACAGAACATATGCCTGAGATTAAAAAAACTAGCTACAGTTCTTGGTCGAGGGGAAAAGGTTAAGGAGTTGATTGAGGAAACGGCAGCCGAACTTGCATTTAATAATGACCCTTCTCTTGCATCTGGAAATGTTTGTTATTATTACGAGAAGATTAGTATGTTACCGAACTTCTGGGCACAGACTAATAATTTCAAACGGTTGCTGAGTTTGTTTGATAGAAACTTGATGTTTATACGAGATGTTCACGATGTATGCAAAAAATTCAATGGTTTATCCAGATGTAAAGGAAATTGCAAGAAGTGTGATGCGATTCATCATCCTTTTTCAATGTTGTACAAGCTGGGAATGCTAGGAATAATACCAACGTCATTAAACAGAGAAGGGTATGTTACACAGGAATTTTTAGACTCTACAAAAGTAACTTATATTACAGGAAATGATTTGTTAAATGTAAATAATGATTGCATTTATGTTCTTCATCCTGCCCTGACAAAAAGTATAGATAAGTTGCAGCGAAAGAAGATTAAGCATTTTAACCTGTTTGTTCTGGGAAAGGGAATGAGTGTACCGCAGGATAAGTTAATGCAATTAGTCGCAGATTATAGAAATAATACGATTAAAAAGAGCGATTTTGACAGTAAATATTATTCGAAACAAATGAAGAAGGACTAAGTGGGGTTACTGTTAGATGGTAACTTGTGGGAGGTATCAGATTTATGCAATTAACAGCAATTCATCACATAGCAATTATAGTATCAGATTACAACCGTTCAAAAGATTTCTATGTCAACAAGCTAGGATTTTTCTGTCATCCGGGAGAACTATCGCCCGGAAAGAAATGACTGGAAATCGGATTTGCAATGTGGAAATATAGAACTGGAAATCTTCGGTGTGTCCAATCCACCTGCCAGAGTATCACATCCGGAAGCGGCGAAGATGTGAGAAAAGATAGTCGAAAATGAATCATACTACCCAAAAGAATAGGGGGTGTGTATTATGGGAATCCTGTCACTGTCACGTAAGAGACAGCCGATGAGAAATCGGCTTCTCTTTGAAGACTTATATATAGATAGTTACGATTTAGAAAGATGAAGTGATAAAGATGAGTGTGGAAAAAATGCGAACAGAACCTGGCATGCCGGGAAGCCGAAGAAGAAGCCGGATTATGATAGAGAAGAAATTACGGAAGAACTTCTGGCAGCGGTTGTTGGGGTATATGAAGCTCTGGATGAGTACGGGAACCACCCATCTCTCCAGGCAATCGTGGATGAACTTGATTGTGGGTTGAATCCCTTAAAAGTCCGCAAGCTGCTCATCACAGCCGGGGAAGTGCAAGGTAAAAAGATATATGAATCAGCCACAGTGGATGAAGTGCTTTCATTGTGGAAAGAGGGGAAGAGTGTGGAGGAGATTATGTCCACACTGGAACGTTCTCGGGCTTCCGTGAACTCATACCTTCCGTACACGAAAATCATTTACAAAATGAAGGAGAGCAGCGTTGGTGCTGATCGGGAGAAGTTGTACCGGGAGAGGAAGAAAGCTGTAGCAGAAATGGCAGAGGAACCATCCGCAGATAATTTGTGGAATGCGATTGTGGCATTTCAGGGCTATCCTTTCAAGACGAGCAAAGGACTGAGTTTTACATATAAGGTGAAGGGCGGCGAACTGTTTTTTACCCGGAAGGAAAAGAGTATCACGAGATCCACAGTGGATATTGCTTTTCAGAAGGCACTGGAGCTGGGAGAGAAGGCGACTGGACCGAAGAAACTGGGCGTGTTCGGCGCATCGTATCTGTATCCAGTGTTTGTGCGGCTTGGGGTGATAAATAAAAGGTGGCAGGAGAGTACCTCACAAAATACAATTGTAGCGGAGAAATGACTTGCTGAACGGCGGGTTCAGAGGTAACATCACCATACAAAAAAGAGGAAGGTGATTGTTATGATGAGAGAAAAAACTAATAAAATATATCGCTCCGGTATTGTCCACACGGACACAGCAGAGCAGATTTTGGATATTTTCCGCACTCATTTGTTAAACCATCCGCCCAGATATTTTGGAGATATAGATTCCATTGCCGAGTTTCTGTACTTCCAATACACAGAAACAAACCTCGTGGAGAACGAAACAGTCAGGAAGTCATACACAGCTTTTATGGATGAGCTGACCGAAGCACTTGGATATGATAAGGAAGTCTGGAGTGAGGAAGCAGCCAGCATAGAAGCGAAGGTGAATGTGGCGGTTTCAGAGTATGAAAAGGCTGCATATATAGAAGGCATGAAGCTGGGAGCAAGGGTTGTGATGGAATTGTGTGGGGTGATAGAAAAATAAAGCACTGACATAAACAGTTTTTTATGATATACTAAAGGCAGACCTTTTACGATAAAGGATGGATGAAACGATGAAGACAAAATATTTTTATAACGCTTTTAATATTCTGTATGACTTGGTAAAGGAATCACTTGGCATTTTTCAAAAAGAAGAGCTGTATCGGCAGTTATTTCAGGCGATTTACGTCATGAGTGGGGATGCTCTGTATGATAATGACTCAATCCGTAAAATAACATCAGGGAATCAGACGATTCACTTAAGAGCGGTAAAGAAACTTCATACGCCGGAAGGATTTGAAAAGTTTCGCCGTGATATTGAGCGGGTCTGCCTTACAAATATTAATTCTCCTGTTGATGTAGCCAATAAGCTGCTTGAACAATGTGAACAAGTATCCGAAGAAACCGGTAGAACTATCAAAAGTAGTTTTAATGACGATACACCATATCAGATTTCCAGAGCAGTTGCGGCAGTTTTGATTTTTCTAAATCATGCGGATTATGCTTCTTCCAAAGGGAAACATACGGTTTTAAATATTGACTTTATGCGTTTGGGAGAAGAACAGCCGTTGCTGTCCTATCCTAAGTTTATTACAAATATTCCGAATGCAGCGGTTGACAGGCTGGTTGGCAGAATAGATGAAATAAACGAAGTCTATCAGGAAATCGTTGAGGGTGACGGTAAGCTGATGGTCACCGGTGTCGGAGGTCTTGGTAAAACAGTAGTGGTTCAACAATTCCTGAATAAGCATGCAGAACACTCCAACAGAAGAAAGCCAAATTGAAAAAATTGCGTGGATTCCTTATGACAACCATGACATCTGTCTTTCTATGAAACAGGCACTTCATTTGAAGTGTGATTTAGAAGATGTGTGGCAGGCTGTGCAGGATTTGTGTGCCGACAGCAAAGGAAGATTGCTTTTTGTAATCGACAATATTGAGAACATCGGGAATGACGAATTCCTTGGAAAACTAAGTATGCTTCCGTGCCGTGTTCTCATAACCAGCAGACAGAAAATACTGCGGGGATTTAATCGTATCATGTATCTTCCGCCATTGAAAATGGCACAGTGCCGTGATTTATTTTATCAACATTATCAGTATGCAGAGCGTGATAACGAAGTGCTGAATGATATTATTGATTTGACTGCAAAACTGACTATTATGATTGTCTTTCTCGCTAAAGTGGCATATTTGGAAGAACTTTCTTTGCATGAACTGTATGCAAAGCTGGTAGAGTGTGGTTTTAAATTGAGTGAGGAAGATGTCTCCTGTGAACACGAAAAAATGCAGAACGATGAAACGATCATCAGACAGATGTGTATCCTGTTTTCTCTTGTGAATTACAGTGAAGAGGATAAGCGTGTTCTTACTTTTATTTCGCTTATTCCGAACCTTCAGTTTGATTTTCCCAAAGCGAAGAAATGGTTTAATATCAAAAAAAAACAGCCGTCTGCTCGGATTATATAATATGGGTATGCTGGAGCATGTCATTAACGGCAGAAAACATATTTACTGGATGCATTCTGTGATTGCGGCTGCGGTTCGGGAACAGCAGAAAGAGCAGTTATACAGCTTGTCCAGACCTTTTGTCTCCATATTGTCAGAAGAACTAAATACCGGTCCGGTGTTTGGCAAAGAGTATGAAAAAGCCTATCTGATTCCGTTTTCATGGTCTGTTGCGGACATAATGGAAAATCATTGGGGTGAGGAAGAAGACACTGAATTTTTTGAGCAGTTTATTTCATGTGTGTTTTGCCTGTAGTAACTATTCGCTCTGTGAAAAGTTAATTGATACTGTTATAGAGATACAGAAAGATACCTCAAAATTTTCTGTATCAGATCTGGCATATAGCTATCGGAATAAGGCTGATCTTCTTCTCCAATTTGATCGGGCTGAGGAAGCTTCTGCTGTGCTTGAAGCGATAGAAGAACTGTTTGATGAGAATAATTCGCCGCAGGAAGACAGGGAGATTTTGAATTCTCAATATGGCATTTTATATCAGATACGGGGTGATTACAAAAAGTCTCGCGGTTATTTTTGAAAAAATGTATTGATGCAGCGGAAAAAGAGCGAAGGTGAAACAAGGAACAAAGACATTTCAACGGCTTGTAGTAATATGGCGAGGATGTTAGTAGATGCCGGAGATTTCTTTGAAGCTTATGATTATATCAAACGAGCCATAAATGCAGAGGATGAGGATGCTAATGATTCGGATCAGATTATTTGCTACAGTACTTTGGCGGCAATTTGTACAGAGTTGATGAATGCTGGATTTGGAACTACTTATGTGCAAGAGGGCTATGATGCGTTCATGAAGGTAATCAAGTTCAGAAAAGAAAAACTGGGGAATCACCACGCAGACACAGCAGTTATATACCATGACTTCGCATATTTTTGGTACATAGCAGGAGATTATGACAAGGCGTTAAAATACAATGAGATGGCACGAAGTATCGAGGAAGAATTGTTTGCGGAATACAGCATCACACGAATGAGAAGCCTGAACACAAAAGCATTGGTTGTATGGGAACAGGGAAAGCATCAGGATGCAGACGATATTTTTGAGTATATTATTACAACCTCTGAGCAAATGAGTTCGGATTATCTTCCGGATGTTGCAGACTTTTTGTTCAACTATGCACGTTGCTTACACGATCAAGACGAAGATGAGAAGGCGAAGGCTCAGTATCTGAAATGCATCAATATCTGGTCTGAAATGTCTGAGGATGGAAATAGAAAACTGGCCCTTGCACATCAGGAAATTGCGGATATTTTCTTTAGTGAGAATAATGCAGCGGACGCTCTTGAACATTATGTATTAGCTGAAAAGTTTAATGCGGAAGATTTTTATGTGGAGGTTGATGTACTTGACAGCGTAGCAGCGTGCCTGCTACTGTTAGACAAACCGGAGGAAGGAATTCAGAAATTTAAAGAATTGCTTGAAATATTGGTTAAGTATAAGGCGAACGACACAGAAGCAAAATTCCAGTTGTGTAATAATCTTTTCTGCATCATAGATGCGGAGTCTGAAGAAGAGATAGAATTGAGAGAAATGTTAATGGAGCAGATTAAAGATGAACCTGCTACCGTAGAATATGTTCATAATTTCTTAACAAACCGAGAAGAAAAATAGCACACGTTTTATCACAGACAAATGAATAGGTTTCTGGCATAATTTGAGTAGTGAAAGCTACTTGAGCCAGAGGAGAACACCCATGGTTTAGGTTACGGCTTGAACTGTGGGTGCATTTTTTATCCTACACAATAATGTACATTATGAACATATCATAAATTCTGCGAGATGTGTCTTGCTTGATAACCCCGATGGAAGCCGAAGAAAATGGCTGCCGTCTTAGTCCCAGTGCGTATGTTTCAGAAGAATATGACCTTGAGATAGGTGTGACAGATTTAGATTTAGAGGTCTTGATGTGTGAAAACAGCAAACTACAAGCAGAGCTTGAAGAAATTCAAGATGAGTTTGTAGAAACAATGGGAGAATTTATTCGACTTAAACAGGAATGGGAGGGCTGTTAATGGAGAAAAAATCAAACGAAATCAGAACTAAGCACAATAAACTTCACGTGGGGAACCGAGCAGAATTAAAAGGCTGTCCGGTGGCAAAAGTGACCCACAAAAAGAAAGATGATTATATGACATCGCTTGAATTTACAGAAGGAGTTTATAATCAGCCGATAAAGATGGTAACAATCTATTTTCAGGATGGAAGCATTCGGAATGAAACGCCGCTTACAGAAGCAAATATAGAATCATAGAAAGCTAGACAGTCACCTCTACAAGTATGTAGGCTGTCAGACCTGTGAGGATAACGAAAAAATGAATATATATCTTGTCGCCAACTGAGCGATGCCGCACTACCAATAAAGTAACGAGCATGAGCCGGAGCGAAATGTTTATGTGATGTATTGAGAATCAATGCAGATCATAGCATTTTGTTCCGGCTTTTTGTCGTTATATGGCAATACTTGTCGATGTGAGAATCGGCGAGTGTGTTGTTGGTGCGGTAATCCATGCTTTTGGCAAATAATTTTCCACAGCCTTTTCCTGATGCGCACAGGAAGGGACTGTGTTTTATATATAAGTACACATTTATCTTTGATCTAAAAACGGCCTTGTCTATTTTTATGCCTTAAAAGGCGGAAAGGACAGTAATATGCAGAATGTAATTGACAAGATTGAGCTGACTTTTGCAGCTCTGGATGGTTTTCTGGGATGGTTCTTCGGTGACCTTGACGGTTTCCTCTACGCACTCATCATCTTTGTGGTGATGGACTACTTTACAGGGATTTTAGCAGCAGGCGTGAAGAAGGAGCTTTCCAGTGCGGTGGGCTTTAAGGGCATCGCAAAGAAGGTGTGCATCTTCGTTCTCGTGGGTATTGCCAATATCCTGGATACGCAGGTTCTTCAGAACGGAACGGCGATTTGCACGGCAGTGATTTTCTTCTATCTGGCGAATGAGGGAATCAGCATTCTGGAAAATTCCGCAGCGATCGGAATCCCTATCCCTGCAAAACTGCGGGATATGCTCATCCAGCTTTCCGATGAAAAGAAGCTGCCGGGTAAGGATGAAAAGCCGGAAGATGACAACAAAACTGAGGAGTAAGTAAAAATGGGGCGGCGTGGAGACGGTTTTCTGCGCCGCTCCGAAATTAAGGAGGAATCGAGATGAGCCTGACAAAAGCTGTTTTAACAAGTCCGGACGAAAATCCATTCGGGAAGCCTGTGTATGTAAGGGGCGTTCTCTATCTGGATGATGTCCCGGAGGATGACAGTGCCAATGATGCCGGAGATAGCAGTGTGGACAAGCCGGGGGATGCTGACAATGAAGAACCAGAAAATGGTGGCGGAAACAATGACGCAGATCTGCCGCCGGAGCGGGAAGAAGCTCCCTCCGAATATGAAAATGACGGGAATACGGCAACGATTGGGTATGGTGAGCTGAAAACGCTTGGAGCTGAAAGCCGCTATGAAGAGATCAAGATGCTGAATGGTATGAAGGATAACGTCCTTTCTGTTGGTTTTGTGCTGTTAATTCCATAAGGAATTGCCTTGGCAGTGTGTCGTTTGGATGCACTAAGCTGATCCTTACCATCCTTTCCGCTTTGGCACAGGATGAAAGCAGATCCATCTCGGATAACATCCGCTGGTCCATCCAGAAGAAATTCCAGCGGGGTGAGGCAATGGTGGACTTAAGCCGGATGCTGGGATATGACAAGGGAGAGAACGGGGAATGGGTCATCAACCCGAAGCAGGCAGAGATTGTTCGATACATTTTTGAACGCTATGTGTGCGGTGTATCCGCAACTGCCATCGCCAAGGAACTCAATGCGATGGGGAAGAAAACAGTGCGGGGCAGCATCTGGAGGGCAGACGCAGTGCTGTTTATCCTCCGAAATGAAAAGTATGTGGGTGACTGCGAAAGCCAGAAAACTGTCACAAAAAATCTTCCTGACCCATGAAGTCAGTATCAACGAAGGAGATGCACCAAAGTATTATGTGACAGACCATCATGTAGCAATCATTGACCGGCATACCTGGAATCAGGCACAGATGATGCTTTTGGGAGGAGAAGAAGCCAGGGATAAAAAAGAAAAGAAGCGCCGGGCAAACAATGCTTCCCCGTTTACAAACCTGACCTATGGGGTGGACGGCTGCAATGAGCCGATGTTCAGAATCGGCTATAACACACCGCTTTACACCTACACGGATGAGCGTTCCGCAAAGGCAGAACCGTAGCCGAGAGAATAAATGGAAAGCACTTTGTGGAAACTATGTCGGTGGAGTTCTTGGAGTTCCTCACGGACTGTTATCGGGTGGTGTATTACTGATAAAGATGTTTGATAAATTGTGAATTTACAGACAGTTCAGAATATAAACTTGCAATTCGCTTGCTATTTTTGCGTCGTTGTGGTAAATTATAAACATAATGGGTGTATTATACTCTTCGCCGAGTAAAGCACCGAACAGCTTGGCTGTTTATGCGAGACAGACGAGCTGGAAAGGAGAGTGCAAATATGGGACTCTATTTAAATCCAGGGAATGAAACATTTGCAGAACTTGTTCAAGCAGATATTTATGTCGATAAAACAGGTTTGATTGCATATATGAATGGCTGTATTGGAAAAGCAAAACATTTGATTGCGTCCAGCAGACCGAGAAGATTCGGGAAAACATTGGCTGCTCAAATGCTAACTTCATATTACAGTAAAGGTTGCGATTCCAGTGAAGTCTTTAGCAATCTTGAAATTGCAAAAGATAAATCGTTTGAACTGCATCTCAATAAGTATGATGTAATTAGTCTTGATATTCAGTGGATGCGTGGCGTTGCAATCGGAAAAATTCAAGAGGGAGAAAACACGACTGTATTAGGATATATACAGAGCGAGATATTGAAAGAACTTCGACAGGAATATCCTCAATATGTGAATGAAAAAGAAAATTCCGTTGCGGCAACACTTGCGAATATCAACCAAGAAACTAAGAAAAAGTTCATAATCATCATTGATGAGTGGGATTGTGTATTTAGAGAAGATAAGGAAAATCTTGCTTTGCAGTCTGAGTATATTAATTTTCTAAGAAGTCTTTTCAAGGGAGGCCCTGCTGATCGATTCGTAAAACTAGCATATATCACAGGTATTCTGCCAATCAAGAAATATGGTACACAGTCTGCTTTAAATAATTTTAGAGAACTTACCATGACCTCACCGGGAGGAATAGCAAAGTATATTGGATTCACGGAAGCAGAAGTTAAAGTGCTTTGCAAAGAGCATGATATGCCGTTTACAGAAATGAAGAAATGGTATGATGGCTATTATTTGAACCGGGTTGGTCATGTATACAGTCCGAATTCTGTAATGGAAGCAATCAATAACGAAGAATTTCAAAATTATTGGTCACAAACTGAAACATATGAATCACTCAAAGTTTATATCGAAATGGACTTTGACGGCCTAAAGCAGAGAATTGTGGAAATGCTGGGCGGAGCAAGAATCAAAATAGAAGTAGGTTCTTTCCAAAATGATATGACCACATTCCACTGTGCAGATGATGTTTTGACCTTACTGATTCATCTGGGATACCTTGCCTATGACAGCAAAACTGAAAAAGCATTTATTCCGAATGAAGAAGTCCGCAGTGCATTCGTTCTTGCAATCAGAAATAGAGGTTGGGATGAAGTTTACAAGGCAATCGAAAATTCAGAAAAACTTCTAAAAGCGACCCTTGCAATGAATGAAACAGCAGTAGCAAAAATGCTACAGGATGTTCATATGCAAAACAGCTCCAGCCTTGTGTATAACAATGAGGTATCGCTGGCAAGTATTATTCAGCTTGCGTATTACACAGCAGCAAAGGAGTACACAATCATAAGAGAACTGCCTGCCGGTGAAGGATTTGCTGATATGGTTTTCATTCCCAAACGAACCTCAAAGAAGCCGGCATTGGTTGTAGAACTGAAATGGGATAAGAGTGCTGAAGGTGCTATTTCCCAGATTAAAGATCAAAAAATATGTTACTGCACTGGAAGAATACAAAGGAAATATCCTACTTGTAGGAATCAACTACGATAGGAAAAACTAAGGAACATCAGTGCAAGATTGAAAAATACGAAATGTAAATAGTACAAAAAATATCTTAGCCCACCATGTGAGCATCCAACTTCGTAATGATTTTACGGAGAAGGAAACTTACTATGGTGGGCTACTTTTTATACTGCCCGCTATACCACAGACAGCACCCAAGAAAAATCAAGGGTGCCGCTGTGTCGCTTATGCGGGCAGTTTTCTGTTATGTAGTTTGAACTTTTGTAGTTATGCTGTGTTCAGACGGTGCGCCTGAGAATTCAAATTCCTAATCCATATAAAATCGCCTTTAACTCTTTTACAGTCCTTGTGAGAATTTCCTCTTCGGTAGCATTGCAGTCCAGCAGCAGACGGTGGAGTTCGGAGTCTGCCGTGGATACAGAGTGATGAAGGCTGTCTACCAAGAGATCATCTGTGGATACCTTGGTCTTGCCATAGGATATCACCGCCGTTTCTTTTATTGTACCATAAAACGGCAATAACAGCCAGAAATATTTGGCTAAATATCAATATGCCAGCACACTAGCAAATTGAGGAAAAGGCTGCAACTACAAACATTTTTCCGAAAATACTCTAAATCAAAACTAAATTTTTTTAGTACTGTATTTGTTAGTATGGAAAAACTTGGGAATATCTGGTATAATGAATAGTAGATAATTAGCAGTTATCCATTACTTCCTATGGAGATGAATACAAATGAACATCCAGCAATATATACACAGCCTTACAGACGAGGAGTTTGAACAGCTTTGCACGGAATACCTGACCTTGCATTATAAAAACAAAAATATTACCATACACGGTACGCGTTTGGAAAAAAGATGGTGGAAAAGACATTGTAGGAACTGCACAGGATGTCCCCTATGAAATATGGGCTGAATGCAAGAGGCACAATCGTGCCCTTGGTCTTGAGAAAATATCTAAAAATGTTATTTGGTTATTTCAAAAGGAATTAATGAGCTGATTTATTTCTCTACAAGTGATATTACCAGAAATGCGGTTAAACATGTTTCCATAGTTGCTGCCAAGCATAATTTTTCTGTCACTTTCATATATGGGAACCGTCTGTATCAGGAATTATCAATTCATTCCACGATTTTCAATATGGTTTTGAAAAATCAAATGAAATAATAAAAAATGATTTAAGAATATCTCGCTTTTTTTTAGTGTATTTGAAGATACGGAAAAATATACAGAAGAATCGGAACTCGTATTGCAACGAGATAATATTTTTTACATTGATATTTATCTGACTAATTTGTATAGTGCAACTGTTTCAGATGTAACCTGCACATTACCGAAAATGGCAGATATTATATTTCATGTTCCTGAAATCCACAATTGTTTTAATATGCTGCAGGGAAGTAACCGTGTTATACAAATACGCGCTGAAGTATTAAGCTCTTACACCGTGAAGCATATACCCGCACTTACTTTAAAATATAAGTGCAATGGTCATACATATTCCAAAAAAGTTCCCGGAGGATTTATAGATCCAACAAAACTCATCTACTATCCATTGGTAGGAGAGAATGTACAGAATTTCTTAAGCAGTAAAATTCTTCCGCTTCTGAAGGGCAACGGATTCAGCCCAATTTATATGCTTAATATAACTGGGAAATCAGGAACAGGAAAAACACGGCTATTGTCTGAAATAATAAATTCTGCTAAAAGTTATAATTTTCAGACGTTATATTGCGATGCAAAAAAACAAAACGGATTTGAAATTTTAAGAGAATTTTTATGTGCTTGTCTGGGGTTACCTTATGGCACTGGAAATATCAGCTGCACATTAGATGATTTTTCTAAAATAATCAAGCAATATTATGGGAACTCAAAAGTAAGTGAGGCAGTTTTTTCTTTTGTATTTCATAAGAAATTAGATCCTGATATCTTATATTATCTGAAAGAGGCACTTCTTTTCTTCTCTTGTAATATAGTAGGCGGAGTTTCTTTAATTTGGACAATAGACAATTTACAATGTCTGGATAAAGAAACTCTGGATATCATATATTTCCTGATTGCACATTTACAGGAATGTTTTCCTGAAGTGATTTTTTCTTTAGGCACAAATACAGAAATTGTGCCTCTTGACTCTCAGGGATTTGTAAATGAATTTTTGGCTAAAATAAACGAATACGAAGACGTGGCTTCGTATGTGTATACTTGCGGTGAAATGCAGAACAATGATGCGAAAACATTGTATTATCATGCTATTCCCAATTTGCAAGGGTTTGATTATTTTACGCGCCTGCTATTAAACAAAAGCGGAAAACGACCATTTGATATTATTATGCTGATTCACTGGTTTTATGACCAGAATTTAATTAATATATCAACACATAATATGGTGATTCCTTCAAAAAAAGAAGAAATTGAAAACTTTATAAATAAAGTACCTGTAAAAAGCAAGGAAATTATCGATCAACGCTTCCAACTGCAAATGCATAAAAAATTCTCTTTTGATACCACATTGGGATATTTCGATGCATTTAAAGTTGTTGTGAAGTCAATATTGTATTTTGGAGGAGAAACACCTGTTGATTTTTTGGGCTAGTTTAAATATAGACGGTGATATGTTATTTGAATTAAGTCAATCTTTATTTTTTAAGTACATGGATAAATACCCTAAAATTGTATTTTACCATGACAATATTTACAGATATTTTGAAGGGTACCAATTTTATCAGAATGACCGCTCGCTTTCTCTGAAAATTATTAAGTGGCTAAATGAAAATGCCTGGTACAAATCCAACCTTAGGACAACAGCAAATTTTTGACTGTTATATACGCGCTTCCGAATATGAAGAAGCTGTCAGGTTTGGAATATCTTCTATCTCAAGCGAATGTGACAAAAGAAATTTTCAGGCAGTCATACATATTGGCACAGAGCTATTAAAAGATGTTCCGAAAACTCAGGATGCTTCCGAAGAATCAGTGCCTAACCCCTTTGCAGAATTTATGGATGCAGGAGCAAAATTTCATGTCTACTATGCAGTGGCAGACGCATACAGAATTTATCAGGATTTGTCTCAAAGCGTATATTATTATAAGAAAGCCTATAAAATATTGCAGCAATACAGTATTTCGGAATTTACGTCCATTGATACCTGCCGTTTCTTTCACAGGTACTCAAATGCCTGTATTTCAGCAGCGGATTATGACGATGCATTAATCGTCTTAGATTATTTCAAGAAGTATAAAGGACGGAATAACTTTTATGATTTCATTATGTACAATCGGTATTCTGTCGTATATTTAGCGATAAATGATATAGAAAACGCATTATTGTCAATTGATGAATCATTAAAAATAGCGAAAGAATGTAAAGAACCACAGTGGGAAAGTGTCTCTTATTCAGACAAAGCTTATATTTATTATCGTGCCTATGAAGATAAGGAAAATACAATTCTATATTTTAGCAAAGCGGTAGAAAAACACATTTCTGAAAAAGCAACCATCAATCGAAGTGCTGAAATTCTTGCGCAGGAAGCTTTTGTGGATTTACTAACAGATAAGCTGGAGGATGCAGAGTATCTGGCAGATTTGGCACTGAACCGTGCACTTGAAATTAATGGAACAGCAATGGAAATAAAAAGCAGAAATTTATTAGGAATTATTCAATATTTCAGTAATAAAGCTGAAGCTGCATTTTCCACATGGCAAAAGGATCTTGTAATTTCCGCTCAAAGGGTGAATAAAGATGGAATAGTAAAGCTGCATACAAATTTAGGCGCTGCCTACATTCTGCAAAGTAAATATGTGCCAGCTAAGGAAGAACTTGAACAGGCATATGCTCTTTATCAAAAATTCAAGGTCTCCCCGATAACACACAAGCCGCTAATCTACAATTTGCTATTCATTTATAATATTTTGGGGGATACATCAAAAAGAGATAAGCTGTTTGAAAAGGCTTATTTCGATAATCTCTCTTCTTACTACAACCAGCTTATCTCTGGGAGCGAAAACATCTTGACAGACGGCTATTGGCCTTTACAGTTTAAACATGTATTCTTTAACTATTAGTTTCCAGGGAATCTGATCCGTACATCAGGTTCCCGTTTTTATCAAAAATAATATCCTCTTCATTACGATTTGTAAACCAATAGTAGTTATCCAGCAATAATCTGTAATCATCTGCAAAATATACAATAGGAATATTTAATCGGCATATATCCCAGGTTACATTTTCCTGCAAAATAATGTGTGTGGCGCCGGTAACATTTTTTATATCTAAAAATTGCAAAATGGAAATGTCAAACAATTGTGTGAACAGCTTTATGTATTTATCACGGTATAACGAATTACTAAAACTTACAACAATGACACTTTTTTGCGATATTTTTTTGATAATTTGCTTCCATCCAGAGCTCTTTTAAATAGTTTTCAGCATTGCATAATTGATATAATTCATCGCCCCATTTTTTGAATAAATATGCTTTTACATCTTGTCTAAAAGGTACTGTCCGAATAGGTCCTGAAATCTGTCCACGGTGAAAAACTTTGGCGTTTGCGCACATTCTGTTTGTATAGCCAGCTTTTCGAACACGAAAGGCCAGGTCTACATCGCAATGAATGTTCATGCACATTTCATCCTGTCCGCCAAGTTCCTGGTATAAATTATGATTCATCATCATGCAGCCAGAAGACACAAGAGGAACATCATGGTCTTTTTGGGAGAATGCAGAAGGCTTTCCATGGCGAAGAAACAACAGAATATCAATTTCATAAATTCCCATACCATATCCAAATAAGTTTCCGGAATCTGTTTCATAGATTGTCGCGGATACACATCCCTTTTCCCCTATATCTGCATATGTTTTTTTCATGTTTTGTAGCCAATTACCTGTTGGATAGATATCACAATCCATAAACAGCAATGTATCATACCGTGCGTGATCAACAGCATAATTACAGGCTGCTGCATACCCTTTATTTTCCGGCATATTTAATACCTGGACAGAATATTCATCCTCTAAAAAGTTAATATTCATGGTTGGATTGTCATTGACGACAATAATTTCATATATATCTTCTGCTTTTAATGCATCCTGCAGCAGATTGATACACATTTTTAAGGAAGACAATCCATTATAAAAAGTTATGATTGTTGAAAGACCTTGCATTATTCTTTTCCCTCCAGTACATTTTTTGATTATATTTGCGACTGTTTTGGAAGCACGTCCGGTTTCGCACAGGCCATACTCTTTCTTCATCCAATCCAATGTATTTATTTCTTTTTGCGATACAGCTGCTGGAAGTTTATTTATAACTTCAGAAACTGTATATGCTTTTGGAAAAGGCAAAGCATTAAAATCCTGATTAAATCCTCTGTCCGAAAGATAATCCTCTAAATCTGGACAATATATCAGTATAGGTTTATTTAATAATGCGAAATCTGTAATAATACTGGAATAATCACTGATTAAAAAATCAGCTGCTATAAGTAATTCCTGTACATCTTCATAAGATGAAGCATTTATTACTTTTTCTGAATTCCCTGGCCAGCATTTGGGGTTATAAACATTTGTATGCATATGAATGACAAACGTCCACTTATTGCCTGTACAGTTTTCCAGTTCTGTCAATATTTGACTGGATGGTAGTGTGTATTGAGTAACTCCCATATCCGCTCGAAAAGTAGGCGCATATAATAATATTTTGCTGTCTTCATTAATTGATAGACAAGACTTTACGTTTTTAGCTATAGTATTACGATCTCCGTTTAACAATACATCAGTTCGCGGAAGTCCTTTTTGCAGTATCTTTCCTGAATACCACATATCTCTTCTTATAAGAAAGGTAGAAAAGTCACTATTAGACAAGAATAAATTTATCATTTTAGAATCAATTTTTTGCACTATCAATATACCTCTTGGACAACTTATTTATTGCTGCACGTTCCATATTTTTCAGTCGAACACCACCATGCCATGTCTGGATATAATATTGATTTTTTCGCTTTCGAACATATCGTGACTTGCGGCGATTAGAAATCCATATTTGAGCTGTTACCTGTTCGTAAATTCCCCGGATCGAATGATATGGAACTTGACGTATGCAAGCTGGCATTTCAGGTGGATTTTCAAAATCGCATAGCCAGACTATGTTTGCCGTGCAATCTAATTTTAACAGTTGTTGAATAATATATTTGGGGCTATCACAATAACCGTGATTTTTGAAACATGAAACAACAATTTTCCTTTTTTCGAACAGGAAATATTCTGAAAATATAAAATAGTAATTCTAAAATTTTATCCTGCATATACTCTATCTTTTTATTTTTGGTTTTTATAAATAGGCGATTTGATTTCATGTATACCATTCCTCTGAAAAAGAATATCCTTAATACAATTAGAGATAATGGATAACTGCTAATTATCTATTATATTTGTGGATACCATGGCAAAGATAACAGTAAATTCTTTTGCTTGCTTTACATGTGTGTGGTATACTTAAGCTACAGTGAAATGAAGAAGTACATAGCAGTAATTCAGACAAGAGATTCAGTGTTTATTCAGTGCGGAAGATAAAGAGGTTATATGCTTATGAGAATCGTTACACAGGCCATCAGGGTGATTGATTATGAAAACAATAAAATTTCAGCAAGAAATATTATGCCAAAGTTTGGGGAGTATATTGAACAGTTGATTTCTTACATAAATGGGAATGTTTCTGTAAGGGAATACAAAACACAATCAACGGGTACAGAGGTCATTAGCAGTATATTAGAGATCATAAAGCACCAGGCAGAGGCTGAAATAGTTCTGCAAAGGATTGATATAATAGCAGAACGCCTGCTCCGAAAGGAAAGACAGGCACAAGAGCAGATTGCCAGTATGGATATTAGAGTGCAGAAAGGAAGCCTGATCTTGGCTCTGATCGAGGATGAGGGGAAGGTGCTGTTTCTGTTGGCGAAGGTAGAGCATACGGATTTCTTTGATGATAGTGATTACAGCATTAAATCAGGCTTTTCAAAGGACACAAAAAAGGATCTGGAAAACCTGCCTGTTTGAGATTGATGATTTGAATTCTGTGAAATTTTTGAGCCAGAATATATTCTAATACGGTGGCGAAATACTGGTGGCATGATTTTCTGGAGTTAAATGAACTTCAAAGTGATGAGCTTAATACCAAGAGAGCGTTTAAAGCCGTAGAAAGTACACTGAGCAGAAATCTGAAAAAAGATGCACCATATGACCATATGGTAATCCGGAATGCAATGTACTTGTATTTCAGTAGTGTCGAGCAGTTTGATTTTTCTGAAATGTTAGATAAAACGATTAAGAATTATTCCCCTAACGACATGAAGGCGGAAAAGAAAGAAGAACTTATTCAGAAACTGTGCGACCTGCCTGAAAAACAACACTTTGACCATCAGTTTAAGCCAGTTCTGTCAATGATTAAGCCTAAAATGAAGAAAACGTATGATGTATATAGCGGAATTCAGATCAAAGTATCTAGTGCGGTTGAAGATTTGGAAGACATCATTGAGGCATATGAGGACGGTGATGGCAAACGGTATCTCAAGATCCGTATGGATAATGATATAACCTTCCGGACATTTGAGCGTAGGGAGGGGAGATAGGAGGGATTTGCTTTGCTGGAGCATATAAGGGATAAGGTTTTGGGATTGAAAGAAGAACGCAGGAAATTCTATTCCGCCTGTTTTTCATTCCCATCTTCTCAGGCTTTAGGATTTTCAGAATTGATGGAGGTCATACAAAAGATTCCATCAAGGGATGAAGTCAGAATTTTTTTGTCGTTGGAAAATGAAGATCCCTTCATAATAGTGAAAAATTCAACTGAAGCAGAGTACAGAGCGTTTATTGAAGAGACACTGGAAGATGAGATGATTTTTACAAAAATAGAGATAAATAAAACACTGGCAGATGGGCACTTTTCAATTTACCGATACCAAAAGTTTGTGGAGGATATTGTCGGTTTATCTATGGAAGACGTGCTGAAAACATTCTCTATGTTTCTGGATGGGGCAGGGAAAAATATAGTGTTTGAACTATTTGACAGTCCAAATATTTTTTATACGAAAACAATGTATTTTCTTCCTGTGGGGAATAGAGAGATTGATTGTAATTTTAGCAGGACACAGCGTTTGCTGGCTTGTAGGGATAATACGTACTTTTATAACCAGGATTCCTATGGATTGCTGCCGGATGATTTTAAGATAGAAGTAGGGTATGAGGGAAACCCATTCAAAGAATTGTTCATGAAGCTGGAAACAATTTTGGCAGCAGGCTTCATTGCATCCAATGCTACGATTCAGGGCGGGCAGATGAAACTGCAGATCATGGGACAGCGTTCTGTTGATTATGTATGCCGTCTAAATGAGATAACGGGAAACCAGGTGCTGTACAAAATATATGACTGGATATATTCAGGCGGAAGTTCTATTGACAAAGCCATTATTGCAAGAAATATTATCTGTCTGCATTGCAAATATGAGCCGCTGCTGAACCTGGACGAAAAAGTTCTTTCCTCTATCCAGTCTAATTACAATCTGTATTTGAAAGATAACGTAGGACAGTATCTTGAACTGAAAAACAAAGTGGCAGAATTTATAAGTGACATTGTGTCGAGAACCGGGGAATACGCCACAGAATTACTTGATAAGTTTAAAGCAAATGTTATAGCAATATTTGGCTTCCTATTTACAGTGGTCATAGCCGGTATTGTATCAGACCAGCCGTTGAACAATATTTTTACAAAAGATATCACGGTAATTCTGGAATTAGTCCTGGTGGGTTCTGTGGTATATCTGTTCATTTGTTATGGGCAGTCAAAGTATCAGATGAATAAAGTTTATGAAAGTTATGAGAAACTGAAAAAATCCTACGATAAGATATTGACCGAGGATGATATTCAGGAGTGCTTTCGGGGTGACTATCTGATCTTAGATATGAAGAAGACGATAGGAAAATCTGAAAAGATATATCTGTTCCTATGGGTTGTTTTTCTTCTGGTGCTTCTTGTGATTGTAGAATATATTAGTGAAGCTCCGGTTGTAATTCCTTTTTTCAAAAAAGGATTGCTGGCCGGTTCTGTAAGTAAAGAAAAAAAGTCCCCTTGCGCATTGATTGAAAAGGTCAATGGCACAGGAAATTTTTTGCCCGAACATATTTTGCATTTTATATTTAATAATTGCTCCTATTGAAATTAGTGCCAAATACGGTAGTATGATGCTTATAACAGATAGGAGGAATCTAAAATGAGATTAGAAGATAAACTGGCAGCATATTTGGAGTACTGTGAATATCGAAAGGAACTCGATAGGAAAACACTGAAAGCATACCGTATTGACTTGCGTCAGTATTTCGAATATATATGTGTGGATGAACCTGATAAGGAAAAGATTGAGGAGTATGTTACGCATTTGCATAAGAGCTACAAGCAAAAGACTGTAAAGCGGAAGATAGCATCAATAAAAGCGTTTTATAACTATTTAGAAGAAACTGAAATCATTGCTGAAAGCCCTTTCCGGAAAATAAAAGTCAAATTCAAGGAAACAGTAACCCTCCCCAGAATCATTCCCAGGGAAGAAATAGAGAAGCTTTTGAACCATATGTATCAATGCCTGAATGAGAACGATAAAGCATCCCGTAAATTTATGCTGCGTGATGTAGCCGTGATTGAAGTGTTTTTCGCAACCGGGGCGAGAGTGTATGAAATCTCCAACATCCGGGACGACAGCATTAATCTGAATACGGGCTTGATCAGGCTTATGGGAAAAGGCGGGAAGGAACGATATGTACAGATCAGCAACACTTCAATTTTAGAGGTCTTGAAAAAATATTACGATGAAAATGAGCAGTCGATCAAGAAAAGTGGTTATTTTTTTTGTAAACAACAGAGAAAGCAGGTATACGGAACAATCTATCCGGCTGATGCTGAAGAAGTATACAAAGCAGGCTGGGATCGAGAGAAATATTACTCCTCATATGTTTCGTCATTCATTTGCGACATATTTAATAGAGGAGGGCGTAGATGTAAGCTGTGTTCAGCAGATTTTGGGCCATAGTTCCATAAAAACAACTCAGATTTATATACATATTGCGGCTTAAAAATCAGGCTGAAATATTAAAAGAGCTGCATCCCCGGAATAATATGAAAATCGTTGGTGCGGCATGATTTTCTGCCAATATGTGAACTTCCAGTGAATTTACGACTAAAATCGATTTACCCGCATAAATACTGGATTTTCTGTGGAAATATAGGTAAACCAGTAGTCGTAAGTTTACAATTATACTACATTGGGACGTTTTCCTTTGTGGTATATTAGGACATTATCATAAATGGTTCATAGAAAAGTTATAAAATGTGTAAAAAAGTGAAAATGAAAATGTTTTAAGATATAATTAAAAGGCAATGGAAGAATTTTTTTAGTTATAATCTGT